>Ga0224501_10003219_pt1 | contig 12845 bp, 9 predicted proteins | sample SF_Oct11_sed_USG_4_FD_169105 | JGI IMG/M metagenome (GOLD analysis project Ga0224501, IMG submission 169105) | Sediment microbial communities from San Francisco Bay, California, United States - SF_Oct11_sed_USGS_8_1 | ecosystem: Environmental > Aquatic > Marine > Sediment | place: USA... | reverse complement strand
GACGATATTCCTGGAGTGGGTGATGGCGGTGCGCAAGGTGGTGGGGCCATAGAACTTCTGTTCAAAATTCATAGGCTTCCATCCCTTGAACTCGGTGATGGCCCGGTTGAAGATTATGGGAGAGTCGATCACCACCGACGCGGGAGTGTATCCCTTGGTCAGGGCGGCGGTGTATATGATGGGCTTGAACGACGAACCCGGCTGGCGATATGCCTGCACCGCCCGGTTGAACTTGTCGGTCTCCGCGTCATATCCGCCGATCATCGCCTTGACGTGCCCGGTTTTGGGGTCTATGGACATCAACGCCCCCTGCACGTCCGGATTCTGGTATAGCTCCAGGGGCAATAGTGTCTGGCCCGGCTCCTCCCCCGGCAAGGGGTCCTCCTCCAGGATACGGACCTGGATGATATCTCCAGGCTTTAGAACGTCCGATGTTTTACTGACTTTCTTCGCCCAGCGGGCGTCCACATCCGGGTTGAAGGGATGCGCCCAGCTCATGCTCTTTACCGAAATGGCGCCTTTTGTCTCGCCAAGATCCACCATCGCCATATCATTCTCCGCTTTCAGCGTCACTCCGGTGAGGATACGGCCAGGAGTATAATATTCATGCGGCTCGTCAAACTCCGCCCGTTCCGGATTCAGCGCGGCGAAATCCGGCCTCCGGCCCTTCTCGATATCGACGTATCCTGCAGGTCCCCGATACCCCAGCCGCCGGTCCGCATCCTCCAGCCCGGAGCGCACCGCCTCCTCCGCCCATTTTTGCCATCTCAGGTCCAGGGTGGTGCGCACTGTCAAACCCTCACGATACAGGCCATGGGCGGAAAATTTCTTTTCCAGGATGCGGCGCACATGCTCGGAAAACCATGGCGATTTGTTCAGCGGCCCCTTGCGCGGCGCCAGCTTTATGGGGCTGCTCAGCGCCTCTTCCATCTGCTCCTTGGTTATCACATTGGTAACCATCATCCTGTTGAGCACATGCCCTCGCCGCTCCACCGCTTTTCCCAGGTTGCTGTAGGGGGAGTTGGTGGAGGGGGCCTTGGGCATGCCCACTATCATCGCCACCTCCGCCACGTTCAGATCCTGCACGCTCTTCGCGAAATATGTCTGGGCCGCGGCCTCCACCCCATAAGCCCCTTCCCCGTAATAAATGTGGTTCAGGTATATCTCCAGGATCTCTTCCTTGGTGTACGCCCGGTCGATCCTGATGGATAGGATCGCTTCCCTGATTTTCCGCACATAGGTGCGCTCCGAGCTGAGCAGAAGAACCTTGGCCAGCTGCTGGGTGATGGAGCTGCCCCCCTGCACCACCCGGCCCGCGCGATAGTTGGCCCACGCCGCCCGAAGAATCCCCTCGATATTCAGGCCGAAATGCTCATAAAACGAGGTATCCTCCACGGCGATGGTGGTTTGGCGCAGAAGGACAGGGATGGCGTCCAATGGCAGCAGTATGCGCCGCTCCACGAAATATTCCGCCGCCAGCTGGTCGTTGGTGTCATATATCCGGGTCACCAGGCTCGGCTTGTAATACCGGAGCGACTCTATGTCCGGCAGATCCTTGCTGTATTTGACGTAAAACGTATACCCCACGACTCCGCCCACCGCGGCGCCCAGCAGAGAAAAAGCCAGGGTAAGCTTCACCATCACGGAAAGAAACCGGCGCCAGAAGGGCCTTTCCTCCATGGGTGGTTCCCACTGGTGGGGTGTGGCCCCTCCCGGCGACCTGGGGCTGTATAAAGGGGAAGGGTTCTTCTGATTATTATCCATTATTCTTCCTGGGATCCTTAAGGCCCAACTTTTTCATCAATAGTCTCAAGTCTTTCCATGCCTCGGGCTTGGCTCCGGGATTGCGCAGCAGATAGGAAGGGTGATATGTGGCCAGCAGTTCCATTCCTTCAAAATCATGGAACCGGCCCCGCAGTTTGCCTATGGCCTCGGTGGTTTCCAAAAGGTTCCTGGCAGACACGGCCCCCAGCGAGCAGATGTAGTCGGGCGCGATCACCTTAAGCTGGCGCAGCAGGTATGGCATGCACTGGGCCGATTCCTCCGGCAAAGGATCCCGGTTCCCCGGCGGGCGGCACTTTACAATATTGGCGATATACACATCGCTTCTCTTCAACCCCATGGCGGTGATCATGTCGTTGAGCAGCTTTCCGGCCCGCCCCACAAAAGGCTCCCCCTGTTTATCCTCCTCGGCGCCGGGCCCCTCGCCGACAAACACCAGCCGTGCCTTGGGGTCGCCCACGCCGAACACGGTGTTGGTCCTGGTCTTGGCCAGGGCGCACTTCTGGCAATCGGCGACCTCCACGCGGATATCCTCCAGGGTCAAGTCCGCCTTCACAGGCGCCGCAGGAGGAAGGGAGGCGACCTTCTCTTTGGTGTTGGTGTTGACGCCACTCTGGCTCCTAATTCTTTTCTGCGCCGTGGCGCCACCCTGCGCTCTTGCGCCGCCCTGCGCCGTGGCGCTTTTCAGCTTTTTCAATTTGCTTCGCATATCTTCTTTCCAGTCCGCGCAGGAAACGGACAGTTGGTCATGGCCATGGATTTTCAATGTCTCCAGCCGCAGCGCCAAAGCCCGCAACGCCCGGGAGTATGCCGCGTTCACGAGGCTTCCGCCGCCTCCGGTTTTTTTCTTCCCTGGTTGGCCCGCCATATGGCGGCGGCTTCGTCCAGCACGGCGTTGGCCACGCTATCCTTGGTGGCCCTGGCTATCTCCATCTTCCGCCCGTCGCGGGTGAGCAGGGTGGCCTCGTTGAAATCGGACCCGAAGCCGATATCCCCCCTGGACACATCGTTGATCACAATCATATCCAGGTTTTTCGCCACCAGCTTTTTGCGCCCCGCCGCCAGATGGTCTTCCGTCTCCGCGGCAAACCCCGCCACCACCCGGTTTCCCTTTTCCAGCGCCACGGAAGCCAGGATATCCGGGTTTCTTATCAGGTCCAGACTCATGGAATCTTTTTTCTTCACTTTCTCTCCCGCAGGATGCTCCACCCGGTAATCGGTCACCGCCGCGGCCATCACCAGGATATCGCACCGGGGAAAAGCGTCGCCAACAGCGTCGCGCATCTCCATCCCGGTATACGCCCGGACCAGGGCCACCCCTTCCGGCAGATGGGTTTCCATATGAGCCGCCACCAGGGTCACCTGCGCGCCCCGCCGGGCCGCCATCCGGGCCACTGCGGCGCCCATCTTCCCCGAGGATCGGTTGCCCATGTACCGCACCGGATCGATCGGCTCCCGGCATCCCCCTGCCGTCACCAGCACCCGCATTCCGGCCAGGTCCCGTTCTCCCCCCAGCCTTTTCATCACCGCCGCCGTGATGGTCTCCACATCCTCCATTTTTCCCTCCCCCTCCTCGCCACATGCCAGGGCGCCGGAGGTGGGGCCGACAAACTCCACCCCCCGTTCGGCCAGGAGGGCGATATTGGCCTGGACGGCAGGGTGTTTGTACATTTGCGTGTTCATGGCCGGCGCCGCCATCACCGGCAATCCGCAAGCCAGCAGCATGGAGAGGACCGAATCGTCCGCCACTCCGTGGGCCAGCTTCCCCAGGATGTCGGCCGTGGCGGGGGCTATCAGCGCCAGCCTGGCGCCTCGGGAAAAGTTGATATGGGCCATCGGCTCCTCCCCTGGCTGGGGGAAACCCGCGCGCAGCACGGGGCCGCCGGTGAGGGCTTCAAAGGTGAGGGGGGTCACAAATTTCTCCGCCGCCGAAGTCATGGCCACCTTCACGCGAAGGCCTTTCCCCGCAAGGTTGCGGGCCAGCTCCGCCGCTTTGTATCCCGCCACACTGCCGGTGACGACCAGGATTATTGTGTCTTTCAAAATCTATTCAGAATCAGGTTGCTATCCAAGTGTAACATTATAGCAAACTCGCGACTTTGGCGTGGAAACCAACCGGGAACCTGCCCCGGGAGCAGGGGGTTTTACTTCCCCTTTTTTCTTTTCTGCTCCATCCTCTCCCGGATGGCCGCCTCCCTTCCCCGATCAGAGGGGGTGTAATATCGCCGATCTTTCAACCGTTCCGGCAGATAGTCCTGGGGAGTCCACGCGCCGGGGAAATCGTGGGGATACTTGTACCCTTTCCCGAATCCGAATCCCTTGGCCGCTTTGTAGTGGGTGTCCTTCAAGTGGTCCGGCACAGGCTCCGACCTGCCCTCTTTTGCGATATCGGCCAGAGCCTCGTCTATGGCGCAATAGGCGGCATTGCTCTTGGGCGCCGTGGCCACATGGATGGTGGCATGGGCCAAGGGGATCCTTCCCTCCGGCATCCCCAGCCGCTCCACCGCCTCGGCGGCGGCCACCGCCACCATCAACGCCGAAGGGTCCGCCAGCCCCACGTCCTCCGACGCGGTGACCATCAGCCTGCGGGCTATGAACCGGGGATCCTCCCCCCCGGCGATCATTTTGGCCAGCCAGTAGATGGCCGCGTCCGGATCGGAGCCTCGCAACGATTTCTGAAAAGCCGAGGCGTGGTCGAAATGCTCCTGCCCCATCTTGTCGTACAGGATGGAAGTGTCCCTGGCCAGATCCTCCACCAGTTCCATGGAAACAGGCCCGTCGGCCGCCGCATGGACCGCCGCTTCCAGCAGGTTCAGCGCCGCGCGGCCATCCCCCCCCGATATCTGGGCGATCCGTCGGGTCACCTCCTCTTCCATCGTCCGCCCCAAAGCGCCCAATCCCCGTTCCTTGTCCTCCAGCGCCCGCTTTATCAGGGTGTGGGTTTCGTCGAACCCCAGGGAGTCGAGCTTGAATATCCTCATGCGGGAGCGGAGCGCGGGGATCACCTCGAAGGCCGGGTTTTCCGTGGTGGCGCCGATCACCGTCACCGTGCCATCTTCCACCCGAGGGAGAATGGCGTCCTGCTGGGCCTTGTTGAACCGGTGGATCTCGTCGATGAAAAGGATGGTCTTTCGCTTATGGTCCCGCCACTGGAGCCGGGCCGTTTCCACGGCGGCGCGAAGATCGGCCACACCGGCGGCGACGGCGGAGATCTCCACGAATTTGGCGCCCTGGCTGTTGGCGATGAGCCTTGCCAGGGTGGTTTTGCCAGAGCCGGGAGGACCCCAGAAGATGATGGAAGGGATATTCTCATGTTCGATCAGCAGACGCAAAGGCTTCCCTGGCGCGGTCAGCCTCTCCTGGCCCAGCATCTGCTCCAGGGAGGCCGGCCTCATCCTGTCCGCCAATGGGCGAGGCGCCGCATCCTGTCCAAACAGATCCATGCTTCCATGCATAGGTTTCCAGCCATCCAGAAATGGGTTGTGCGGGCATTTTAGCACTTCAAGGCGCGGCTTGGCCCCCAACAAAAGGCGCACTGCCAATTGGAGCGAAACCGCTATGTCTGAAAACGCGCTTCGGGAAAATCAGATTCCCGGCCCCCGTCAGGAGCGGATTTTTGGGCGGACCTCACCTTTGATCTGTATGGAGGGGGCGTATTGGGCCGCGGCCATGCCGATGGCCAGAAGAAGCAGGGCCAGCATTTGTGGTTCCGCGTCGCCGAAGTTATATTCAAACATCCCGGCGCTCAGAAAAGCGGTGATCCCCCCCAATCCCACAGCCAGGCCGGTGGCCCTGGCGCCCTTTCTGACGGAGTCTTTGCGGAAAGCCATGCCCATGCTGTAATACGCCACCCCCCAGATGGCCAGCCACGCCAGCAGGCATGGCATGCCTCGCTCCACGGCGATCTGCAAAATGTTGTTATGCAGGTGGGAGATGAAAGGCTCTTTCACATTGGGGTTTCTGTACTCGGGATACACTTTCGGAAAACTGTTTTGCCCGATTCCCAGAGCCGGATAGTCTGTCAGCATTTTAACCCCCGCCGTCCAGATGTATATCCGCTCCTGGTTGGCGCTGTCGTTGGGGTTGAAAATGGAAGTGAATCGATCCTTGACCCCCGCCGGGGCCAGGGCCAAAGCCAGGGCCGCCAGGATGGGGATGATGGCCACGGACACCGGCTTGCGCATGGCCAGCACAACGAAGGCGCCCGCCGCCATGCCGATCCAGGCGTTCCGCGTCAGCGACAGCAGGACTGCGCATACGATCACTCCCAGGGCGGGGATAAGCCATGAGTCCTTCCATCCCTTGAAATCGAAGGACACCAGCGCCATTCCCCCCACGAAGGCCAGCATCAGCAGCCCGGCGTAGGTCATGTACATGTCGTTAAACCCGTTGATCCTGTCCGCGGTGGTGACCCCTCTTTGGATCGCCTGGTATATCCCCACGATGGCGATCACAGCGCCACCGGCCACCAGGATCCTGATTATGGAAGTGATCTTCCCTATCTCCTTTCTGGCGAAATCGAAAGCCACCAGAAATATGGCGAAGTGGAAAAGATCCTTGGAGTCTTTCAGCGATTCGAACCTGTCCACGGAAAATGTGGCGGCAAGAAGCGACAGGATCATGAAAAGAAGAAGGGGGATGGCCAAAGGAGAGAAAGAGGGAGCTTTGCCATCGGCGCGCCATTTGCCCACCCAGGCTACGGTGGCCAGCCCGGCGAAGATCTGGGCCACGGAAATGGAGAACATGTTGGTGAAGGCGAACAAGTATAAAAACGCCCAGGCGGCCCTGGTCCATACGTCCGCTTTGACGACAGGCGCAGGAGCGTTCACAGAGCGGCCATTATGCCCGTTTACACCATTGGTAGAAGTGTAGACGTTTTCGCCTACTTTTATCCCGGTTAAAATATTCAATTTTCCCCTAAGGTCTCCACGGCGCCCCCATTGCCTATGGATCCGAAAAGAGCTTTCTAAACTACTGGCTCCTCTCCATCATCCCAAAACGCATTTCTATAACAAAGAATAACTAAGAGCGTTCTATACCGAACCATTTCTCCACAGGTTCGTCAGGGATTTTGGCAGTCAGTTACTATTATCACCATATGGGCCTTTAATTCCAAGACTTTTCTTCGCCAAATATTTTCGTATAAAAGCGAAAATCCAGAGCACAAGACAAGCATGGCAGGGATAATAATATTTACGGGGCCGTATGGTTCCGCTGATTGGCGTTTATCGTATCCATGGCGGTTCTGAACTGAAGCTCGAAGAGTTTCTTGTACAGGCCATCCTGGTCGATAAGCTCCTGGTGTCGCCCCTGCTCCGCCACTTCTCCTCCGTCCATGACCACTATGCGGTCCGCATTCAACACCGTGGAGAGGCGATGGGCGATGACGAAGGTGGTGCGATGGGACATGAGGTTCTCCAGCGCCTTTTGCACCATCAGTTCCGATTCCGTGTCCAGGGCCGATGTGGCCTCGTCCAGGATCAGCACCGCCGGATTTTTCATGATGGCCCGGGCTATGGAGAGCCTCTGGCGCTCGCCGCCGGACAGCTTGTGGCCCCTCTCCCCCACGATGGTGTCATATCCGTTGGGAGCCTTTATGATGAAGTCGTGGGCGTAGGCGGCCCTGGCGGCGGTCTCCACCGCTTCCTGTGGCGCGTCGGCCTGGCCATAGGCGATGTTGTTTCGGATCGTGTCGTTGAACAGAAACACATCCTGGGTCACTATGCCGGTCTGCTCCCGCAAGGAGGCGACGGTGACATCCCGGATATCCTGTCCGTCGAAGAGTATGGCGCCCCCGGTCACATCGAAAAAGCGGGGAATCAGGTTCACCAGGGTTGTTTTCCCCGCGCCACTGGGGCCCACCAGGGCATACACCATCCCCTTCTCCACATGCAGGTTGATATTGTTCAGGGCGTTGGCGCCGGGCGATGTCTCGTCGTCGGTGTCATAGCGGAAGGAGACGTTCTTGAACTCGATCCCCTGGGTCAGCTGCGGGAGGAGCCGGGCATTGGGCGCCTGGCGCACGGTGGGCTGGATATCCATGATCTCGAATATCCGGGCGGCGGCGGCCAGGGCCTGCTGGATCTTGTTATACACCCGGGAGAGCTTGGCCACCGGGGCGTACAGCATGAACAGCGCCATGATGAAGGAGAAAAACGCCCCCACGGTAGTTTTCCCCTCCATCACCATGGTTCCGCCATACCAGATGATGGCCGCTATCCCGAAGGCGCCGATGAATTCGAGCAGGGGGCTGGTCAGCTCGTTTATCTTTATTGTACGGCGCATCTTGTCAAAATAGGTGTGGTTCACCCGGTCGAATTTCTCCACCTCATAGCTCTCCATGCCGAAAGCCTGCACCACCCGGATGCCGGTGAAGGTCTCCACCAGCATGGCGTTCAGGTCCGCCATCGCCTCCTGGGTTTCCCTGGACACCACGCGCAGCCTCTTCCCCAGCCGGTCGATCAAGAGGCCGGAGAAAGGGATGATGATCAGCGCCACCGTGGCCAGCCGCCAGTTGTGGTAATACACCACCCCCAGCAGCACCAGCATGGTCATCGTCTCGCGCACCATGTCATACACCACTATGGACACCGAGTCCTGGATCACATACACATCGTTGGTGATGCGGGAGATGATCTGGCCTGTCTTCCGTTTGGAGAAAAAATCGAGGGACAGGCTTTGGATGTGGCTGAAGAGGCCGTTGCGGATATCGCGGATGGCCAGCTGGCCGATCACCTGCATCTGGGACGAGGCCAGGTATCGCCCCACGCCCCGGGCCAGATATATGAGCACCACCGCCACCGGAAGAAGCGCCAGCATGGTTTCGTCCTTGTTCAGGAAGATGTCGTCCAGCACCGGCTGGATGATCATCGCCGTGGCGCCGGAGGTGATGGAGACGATGAGCATGAAGAAGGAGGCGACGGCGAACCTTCTCCAGTACGGTTTCACATAGGCCAGTAGTCTTTTATATAGATCCACAGCTCTACCGCGCCCCCACCCTGGCGGGCCGCAGCCGGGCGCGGACCTGTTCCATCACCTGCTGGGCGGAGATGGACTCCATGCAGTCAAAATGGGGGCAATCGGAGCCCAGGCAGTAATCACACGGGCTCACATCGGGGCGGATGGCGCCCCCTCCCGGCCCTATGGGGCCCCATCGCTCCGGCAGGCAAACGAATATGGGACAGTATATCCCCACCGCCGGGGTTCCCGTGGCCGAGGCTATGTGCAGAGGCCCGGTGCTGGGGGCCACCAGCGCGTCCAGGCCATAAAGCGCGCGGGCAAGCTTTTTCAAACCTTCACCTCCGATATATTTCTGGGCTCCAGGCCCCGCCGCCGCCGCCACCTGGTCCACCAGGTTCTTTTCGGCGGGGGCGCCCGTAACGGCCACATCCATCCCCGCCTCGGCCAAAAGCCGGGCCAGCTCTTCCCATCTTTTCACGGGCCATGTCCTGGCCGATCCCCCATGCCCCGGATGCAGGCCCACCAGCGGGTGGTCTGGCCTCCGGACGAAAGGGCCGGGAGAATCCCCATCCACCACGATCCTGGCTTCCCGGACAGGCTCCACCCCCAAAGGCGACAGCAGGGCCAGGTTGTGGTCCGCCTCGCTAGTCAGGCTTCGGGAGCGTCGCTGCCGTATCCTGTGGGTCAGCAGGGCCTGGGCGATTTTTGTGGCGGGGCCAATGCGGACAGGGATGCGGGCCAGGGCCACGCAGAGGGCCACCGAGGATTTGAGATAGAGCAATATGGCCGCGTCGAAGTTCATGGAGCGCAGGCGGGCGCCCAGGCCCCAGATCATGCCCGTGGGCACATGGGCGCCGGGTGAAGGGAAGGATATTATTTCATCCACATCGTCCCTCCCTTCCAGAAGCTCTTTGGTGTAATCGCGCGCAAGGGCGGCGATGAAGGCCCCCGGCATCGCGTGGCGCAAGGAGGCGAACACCGGCAGGGAGAGAACCATATCGCCTATCCTGTCGGTGCGGACCACGAGTATTCGCGGCTTTTCCGGAAGTTTAATCAAGCTGGAAAACATTGGCTCACATTCTAGCACGCCTGCCGTTTTATTGTGTCCACGCTGTATGATCAAAAGCCATAAAAAAAGAAATTTTGTAAACCCGGGGCACTTCTGTTATCATGAGGTTTGTTTGAAACGCCAAATTTTGGCTGATGCTGTCATATATTGCCTGCCTCAGGTTACTACTCCAAGATTGGGCAAATATAGCTTCGCCTGATCTATGAGAGTTCACGCGCTGGCTTGAAACCACGTATTTAGGAATTAAAAAGAAATGAAAATTTTTGTCGGCAACCTCCCATTTTCCGTAACGGAAGAAAAGCTTAACTCGATGTTTCAGGAATTCGGCGAGATCGAGTCTTGCAAGCTTATCACTGATCGTGAAAGCGGCCGTTCCCGCGGATTTGGGTTCATCGAAATGTCCAATGCCGACGCGGACGCCGCCATCAAGGCCCTCAATGGCACCAATATGGAAGACAGGGTCATCAAGGTAAACCAATCCGAGCCGAAAAAGGAAAAATCCGGAGGCCGACGCCGCTCCTGGTAATCAAAGTTTCCTTACTTCCAGAAGGCCGTAATTCCGGCCAAACTACACTAATATTATGACAGGTAACATGACAGACAGTTCATTTGAGAAAATGGGCCTTATAAGGCCTTTGCTCCGCGCTTTGGAGGAAAACAACTACAAAGCCCCGACCCCTATACAGTCCCAGGCCATTCCCCACATCCTGGAAGGCCGCGATATGTTCGGCTGCGCCCAGACCGGCACCGGCAAAACCGCCGCCTTCGCGCTGCCCATTTTGCAGTTCCTGGACGAGCTGAACGCCCGGCGGACCCCCAAGGCGCCCCTGGCGCTGGTGCTGGCCCCCACCAGGGAACTGGCCGAGCAGATCAACAAAAGCTTTCGCGCCTATGGCCGATACATGAAAATCCGCGTCTCCGTGGCTTATGGCGGCGTGGGGATCGTCCCCCAGGCCAGGGCCCTTGCCGCCGGCGTGGACGTGCTGGTGGCCACCCCAGGTCGGCTGCTGGATCTTATAAACCAGAGAATGGTGACCCTGGACAACATCCGCGTGCTGACTCTGGACGAGGCGGACAGGATGCTGGACATGGGCTTTATCAACGACATCAAAAAGATCATCGCCAAGATCCCGGAGGAGAGGCAGACTCTGTTCTTCTCCGCCACTTTCACCGGCGAGGCAGGCAGGCTGGCCAATGGGCTGCTCAACGACCCGGTCAGGGTGCAGGTCAGCCCCCAGTCCTCCACAGTGGACAGGATAAACCAGAAGGTGATGTTCGTGGACCAGCACAACAAGGAAGCCCTGCTTCACTTGCTGCTGGAGGACGAATCGGTCAGCCGCGCCCTGGTGTTCACCAGGACCAAGCATCGGGCCAACAAACTGGTGATGAAATTGACCAAGGACAAGGTGAGCGCCGAGGCGATCCACGGAAACAAATCCCAGCCCGCCAGGCTGCGGGCGCTGGCGGCGTTCAGCTCCGGCCGCGTGAAGGTGCTGGTGGCTACCGACGTGGCCTCCCGCGGGATAGACGTCAAGGATGTCAGCCATGTGATCAACTTCGAGATGCCCGGCGACGCGGAAAGCTATGTCCATCGCATAGGCCGCACGGCCCGGGCCGGCCAGTCCGGCATCGCCATTTCGTTGTGCGACGTGGCGGAGCACTCGCTTTTGCGGGATATCGAAAGATCCACGAAGATGTCGCTGGACGTTCACACGGATCATCCATACCATGTGGAGAGGACGCCTTATCGCGGCCCGAAATCCGGCCCCTCGGGATATAAGAAACCCAATGGCGGCGGCGGCGCTTTCCGGCGGGGCGGGGCTGGCAATGCCCGTTTCACCCGGCGCAAAAGGCCAGAGAGCAGAATGGCGGGATAACCTTCCGACATAGTTTCAATCACACCCGGTCGGCTGACAGCTGACCGGGTTTTTTTGTCCAGATGCGCAGGGCACCATCCATAGCGCTGGCAAACAGGCGCAGGGAGCCTGGATAATCGAAAATGATGGAGGAGAGGAAATATCTTGCCATAGGTTCCTGGGCGCCGTACAATCACTGTTTCGGAAACGACAACAATTTGAGGTGGCTTAAGTGGCTGACGCGGGAAAAGATGTCATAAAGGCGTTTTTGGGCGAGGATACAGAATTCAACGGCACGCTGACTTTTGGCGGGACCGTCCGGATCGACGGAGCGTTCGAGGGGAAGATCGACACCTCAGACAACCTGATCATCGGGGCCAAAAGCCGGGTCAAGGCGCAGATCAACGTGGGCACATTGCTGGTGCAAGGATCCCTGACAGGGGATGTGAACGCCACCAAGAGGGTGCATATCGCCGCGGCAGGAAAGATCATCGGCAACGTGGCCACTCCAGCCCTTAATATCGAAGACGGGGCCGTGCTGCAAGGTGGGGTGAAGATGCTCTCCGGAGCGGAGGCCGCGGCCATGAATCCCCCTGCGACAAACGCGGGCAAGCCCGGCGGGTCTGGCGGGACGACACCGGCGGCGGCACCCGCTGGCGGCGAGGGGCAAAACAAGGGGTAATACGCCCGGCCAGCGCGCCCGGCCTGCAAAAGCATGCCACGGGTAAAGTAGAAAAATACGCGCCCGTAGCTCAACTGGATAGAGTAACGGACTTCGGATCCGTAGGTTGCAGGTTCGACCCCTGCCGGGCGCACCAAGATAACATAAATCGGAATATGGGCCGTTAGCTCAGTTGGTAGAGCAGCTGACTCTTAATCAGCGGGTCGGAGGTTCGAGCCCTCCACGGCTCACTTATTTTTCATTGTGTTACGGGGATTTGCATGAAAGTACAGAAAAACAAGTTAGCATATAGTTAGCGCCAGGAAGGAATTCAAGTAAATTTCCATAGCCTCCTGTGCATCAAAAGCGCTGTTTACTTCCCGCCGCCAAAACCGAAAAATGGATTGTTTCTCCATCTGGGCAAAAGCCACATTCAACCAGCAAGCGCACCGCATAGTTTAACAAAAACCTCGGCTGGAGTTTGGTAGCCAAGGCATTTTCGAGGGCGGTTGTTCAA
>Ga0224501_10003218_pt1 | contig 12846 bp, 16 predicted proteins | sample SF_Oct11_sed_USG_4_FD_169105 | JGI IMG/M metagenome (GOLD analysis project Ga0224501, IMG submission 169105) | Sediment microbial communities from San Francisco Bay, California, United States - SF_Oct11_sed_USGS_8_1 | ecosystem: Environmental > Aquatic > Marine > Sediment | place: USA... | reverse complement strand
AAACCCGTTCCAATAAAAATAGAGCCTGGAAAAAAGAAGGTGATAATGCTTGTTGGCATTCAAGGCTCTGGAAAAACAACAGCCGCAGCCAAACTTGCAAGATACTTCCAAAAAAGAGGATTAAAACCTGTCCTAATCTGTACAGACACATACCGTCCAGGCGCTTATGCACAACTTCAACAACTCGCAGAAAGAATAAATGTACCGTTGTATGGAGACTTGAAAGCCAAGGACCCTGTCAACATAGCCTTTGAAGGTTTGAAGCACTTCGATGACAGAGACGTAATAATTATCGACACTGCTGGTCGCCACAAAGAGGAGCAAGAACTGATTAAAGAGATGAAAATGCTTGAGAAAAAAATCAAACCAGACGAAATCATGCTGGTGATTGACGGAACAATTGGGCAGCAAGCAATGATTCAAGCAAAAGCCTTCAATGACGCAACACCTATAGGCTCCATCCTTGTGACGAAACTGGACGGCTCAGCAAGAGGCGGCGGCGCCCTCTCAGCGGTTGCCGCTACCGGCGCACCAATAAAATTCATTAGTACGGGCGAAAAAATAGGGGATATGGACCCTTTCGTTCCCTCTCGTTTTGTTGGCAGGCTTCTGGGCATGGGCGATTTGGAAACCCTGCTTGAGAAGGTACGTGAAGCAGAGGTAAAAGTTCCGGAAAAAAAGGCGAAGGCCATCCTAAGCGGCAAGTTCACATTAACAGACATGTATGAATGGTTTGAAACCATGAAGGGGATGGGGCCTTTCCGTAAGCTTTTGAAAATGATTCCAGGTATGTCTTACAATGTGCCAGAAGAAAAGCTGGGCATAGCTGAGGACCGTTTAGAGAAGTGGCGTGTAATAATTCAGTCTATGACGCCTAAGGAAAAGGAAAACCCGAAGATTTTCAACGCTTCAAGAATAAAACGCGTGGCGAGAGGCTCTGGAACAAGCGAAAAAGAAGTGAAGGAGCTTCTGAAACAGTATTCAATGATGCGTCGAATGATGAAAACTTTGCGGAGAAAAAAGAAGCTACCTTTTTTTGGAAAGGGATTGCCACTCGAATTTAAGTGAAATCTAAGCAAAATCCAAAGGGAGCGCAGTCATGAATATTTTGGAAAAAGCGTTGGAGATGCTTGAAAAATACTCTTTATGTGGCCACTGCTTAGGAAGACAATTTGCGCTGCTTGGGCACGGCTTGGAAAATGATGAAAGAGGAAACGCAATAAAAATGATTTTAACGCTGGAAGCCCATGCACTTGCCCTTTCAAGGAGCAAGGAAGGCATAAGAATCCTCAAAATCCTTGCAACAAATGGTTTCTCCAAGACAGCGAAAGAAATGCTGCATAGAATGAAAAAACGTATTCCAAGCAAAAATCTCCCAAAAGCCTGTTTCCTATGCGAAGACAAATTTAAAATTGTTGACGAATTAGCGAAAAAAGCCCTTAAAAAGCTTAAGAATTATGAATATAGCAACTTTTTGGTGGGAATAGAGTTGCCTGTTGCAGTTGAAGAACGTGAAGACGAGTTTAAGGCTGAGTTTGAAGTGAGCTACGGCGAAAACATGCGAAACGAGTTTGGACGAGTGATAGGGAAAAAAATCGCCGAGTACAGCGGAAAAACCGTGGAGTATAAAAAACCTGAAATAGTGGTGCTTGTTAATCCGCTGGAAGAGAAGATAAGGCTTCAGATAAATCCGCTTTACATAGCTGGACGTTATAGAAAACTGGTTAGGGGCATACCGCAGTCAAAATGGTTCTGTACAAACTGTAGGGGGAAAGGCTGTGAGAAATGTAACTGGACTGGGAAGATGTATCCAGAATCCGTGGAGGAGATTGTTGAAAAGCCTTTCATGGATGTTACGGGTGGTGTTAAAGCTTCATTTCATGCTTCAGGGAGAGAAGACATAGACGCTCGCATGTTGGGTGGAGGAAGACCGTTCGTAATAGAAATTACGCAACCTAAGAAAAGGTTTTTAGACCTTAAAAAACTGGAGGGAGCTGTAAATGCTTATGCTGAGGGCAAAGTTGAAATTTCAGCGCTGCGGTTTGCGGATAAAGATGTTGTTAGAAAGTTGAAAAAAGCGGAGTCCGCACAAAAAGAATACCGCCTCATCATAGAATTTGAAAACAAAATTACGGCTAAACACATGCATCTCTTAGAAGAAAAATTGGCGAACACTTTGATTAAGCAGAGAACTCCAATCCGTGTCTCACATAGACGTGCGGATTTAACACGGGAAAAGTACATATACGAGGTTAAACTAAAGAAGTTGTCGTCTAAAAGAGCTGAGATGAGAGTGCGTTGTCAAGGAGGGCTCTATGTAAAAGAGTTGGTGACTGGTGATGAAGGAAGAACAGTACCCAACGTTTCCGAAATTCTCAAAAACAAAGCGAAGCCTATAAAGCTTGATGTTTTAAACGTAATTATGAAGTATTAAAGAGGCGGAAAAATGAAGAAATCAAGGGGATATCGCGCAGGAACGCGTCGCCTTCTGAAGAAGAGACCAAGAGAAAGGGGCAAAATAAGGCTGAGTAAACTGCTTTATCAGTACCAGCCTGGAAATCGTGTGGTCATTAAAATAGACTCAAGTGTCCATAAAGGTATGCCCCATAAGCGTTACCATGGCAAAGTCGGCACAGTGATTGATAAACGTGGAAGAAGCTACCTCGTAAGTGTTACACAAGGAGACGCTGTCAAAGAGATAATTGTTAAACCTGAACATTTAGAACCCTATAAGAGTGATTAAAATGTCGAAAGAAAAGGCAACAGAAAAGAATCTTACTCTCCCGCAAGTTAAAAAATTACTGGAATCTTTAGGTGAAGAAAACTTAGACCAGCTCCAGCGGCGTACATTTGATTATGTATCTAAGTTTTCCAAGGTGGAAGCTGAAGCTGCTGAAAAACTTGTGGAAAAACTTGTGGACGAATTCGGTTTAGAAGAGGAGGAAGCCGTTCAAGTAGTTAACTGTATGCCCAGAAGCATTGAAGAGTTAAGGATTTTCCTTGCCGGTGGACGTAAAATTATTGAAACGTCAAAATTGGAAGCAATTGTTAATCTTCTGGATGAACATCGAAAATTGAAATAGCGTTTCAGCCACTATTTTTAGGCAGTGAACGATTAAAATAAAGGCGAATATGATGGAGAAGCGATACGAAGAGCACGCTTACGTCTTAGATTTTCTGCCATACGGTCGCCCGGGGATACGGCCTTCCGGGAGAGCTGGTTACAGAGCGGGAGCTCTCGTTCAACTTGTAGGCGAAGAATTTTTCACGCTTTTAGAAGCCTTAGTCAAGGAGGGCGTTGTGGTTAAGCCCCACGACCGCGTTTATGTCGGAAAGGAGGCTCGCGAGAAAATCACGTATATTATTGGGCGAATAGGCTATGATGAGTTGACTGCTGCTGCGAGAATGGAGCTTCCAGCGGTAATCGGCAAGATAGTGCTTAACCGTGAAAAGGGGTTCGTCAACTTCTTCAACACAGCACATGCCATAACGCCGCGGATGCACTCTCTGGAGTTGATTCCGGGAATAGGGAAAAAGTACATGTGGCAAATCCTCAACGAGCGTGAGAGGAAACCTTTTGAAAGTTTTGAAGATTTGCAGAAGCGTACGGAAATACCGAACCCTGTTAAGTTGATTACTAAGAGGATTTTGGAGGAGTTGGCTGGCGATAGTAAGTATCGATTGTTCACGAGGGCTCACTAGACATAACTCAACTGGTTAATGGGTGTCATGAGTCTCCTGAAAAGAACGAAGTTTTTACTTCGACGGTATCGAATTTTTCCGAAGAAACGTTTGGGACAGAACTTCATGGTTGAGTCTTCAATTTTTCAGTGTATGGCTGAGTATGCGTCACTAAGGCGGAGCGATGTGGTGCTGGACATTGGTGCGGGCTTAGGCTTCTTAACACGTTTTCTCGCGGACAAATGTAAATCTGTCTTGGCTGTTGAATCAGATTCAAGGCTTGTAAGGGTTTTGCGTGAACAACTTAAGGATTCATCTAACGTTAAGATAATCGAGGGCAACATGCTCAAAGTGCAGATACCACAGTTCAGTAAAGTGGTTTCAATCCCGCCTTACCATATTTCTTCGGCGTTGCTTCTGTGGCTTTTTAACAGAAATTTTGACTGTGCAGTCCTAATCTTTCAGAAGGAATTTGCGAACCGTCTTGTGGCTTCCGTGGGAAGCGAAGATTATGGGTGGTTAACAGTTGTTGCCTATTATCGTGTTGAAGTTGAACTCTTAGATGAGATTCCTAAATGGATGTTTTATCCACAGCCAGAAGTGGATTCGGTTATTGTACGTTTAAAACCGAAAAGACCGTCGCCTTTCACCTTGAAAAATGAAGCGGTATTCAAACAACTTGTGCAGACGCTTTTCACACAGCGCAATAGAAAAGTTAGAAACGCTGTTTTACCATTTATAAAGGGCATGCATGCTGCGATTGCAGAAGATGCTGTTAAGCTTGCTGATTCGCTTCCATTTCACGACAAAAGGGTGAGGGAATTGGCACCTGAAGATTTCGGAGTTTTAGCAAATGTTCTCACGAGATAAAAAAGTGTTTTTTGCGAACTATGTCTTTCATGTTTCTGAGAATGTTTACGAGCCAGCTGAAGACTCGTTTCTTTTCGCTGAGAATTTGGTTGTGAAAAAAGGTGAAACTGTTCTTGATGTGGGCACTGGATGCGGCATATTGGGCATAATTGCAGCAGAGAAAGCCGCAGGGGTTGTTGCAGTTGATATAAATCCACATGCGGTTCGATGTGCAAAGGAGAATGCAAAGCTAAATGGAGTTGTGGACAAAATGTTTTTCGTATGTGGCGGCTTGTTTGCACCGATAAAGACGGAAGAAAAGTTTGATTTAATTCTCTTTAATTCTCCTTATTTGCCTTCAGAGCCTTCTGAAAACAAATCGTGGCTTGAGCGTGCTTGGGCTGGCGGGGTTGCTGGCAGACAGGTTATCGACCGTTTTATTTGCGAAGCACCAAAGTATCTGAAAAAGGACGGGCGTATTCTTTTGATGCAGTCTACATTGTCCAATGTTGATAAAACTTTGCGAAGATTTGAGGAAAGTGGTCTAAGGACCAGCATTGTTGTGAAGCGTGCTTTGCCGTTTTTTGAGACGATTGTGCTTGTTAAGGCTGAGCGCTGAATCAGTTTTGGGAAATTAAATAAGCATATTCGCTAACTTTTTAGAGAGGAACGTAGAGGGGTTGAGTTCATAATTGAGAAGCACTCTTGAAGTTTTAAGTGATGAACTGTGGCAGAAGCTACGGAAGAAGTTTCCTGAGAGGAGCATTCTTGTCGAAGTCGTTAAGGTAATGGAGGAACTTGGTGAACTCGCTGATTTAACCTTAAGAATCAGCAGACAACAACGAGACCAAAAAATGACAACACTGAAAGGTGATTTGAAGGTCAAAATAGGAGACGAAATTTCTGACATCATCATAACTCTTGTTATTTTGGGAAAAGATTTGAACATAGATGTATGGAAAATGTTAGAGAAAAAGATGATTAAAGAAAGAGATAGACCATTGTAGAGGAAAGGTTATATCTAGCTTCTTTCGCCAAATTTATATCGATGGTTTGAATGGGGAAGATGATTGGGTATTGCGGAATAATATGTTCTGACTGTCCGGTTTTAATGGCGACGCAGAAGGATGATGATGCAGAGAGAAAAAGGGTTGCTGAAATATTTACTCGGCAGTATGGGAAGGAGTACAAGCCGGAAGATGTTAACTGTGACGGTTGTATAAGCGATAGCTCACGCATTTTTAGCTACTGCAACGTTTGTGAAATACGGAAGTGTGGAAGGGAAAAGGAAGTTGAAAACTGTGCTCACTGCGTTGAATATCCATGCGAAAAACTCTCTGAACTGTTCAGTAAATATTCAAAGGCTAAAGAAACCTTAGATGAGATAAGATGTGGACTCGACAATATTTGAAAAACAGCATTAACTCTACTTAAACAGGTAATTGTCTAGTAAAGGGTTTTCCGCAGTCTTAACTCGTCTCTTATGGGCAATCCGCTTATACCTTCTAAGATTCTGCCATGTTTTTCCGCTATGATGTTGGGCTTTACCTCATAGATCTGGAAGCCGAGAGACTGGTAAAATGCTAAGGCTGGCAAATCGTCGTTTGAAGTTGAAACTAGCAGTCTCTTCTTCACCATTCTTTTGGCTTCTGCTTCAACTTTTCCGATTAAACTTTTGCCAGCGCCAGAGCTTTGGTATGGAGGTAATACGCCTAAAGCCACAATTATTATGGCGTTGTCCGCTTCTGCGAAGGAAACGAACCCGATTATGTTGTTTTCTACTTTCGCAGCGTATGCGGAAAGCTCCGCAACCATGAATTTTCTGTCAAAGGTTAACTGTTCCTGTTCTCCCCAAAACCGCTGAACAAACCCTCGAATCTTCTCTCTTTCCTCGTGCAATGTCACTTTGCTAACCGTATATTCCACAGTGGTTTTCTTCATGCATGATGGGCATGCCGTCCGTAGCTTTAGGTGTTCCATACACAACAACTTTCCACAAACACTACACCTGTAAACCGCGTCTTTTCCGCAATATTCGCAGCTCATGGCGCTTTCCTTCCTTTTTCTTTTATGAAACTTTGTGTTTAAAAGCTGCTTGTTTAACGGTGTGGAGAAATGGAAATCTGTTAACGTTTGACTATTATGAGTTTGGGTGGTTCTTCTTTGCTGGCGTAGCAGGCGAGTGCTAAGGCGAATAGTTGGTCGTCGTGTCTGCGTGGGGGGTGCCAGAATTTTAGGTGTATGTGTTTTTGTGCTTTTTTGGGTTGTGTGTATTCGTATTGTTGTTCGTTTATTTGTGCGATTAGTTCTGCGTCATCTGACAGTATGTTGAGTTTCTTTTGTTCCATTAAGAGTTTTAGGTATGTGAATATTTCTTCTTTCCAGCGGTCTGTTAGAAACATGCCGTTTATGTTGCGGATTCCTATTTCTTCTATTTCGTCGACGATTACGTCTCCGACTCCTGTTTTGTCCACGAGTATGTTTGCGAAATTGAAGATTTGGTTTGCTTTGGCTGTGTGTCCTATGACGTCTGGGTATGGTGTTTCTAAGGGGAATTGGTGTTTGTAGACGAGTCTTCGTTTGTCGTTGATTTTTTGTATTATGGCTATGACGCTGTGGTCCATTTGTTTTCCAACGTCTAGGCCGGCGTAGAATGTTCCGTGAAGGGTGTTTGGGTTGATTTTTTCTAGGTTGTCGTGGTATCGGTTTGGTGAGTCGGGGTCGCCGAGTTGTGGGTCTAGGCAGTTTATGATTAGGTCCATGGGGAAGAAGACGTTTGTTAGTTCTGTCCATTGGGCTTCGACTTCGCGTGTCCATTCGTTTTGTGTCATGTCTTGTTTCCATTGGTTTAGTGTTTCTTTGCTTACTAGGGGGGCGCTTTCAAGATATCGGCAGATTTACATGTTTCTGGAAACTTGTTAAGAATTCGGCATACATCGCTTTTTGGATTGACTTTGGCGTGGATGAATCTTTTTGCTCCTTCTAATGTAGAAGTCTTGAACACCGAATCTGTGGTTTCGCTGTAGTTTGTCGGCTTGTCTTTCTGATCTGCGTCGGTCATACTTTTGACTCCTCCTTTGGGATTATTCGCAAGACTATAGGCTGCACCTCACTGTCGGTCCTCAGAATTCCCAGTTTTTGCCCCACAAGCTTTCTTCCAAATTTTCTCAGAATTGCTCCTTCCTTAGATTTGAGCTTGAAAGATATGCATATGTCTTGACCGTGTACTCTGAGAATCACTGTTGCTTTCCCGCGCTTAGTTCTGAAGCTTATGCAGTCACCGACAATTTTTTGCCAGATATTCAACTCTGTTTCCTGATTTTCTGATGTCATTCATTTTTCACTCTCCTTTACGTTTTTAGAGGAGGCGGCGCCGCATCCCCTCAAAAATGCGGTTCTGGGAATTACGAATAGCAAAAAACTCGAGTTTTATGAGAAATTCCGATAAATCGATGCGCTCAGAGAGTTGCGAATGGGATGTCGCTCGCAACACCAAAGGGGGATCGAACTTCGTTTATAGAGTCAGATATCTCTTTACGCTGAGTTTTTAAACATGCTATGATAACAGAAGGACTACATAAGCAATGTAAGCTGACGCGTTCGTTTCTTGGCAGTGTGCTTCAAGAACAGCATCCCACGGATTTATCCATCAAAGATATCGCGGCAGAGATATTCTTGAGGCACGGGGAAAATCCGTATGACTAGAAGTATGGGCCGAGCAAAACTCTATAAAATATCATCAGAGCTCATTCATGAAATCCAGCCTAACTAGAGCTTAAAGAAGAAGCGAACAAGATTTAGCCTTGAGCCCTCGCTCCCCATTATTTGTTCATGAGCTTCAAAGTGTATGGGTCCACATCAGCAGAAGCTTTCCATTCATTTATTATAGTAGACAGTTCTTTTTCCATTATTCTCTTAAGTGTATCTAGATCTTTGTTACCGTCAACAACAATCCACTTTCTTGCTAACATTCTCTCTTGTATTATTCTTTTATAAAGCTGTGCAACACTTCTAAGAAGGCCCAAATCGCGTTCGTGCCTGTCGAGACGTTTTATGTAACTGCATCTTTCTATTGCTGTTTCAGATTGCACGTCTATGAAGAAAATGACGTCAGGGACAAGAGGTTTTGCGGCCTTCAGAATGTCAAATGCGAGTTCATAGCTAAAGCCTTTTGCACATTGAAAAGCTATTGTTGAAGGAAAATACCGGTCAATAATGACGAAAATCCCTTGAGAAAGGAGATTTCTAATTTTCTCTTGATCTTTAAAAATGTCAGTAAAATAAGTAAAGAATTGCTCCGTAGGATCTAGTTCTATTTCATCATTAAGGTATTTTTTGATTATATTTCCCCATGGGCTACTATAGTCAGGATATTCAAGGGATCTAGCTTTAAAGCCATTCGTCACAAACCAGTTTTCTAGGAAACGTCTCCATGTTTTTTTACCTGCACCATCTATGCCCTCAAGAGCGAATAATCTGCCTTTCTTATCTATCTCTTGGTTTGTTTTTTTCATACCAACTCGCCACACCTTTACTTTAAGTCACGTTATCGGGCAATTATATATTAACAAAGATATAAATAAAAAGTAAGTTGAAAGACAGATGGTCGACGTTATTCTCTATTTCCCCAAAACCGGCATGGATTCAATGGTGCAACTTCCGCTTAGTATACTTTCTGTTGCGTCCACCCTTCCTGATTATGACTTGTTATTAATAGATGAAAGAATAGAAAACAATGCGCTAAGCAACCTCGAGAAGAAAAGTTCTAATGCGATATGTGTTGGCGTATCAGCAATGACGGGCAGGCAAATTCTGGGTGGACTAGAGGCATCTAAGACTGCAAAGAACTACACTCAGGTAGTCTGGGGAGGCATTCATCCGACATTACAGCCACAGCAGACCTTGTGTAACAGCAACATAGACATTGTTGTTCGTGAGGAGGGAGAATTAACGTTTCCAGAAGTTATCAAAGCTTTAGAAACTGGTTCCGATTTATCAAAAATCCGTGGAATAGGTTTCAAGGGGAAAAGAGGCGAGAAGATTATCACACAAAATAGAAATTTTGCAGACATGAACACTCTTCCTGAACTTCCATATGATATGCTGGATGTAGAGAAGTACATTACGCAAAGAGAGGGGTTCAGTAGATGTCTTAACCTCCAGACAAGCAGAGGATGTCCTCATGATTGTAGTTTCTGCATTAACCCCATTTACAACAAACGACGATGGAGAGGCTTCTCTGCGTATAAAATGGTAGATATAACTGAGAAATTAAAAAAACGATACAAAATCGATGGAATCATTTATCAAGAAGACAATTTCTTCGCGAATATGCAACGTGTTCTAGAGTTTTGCAGAATTTTGCAGGAAAGAAATCTGGATATAGGATGGAAGGCGAATTGCAGGATTAGCTACCTCGTCGATAAAGATCTGAACTTCTTTAGTATGTTAGAAAAGAGTGGTTGCAAAGTTTTGCAATTTGGTGTCGAGTCTGGGTCTGATAGGATCCTAGGAATTTTGAGAAAGGGCATAACGGTTGAGAAAGTTATCATGGTTAACAGAAAATTGGCAAGAGCCAACATTAAATGTCGATATAACTTCATGATAGGGATTCCGGGTGAAACATACGAGGAAATGAAAATGACACTCCGATTCATCCAAACTTTGAAAAAACAGAATCGAAATCTGGAATCTTGTTTCCTAAACATTTATACCCCCTGGCCAGGGACTGAACTATACTGGAGAAGTATAGAGAATGGATTCGTACCACCTCAGACATTAGAATCTTGGGCTTCATTCAATTGGAATGAAACATTGATGCCATGGATAGATAGGAAAACTGCAAAAACCATGAAAAATATTTCGAGTGAATACCTCACCAAAAGCGGTTACTTTGAACACATTTAAGGTATCCTAGTGAACTCTGAATCGTTCCATAACTGCTCGAAATGGGCTTCATATTGTCTGAAGAGTTCGCTTCCTTTTCTTAATCGAAAGGTGCATGTTTTTCTGCTGATTCTTTTGTGAAGGTATGGTCCTACATACATTGTGTCATCAATACGAAAGATCATAGTTGCAGGTGTCGATTTGTAATACCTTATTTCAATTTTTTTGCCTTGACTTTTTGATTCCACAAATCCATTGACTTCTTGTACGTAAGCTTTCAACTTTTCATGAGGCGCCTTTATGATTTCTCCCGCAATATCACCCTCTTCTTTGGCTTTTACTTCAAAAAACTCAGACTGCGGATCCATAACTAGGAAGCGAACTGATACTCCTTCCAAGCACTTTGCCTTTACAACATCACCATTGTCTTCCCGAAATTTATTAAGCGCCAGCCCTAAAACGTCGATGTTTCTCTTTACATTCTGAAGTAATTTCGCATACTCATCTTTTAAATCCCTAGAAACATAAACTCCAGTCAATCCAGTCTCGATGATTTCATTGTATTTTTTTTCTATGTTGGTTTTAGGGTAAGCGAAATAAAAAAGAGTCACTAGCCCACTGGCTACAATGGACACCCCTACCTCTTTTATTACTTCAATGTTCAAGAGTATAAGAATTGTACCGGAAAGAATGACAATCAAGTTAATGAGAAGTACAAACCTTGTTCTTATGTCCAGCTATATACCCAACCTAGGTTATTCTCACAGAGTATTTGTATTTTTTGCTATACGTTTCTTATAGCTGCGTTATTAATTACTTTTCATCCTTAAGAGTTTTGAAGTCGAGTGCTGATTTGTGCATGAACAAAAAAGAGTCAATTTACTAGATCTTGTTGAATAGTTCCTCAGCAGTTCCAAACACTTCAGTCCACTTTTCGTAAAGTAGTTCTATTTCAGATGGTGAAAGACCTATTTCGGTTTCCTTCGAAAGCATTTCCTTCCGCATAACTTTATTATAGACAAATTCGTTGTCAATGTACGAAAAGTATGCTAGTCCTATTAGAAGCGAAAGCGCCTTTTCATCATCCGAAACATTAAAAGTACGTCCGATTTTTTTAAGAGCCAGTTTTCTAGTTTTCGTTGGCAAATAGCTTTTTAGAGAGGATTCGATCTCCTTTTTTAGCTTGTCCAAACGTATTTTCTGCAGTTCATACGGTGTATATTCTCGTAAGATCCACTCAATTACAAGGAATGTTTTTTCTGTTGATCCAAGTTTTGAGCTTTTAATGTCTTCGATCATTTCTGAAATCAAATCTGCCATCTTTAATTCTCCGCGGTGAGCGACAATATATCTTGTGGCGGAACTTTCTTTTTATGTTTTCTGTTTACCAGGTTCGTTTAACCCCAATAGGTATTCTAAGGGGATTGGAAAGAAATGGCTGTACAAAATCTCAATCTAATGTTCTCTATTATGAATAGAATACTTACTAGTGGTTCGTTTGATTGCTCTTAATAAGAAGCGCCCACTCGCAAATTGGTAGCAATTATTAGTGGTCTTGTAGCCAAAAGGCGTTCCCTTTTGATGTTTTTGACGGTTTGAAAGGGGATTGTGCAGAAAATATTCCAATCTTTCCTTTTTTACCGGTAAAGTCGGGTGGGGGCCCCACCCCCCGCACTATCTTTGAACTATCATTTTCGCTCGAATTTCGCTTGTTTTGAGCGTAGAATGACAGAAAATCGACTTCAGAAAGTAAGTAGCTTTTCATTTCACTCGAAAAAAGGGCGTTTGATATCAGAAGCGTTGTATTAGAGAAGGAACATGTTGACGCTTCATGTTTTAATTTTCAACAAAACATCCTAAAACATCTACTCAACCCCTTAAATCATCAAAACCCAAAACATATTTGGTTCCAAATAGAGGGGCCTACACCCATTGCACGCACACACACGTGTTAAAAAACTATATAACGTGAAACGTTCAGTAATGCTAGAAAGCGTTTAGAGGTCTCAATAAATGTGCATCCTAGGTAAAGACAAACTGAAAGAACTCATCGAAAAATACAAATGCATATACCCACACGACTACAACCTACTCGACGGAGACAGCTACGTCTTAACAGTCAAACAAGAAACAACCCTCCACTACCTAGAACACAAAAACCTAACAACCTACGAAATAATCTTCACACCACCAAACTACGTCGCACACCTAACAGCCAAAAGCAAATACGGACGCATGGGACTATCATTCCTAAACGCAGCAAAAGTCCACAGCGGCTTCATCGGAAGACTAGCCCTAGAACTCGTAAACCTAAGCAACAACCGCACCCCAATCACAATCAAACGAGGAGACCCCTTCATGCACATAGAATTCGTAACAAGACAAGGCGAACCATCACCCTACACCGGACAATACCAATTCCAATACCTA
>Ga0224501_10003217_pt1 | contig 12848 bp, 9 predicted proteins | sample SF_Oct11_sed_USG_4_FD_169105 | JGI IMG/M metagenome (GOLD analysis project Ga0224501, IMG submission 169105) | Sediment microbial communities from San Francisco Bay, California, United States - SF_Oct11_sed_USGS_8_1 | ecosystem: Environmental > Aquatic > Marine > Sediment | place: USA... | reverse complement strand
CAGGCCACCGACCATGCGACCATCATCGTACACCGTGATCTGGTCGGACGCGACTGCCTTCCCAAGTTGATCGAAGAGAAACGAGGCACGTTTGTAGAGACCATAGCCGGACACGGCGCCGCAAAGGTTCGCAAGCAAGCTGCCTGCGGTGTCTTGATCAAACACCACGGGCACACGCTTCGTTGCTACTCTCCGAGCTCCCAATCGACGGACGGCACGCCTGGCCGCTTCTTGCCCGATTGATTCGGCTGAGGACAACCGCTCAAACTTGCGTTGCACCTCATACCATGCATCTCGCTGCATGGAGCCGGTATCCGTATCGGTCGCGATCGGCGACACCGCCAGTGAAAAGCTGGAGCTTTTGTACGATCCGACGAAGCCGTGGCTATTGGCCAATACCACTCGCCCTGATGACGAGTCGAATTCAGCGCCTTCCGAATTCGTAATCCTCGGATCCGCAGCAAAGGCTGCAGCCTCGCCGCGCTTCGCCCAATCAATTTGGGTGTCGGCTCCCAGAACCGTCTTGTCGTAGAGATCAAGATCCGGCCTGTCGGTCGCCATCTGAGAAGCATCCGGCAAGCCGGACACCTGATCCTCAACGACGGCTCTTGCCAATGTGCACGTTTCCGACACAAGCCGCTCAAGAGATGACTTCGAAAAGTCCGATGTCGAGGTCGTGGCAGACCGTTTCCCCACAAATACCCTCAAGCCCAACCGTTTTTCTCTGGCCTTGGTCAATCGGTCGACGGTACCGACACGCACTTGAACCGAGAAGGTCTCTCCGTCGGCCACGACAATATCGGCTTCCGTCGCGCCGTTGGCTTTCGCACGAGCCAATACGTCGGCGGCTAGCTCGTCATAGCTGCCGTTATCTCCGGCAACAAATCGGTTTTGTTCGGTCTTCTGCAGCATCTTACACACCTATACTCCGGTCACGGGTCATGCGAGTCGTCAGTCAGTGAGGAGCGGAAATCTCTGCCTACGGAGGATCAACATCCGGTGACCGATGACAAATGACGACTCGCCATCCTCACCCTTGTGTTCCCCCTACCGTAATTTCGTCGATCTTGATGGTAGGCAATCCCACACCCACCGGAACAGACTGGCCGTCTTTCCCACAAGTTCCGATCCCGTTATCCAATTTCAAATCATGTCCGACCATCGAAACTTTCGTGAGAATTTCCGGGCCATTGCCGATCAACGTCGCCCCCTTGACGGGTTTTGTAATGCGACCGTCTTCGATCAGATAGGCTTCACTGGCAGAAAATACAAATTTGCCGTTTGTAATGTCGACCTGCCCGCCGCCGAAGGACACGGCATAGAGCCCCTTCTTTACGGATCTGATAATGTCCTGGGGGTCCGACTCACCGGCCAGCATGAAGGTGTTGGTCATTCGGGGTAATACTACGCTTTGATAGCTCTCGCGTCGCCCGTTCCCCGTGAGGCCAATCCCCATCAGGCGAGCATTCAGTTTGTCGGTGATATACCCGCGAAGGATGCCTTTTTCAATGAGGGTCGTACAACCGGTCGGAGTCCCCTCGTCATCCATATTCAGTGATCCCCGCCGAAACGGCAGTGTGCCGTCGTCGACGATCGTGCACACATCCGACGCGACACGTTTCCCGACCAGGCTGGAAAATGCCGATGTTTTCTTCCGGTTGAAATCCGCCTCAAGCCCATGGCCGATCGCTTCGTGCAGCAAGATTCCCGGCCAGCCGCCTGCCAACACCACCGGCATGACTCCGGCCGGTGCATCGACAGCCGAGAGATTCAGGATTGCCTCACGCGCCGCTTCACGCGCGTACTCCAGATGGCGATTTCCTTCGCGATAAAACTCGAATCCCACACGTCCGCCTCCACCGAAACTCCCGACTTGTCGGTTGCCGTTTTCTTCCGCAATACATGAGATTTGCAAGCGGGATAACGGCTGTACATCGCTGACGAGCGTACCGTCCGTTGTGGCAACCGCTACGACTTTGTATTCCGTGTTAAACGAAGCCATGACATTGGTAATACGCGGGTCATACCGTCTGGCCTCGGCATCGATTTCATTCAGCAGGGTGACTCGATCGGGGGTTGCGACTTCCGCCTTGGCTTGTTCGATGGGGTACAGATCCCGGGTCGGCCGCTGATGGGTCGGCACCGGAACCGGGCGGTCTCCCTTGGGGGAATTGGCAATATACCGCGCCGCATCTGCCGCTCGCTCCAAATCGTTCTTTGTGAGTTCATCCGAGTAGGCAAAACCGGTTTTTTCTCCCGCAGTCGCCCTCACACCGACGCCTTGAGAAATACTCTTGGAGGCACGCTTGACGATCTGCTCCTCCATCGACACGGATTCCGAGACTCGGGATTCAAAATAGAGATCCGCATAATCGACGTCACGGACACTCAGCCGATCCAGAGCCTGCTGAGCCTCGACCTCAGTGACTCCAAACGATTCCAAATGGACCTGATCCGCCATTATGGCGCGCATCCTTTCGTCACAGTTTTTATTTCACATCCGGACAAGATATGGAGCGGCGAGTATAGCCCATTCATTTCCACACCCGCAATGCGATGGATTCCCATTTGCGGGATTAATACCTAGATACCGAGTTATCGTTTGACATTCCTCCCCCTCAACAGTAGACTTTATATGTTTTCCCCTCGCCATCTATACCCTATAAGCTTGAGGGGCACAATCAGAACTCCATGCGACACCAGTCTGCTTCCAGCCTCGACCACCTCTCTGAGAGTGAATTGACCGCGCAATTGGAGCCTGAACTCCTGCCGAAACATGTTGCCGTCATCATGGATGGCAATGGCCGGTGGGCTGAACTTCGCGGCCTTCCTCGAATCGCCGGACACCGTGAAGGCATCAATTCGGTTCGAGAAATGATCTCGCAATGCCTTAAGCTTGGCATCAGAATCCTAACGATCTATGCGTTTTCTCAAGAGAACTGGAATAGACCCCCGCAGGAAATCAATGCATTGATGGGCCTCCTCGAATATTATCTCTCCACCGAACGGGCCAGCCTGATCGAACAAGGTGTGCGTTTTCAGGCGATAGGACGCATGGAACTGCTTCCTCCTTCGGCCCAACATTGGGTTCGCACGACCGAACAGGAAACCGCTCATCTTGACAAAATGGTCCTGAATGTCGCATTGAGCTACGGAGGCCGAGCGGAAATCGTCGACGCCGTCAGGGAACTTCTGGTTGACGTCCGTAACGGCTCGATCGAGGCCGAACAAATTGATCAAGCATTCTTCCAGCAATATTTGTACATGTATCCACTTCCCGATCCGGACTTACTCATTCGGACGAGTGGAGAAACCAGAATCAGCAATTTTCTCCTCTGGCAAATGGCCTATACGGAGCTCTGCTTCACCCCGACGTTATGGCCGGATTTTCGTCGGCGTGAGTTTTTGCTGGCACTCCTGGAGTATCAAAAACGAGAGCGTCGCTTCGGTCGTGTCTTAAGTTCTATGCCCTCATAACTCCGTGGGAGTCTCCCCTGCCACCGATAACACGATACCCGGACCGACGCTTGTGACACCACCTTCTGCCACTCGGCGATTCGATCTTCGGCGTGTGTACACGGCGGGCGTGCTGATCCCTGCCGTGTACATCATCATCCGCTACCTCCCCCCGTGGACGCTGACCATCTTATTGATGATCGGGGGAGCCCTCGCACTGATCGAACTGTATCGCATTTGCCTTCGCACGCCACAGAGTTCCTTGCTCATCGGCTTAGGAACGATGGTCTCCGCTCTTGTACTGGCCCGTGAACACATACCCTTGGCGACGATACACTTCTGGACTCTAGTGACCCTTACCTTGCCGGTCGCCGTGATGCTCTCCCATGGTCCGTTCACACATCGACTGAAAGATACGGCGCTCATCGCCTTTGGCGTACTGTATGTGGGCTTCACACTCAGCACGGCAGTCTCAACCCGTTTATTAGAGGGCGGAGAGCGGCTTGTTCTCTTCCTGGCCATCATTACCTGGGCGGGGGATACCGGTGCATACTACGCAGGGACACTGTGGGGGAAACATCTACTTGCTCCGTCGATCAGCCCCAAAAAAACCATTGAGGGTGTCGGCGGTGGAGCGGGGTTGGCAGTGGGCGCGGCTCTTGTGGGGCATGCCTCCTTCGTTCCGGAGCTGTCCCTACAAGACGCCGTCATTCTCGGTCTTCTTCTGACAGGCATGGGTTTAGCGGGTGACCTCTGGGAGTCGGCCATCAAACGGAGAACGGGAGTCAAAGACTCGGGTACAATCTTACCGGGGCACGGTGGAATGCTGGATAGGCTCGATAGTCTCTTGTTCACCGCCCCTGCCTTTTACTACTATGTCACCTGTATTCGCGGCATCTCACCGTCCCCTTGACTGAGGAGTACGTATGAAGTCCATCATCATTTTAGGTTCGACCGGATCGATTGGGACCAACACGCTCGATATCGTTCAACGGTTCCCGGAAGATTTCCGTGTGATCGGGATGACGGGGGGCGGGAATATCGAAAGGCTTGAGGCGCAAATCCGTTCGTTTAAACCACAAGCCGTAGCAGTTTCCACGGAATCTTCCGCCGCCATGCTGCGGGCACGCTGCTTGGATCTTCCGGTCGAAATCTTGGCCGGTGAAGAAGGAATCACCCAGGTGGCCGCTATGCCGGGGGCGGACCTTGTCATCTCAGCCATCGTGGGAGCCGCCGGCCTTGTACCGACCCTGGCTGCCATTCGTAGCGGGAAACATATCGCCTTGGCAAATAAAGAGCCGATGGTCATGGCGGGAAAACTCATGCAGGATGAGGCTCGCAAGCACGGCGTCAAAATCTTTCCCGTCGACAGTGAGCACAGCGCCATCTTTCAATCCCTTGAAGGTCACCGACTTGAAGATGTTCGGCGACTGATCTTGACGGCTTCCGGCGGCGCCCTTTGGACCTTGACAAAAGAACAACTCCAGGACGTCACGCCTGAACGGGCGCTTCAACACCCGAACTGGAAAATGGGCTCGAAAATCACGATCGACTCGGCGACCTTAATGAACAAGGGGTTGGAAGTCGTTGAAGCTCGCTGGTTATTCAGCATCAGCGAATCCCGCATTGACGTGGTCGTGCACCGAGAAAGCATCATTCACTCGCTGGTCGAGTACACCGACCGGTCGATGATCGCTCAATTGGGGTTGCCGGACATGCGAACACCGATTTCCTATGCCATGCGATACCCGGAACGGCTGCCGCTCGATTTACCGTCGCTGGACTTAGCCGAGGTCGGCACATTGACATTCTGCAAACCGGACCATGATCGGTTCCCATGCCTCAACCTCGGCTATGAGTCCCTTCGAGTAGGAGGCACCATGCCGGCCGTGCTGAATGCCGCCAATGAAATCGCGGTCGATGCGTTCCTCAACGGAGGCATTCGATTTCTTGGGATCGCCGAAGTGATCCGCAATACGATGGATGCCCATACTTGCCGGGATGTGAGCAGCCTCGATGACGCGCTGGAGGCCGACCGTTGGGCAAGAGTGAAAGCGGACTCTCTGGTCCATGCGTTTTCGCGGTGACCGGCAGATTCTTGACAAACACGGGTGTCAACCCTATATACCGTCTTACGACCCGTAAGACATGGAACATAAACGTGAAAGGTTTCAGAACTTTACGCATTGGATCTTCTTCTCATCACGTTTTGCCTTTCACGGTTTGAGAGAACGCCGCTGGCGGGATTTTTCAGCATCCTGCTAGTATCATTTTGTTTTTTGCGGAATGAATGGTAGAGTAACCGTCGGTCCATTAATCACTGGATAAACACAATGCTCTCTGCGTTCAATTGGTCTCCCGATACCCTGTGGCTGCTATTGCAGAAAGCCTGGTGGTTCCTTGTAGTGCTCGGAATTCTCGTGGCTTTTCATGAGCTCGGCCATTTTCTCGCAGCTCGGTGGGTCGGCGTAAAAGTCCTGAAATTCTCGATCGGGTTCGGTCCCAAATTATTCGGGCGTCAAGCAGGTGAAACAGAATACCTCTTATCCGCGATCCCATTGGGAGGGTATGTCAAGCTGTTCGGCGAAGACGAACAGGAAGCGACCACGGCCGAAGACCGCCGACGGGCGTTCGCCCACCAGAGCTTGTGGGGGAAAATGCTCATCGTCGCCGCCGGACCCGGCTTCAATTTCATCTTGGCGTATTTAATCTTTGCCGGATGGTTATCAACAGGCGCCCCGCTGTTCGTACCGACCTTTCATGATCTCAGCGCTGATATCGAGGCTCTGGTTCCCACCTCACCGGCTGCAACAGCCGGCATGGAAATCGGAGACCGAATCGTCAAGGTCAACGGAAATGCCATCGCGACCAAAAGCGAATTGCTTGACGCAGTCGCCAAAAGTAACGGGCAGCCGCTCAAGCTCGAAATCAACCGGGATGGCCGGTTGCAATCATTGACGGTTACCCCCACCCCTGTCCCGGGAGAAGCCGGACAAGACGAAGAACCGATGTACACGATCGGTGTGGAGGAAACCGCTCCTCTCGTGACATCCGTTATGCACGGCCTCCCTGCATCTGCGGCAGGTTTTCAACCAGGCGACAGAGTCGCATCGATCGAAGGACAGCCGATTTATACATGGGCTCAAATGACCACGCAGGTAAAGGAGCACCCGGAACAACCGCTCCGCGTCGAGGTCCTACGCGACGGACAACGTGTTCCCCTTACCGTCACCCCGGCAGCTGAGACCGTAACAGTAAACGGACAAACTCTCGAAATCGGCAAAATCGGCATATCAGGACCCGGCCGCTCATTGATGCGCTCCGACAATACGCTTGAAGCGCTCTACCATGGCGTAGAAGCCACCTGGGGATGGACCGAACTTACCGTGACCGGCCTCTACAAAATGATCGTCGGCGACATCTCAAGCAAGAATATCGGAGGGCCGCTCACGATCGCCAACATTTCCGGTGAAGCCGCGTCACAAGGCACGTCGAGCGTGATCTTTCTCATCGCGATTTTGAGCATCAACCTCGGTGTACTCAACCTACTCCCGATCCCTATTCTTGACGGCGGACATTTGCTCTTCTTCATGATCGAAGGCGTCTTGCGAAAGCCGCTCGGAGAGCGCCAGCGGGAAGTCGCACAGCAAGTGGGACTGGTTTTATTAGTCGGCGTGATGATCTTTGCTTTCTGGAACGATTTAGAACGAATCTTCGCTCGCTAACTCCCCATGAAAACCTCTCAAATGCTCATTCCCACATTGCGGGAAGATCCCGGCGAGGCTGAAACCGTCAGCCACCGGCTGATGCTGCGTTCTGGGCTGATCCGAAAAACAGCAGCCGGCATCTATACCTATCTCCCGCTGGGCCTTCGAATCATCAGAAAGATCGAACAGATCATCCGGGAAGAGATGAATCGGGCCGGCGCGCAAGAACTGTTAATGCCTATTGCATCACCCGCAGAGCTGTGGAAAGAAACCGGTCGCTGGGAGTACTACGGGAAGGAACTGCTTCGCTTCAAAGATCGCCATGAGCGAGACTTCTGTCTTGGTCCGACTCATGAAGAGGTCATTACCGATCTGTTCCGGCGGGAGGTACGTTCCTACCGACAGCTGCCGCTCAACTGTTACCAAATCCAGACCAAGTTTCGCGATGAAATCCGCCCTCGGTTCGGACTGATGCGTGGCCGTGAATTCATCATGAAAGACGCCTACAGCTTCGACAGCGACGAAGCCGGCGCGAAAATCAGCTATCAGAAGATGTACGATGCCTACACCAGAATCTTTACCAGATGCGGGCTGACCTTCCGAGCCGTGGAAGCTGATACCGGATTAATCGGTGGCGACACCTCGCATGAATTCATGGTCTTGGCTGAAACAGGTGAAGCCACTGTGGTCTATACCGATCATGGTTCCTATGCGGCGAATCTCGAACGAGCGGAATTACTCCCTCCATCCCATACCGACACGACACCACTGCGCCCTCTGACTCCGATCACAACGCCGCAATGCCGAACAGTGGAAGAAGTCACGAGATTTTTGAACATTACTCCTCAGCAACTGGTGAAAACCCTGCTCTACAGAGCAGACCAAGAAACCGTTGCCGTCCTCATTCGAGGGGATCACGATCTCAACGAAGTCAAACTGGCCCGCCTCTTGCGCGTCACAGAGGTTCAGTTGGCCGATCAAGAGACCGTCGAACGCCTCACGGGAGCACCCGTGGGATTTGCAGGACCGATCGGCTTACAGGGAGTTCGTCTCTTTGCGGATCATGCCGTCAAAGGGATGCGCAACATGGTGATCGGAGCAAATCAGGCAGATACACATTATTTGGATTCAAACCATGATCGCGATTTTACCGTCCATCAATTCTCAGATCTCCGTAATGCTCAGTCCGGTGATCCCTCCCCCCGCGGAGACGGCTCGCTCACACTCGCTAAAGGCATCGAAGTCGGCCAGGTTTTTCTCTTGGGAACAAAGTACAGCAAGAGCATGCAGGCTACCGTTCTGGATGACCAAGGCAAAGAACGACCGGCGGTAATGGGCTGTTATGGAATCGGTGTCGGACGAACTGCAGCCGCAGCGATCGAACAGAATCATGACGACAAAGGGATTATCTGGCCGTTTCCCATCGCCCCATTCCATGTCCATCTTTTGCCGGTCAGCCAATCAGACCGAACCGCCGAAACAACCGCCCACATCTACGCGGATCTGCTGGCGGGAGGATTTGACGTCTTGTGGGACGATCGCAACGACCGTGCGGGAGTCAAATTTAACGATGCCGACCTTATCGGAGCCCCCTTCCAGGTTGTCGTCGGAGACAAAGGACTTGCTGACGGCGTCGTCGAAGTGAAGATCAGACGGAGCGGAGCCAAATCTCGGATCGCCCCTTCCGATATCCTTTCCCATCTTCGGGCATTATCCGATGAAACGGATACCGCAACCTCCACATCTCCCACCTCTATCCCGTAACATCGTATATTTCTTTGCATTTTTTATTTATATCCTTTCTGCCTTCCCGGAAGAAATCAGCTTTTGCTTGCCTTCACGCTTCCTTGCGCTAGACTGAGATTCGATTCTTTTACACCGAGACTTCCACGGTGATCTTTTCATCGAATGTGTAGCGTTACCCAATAAAGACAGCGCGATCCAAGGAGTACCACCGGAATGAACGTCAAGCCTGTCACTCAGGGCCTTCAGGAATTGCAGATGAAGGTCGAGCATAGCGAACACGTCAAGCAAATCATCGCCCAAATTCAAGCGGCGACAAACCTTGACCAGATCATTCTAGATCTCCACCATGACATTCTGAGTCTGTTCGATGCACAAGATTTGACGCTCTATGCGTTCGACTCGGACAAAAAGGAAATCTTCTCCAAAATTCCCCACGTCGACACGGTCGAAGAGATCCGCATTCCGATCTCTGAACAGAGCCTAGCAGGCTTCTGTGCAAAATACCTTCGTCCCGTTAATATTGTTGATGCATATAACGCTACGGAGCTGCGGAGTATTCACCCGGCGCTCCTCCATGACACCTCAGCCGACAAACGAACCGGATTCAAGACCAAGCAAGTCCTGACCTATCCCATCGTCGCAGACAATAAGTACCTGATGGGTGTACTTCAGCTCCTCAACAAAAAAACCGGTCCTCGATTCACACGCAAAGACGAGGAATCCGTCGCCGAACTGGCCAAAGCCCTTGGCATCGCCTTTTACAACTTAAAGACTGCCGTCAAAAAAAACCCCACCAGGTTCGACCTCCTCATCAGCAACAACCGCATCACACAAAAAGACATCGACGGTGCCATTCATGAAGCACGCAAAGGTGTCAGCGACCTTGAAAGCATCCTCATCGAGAAACACAAGGTGACCAAACTTGACCTCGGCAAGTCTCTGGCCCAGTTCTACAAATGTCCCTATATCGAATACAGTGAACGCACAATCGTCGACATCGAGCTGCTCAAAAACCTGAATGTCGACTACCTGAAGAAAAATCATTGGATGCCGCTCCGGCGGGACCGAACCTCTATTGAAATCTTGACCGATGACCCCGGCAATCTGGATCGTGTCCAGGACATCAAACGAACATTCCCCGGGCTCAACATTCGCTTTGCCGTCAGCTTGCGACGCGATATCGCACAATTTCTCACAAGCGGCCAGGGAGACGGAAACAGCCGAAAACTCGATGAAAATGTTTCCGACATTCTTGGAGAACTCGTTACTGAAGCGCAAGCCGAAGCCATGGAGGAGGCCTCGGCCGGTGGAGGGCTGGACGAAAACGACAGTGCCATCGTCCGTCTAGGGAACCAGATCATCGCCGACGCCTATCGACAAAACACTTCGGATATCCATATCGAGCCATATGGAGAAAAACGAGATACGGTGGTGCGATTTCGGGTAGACGGAGAATGTTACGAATACATGAAGATCCCGCCCAGCTATCGGCGCGCAATTGTGTCCCGACTCAAGATCATGGCGAGCCTGGATATCGCCGAACGCCGCAAGCCGCAGGACGGCAAAATCAAATTTAAACTGTCGAATACCAAAGAAATTGAACTACGTGTCGCAACGATTCCCACGACCGGCCATAACGAAGATGTGGTGATGCGCATCCTCGCGGCCAGCGAGCCGCTCCCGCTCGAAAAAATGGGGTTTTCTGATCGAAACCTTAATTTACTCAAGGAGATTTCCGAAAAACCCTATGGCATCATTCTCTGTGTGGGCCCGACCGGGTCAGGAAAAACGACCACGCTTCACTCGGTCCTGGGTAATATCAACACTCCCGATATCAAGATATGGACAGCAGAAGATCCGGTCGAAATCACACAATTCGGGCTTCGACAGGTCCAAGTCCAGCCGAAGATCGGGTTCACTTTCGCGGCCGCGATGCGTGCCTTTCTTCGGGCCGACCCCGATGTCATCATGGTCGGTGAAATGAGAGACAAAGAAACAGCCGACACCGGTATCGAAGCTTCACTCACCGGCCACCTGGTGTTAAGCACGTTACACACCAACAGTGCCGTTGAAACCGTCACACGACTACTGGATATGGGCTGCGACCCCTTCAGCTTTGCCGATGCAATGCTTGGAGTGCTCGCACAGCGTCTGGCCCGACGTATCTGCAAAGATTGCAAAGAGCAATATGTCGGGACGCCTGATGAATATGAAGAACTCCGAGCAGGATATGGACCGGAATATTGGGACAAGCTCGGCATTAAACAAGGAGACTCGTTTCGATTGGCGCGCGGGAAAGGGTGCGAAGTCTGTAACCGAAGCGGATTCAAAGGACGCATCGCCTTACACGAACTGCTGATCGGCACCGATCACATGAAACGGATGATCCAACAGAAAGCCCGCACGGAGGACATGCTGAAAGCAGCGATTGACGAAGGCATGACCACGCTGCTTCAGGACGGTATTCAAAAGGTCCTTCAGGGCCACACGGTGTACAAAGAAGTCAAAGCCGTCGCCATCAAGTAGATCGACATCAGGGGAAAGGGATCAGATAGAACCCTTTCCCCCTCGTACCCTCCCTCCATACATGCCACAGCCTTCAGCTATGACCGCACACGGTTCTTTGTCCTGATGGAGACAGATCAGATCGTTCGACAGCCATGGCTGTCGTGAGCCGAGACAAATACCACACCCATCCGGCAGCACATATTGCAGTCCGAATGTGTTCCGTCGGAGAGCAGGTGACGATCACTGGATGATGTGTATTGCCGGGAAAATGAACGTAACCGTAGCGGCTGTGGCTACCGTCCGATGGAATCCGCCTGAATCAACAGACGAATTCCTCGGAGGTGCCGGAAGATTGAGTCAGCTGGCTTGAGCAACGACAGGATGTGAGGTACGGGCCATGAATTTCTGCAGACGTGAATCAGCCACAAGCGACACTCCTTCGAATTCGACCCCATATGTATGAGCCCTACCCCACCTGACCGTCGCATGTTCAATGACGGTCGGCGACATATGGTACGGTAACCGCAAACGAATTTCGATCCGGTCTCCAGGAGAGATGACCGCCTCGGTCATCATCCTGGCCCCCTTCGTTGACACATCATAGACAACCCCGAGATCTTCGCACTCTTCGACCAACCGCCGATTCAGATGGACAAGAGCAAACGAGCATGGGAACGGAGCCAAAATACGAACACGCGGATGACGGCGCAGATGGGTAAACCGTCGCTCATCTGTTTGCGAACTTCCTGTCTGTTCCATATTGCCTCCTCTCGTTCTTTCCCACACCCATAGTCATCACAGTCATGTATTTACTCAATCGGTTCAACGAGGATTGAGAAAGCCTGCGAAATGCCAACCCATACACCTGATCCTTTGCCCACCGGACAATCGCCACCGCGATTGTCGCCGGCTTTACCTGCTTGGGCAATCGCAACGTCAACGCGACCAAATCACCCGGCTTGATCACCGCCTCAGTACAGACACGAATTCCGCGCAACGATACATCGTACACGACACCGACACCTTCGCCGTGCTTCGCAAACCATCGTCTGTCCAGTGAGTCCACACGGGAAAGCGAACAACTGAATGGCACACGGGTACGAACCCTAGGATGGCGGCGGAAATGATTAATGACGACTGGTCGCTGATAGGGACTTTTCATGCGATGACGATCTCGTGAGGCCTACTATACCGCACGAGACCGTTATCACGAATTCTTTTCAGTTTTCACACGCTTCCCGACGACGCTCCGTACGACCGGGGTGCGTCGACTGAGCCACTTCACGCCGTGGGCGGCGTCCGACAACGCCATTGGGTCTCCCGGGCAACCTTCGAGCGGATCGATGCGGTCCCCCGGCGTTCAGATGTCCCCCCTGCTCTTGGCCGACAGTCCCCGAGGCAAGTGGGACGGCATGACCCAACAGACGTTCA
>Ga0224501_10003216_pt1 | contig 12851 bp, 12 predicted proteins | sample SF_Oct11_sed_USG_4_FD_169105 | JGI IMG/M metagenome (GOLD analysis project Ga0224501, IMG submission 169105) | Sediment microbial communities from San Francisco Bay, California, United States - SF_Oct11_sed_USGS_8_1 | ecosystem: Environmental > Aquatic > Marine > Sediment | place: USA... | reverse complement strand
CTACCTCATTTCGCGCTGAAAATTAACGGATTGTCCGGCGTCATGGCCACAGGGACTCTTGTTGAGGTAAGCCTGTGAAGAGGTTAAGGATGGTGAATTCTTGCGTCTTAGTTAGGTCGTCGTCAGGTAAGATAAGGACGGTGCTTGATGAAATCAAGAAAGTCGAAATTATTCGTAAGGTGTTTGAGGTTTACGGAAGATACGACAGCGTTGCTAGCTAGGTAATGCGACAAAATTTTTGACGATGCACACACAGGTTGCGTCGAAGAATTGATAAGGGGTTTTTGGAGAGTGGAAAAAAATAAAAATGATGTTATAAATTCTGCATAACAACTAGATCATTAGGTTTAGTGCAGCTAGGGAGGCTAGAACGGCCTCTTCTGTTCGTATTGTTTCGGTTCCCTGTTGAGGGATAGTGTTAACCGTGAAATCAAAAACATCCCCAAGTTCAAGTCTTTCGCGCTCTAAGATCTCCCTTAACCCCTCGCTTGGAGAACCGAAGGCCACTAAAACCTTTCTGGCCTTGCTCCACCTCTCCCTCATTTCTTCAGCGATTTCCATAAGGGGCGTTCCATACTTAGATGTCGCGACTGCTAGGTCGTATGCCTCGTTCTTAATTGTGCGTCCCGACGGATAGTTTGAGACGATAACGTTGTAACCCCAATATGTTTTTATCTCTTCTTTGTTTGCTAGAAGCACTCCAGGGAGGCCGCCTTTTAAACTGAGTATTTTAACTGTAACCCTTTTTCCTACAGGCAACCCTAAGCCTCGCAAAATAGCCTCCTTTTCAACCCCGATGTAAATTTTAGATCGTTTATCGCCAGAGTTGACGACTACGCCCTCTCGAAACTCGCCTAGCCTCAGATCTCTAACGTGCGCGGCTGTCGGGTGGTGTGGTGTTCTTAACGGTGGAAGCACCCCGAAGTATTTGAATATGGGCTTAAATGGGAAGAGCTTTTTTCTTAAGTACTGTGGCGTTTCCATGTACGCAAGGGTAGATGAAACAAACCAAGACTCACTGGATTGATCGCGGCTAGAAAAGTCCGGGAAGACAATTATTTTATCAACGCGGAAAATCGCGCAGGCCCTACCGATGACGCCGATTTTGGAGGTCTTCTCTCGAAGATGCGGCGTGTCTGCTACTATGGATGACGGAATCGCTATAGAAAGTGATGAAACACGTTTAACAGGCCCCAACAGTGGCTACGCCTCTTGCAGTTATAATTAAAAAGACCGCACCGATATAATTAAGGATTTTAACGAAGTGCACCACTTTTATATAAGAAAATTGTTGGAGGCTGTTTAATGAAAAGTTACGATGAGCAGATTATAGGGTTGGTGAAGGCCCATCAAATTTGGCGTGGAAAATGTCTTAATATGATCCCTTCAGAAAACATTACGAGCCCCGCTGTTAGGGAGGTTACCAGTTCAGACTTCATGCACCGATACTTGGATTTAGACGAGCCATTCTATCGTGGAACCAAGTTTATGAATGAAGTCAAGAGTTCTGGGGAGAGGCTCGCTGAAAAAGTTTTTGGAGCAGATTTCGCCTGTTTAAAGCCATTATCTGGAAATACAGCTGATATTGCGGCTCTAATAGCCTTAACAAAGTCTGGCGATAAGATAATTTCAATACATGAGAGGAACGGGGGCTACTACGGGTTTAGTAAAGGGGGGTGTGCCGAGGTACTGGGCATCAAACTTGAATACTTCCCATTTGACGATTATGAGATGAACGTTAGAACCGAAGAGGCTTATGAAAAAATTATGAAAGCTCATCCTAGGCTCATCATTTTAGGTGCAAGTTTCATACTTTTTCCTGAACCGGTAAAAGAATTGAGCGAGGCGGCTGCGGACATTGGGGCTGATGTTGTTTACGATGGGTCTCATGTTCTAGGCTTAATTGCTGGAAAGTGTTTCCAGGACCCGTTGAGAGAGGGGGCAAGCTTGTTGATTGGGAGTACGCACAAAACATTTCCAGGTCCGCAGGGAGGAATAATAGTTGGCGAGACTGAATTCAGGGAGAAGATTGAAAGGGCCTGCCTACCTATGTTTGACAACCATCATGTGCAGAAAGTCGCTGGAATAGCGGTGACCCTTGCAGAAATGCTGAGTTTCGGAGAAGATTATGCAAAACAAATCGTGAGAAACTCGAAGAAAATTGCAAAGGCACTCGACGATTTTGGGATTCCAGTTAAGTGTTCACATAAGGGATATACTGAGTCCCATCAAGTTTTGTTAGACATTCATAGTTCGGGTGTGATCGAAGACGTCACAGATAGGCTTGAAAGGGCTAACATCATCGTTGACAGAGGGATAAGGATTGGAACACAAGAAGTAACCCGGCTCGGAATGAGGGAGAGAGAAATGGAACAAATAGCTGAGTTCTTTAAGAGAATCATAAAAGACCGCGAAAAACCTGAAAAAGTCGCTGTAGATGTCATGGAAATGAGTGCTGAGTTTAATGAGGTCCACTTCTGCTTTAAGAGAAGAGGGTTCGCTCCTTCCTTATTATAGTGCTAACATGTCGTTTATGGAGTTTAGAAAAGGTGAGTTTTGTGTCTGAGCTTGACGATCTGCTGAGGATAAAAAGGATCGATAGATCAGGAATCTGCGAGGTTCAAGAGAGGTTCCCGGAAGACTGCGAGGATGCTGTCGAGAGGGGTAAAAGGCTCAAGATGCCAAGAAAATTGAAGATAGGAGAAAAGCTGGAAATCCATTATGGGAGACCAGACAACATAATAGTTGTTGGTATGGGTGGCTCAGCGATCGGAGGCGCCGTCCTAAAAGATTGGCTTCGAGACGCTGCGCCCATCCCGATCGAGGTTTGCAGAGAGTACAAGCTTCCTGCCTACGCTAATGAAAAAACACTTGTTTTTGCTCAAAGTTATTCTGGCAACACGGAAGAAGCCATCAGCGGATTCGTGGAGGCTGTTGAGAGGGAATGCATGCTTGTGGCGGTGAGTTCAGGCGGAGTTCTCCAGGAGTTTAGTGAAAGACTGGAAATACCCTTCGTGAAGCTACCAGAAATAATTCAACCGAGATGTGCCTTTCCATATCTATTCTTCCCTCTGTTAATAGCTCTAAAAAAGCTGGGCGTCGTCGAACCCGAAGGTGGGGAGGTCGAGGAAGCTATCAAAATACTTAGGGAGGTTAGGAATGAGGTTAAACCAGAGTCTCCAACCAGTAGAAATTTTTCAAAGAGGCTGGCTTTAGATGTTAAAGGTAGTGTACCAATCATCTACGGGTTCGGAATGTACGGGGGGGTGGCTCAGAGGATGAAGACCCAGTTTAACGAGAACAGCAAAATTCCCAGTAAATGTGAAGTGTTTCCTGAATTGGATCACAATGAGATCGTTGGCTGGACAGGGCCAGACAGTTTAACGAAAAACTTCACAGTCATCCTCATTAGGGATAAAAACGAACCGTCTGAAATTAAGGCGAGGATTGATATCACTAAGAAGTTGGTTTTGGAGAAAAAGGCTGGTAATGTTATCGAGATACGTGCGAGAGGGAGGTCGAAGCTCGCAAGGGTGCTTTCCCTCCTGTACGTAGGCGACTTTGCTAGCGTTTACTTGGCCATACTTTACGGTGTTGACCCAACTCCTGTTGATGTAATTACGAGAATGAAGGCGGAACTAAAAAAGAGGACGGACGTCATTGAAAGGTTAAGAAATAGGTTGGACTCTTACCTCACCTAAAACTTTTTTGATCGCTCCAACTGAAATCGGTCCAATGCGGAGTACTACTGGAGGACTTTTGGTTAAGTCAAGCACAGTCGATGGCCTTTGAATTTCTGTCCTACCGGCGTCTAAGCAGAGGTCAACGTTTTCACCAACCTGCCTTAGGGCTTCTCCAGCCGTTACCGGGTTAGGTTCACCGTGCTTGTTGGCACTTGTTGCTATTAGCGGAAGATCACACTTCTTGATAATTGCTATGGGGACAGGGTGGTTTGGAGCCCTTAACCCAACACAGTTGCCTCCGCCAGTTGCCTCCCGTGGGACTATCGGTTTTTTTCTTAGAATGATTGTCAACGCACCGGGCCAAAACCTTCTAATTAGCTCCCTCGCGTTTTTGGGTATGAAAGCAAGTTCATTGGCCATGTTGAGTCCCGAGACTGCTATTGGCAGAGCCTCATTTAATGGCCGCCTCTTAATTTTAAATATTTTTAGAATGATTTGAGGCTTCAAGGCGTTTGTTCCAATCCCGTAGACCGTGTCTGTCGGATATATAATTATGCCTCCCTCTTTGATGATCTTCGTAGCCAAGTCAACCGTCTTTGGATCAGGTTTTTCTGGGTTAACTCTGACAATCTTTGGCATAGACGGCTTCCCACAGAAAAAGTCTAATAGGAGTTAATGATGCCTTCTTTTATAGTCTTTTATTTCGCGCGCGCGTGAAAAATGACACGAAATGTAGTGGGATTGAGAGCTTAAAATCGCACTCTAATGCGATCACGCATCAAGTTGCGGGTTCTAGCTTTTTGAGCGTTTTGACTGTTATGTTCTTATCGCCAGGTATTTTTGGGAGCACCCTTTTAAACGCCTTTCTCACGACTTCAACATCGTCTCTCTCTATGACTCTGACAAAGGCTATTGTTTGCCCCCTCTTAACGCGCACCGTCCTAAATTTTGGTTTTCCAAACGATAATCTCATGCCTTTAGAAATGCGGTCTGCGCCAGCAAAGGCCAACTGCTTAGATTTTCTAACAATGATATGTGGATAAACTGGGATTTTGAAGTAATACTTAGAAGAGAGTTTTTCAGTTAACACCCTGTTTACATTAACTCTAATGCTTTCTAGGGAACCGCTGCTGATCTCAAATTTACTCTTGGCGTTTAAGGAAACCTCATAATTACAGTCTAAACTGGGGGTTCCCATTTCGAATATTGTGATCTTTGGTGGCGGTGCTCCTCTAATGTACTTCTGACGGGTGTAGTCCATACCCAAGCCTTCTTTGTTATTAGTCAAGTGAATAGGTAAGTTATAAACTTCGTTTTTTTGTTGCCATTAAACTTATTTTGTACTAAAAAACTAAGCTTTTAAAATCTTAGTTGTTGTTTACAATCAGAATCAAATGTTATTTGAAGAGGGGTGGAGGGAAAAAATGGGAAAAACTTCGAGGATTTCAGGTTTTTATAAGTTGCCGATGGAGAATAGACTGGAGATTGTGAGAGAATTTGCAAACCTTACCACCGAAGAAGTCGCTCTCTTAAAGACCCCAAGCTCTCTGTCACTTGACCTCGCTGACAGGATGATTGAAAACGTGGTCGGCGTCTTTCCTGTCCCATTGGGCATCGCCGTCAACTTTCTCATCAACGGTAAAGACTATCTGATTCCAATGGCAATTGAGGAACCTTCTGTAGTAGCCGCAGCGAGCAACGCCGCTAAAATAGCCCGGATTAAGGGGGGTTTCACCGCAAGCAGTACTGGATCCATTATGATCGGGCAAATACAAGCAGTAAAAATAGGGAACGCAAAGAAGGCCAAGACGAATATTCTGGCTATTAGGGAAGACATTCTCAAGAAGGCGAACGAACAAGATCCGATACTGGTTTCGCTCGGCGGCGGGGCGAAGGATCTTGATGTTAAGGTGTTAAAAACTTCTAGGGGACCCATGGTCATCACAGAGCTTTACGTAGATGTGAAGGATGCAATGGGGGCTAATGCGGTGAATACGATGGCAGAGGCTGTAGCCCCTATGATCGAGAAAGCTACCGGTGGACGAGTCTATCTTCGAATAGTTTCAAATTTGGCAACACAGAGGCTGGCTAGAGCCACAGCAGTATTCGATAAAAAGGCGCTCGGTGGGGAGGATGTCGTTGACGGCATTATAGATGCCTACGCTTTCGCCGCTTCTGACCCATATCGTGCTGCCACCCACAATAAGGGAATCATGAATGGGATAATTGCGGTTGCGATTGCGACATGCAATGACCACAGGGCGCTAGAAGCAGGGGCACACGCTTACGCTGCCAGAACAGGGCATTATACCTCTCTGACCAGTTGGGAAAAGAATGATGGTGGAGACTTGGTCGGCTCCATCGAGTTGCCTATGGCCGTCGGGATCATCGGTGGCGCCACTCGAACCCATCCGATAGCTAAGATAGCTTTGAAAATACTGAATGTTGAAACTGCTATTGAATTCGGAGAAGTTTTAGCGGCAGTCGGTTTAGCTCAAAACCTTGCTGCCTTGCGTGCGCTCGTCGCTGAAGGAATTCAAAGAGGACATATGGAACTGCATGCGCGGAATGTCGCTATAGCAGCTGGCGCTACCGGACCTTTAATCGAGAAGATAGTGGAGGAGATGGTTCGAGAACGGAGGATAAGGCTCGATCGGGCAAAGGAACTCCTTAAAAGATACAGACAACTCGCTTAATGATGGCTCTGGTATTAATGAATTCAGCAATCCAAAGCAAGGGCCTTATGTATGTGTAAAACTTTGGGGTTAAGGCGAAGAAAAAATGGTTAAGAAGTCTTTCATGGGGGTGTTTCAGCGTTTATTGCATCCAAGACCTGTCGTTCTTGTAACTTCCGTTGGAAAGAAAGGGAAACCCAACATTATGAGTGTGGCTTGGATCAGCCCAGTTTCGAAAAATCCGCCTTTGATCGTCATTAGTGTAGGTGAAAGCCACTACTCTCACAGATTAATAGAAGAGACTGGTGAGTTTGTCGTTAATATTCCCACCGAAGATCTGGTGGAACAAGTTGAATTGTGCGGTAGAAAGTCTGGGAGGTGTTTAGACAAGTTTGAAGCCTCTGAACTGACAGCTAAACCAGCAAAGACTGTGGGTGCCCCAATTATTGAGGAGTGCGTTGGGCATTTAGAGTGTCGTGTTGTAAACAAATTTTCAGCAGGAGACCACACAGTCTTTATTGGGAAGGTCTTAGCGGCTTACGCCGATGATGAGCTTTTCGCAGATGATTTATGGGACACCAGCAAAGCTAAGATACTCTGTCACGCAGGGTCCAACGCATACTCGACTTTAGAGAAGTTATTCAGGGCGTAAAAATAGTCATGAAAAAGATAGTAACCATAGATTTCGGCGCTATTATGCGTAGGTAACTGACATTTTCGCGCATCTGGTTTTCCAATTTTTTAGCTAGCTAGGATGTTTGATAAGAGTAATTGGATATTGTAATTAATTGGGGCATGGTTTTGAAAAGTCCAGGTTTTTGGAAAAAATTGCAAAAATTACTTATCGAATTAGATAGAGAGTATAGGAGGATAATCAACGAATTAGACAAAGAAATCAAAAAGGCAATTAGTGAACCAGGTAGAGAGAGTAAAAAAGACGATTAGTGTAAAGTTATCTAAAATACCCTCTGAATTTCCAAGAATCGCGCGCGCCTACAATGATTTATCAAAATATTCTCCGAAGTGGAGTCATCGTCGGCAAACCCCTTCTTTTTCTGTCTTATTCCGTACATAATCTCTACTGTAGGTTAGCCATATTCGATCTTGATGTAATGGAGTATGACTGTGCCTTGGTCGTTCACTAAAAACCCGTAATTTGCGTACTTTATGCTATTTTCTACCGTAGTCCACCGATAAATCATGGTTACGTCATTTGGTACGCAGTAGCCTTCGATAAACGCTTGGATCAACGCTTGAGCATCCTCCCACTGATCTTCTGTCACATATGTGGACGCCCCTTCACAGATTTCGACGTTCCCATGTATGCTTGTTGCCTTATCGTTTACGTCTATCCCAACACTCGTGAATAAGTCATCCATTTCTCCTAGTCGCTCCCCTTCTCCAACCGGAGGGGCGTGCACAAGGCTGTTGTAGGCGGAAACAGCATCCTCCCCCATTGCTACACTTTCCCCTGTTAAGGCATCTACACAGCCGATGAAGGCTAGCTTGGCGATCACGGCCTGCCCTAAGGCAACTTCAGTGTAAACGGGAATGAAATAATAGAGTCCTCCTCTGATGTTATAGAGGAGGATATTTCCAAACCTGTAAGTCTGAAGAAGACTCAACTGCGAGCGGACAACATCATCCGTTTCCAATGCTTGTAAAGCAACAGATGGCCCAATGAGTTTTTGTTCGGATGGAACCCTATAGAAGAAGGTCGAACCATACTCGACCCCGCCAGGTGCAACATACAATCCTGCGAGGTTTTTACCAGCCGCCTGTTTATATTCCACAACCTGAACTGCCGCGAACGAAGATTTTCCTTTTACCGTTGTTAGAATATAGTGTACGTCTGTTTCAGGCGGTCTTTCAAAATCGTCTGAGTGGCTCCTCCAAACGGTCGAATCCTGAACGTGATAGCGGTAGTCTCTCTCCATCTGTCTTTCATAAAGTCTCTCAGGCACCCTTATCTGAGATTTCAACCATGACGGCATATGCTGCCAGCCGTAGAAACTTTTGTAGAAGTCCAGTAGAAAACCGTCAGATTCCTCAACTGAATATCCCTTCATTCTGCCGTTTTCAACGTCAATGAGGACCACGCCCAAGAATCTGAGGTAATTACCAACAGCGAATCGACTCGAAAGAGGATAGTCAACAAGTATCTGCACGCAGTAATAGAGTCTTTCGCCATCTGTTACGAGAAACGCATCATCATCCACTGTTAGGTTTTTGATCAACATTTTTTCAACCCTACTCTTCACATCCCTGTTCCAAAGCATCCGGATCTCATCAGTTGGAGGGTTAACAACAAAGCCAAGCTGTCCTTGAAGTGAGAACCACCATGCCCGAATCCAGCCTCTCAGAACGTAGTCTGGGTTGCCTTGATACGTTGTGTTTCCAATTTCTGTGAAGCCTGGCACCTGAACGTAAGCTAAGTCCAACCCCTCCCCATAGTAAATATTGGGCATAATAGAAAGGCTGAACGCAGCTTCAGGTTGAACGAAGCTTCCGGCATGGCTATCGATTACGACAACATGAGGTGTATGAGTATAGATGAAGTGTCGGCTGATCCAGTCCCTTGCAATATCATAATTTATTGTTGTGGGGCAGACCCAGTATTCTCGATTATTTAAGGATAGGATGTCGCTGTCCGCCAGAGTCAGCCAGTTCACCCCGATCTGACTTTGCATCTTCGTCAGACTAGCATCGTAGTCCCACTGACGAACCTGGGATAAAATGGCTGTATTATTTTCTGCGCCAACTTCGGACAGAAACTGGTGTTGCCATCCCGATATACCTGCCACCCACCTAGTATACTCGATTTCCTTCACTGTTTTGGGATACCACTCGTACTGAAGCCAAGATCGATCCCATTGCAGTCGGTAAATTAAGATGAATCCTACGTTGGCTATTAGAATGATCAGACCTATCCCGAACACGATCGAATACCTGATGACTTGGTTCCTCTTAAATGTGAATTCTTCACGATGCAAATGCAGGATTGCAGTTGCCATAATTCCCATTAGTTCTAAGGTCAGGAGAACGTACCAGACATGAGGCGAAGTGATATCAAACTCCGAGAATGGGGCTCTCAGAAGGAGCCATGAGATGAACAAAGATGCCGCAGCCACGAAGTTTCTTAACCCCCTTCCAACGCCACCTGCGATTAGATTGCCTATCCCACCTAAAACCAACCGAATAATCCAGACGAAGATTATGATTGACAGACAAGTTATGAGGATTTGATACCAAGTTTCAATAGTAGGGGTTAGGGCGACGAGCTCGTCAGGGCTAGGAGGATTTATTGGAAATAGAAAGATTCTTAAGAGGGTAGCAAGGTTAAGGTGTCCAACCCCGTTCTTCACCATATGAAATAAGAAAGCCAGATTAAAGGCCCGTGTGACCCAGCACACGAGGAAAAAGAAAAGGTACGTAATGACTTGGTAAACAAGCCCAGTCCTCCATGAAAATCTATCGTCAAATATTGGCCCCTCAACCACTTTATGCCAACGCTCACGCAACCTAGCCCAGGCGAAGGTCCAGGTGAGTTGCCTCACTAAACCCAAGACCTTACTATGCCTAATTCTTGGGTCGATGGTAAGAAGTGGGACGAGAAGACAGAGCAGAATGAAATCCCCTTTAAGCAGGAAGACATCGTTCCACCAGTCCACTCCGGCTTTATGCAAGTACGTTGTCTGCGTGATGTCTACTTGCACCCACCAATTGATGAGAAAAAGCCCACTTAAGAATAAAGTTAATGCGATGGCAGTGAGTTTAAGCCAAGTTGGAATTCTGAATATCGGTAGGCTTTTCCTTTCATCTCTGCCCCGCCTTAGCATCCTTTCTCTTCACCTTTTAGATTGTTTCATGGAACTTATCAATTAAGTAATGTATTAAGAGAGATTTAAAGCGATTGAAAATGTGATCTAACAGGTTAGGTGGAGGGCAGCGACGACCTTCTTAGACTCATTATAAATTTTGCAAGCTGTGGCGGTCTTTTCTATTATTACTCCGATGCCTCTCGATTCAAAAAATCTTTTTGTTTCGCGCGCACGAATAAAACCCAAAAATCACACGCCAGAAGAGCTAAACCTCTTCCTTCAATTTCTCCAGACGCTCTATGGCCTCTTGAAGAACTCGCTTAGTCTCATACCTATCACTGTGCTCAAGCAACATTTTAAGATACTTGAGCCTCCACTCAACTTCGTGGATTGCATCTTCGGTTTCCAACACCGTTCACCAACGTTTACTATCATTAGCCGTCACCACAATCGGGCCTAAGCGACAATTTTTCATGTATAATTCACCTTTATAAACCCTTCTATTTTAACACCAACACTTAATTTCTCTTGAACCTAATGCTCAAACTAAACTACCTTTTGTTTCGCGCGCGCAAAAATCATGATAAAATAACAAAGGATCCATTAATAACTTCAATTGTTCACGTTAATTATCATGCGCGATCGTATGTGACACCTAGAATGCCATCAGGGAAGCCAATTCACATGGAACTTCAGAAAACAGAGGCGGAATTTTTGGGCAAGACCAGAAAAGTTTCAACCCTGAAGAAAAATATTCGAGTCTTATCTTTAACTTCCGTAGTTGGCGGAGCATATTGGGGCATGATACGCGCTACGTGGCAACCTTTCACGCTAAGCTTAGGGGTTTCGATGTCTCTTTTAGGACTTTTCGAAGGTCTTGGGGGAAGGAACGGTCTCATCACTGCGCTCGTTCAACCAGTCTCCGGAAGGCTCTCAGACAAGATGGGCAGAAAACCTTTCATAGTTCTTGGCAGCATCCTAACCTTAACGACCTTGGCATTCTATACGTTAGCGTGTTATACTCGGGACTGGCGATTTTTAGTTCCAGCGACAATATCCCTCGGATTGACAGCACTCAGCCACCCGGCCTCGTCAGCACTTACGGCTGAGTCCGTGGAAGTCAGGGAGAGGGGGATGGCATATAGCGTCACCATGTTTTCCTTTATATTGCCGGGCGTCCTCACGTCTGCCTTCGGGGGTTGGGTCGCTGACCTCTTTGGTTACGAGATATTGTTCCTGATAAGCATCGTCCTTGAGGGCTTGAGCCTGAGCATGTTAGCGTTTCTTCTTAAGGAGACACTAAATCAGAGGAATGAGGAGAAAGATATGGGGAGGGTCTCCTTAAAGGCGATTCTCGTTCCACCAAGCGAATTAAGGGGCTTTTATGTAAGCATGGCTGCAGACGCGTTTTCTTGGGGCCTCGGAGCAGCGATTCTGTTTGGTCTTCTGAGTAAGACATACAATTTCTCGAATCTTCAACTAGGAATTTTATCGAGCCTCACATTCTTGATGTGGACTGCTTTTCAGTTACCTATCGGAAAACTCATAGAGAAGTATGGGTGTAAGAGGTTTCTGATACTTTCAGAGATGATAGGAATCGCGATGATGATTGGTTGGCTAACGTTCACCAGTTTTGAGGTGTTTGCACTTGCAGCACTCCTCTATGGTCTGGTTGCTTCGACATGGGTGCCGGCCTCACAGACTCTTCTTTCCAACAGTGTAGAGAAGGAAGAGAGAGCTGAAGCGATAGGGAGACTCTTCGCCTTCAGGGGTATAATTGGTTTTCCAGCTCCATACGTCGGAGGTTTGCTGTATGAAGCCATGGGGTTTAAAGCCCCGATCTTGGCGGGAGCTATCGGAGTGATTGTGACACTGATTTTAATCGCCTTGTTTGTCCGTGAGCCAGAATAATTTTGTCTAATTAAGCTTTCCACTTCTCGTACAGTTTATGCTCAATATTGAATGAGTCTAGAACTTTTCCAACGATGTAATCGACCAGATCGTTCACGTCCCTCGGTTTGTAATAGAAGGCGGGGGCGGCCACAAGTATCGTTACGCCGATTTTGGAGAGCTTAAGCATGTTCTCGAGGTGAATGGGGCTCAGAGGAGTTTCTCTGGGAACCAGAACTAATTGTCGCCTCTCCTTCAAGGTTACGTCAGCAGCCCTCAACAAGAGGTTATCAGAGTACCCGTTGGCTATTCCAGCGAGAGTCTTCATAGAGCACGGGATAATGACCATCCCGTTTGCTTTGAAGTCTCCGCTCGCAATGGGAGCTTGCAAGTCGTTGATGTTGTAGCGTACGGTTGCCAAGTCCTTTAGCTGGTTAACGGTCATCCCAACCTCGATTTTAATTGTTTGCTCAGCCGCGTGGGAAACTATTAAGTATGTTTCAATCTTCCTCTTTTCTAGTTCTTCGAGTAGTCTGACCCCATATACGGCCCCGCTGGCTCCGCTTATACCCACGATCAGCTTCAAAATGAGCCACCATTGAATGAGTCTATTTTTAGTATATAATTGTGCTTTGTTCTATTAATTCTAAGAGGTAGGAATGAATTGTATATTGTGCACGCTGAAAAAAAAGGAATTTGATGTTACCAGAAATGAATACAAATATAAAAATTTAATTGACAAGAATGTAGGCAATGATAAATTTCGTCTTCGATACTATTCC
>Ga0224501_10003215_pt1 | contig 12851 bp, 6 predicted proteins | sample SF_Oct11_sed_USG_4_FD_169105 | JGI IMG/M metagenome (GOLD analysis project Ga0224501, IMG submission 169105) | Sediment microbial communities from San Francisco Bay, California, United States - SF_Oct11_sed_USGS_8_1 | ecosystem: Environmental > Aquatic > Marine > Sediment | place: USA... | reverse complement strand
ATACATACATACATACATACATACATACATACATACATACATACATACATACGTACGTACGTACGTATGTACGTACGTACATACATACATACATACGTACGTATATGCATACATACGTACATACATACATATATATGTACATACATACATACATACATACATACATTGGTGAAAAAGCAATCATTCAACCCGGCAGTTTCCACCATTTTGCACAATGATCTGATGTTTCGATTCTGTACACAACATAGTATAATGATTTCATATTTGATGACACAGAGGATTTCTTTAAGCAATGATAGTCAGCTTATACTTTTAACCACCCACTGACACTGTACAGAATGCACGCTGCTTCTGCATGGTACCAAAAAGCTTTGTAGGATATGTAAGATATAATGAGCAAAGATGTTGACAAACCTGTCTTTTGAAAGCATTATCCGGAAGGTAGCTGATATTATTCCTGGCCAACTGAAGATACTGAAGCTTTTTGTTTTGGAAAAATGTCTCTGTTGTGATAGCCTACAAAAAATCAGATTATTCCCAGGACAAATTATTAAGATATAACGATTCAAGCATCTTTGGCTCATGCAAAGAGCTTCCAATCAGAGTGATCTGAGAGCAGTCTCTCTTACTAAAATGCTTTGCTTCTCTTCATGCGTAAGAATGTTAGTGCTGACTTTGAAACCGTATGCTTGTCCATGGAATGGAATTCATACGAGATAGATATCATTCGCAGCACAGCATGGCTCAGATCATCAGTTATCTTGACTGTGCTTACAATCATTGAGCACTTCTTCAATAGTTTGAAGTATCCTGTCATGTATCTCATTACAGTACCATTACATTTTTATACCTAAGATTACCATATTACAGGAGCTGAATCGTCCACCTGCAAACATAGACATCTCCCACAGAACAAAAGCAAGTCTAACGATCTCAAGCCTTACCCGGATCTGATTTTCTTTCAGGTTGAGAGTTTTTAGTATTCTCATTCCACGAAACAAGCCCTCAACTTGGGAGATTTCATTACCCAACAGGTTGAGGTGCTCCAAGTGCTTTCGAATAGGATCAAACACCTCGTTGCGAATCTACAAAAACATAAAGGGCACTGCATATGATGGTAGGGCGACGGGATAGCTCAATGGTGCATGGACTGCTGGACTAGCAACCGGGGGGGAAATGGGGTTTGAATCCTGGTCATGGTGAGCTCTCATTGAGTTGTTGTGAGTGTGAGCTCCTCATATTGATCCTAGCTAGAAAAGACCTCACGGTGGAGTGGAGTTTAAGATGCTTCGTGCTAACCTGTGATTGGTGAAAAAGATGATACCTGACCCGGTAGCTTCACCATAAAGGCAGATTAGTCATTCAAGGCAAAAATCTACCTGGAAATCAGGCGTAAGTCACATAGTCTAGACAATATATACCACACTCAGAAAATGCCTGCGCTGCCCGGGTCGTTAGACCCTGCCTTTCATTCACCAAAGAACTGCCTCGCCCTGGGGGTGTTTGCAGCTTTTCTTTATTTCGCCTATGGAAAGGGTCAGCGGGCCCAGCTGCTCTCATCTTTCATCGTCACGAACGCTTGAAGCAACAAGTCAGCAAAGGCACTGATTTTTGGGTGCAAGAGCCTTTGATGTCCATTCATGAAGTTATTTTTGGCCTTTCGAGTTTCATAATATTTTGTCGCCCCCAGACTTGATTGTGTAATCAATCGAGTGTTTGCTGACTGAAGCGCTGACTTTAAATAATTGAGAATGCCTCCGGGCAAAAAAAAATTTCTTCCAAAAAAGCCAACATGGCCTCTGGCGACCGAGAAATAAGCCATTGAGAAAAGCGGTCAGAAAAGCGTGTACTGATGCAATTGAATTTGCTGTCATGGTGAGCTGATACGTACTGCTGGAGGAGAAATGGTCTAGGATTGAGTTCAATTCGCCGCTAGCGATAAGATTGAGACTAGGCCAAAATCACAGCTGAACAGTCAGTAAATGCACATAACTGTTTTCACTGTTCTACTCGGGCCCTTTGCCATCCTATTTAACGGAGCTTCTAAGCCCGCGGCTTGTTGGAGCGATAGGAGACTAGATTAATGTGACCTCATATTCACAGTGGGAGCCCTTCATGATCGGTATTTGAACCAGGGTTCTCACGGTCAGCGCTCTACTATTGAGCTATCCTTCTATCACTTATTTAACACCACCACTACCAAATCCACTCCTGTATGCACAGTTTTCGTATGTATGTAAGTATCCTTTATTGTGTCAAGAATGCAACAAATAAGAATGCTGTAAAGCATGGCTGCTTGCTGTGTTACTTCATAGTTCTCATATCCTTTCAATGAGTGTGTGATCAGCCACACACAACAAATTCCTTAGTTGCGATACTCAACCGCGATCGGGAGTTGAGTCCACGCCACGGGGAGAACAGACAGTGAGATATGTTCGTTCTCCCACTGAGCTATCATGACTATCACTCATAAATGAAGCTAAATGTTGTGAAAGCTATAGGCTCCACCCAGCATTCCTCACTGCATTTGGACTGTTGGACTGGATGCTGTTTTAAGCTGATAATGATATTTAAAGTAAAGCCTCATTTTCGAAATGATCCACCAGACAAAATTATTTATTTATAGGCGTCACAGAATCGCTGGTCATCCATGTGGTTAAAAATAATGGTTTAGTATCGGAATGAACCACAGATTAGCCTACTTTCTGAGTGTAAGTGCCCAAGCTGAAAGTTGTTGAACGACACGTTTTAAGCTAATTTTTATGCTACTCCAATACAGATATTCTTTTGTATCCTGACCGGCTGCCGGGAGGGGGGTGTACAGAAATTGTCTGTGACTTGTCCTAGACTGCATCATTAGGGACTAATTGCTTGTACCCGCGTGCCCGGTTACTCTTTAATGACTTGACCATCCGAACCCGGCACTAATGACGCGCAAAGTGATGCCCAAACAAAGGATTTGTGAGATTTTTGTGAGTTATCCTTCAAGCCCAGTGTGCCAGCCACTAAACCCTGTGTGCCATCCGCCTACCACTGTCCACCAATCCCAGTGCTCTATCCACTATTGCTCAGCGCACTATCCACTAAGCCCCGATGACTATGGACTAAGTGCAAGGTACTATCCGTTAAGCCCAGTCCGCTATCCACTAATCCACTGTTTTGCCCCGTGACACGAGATAAGGAAGAAGAGAGCTCGCTTACCATTGTTAGTAAATTGTCACTCAGATCTAAAGCGCTAAGTCCGCTCTGGCCGATAAACACATTACTGTCAATAGAGGTGATAAGATTCCCGCCAAGGAGAAGTTTTCTCAGCGCCGGCAGCCCAGCCAGAGTGCTGTTATCAATGTGAGTCATCCGATTCTCCTAGAAGAGGAATCCCAACAGTTACTGACTGAAAACTGTAACCAGCTGTATTATCGATATATAGTATAGATAGTACAGATCGAGATTGAGAGCAAGGCGCGGATTCTGGTGAGACATACAGCCCACACCGCTCCACATCACCACCAATCTCCTGCCCATCACCGTCACTTCTCTCATCCTTACCTTTAAGATACCGAGATCGCTCAGATGGTAGACCGATGGGCACACAATCATGAGAACCTGGGCTCAACTTTCGGTCATGGTGAGGTCCCATCGTGAGTATGAGCTTCTCATAATAATTCTAGCTCATATCAAATGCATGCCATACATGCCAGCAGGGCGGCTATTATTACCCCGTTTATGGGCTGACCGGAGAGAACTTTTGAGTACTCTTCAATGGACATTGAATAAGCTAAAGACAGACTTTTGTAACAGTCCCATTTACTTCAGAAGATAAAGAGATTGTCAGTTGGTGCTCAGACTAAACTGGTATTCAGGAGCCTTTAAGTGGAGAAGAGCTTTCAGTGACATCTGTTTGATTTTTATGGGCAGCATGACCTTTGTTTATCTACTCGGCCACTTGGCCATCCTATTTAATTAACCTCCCAAGCCTGAAGCTTGTTGGAGAGGTAGGGCCTACGGATTATATTAGGAGTTCATGCTCACTGCGGGTGCCCAGAACACTAAAACTTGAACTCACAATATTTTTGTCTTGGGGCAAGGGCTCTTGCCATTGAGCCACCCCACTATATCTATTCCATAACAGTTCTATAGTCAGTACTGAAAGGGTCAATAGCTTATAGCGAAGAAGCAAGTTATATATGTAATGGCCCCGGCTATTTGCCTCGAATATTGAGGCCCAAGGCTAAAACCATTCATTCAGACAACCAAAAATAATACACTGCAAAAGGTGAGAAGGTCATAGACAAAATGATAATTGCCTCATGAATGGGCCGGCACAGCGAAGCGCGTGTTGTATTTTTTACTTATCAATTACCTGCAAAATTATCAATGATTGCATAACAGAATCAATGATGTCTATTATGGCTTTGAATGTAATTAGCTCCCGGTGTGAAATGCCTGTTCATGTTAATACGTCACTCAATCAAATATATTCAATACAGCCCTACATGTATATTAGTGGGAAAAAGCATTGAGAACCGTTTGATTTATATGTAGGAAAACACTCTTTGGCCATGACTTATTTCAGAATAATGCTGGACACGCCAAAAGGCACCATGCCCCAGTTGATGAAGACAGTTAGTCAAAGGTTGTTGCCATAAAGATCAGTGGTCAAATCTGGGGTGACGCAGGAGGACCGAGATCAAGAGTATATTTGGGCAGGAGAATGCAGGCCAATCAGTGCTCCACCAATAAGCTTTTAATGTCTGGTTTCCAAATATGAGAACGCTCAGCTACCAACTCAGTTGGCAAAACATAGCTCTGCAACTATCCCACTACTAGATATTACTCCGCCTGCTCTGACTGTTTAATCTATGTAACAGTTCCTCACCTCAAATTTAATGTGTTACCCACGGATAACTTAACTTTAATTCTGCTCAGGCACTTGGCCAGCCTATTTATAGCAAATCTCTTAGGTCTGAGGCTTGTTGGAGCAGTAGGAGTCAGGATAAATGCGAGGAGGTCATACTCACAATGGGGGCTCGACGTGGCCTAGATTCGATCCCCGGTTCTCACAGTTGCGAGCCTAGCGCTTTTAACAACTGATCTATCCCGCTATCCCATTAGTATCGCCTGTTGCCATGGCGATGACCAATGCCTACCTGGAAGTCGATATTCACCACTCTCTCAGAAAGATCATCGGGGAGAGAAGGGAGGTTATAGCCCTTGCAGAAGAGACTGTTATAGTAACAGGGACACTGACGACTACATCGATCTCGCTGCGAATAGTAACTCTGAGCGGATACTGCTATCAGGAGTATGCAAAACACCAACACTCTCATCCTGTTGGCTGGCTTCGAAGTAGTTCTACAAAATAGCAAAATCTGTCCCATAGGAAGAAGAAAAATATGTACAATTGCTGGAGAGATTCCAAGACCCAAACTTTGTCATTGAGCATCTATTGCACATAAGTTGATTGTTTCACCAACACTGTCATTCTGTTGCTGCTTTATAAAAATAGCTCTGGTCACACTGCAAAGTAACACGTATCGTATCATGAAAACTCTCAAAAAAATACACAATCATTGTAAGAGATTCCGTTGACAGAACTCTACATGATTTGACAGTTATCTATTATCTCCATTGACAGAACTCTACATGATTCTACAGTTATATATTATCTCCATTGACAGAACTCTACATGATTCTACAGTTATCTATTATCTCCATTGACAGAACTCTACATGATTCTACAGTTATCTATTATGTCCATACAGTTTTGACGGTACAGACCCCTCTGACATTGCATCACCCGCTTTAATCAGCTGCTCATGTATAAGTTATGTTGGTAACCAATGCATGAATGTTTGTGGTACATGTCAATTATCAAGGTAAGAGTGAAGTAACCATCAATTCAAAGAAAGGCTTAAGTTCCATCAACCAACCTTCAATTCAATGGTATTTCAATAGGCCTACAGTGTAGTAGATTCTATTCTAAGCACTGGTGCTTTTTACATTGAAGTGTCCGGGATTTTCCTATTGCAATATGTACACTTCATGTTTTTAAAGGTTTCTAGAGTCACAACAGTCGACTTGGTGATTGAAGTAATGTGTTCGAATCCCCAGAAAGTCGTTGGCAGTGGCAGAAAGGGTATCCGACCTCTATTTGCTCTTTAGCCCCGACAGAGTCTCTCTGCCAACCAAGGAGTAAACTCCATGACCTTGTACAGGGAATAATAATCTGGAGTACATAATTATATATTTATATCAATGGGTAAAAAAGATTTGCCATGTCATAACAACTGAAATCTCTCCCGCGGCTTTGTGAAAGTAACCCGATTGGCAAATAGACTGAGCTTGCTGAATAGGCCGAATTAGCACTGCTCACTGACAAACAGTGTGTGAATATACATTACAGCTTCCATTCACACTCACGATGTCAATTTGCCGAGCCTATAGAACAATGATTGCCTTTCTTTGTGGGGTCATATCTCATGTTATATGAATATTTGGCTATGCAATTCTGGTTAACGCATATTGTTTTGTACAGGTGCAAAAATGTGAGTGTGGTTTTATCTTGTGTTCAAATTTCGAGCTTAAAAATCTGTTGAAATCCGAGTGTTCAAATTTCGAGTTTAAAAATCGGTTAAAAAGAGTGTCAGCTTTGGCGTCTGCTAGCATCCAATAGAGTGCACTGACTCTACCAAGTACCCAAAAGCTATAGCCTAAGTCATTCCAATAAATATTACTGCAGATCAAGTTTCCATGGGAAGAAGTGATGGCTTGAGCATTCGTTTTTGGACCAGGTGATCCGAGTTCCCTGCCAAGTTTGTGCTTCACTTATGCCATCTCCCTCATCAGATTCAGGTCACAACTTCAAATAAGGGAGGTCCATTCTTAGAGTACCAACTCTATGAAGCCATTCTTAGACCATTCAAGTGATCTTATCTTAAAGAGAGGTGATTCAATTCGACAAACATAATTATTGCATGGTGGTGTTTTTAAGTGAGAGTTATTTTGAAGGATGCATGAAATTCTCATTTGATAGAAGTCTATACACTGCTGCGGCACAGCACGAAGCTCTGCTTATTCATTATTTACGTTTGAGTGAGTGATTGACTTGAATCAACATCACATGAACAGGAATAAAGGGCAAAGTTAACAAGTATCCAAACAATTCTGGCTTCAACGCTCATCCGTCGATAGCAACAAAACAAAATGCGCTCACGGGAATGGCTCGCGGTACATAGACACGCACATCCCTGGGGCTATTTACCTCCCAGTCACAAAGACTAGGGGCCACTTGGAGGCTTCATGCTGCTATTAACACCGAAACAAACTTTAAACCACAATTAGCTATTTTGTCCTTGTTGTTTGGTGTTTGTTAGCAAGAGAGAAAAGCAAATGTAACAGGGCACAAAATGGTCCAGGGAAATTTTAGTTCAGGAAACTGAGCTCAATGCTTTGTGGTGAAGTGGTGAAGTAGTGAGTAGCCCACAAGTCTGCGAGACTTACGAACAAGTGTTTTAGTTAAGTTACCACTTTTTCTTACACCATCGCTGGAATTGGATTTCGGAAGAGGCCTCTCCCATTGAGTAACATCCTCTACATTGAAGACACCTCTGTAGATCATCATTGATAACTTTGTCGGTTTCAGATCCCGATACTCAATAAAGGATGTCCACCTTTAGAATAACCTTCTTTATGGGGCACGCGGGAGCAACCAGAAAGTCTCCTAATGACGCATCATGAGAAACGCCAAATCAGCAGACTCAGTGGACTGGTTTTTGCACAGTCCCTGATAGCTGACACTGGTCAGGATAAGAAAGAAAAGATTGATACCCGATGCTGTCTGTGTGAAATAAGATGAACTTTGTGCATTACACAGCTCAAATAATGTTTAGTTATTCTATAACATGTTGGGCTAGGTTATTACCTTGGGGTTAGTGGCATTAAAGTAATTTTTTCCCATCCGCTATAGACATGCGAAATGCTAATACAATTTCTTATTTCATCGGAGCACTTAATCATTGTGTAATTTATAACAGCGTTTCTGTAATTCTAGACCCAAATTTCCCATGTAACATTTAGCTGTGCCCGACTTATTATTCGGTACCTGGCTGAATGCCGGTGTAAAGCGCTTGCTGGTGCCAATTTCTCCATGAAAATCATTATATCACGCGTGTCAGTGACCTCTCTTTTAGGGATAAGGAGGTTTGCGCGTGAATGGGCGTGAATGGGCGAACCGTTGGTGCATGCGCGCGTTGTCGGGGCCCAAATGTACTGTAACAGATAACCAAGACAACCTAGATGTTTGGACAAATTTGTCATAACGCATAGAGAAATCCGCCAAAACAGTGCCGAAATAGTGCAACCATTGATGTCTAGGGAGAAGCGCAGTGGGTAGGGGGTTCAGGTGACCTTGGTTCAATCCCATGTTTGCGCATCACCTTGCTCTTTTTCCCTCGTTGGATTCGAATCACATGAATTAAACTTAAGAAACCTACACACAGATTACCAACTCTTTGGGGCAAACCATGGCTCATCCGGAAAACAGGCCATTGGCTCGGTGATGCCATCCGGTAAAAAAAGGCAATCATAATGCCACGCGGCGCGACATTCATATAAAGGAAAGTCATGCACATAATCCTTTTGGTTCAGTTTCAGTGCCAAACCATCAAGAAAAGTTTCAAATCAGAAAACCAAGTATTGAAGATCCATCAAGCCCGGCCACCTGCATATCCCAACAGCAGGTTGTGTGCATTTGATTGGTTGTCTGAGTGGCCCTAAGACGTAGATTTAGGGAGAAGGATTACGGGCTAAACTATACATAATGATCTCAACATTGTTTGAGAGCCACTCAATAAGACAAGATGATGTCCCTGGCAGAGTAGATAGTCAGGGGTGAGAAATAGGGTATGTTTGCTCAACAGACTCCATAACTGATTTCAACTAACCATATGTGTAGCCAAACCGGGCAAGATTTATTAGAAATAAACCGACAATGAGTCGGTGAAATGCTACGAAAAGGGTGAAACTTTTAATCCTGATTACACAGCACTTGATGGTAGAGTGGTAGAACATGACTTCAACTCATTTTTTGGATCCGTCCGCTGTGATTTATTTCGCCAAAATAATGCGTGCGTTAGAATTTAACTCTTTGTTTACGCCACATCTAATAATAACACCATAGAAGGGGCATAGCTAAACTGGTATCCAGATACAAGTTGTGTCTTGTCCTAAATCTCAGACTGTGTTTTGTTATTGACCACCCACCCCTTCATAGCATGCATGTATATAAAAATCGCGAAATCACTGTTAAAAACTTTGCAAACAAAGATTAGTTTGAATGTTTCATACTCTAATCCAAACCTCACATTACATATCTGCAAGTATGCTACATTACACAGAAACATCTAAAGGTGCGTGTCTTTGTGACTTATTAGCCTAGTTTCCAAAATTGTTTTGGAACCCCTGGTCCTATCCAGCCTACCAGCCTGTGCTAAAATAATGCGTTATCAAAGCACGACAGATAACTAATATCTTGCAATAATACATACTTTTGATTTCATGATGCATTGCGATAATAGATCGAGCAATAGTACATGTTATCCAATGGATAGTTGAATAGCTCAATAGCTAGAGTACTTGAATCAAGATTGAAAGACCCTGGGTTCGAGGCCCAGTCATCCTGATTATGAGAATGAGCTCCTCACATAATTCCTAGCTCCTACCATTCCTACAAACCCTAAACCTATAGATGTAAATATCAATATAAAAGATAAGGCTTATAGCGGGCTGCGTGTAAGTTCGAGTCATACTTGTCTCACGCAGAACTGTTCTGAGGATACTGTTTTACAACGGGGTGGTCAAATTACTGACAGAAACCAAAGCTTACAACAACATTCAGACCATTTACTCTCTCGATTTTGTGTACTCAGAGGTTGCCTTCCTTTTATTGTGTGTTTCGACTACCGCAAGGCATATTTATATGGGCCTATTTATAACAAAACAGCTTTTTCACTGATATTTTGTTTGTTTGTCCTAAATTGATACGGTTGCTATGCCTATTGCCTCAATCCCTTCATTACAATAAGTGGATATTTGATAGAGACCTTTTATGGCTAATTGTAGCTGAAGGGTTGTCATTTGTCTGTCAAGGTTTGTGTACTGGTCCGTCCGTTTATAGACTATACGCTATTCAGTAACTCCTGGCTTCTTTTAAGGTATTAGGGTTTCATGCACCGGCATCACCATTATAGACATAAGTTTGTCCGAGTTTTCCAAGGCTTTCGGTTTCCCATGCAGGCTGAACTGTTTCGATCCCCTAATAGAGCCATGTTTTGTATGTGGTACGCAGGTGCTAGTAGAAAGTCTCCTAATGATGCACCTTGGGAAATTTTGAATCAAAAACTCAGTAGGCCAATTTCTGCATACCCCTGACACTGATCAGGATACCTGCTGGGTACCTGCATACCCCTGACACTGATCAGGATACCTGCAGGGTACCTGCATACCCCTGACACTGATCAGGATACCTGCAGGGTACTTGTATACCCCTGACACTGATCAGGATACCTGCAGGGTACCTGCATACCCCTGACACTGATCAGGATACCTGCAGGGTACCTGCATACCCCTGACACTGATCAGGATACCTGCAGGGTACTTGTATACCCCTGACACTGATCAGGATACCTGCAGGGTACTTGTATACCCCTGACACTGATCAGGATACCTGCATGGTACCTGTATACCCCTGACACTGATCAGGATACGAAGGAAGCACTGCGGAACTCCTCTTAAAAAGCCAAGAGCATCTCAGCCTTAGGCCACATGAGATTAGGTCAGAACTACGGCGTTATCTGATCGCCTTTATGCCTCTAAACTTCGTTCTTGAATTAATGAAAACATTCTTGGCAAACACTTTTGCAGTTAAACGTTTTCGAATGATCCCTTAATTTTACCTCTCCCTCATGAGCACGACTACCCCCGACAGTATCCGGGAGACATCTACCCCTCGGAGTTTTCAAATCAGCGTCGCAATAAATTTCCATCCATAAACAGCGTCAGATGACAAAAGAGTCGGGAGAAATCAATGAAACTACAGGCACCAATCTATGAGACGAATCTGTCCACATGGTTAACAGTCTGGTCTCAAGATAGTAGTCATTTACCCCAGGGGTAACGGACCTCTGCTGATTCTGTATTAAGATTATTAGCTACAATCATATCTACCCATCAGCTAGCTGTTAGACAAATCTGTCTGTCAACTTGCCCCTTCTTGCCTCGAGCTACCTAGATTATGCACAGTTTGTGGTCAGTTGCCCTATGCTACTCATAGGTCACAGACCAGATAGAAGGGACAGGATCGGAAGACGAAATTGAAAATGACAGATAAGGCCTTAGGCTATTTCATACACAGCCTTTTTAGCAACCTCTTAGTTGCAATCTTACTTTCTAAGGCAGGTCTGGCTAGACTATTGTTAATCTCAATCTTCAGACTATTTTGCTTCCATATTGCACACTAAAAAGAACAGTTCTGATAAAATCGAACTAAAGATCGATTTAAAAGTAGTGTAACTGCAAACTTAGTGTCTCCATAAAATTCATCTCTGTATCAGGGCCTACTGGATCTGGCCTGCACTGTGCTTTACCTTCAGTCATCGACCCAGCGACTTGTTTTTTATATATTGCTGTACTTGGATATACTCAGTCATCATATTTAATTGACCCGCTAAGCCTGAGGCCTGCTGGACTGGTAAGAGCTCAGACCCACAAAGAGAGCTCGCCATGACAGATCCCCATGGTTGTTTACTCAGCTCTCTGCTATTTGGCTACCCCACTATTCCTTATTCACCATGCAATGATTGCATAGAGAACTCACTTTAAAACAACACAATTTTTTAATGTGATCACGTACAGTTAGTTGTCTTGCCAGCAGAAAAATGCAAATAACGCCCAACCTCTGCATAGTAAAGAAGATGATCTTACCTGTACAGTAGTGAATAAATGCCTCTTGTTTAATTCCTTGTTGCATCAACGGAGGCGATAGCAATCATTCAAAGCGGTTGTTTCTCACTGTACAGCCATGTGCTTAGTGAAAATACATTAAGAGCTACCCAGTGCGATAAGCACTTCACACAATCTCACGTTACAATGATTCGGTTAGCCAATCAGATCGCAGCTTTCTAAGTTTTTTATTCGTCAGCACCTTATTGTGTTTAGCCAGACTGATTGAGTCATGTTATTGGTTAGCGTATCAATTGAATGCGGCTCACATTTAGTAAAAACGGGGCTTGACAGAGAATACGAGCCAACGCTTAGGGCATTGTCCTTCGGCATCTAATGTGTACAGAGCATAAAAATCTCTACTTGATATTCATAAAAAAAACCTTGTTGATCATCAAGTCTGATTGGAGCTATTGTAAAAAAGTCAATGTGATTAGTAAATTAGCCTTTAATAGGTAACCATCACTGAGTGTGAATGACTGATATTAGCATGACCCTATGCCCGGAGGCCCCGCGATGTTCAGGGTGTTCAGGAGAATGCAACTAGGTGTTGATATAAACTGTACGCTAATGCCCTCACGCGTTGTGTGGAATATACAATGGTTAAACTGCAAGAATGTGAGGTGAGGGCACAAAGCAGCGGTAACAGAGTAGATAGTCACAACGGGCCAAGGGGCGCGGGATCGCAGTTCCCAACCTGTCAGTCACAGCAGGGAGTTTGTCAGGTGAAAATTGATAGAGCTGCGTGTGTGTCTGCAAAATACTTGGCAAGCAGAAAACTTGTATACCAATGCATTGCTGATTAAGTCGGGTGGGGGGAGGTGGGTAGGTTAAAATGGTCTTCAGTGTATAAA
>Ga0224501_10003213_pt1 | contig 12855 bp, 9 predicted proteins | sample SF_Oct11_sed_USG_4_FD_169105 | JGI IMG/M metagenome (GOLD analysis project Ga0224501, IMG submission 169105) | Sediment microbial communities from San Francisco Bay, California, United States - SF_Oct11_sed_USGS_8_1 | ecosystem: Environmental > Aquatic > Marine > Sediment | place: USA... | reverse complement strand
ACTGCAGTGTTGATGAAGGAACACGGCATCCGCCGAATCGTAACACGGGATACCGACTTTCATCGCTTTGGATTTGTCGAACCGATTGACCCTCTGACTTTTGAACCGTAGGAAATCGACGGTTGGCTGAAATCACCAATCACCAATCACAAATCACAAATCCCAAAGGGTCGATCCCGGGCTTTAGCCCGGGATCAATCCCTGCTGAGGATTCACCTTTGGCCTACGGTATCGGATCTTCCTTAACCGTCGGATACACGATGCCGAGTTGATCGAGATAGGTCTCATACTGCGATGCGTCGTAGTAGTACTCGCGCATCAGAGGTCTCCATCTGGCCATGATGTCTTCGTTCAAGAAGATGGCGGGTTGGTCGGTTTCCGAAATGAACGGGATGTATTCCGTCTCCGCGGTCTGCACGTTGTTGAAGTAGTCCCACGCGGCTTCAACCGTGACACCGTCCAAGAAGAGATCGAGCAGCGTAAGCGCCTGAACTTTTGCTCCGGCTACGCCACCTTTGTGGGCGATGGGTGTGGCCATCGCAATGCCGTTGGCCCAGTTGTGTCCAGGTCCCCCGGGCATGTTGGACGGGAAACGGAGAGTTACGGTCGGCATATTCCACGATACGTCGCCGATGTCGTCAGAGCCGCCGCCCAGTGAGCGGGAGAGATCGACGGGACCGCCGAGTTCTCCAATCGAGTCGGCGAGCCCGGTCACTTCAACACCCAGCTCACGCTGGAATGCTTCGGCGAAGCGGATATCGTCTTCGTCCCATTCGGGGAGGCCAACGCGCTGGATGTTGGCATAAGAGATTTCGGCAACCGGTCTCGAGAAGTGGCGACCCCAGGCCGAGCCCACGGTCTGGATGGTATCGATTTCCGTTCCCGTCATGAGGGCTGCGCCCTCGGCCATCAGGACCGCTGCGTCGTACTGTTCTTTGGTGAGTTCGTAGTCGCGTTCGCGGAAATAGAACCAGATCGTTGCTCTCTGCGGCACTACGTTAGGCTGATCGCCGCCGTCGACGATTATGTAGTGCGACCGTGCGGCCGGGCGCAGGTGTTCGCGTTTGAACTCCCAGGCCTGTGCCATGAGCATTACGGCATCGAGAGCGGAGCGTCCGCGCCAAGGGGAACCGGCCGAGTGGGCCGTGGCGCCCGTGAAGCTGAACATGACGGACCAGAGAGCGTTACCGCCGCCCTGACCCCAACTCATGCCGAAGTTGCTGCTCACGTGCGTAAAGAGATTTACGTCCACGTCGTCGAACACACCGTCTCTAACGAAGAACGCTTTGGAGGCAACCTGTTCCTCGGCGACACCGGGCCAGATGAGAAGCGTACCGTCGATATTCTCGCGTTCCATCAGTTCCTTGACCACGAGCGCACCGACGATATTCACAGCCTGTCCGGAGTTGTGTCCTTCACCGTGTCCGGGAGCCATCGAGACGATCGGGTCTCTGTAGGCAACACCCGGTTTCTGATTGGACTGCGGGATCCCGTCAACGTCGGACCCCAGAGCGATTACCGGCTCTCCCGATCCGTTAGACCAGCGGGCCGTCCAAGCGGAGGGCATACCGGCTACACCCAGTTCGATTTCGAATCCGGCGTCCTCCAAAAGACCTGTGAGGTAGCGTTGGGTTTCGAATTCCTGCATTCCCAGTTCTCCAAAGGAGAACAGGTGATCGATGATTTCCTGGACCAGCTTGGAGCGGGCCTCGACCATACCGAGGGCTTCCTCTTTGAGGGCCTCGAGGCGGGGGTCGGCCTGGGCCGATCCGGCCAGTGGCACGGCGGTCAGGCCCAAAATTAGGAAGAAGACGGGGATCGCTATGCGGCGCATACGGCATTCTCCGGATTGACTGAGGGTTCTAAAAAGGGACGAGGTGAAGATACCCCTATGCCGAGCCGTCGGAAGGTTCATAGGGCAATCATGTCACGTCCGAAACCTCAATCGTGTGGGAGCGTCACCGGCGACTCTCGGATCACTCGCTTGGTTTTGTTCCCCAAAAGATGTCAATACGTTTGTATTGACATCTCTAAATGAAATGGTAAGGTTTCATCTTATGTCCACCAAGACAGAACAGTTGCAGATTCGTGTCACCCCGGCTGAAAAAGGGAGACTTAGGCGTCTCGCCCGCAATGCGGGGCAGGACATCTCCGGTTATGTGCTGGCACGGGCTCTGCCGAAAAGCCAAGAGGAATTCCAATCGTTACTCGAGGATCTGGTAAACGTGGAGGGAGAGGAGCGCCGCTTCGCGTTGGCCGCGTTGAACGACTTTCTGGTAAACCTGACACCAATAGAATTTCACAGCGCCGTGTCAGAGGCAGACCTCTCTCGGCTGGGAGAGTTCACCATGAACTACGTAGCTGCAATGGTGGAGGAGACGGCGGCCATGAAAAAGCTGAAACCACCAAGGTGGGCGGGCGACGTTCAACCATCCGACAAACCCTGGTTCGCGACAGGCCTCAAGAGCCTTAGAGTTCACCTCCTGAAGTCGGCGCCGGTTGCGTTCAAGCGGCGAAATATTTTCGTGGATTCCGGCGTCGACCGTCGAGTTTGATCCATCCGGCGTTATGAATCGACTAAGCAAGCAGGATATTCAACGACTGTTCCATCTCCTCAACGCCGAACTCGCCGGGCAAGACGTCATCGGCGAGGTCTATCTCGTGGGCGGGGCCGTGATGTGTTTGGCTTTGGATGCGAGAGAATCGACGATCGACGTGGATGCTGTTTTCCAGCCGACACAAACAGTTCGTGAGGCGGCTTCCAAAGTCGGCACGGCGGTGGGTGTAGACCCGGACTGGCTAAACGATGCGGTCAAGGGATTTCTGAGTCCCAGAGGAGACTTCGATCCCTACCTCGAACTCGATCACCTAAGGGTTTTCACCGCTCGGCCGCAATACCTGCTGGCTATGAAATGTGCCGCACTGCGCTTGGGAGAACAGTTCCACGATTTGGACGACGTACGTTATCTCCTGCGGTATCTCAACATTGCAGATCCTGAGAAGGCGATGGAAATCGTCACCGAATACTTCGACGAATCTCAGCTCAAACCGAAAACCAGGCTTGCCCTCGAGGAATTGCTGGGAGGTTGAACACAGAGCGTGAATATAAAAAAGACCGGCGGGCCCTGGAAACCCACCGGTCTTTCGGTTTTGAGACTACGCTTTTGCTACGGGGTCATTCCATCCGCCACGATCAGCCCCGGTAGCGCCTGCGTATCGGTGGGAATTCCAAGCTGAAGCTCATAATCGCTCATATCTCCACGAACCTCGTTCGCCTGGTTCACTACTTCCGTGAGAGTGATTTGGTAAGACTCCCACTGCTTTACATCCGGCACGGCAAATTCAAGCAATGCACCAGCCGGTAATTCGCCGGCGAGCAGAGCCACCGTTGCGCCGCTGCCGTCTTCGGCAAGCTCGGAGTAGAGAACGGCGCCCTTGATCGCCGTAAAAGGCTTGCTGAGTATGGGGCCTGCGATCTCTATCCTCACGCCACCGTCGTCCGAGTAAGGACTCGTGAGAGACAGTACGAGGTTGCCGGGCACGGGCTCGGCGGTGTCCAACGGATCTGCACCGTCTACGCACCCCACGACCGCGGCTAAACTCAAAACCGACAGAAACTTCAATTTATGATATTTCATTTTACACTCTCCATGATTGCCGGTCGCCTTTGCCATCGCGACCGGCCGGTTAATTATTGCGACCGCGACCTCGTCCACGCTCGTTGTCGTCGTCATCATCATCGTCATCGTCGTCGTCATCGTCGTCATCAGCGGGGCCGCGTTCCATAACCACGAGTCCGTCTTCGGCGAAGAAGAACGTGCCGTCCATCAACGAACCAGTCGCAATCAAAATATCCGTCGGCCCGACGGGACCGTCGTCGTCATAGTCATCGTCGTCGGAGTCGAAACCAATGGCCATTCCCGGCAGCGTCATCTGCTGGCCGGTTTGCTCGATCACTCCTTCGGAAACCAGAAGCGCTCTCAAGTCGCCAAGGTCCATCTTGCCGTTGCTGTTGCCGGCAAGATCCAGTGCGTGTTGGGTTCCGCTGCCCAGTGTATTTCGATCGCCTAGCACGTAGGCGACCGCGTCCGTTACAGAAGCGGCGGGTAGAAGAGTTAGTGGCTCGCCATCTCCCAGCATGTCAGACAAGAGCGGAGGAGTGGCCGCTGCCTTCCGCGCCGCTAGGCCCGCTAGAACATCCTGCCGGTCGAATTTCAATTCTATGTCTTCGAAGCCGTCATCGTTCTCGTCTTCGAATTCCCATTTCACAGGAGCAACTCCTTCGAGACGAATCGTATTCGGATCGATCTGGTCAACCGAAAATTCCTCGGTGCCTAGAATAAGGACGGGCAGGCGACCTCTGGATCTAGAACTGATCCGCGGTGGAATTATGTCGAGAGGAAATACTGCTATTGCTGCTGTAGACATGTCTTCCACATAGGTGCCGATCGGGCTGGTACCGGATGCGTTGGCAAGAGCATCGTACTTGTTACCCGGCGCCACCTGGTACACCACCTGTACCATATGCTGACTCGGCGGCGCAATTGCGTCGGAACCTGCGAGTGCCAAGGGATCACCGGCGGCGTCGAACGCGCCGTTGGGTGAAAGAGTGGTACTCATCACGGAGACGACTTGGAACGCGTCCGGCATTGCTACAACCGTACCCAAAGCATCTGCAACCTGAGTACCGTTCAGCGTAACGTCGCCTTGGTTTTCAATCACCAAAGTCTGCAACACCGTACCCGCGGCTCCACCCGTCAACAGGCCGCTCTCCATCGTGTGATCCACGATCGCGATGATCGGGTTTTCGGGATCGAGAAGAAACGAGGCCTCCTGGAAAGACCCAAAGCCAGCCAACTCAAAGCCGATGGGCTCGTCGGGGTTCTGTGGATAAAAATGTTCCAACTCTCCGAACTCCTCCAAAGGCGCTTGTGCCAGCGGGCCAGTTTTTACATTGATCTCCGATGAAGCGCGAGATATTAGGCTCATTACCCAATTTGAAACCCATTCCATGGCGCCTACAAACCAACTCACTACCTTGCAGGCCTGTCGCTCGGTCCAGTCTTCAATGAGGTCACAGTTCTTGACCCAGCTTCCCTCGTCCGTCCAACTTTCCTCGTCCCAACTGAACGACGGCACCTTGAGTTCAAACACACCCACCGTGCCCAAGACGTCGCCTTCATTGCGGTGTTGCGTGTTGGTCCAAAACGTATTTGACAGAGAGTATGTGGGCACGCTCCCTATGGGCGTCTTCTTTCCGGATGGGAATACCACGTTCAGTGTGTTTCCCATTTCCATAGTGACTGCGTTTCCGGAGCCCGTCGCAACAATAACTCCGTCTCCGTCAACCACTTCCCAGTTGACGGGTTCCGGAAACGCCAACGTTCCCCAAAGCGTCGGATGGAACGAGAAGCTTTGATCCAAAAATAGATCGAGATTCACGCGGTAATCAGCGAGTTGATATTCAAAAACGACGCCGGCATAGCCTTCCAGATCCAAGCGGACACCTAATGGAGGCATCCCTGCGTACTTGAGCCAACTGTCCAAGTCGAAGACTAGATCTCCGTAATGACTGGTGCCCGAGGCAAAGAGGTCTGTCCCCCCGTAACCCAAGGTCGCTTCTGTTTCCACCTCAGGCAGACCGATCATGCCACCAATCCCGTGTATCATCGTCTCGGCAAAACCGAAAGTATGCGGCAAACCGATGTCGCCAACGACCGCAGGAATAGAACTCTCAACCAATGGATCGTTGGAGAGATACATCAACTGGATATCCGGGTCGTTTTCGTTGAAAGAAGGAAAGAAGTTGAAATTGCCCGTACAGCTGAAAACACACAGGTCGCCGGAAGCGTAACCGCTCAGTGCGACCGACCCACGAAAATCCATCGTGGTTTGGGTGGGAGTGGTTGTGAAACTCCAACCGTCTTTGAGCTGCCAACCGGTTCGAATCGACACGGTTTCTCCGTCTCGGAACGAATTGGGCTCGGGAACCTCGATCATAATGTCGACGGGATAGTCAATCGCTACCTGCCCGTTCTTCATTTCCGGGAACACGAGCCGCATCCCGACATCTCCCGAAGTACCGCCTCCAATTGAACCTCCGAACTTCATACCCCAAAAATCTTGGATGTCGGAGGCATTACCGCTTTGATTCCAGTTCAGGCTGAATACGTCCAAGGTCACGGGGTCAGGGGATGCGTCACCCGGCCCGAACATGTTCTGTCCGGACGTTTGAAAATTGACGTCATACGGTACTGTGACTGTGGCACCACGAGTCTGTGCTGTCGCTGAGTCGACAGACAGCGGACCTGCCAACATGAAGGCCAGTGCCACCGAAGCAAAAACGCATGGTCTTTGCCGTTTTCGGGTTCCAGGGTTCATCTCCGTTTTCTCCTGTAGCTTTGGTTGTGCAAGGTGAGCCGGCGTCGGGAAAAGTCGCACAACTGACTTTTGTTACTGAAAAAGCGGTTTCCCCAAACCGGCGAACGCACAAGATGACGACAGAGTCTTCCCTAAGTTTGCCTTTGGTCTTCCCTGAACGAGAACTCCGCTTTATAGATTAAATGACCAAAAGGAAACAAAAATCTTTAAATCCTTTTGCCACAACTATTTAGCTTATCCAAAATCTCTCACGGGATGCTATGAAGAATTCCTATCGAAAATTCGAGCTGAAGACTCTCGGCACCGTGGGAGCTTGGCGATCCAGGGAAGCCCAATCCGAACAGATCAAGCTCCAAGACAAGAGAATGGGTCTCCTCGTCTACCTGTGCTCGCCGGACAGCGGATCGAAGCTGCACCGACGAGACAAGTTGCTCTCCCTTTTCTGGCCGGATCTCAATGCGAAACGCGGTAGAAACGCTCTCAGCAAAGCCCTCCACTCCTTTAGGAAGGAACTCGGAGACGATGCAGTGAGATCCGTCGGACCGGAGGAGATCGGAATTTTGCAGGAATGCGTGGGCTCAGATGTTATGGAATTCACCAATGCCATCGAATCGAGAGATTTCGAGGGAGCTTTGGGATTATATCGCGGCGAGTTCATGCCTGCGTTTCATGTTTCGGACTGCCCGGATTTTGAAGACTGGCTGGAAGAAGAAAGAGCCAATTTCAAAAATCAAGCCAGACGGGCGGCGTTGAAATTATCGGCAAAGGAAGCCGCCAAAGGAAACACGAGACAGGCTCTCACATGGGCACGTCGTGCTGAAGAAGTCAATCCAAGAAACGAAGAGGTGGTACGCCTCATCATCATCCTGCTCGACGAATTGGGAGACCGCTCGGCTGCTCTCAAGAAATTCATCGAATTCGAAGTTTGGTTACAAGAGGAATATCAGGCCTCTCCTTCGCCAAACACTATTGCATTGGTCAACCGTATTCGAAAAGGGGAATCGAACGAGGCAAGGTTCGCGAACGCGCCCCCTCTCGCAAATGCAGAGCTAAAGAACGAAAGGCTGGTCCCGGAGGCGCCGGAGGATTTCAAACACCTTTTGGAAACGCTTCCGGACATCGTGTTCCGGAATGACCGCCATGGAACGATCAAGTACATCAACGATGCTGCAATTCGTTTACTCGGATACTCTCGCGAAGAGTTTTTGAGGATGCAGTATCCTCAACTCGTTTCCGAAGACGCCCGTGAGCGGGTTGTCGCCCACTACCTTCGTCAGGTGCATGAAAAAATTCCTTCTAGTTACTTGGAATACCCCATGCGTACTGCCGATGGAAGAGAACTTTGGGTGGGCCAAATTTCACAAATTATCGTGAGAGACGGACAGGTGGTGGGAGGTCAGGGCACGATAAGAGACATTACCGCCCGCAAGAAATGGGAAGATTCTCACCGCAACCGATCCCTCAAAGACCCGACTACGAGCCTCCATGGTCCCGCAGGCGCACATGCAGTAGCAGAAGAATGGATTAAACTATCACGGAGATTCAACAGACCCTTTTTCGTGCTGATCGTTCGTGAGATTTCCATCGAACAAAAGAGTCGCCATGTGGATGATGTTGCTCAACACTTGAGCACGATACTAAAAAGGGCCATTCGATCTCACGATACTGCGGCACGCATGGGAGATTTAGAATTCGTCATATTCGTTTCAACGGATTCTTACGAAGGAGTCGAAATAGTCAGAGATCGGATCGCCAATATGACGAGTGCGTTCAATGCTGAGAGCGGGAATGGAACTATGATCGATGTTTCGATAGATATTGTTCGGCACGACCCGGATGCGTTCGCCAGTTCCGAAACACTGTTGATGATCGACGAACAACACCTATCCGAACACGCCGTAGATTTAAAGTAGGTTTAGATGCCCCTCATCGTGGTTGCGGGAATCGTCACAGTTATCGGACTTATCATCGCCGCGGTGATTTGGGCTGACAAAAAACGCACCGAAGCTATCAGTGCGTTGGCAGACCGATTGAATTTCTCGTTCCAAAAAGATCCGCCCCTCGCACTTGAAACCGACCTCTCACACTTCCATCTGTTCTCACAAGGCCATTCCAGAAAGATCAAAAATGTACTTATCGGACTTGCCGGAGATATCGGCGTTTACGTGTTCGATTACAAATACACCACGGGCGGAGGCAAGAGTTCACACACTTGGAACCAAACAGTGATGCTGTTTCGCTCCGAGGGGATGCAACTGCCGGAGTTTGCACTGAGGCCGGAAAATTTTTTCCACAGGATCGGCCAGGTGTTTGGGTTTCAGGATATCGACTTCGATTCACACCCGGTGTTTTCCAAGAATTTTTTACTTAGAGGCGAAGACGAGGTGCGAGTGCGGACCATCTTCAATGAGTCGGTGTTGTCGTATTACGATAATCGCCTGAAGATCTCCACCGAAGGCAGAGGTACCGACCTGATCTACTACCAGCACGCCAAAAGAAAAAGCCCGGATCAACTCGAGGAGTTCATCCGGGACGGGGTTCAGGTGCTGACACTGTTTAAGACTTGATTCGGAATAAAAACCGTAAACAAGTTCCTGGCTTCGTAAATTCGACGTTACGGCAACCAAACACTCAAAACTGAAATTAACGCCCTTTACGGTTGAATCTGTACGACCAACTTCCCCATCTGTTCTCCGGCTTCCATGCGCGCGATGGCATCGGCGCCCTGTTCCAACGGAAACACGGAATCGATCTTCGGTCTCAGACGTCCTTGGCCCAATAGCTTTACGATCTCACGATATTCCTTCAAGCTGCCCATAGTGGAACCCATGAGCGTGTACTGGTGCCAAAACATCTTCCGCACGTCGTTTTCGACCTTGGGACCGGTGGTAGCGCCGCAGGTAACCAGCCGACCCATCTTCGAGAGCATTCGCACGGAGTCGCCCCATGTGGCAGCACCTACGTTATCGACAACCACGTCGACTCCGTTCTTGTTCGTTAGTTTGTAAACTTCTTTTGCGACGTCCACGTCTTTATGGTTCAGCGTCACGTCGGCGCCGAGTGCTTCGGCAGCTTTCAATTTTTCATCGCTGGAAGATGTCGCTATTACGAAGGCGCCTGCCAGCCGTGCGAGTTGAACGGCCGTACTGGACACGCCGCCTCCGACGCCCCAGATCAAAACCGTCTCTCCGGTTTTCACTTTGGCTCTTGTCATGAGCATGCGCCATGCCGTGAGCGTAACCAAAGAATAGGCTGCGGCTTCGTTGAACGAGATCGGGTCGTGTCCTTCGGGTGTATCAGGAATGACGGTTACGTTTTGGTGCGGCAATACGATGTACTCGGCCAACGTACCCGGCAGGTGCTCTCCCAGCAGTCGATACGACGGGCAGAGCGAATGTTCTCCCGATTCACACCAGTCGCAGTCGTAACACGAAACGCCGGGGTTGATCATGACACGATCGCCGGGTTTCACGTTTTTGACTTTGTCACCGATCTCTTCAATTACACCGGCGCCGTCACCACCGATTACGTGGGGAAAATCAAGCTCCAGGCCGGGCAGACCTCGCACCGTCCAAAGATCCAGATGGTTCAAAGCCGCCGAGTGCAGTTTTACCACGACCGAACCCGGACCGGAGAGGTCCGGCTTGGGCACATCGGCGACCTCGAGCATGGAGAGGTCGCCGTGCCCGCGAAGAGTCAGTGCACGCATAGAGGTCTAACGTCTAAACGAAGGGAAGAAGAACTGCTCCGAAGGATCGGCTCGGGGGACTTCCACCGGCACGCCTGCCTGCGGACCAGTCAGCCCGATCAAGAATAGTTTTCTGATCAACACGCTGTTCTCGTCCACCTGGACCGTAACCGCCAAGGTGGAACCGTCGGCCGACACCGCGAACTCCTGTACCTGAAGCGTCGAGGGGGACAATCCGCCGGCGTCACCGGTGGATAAGTTCCTACGCATTACCGTGCGGACCCTTTGCCGTCCGGTGCCTCGGTCACTGATATATCCGAGTTGCCCGTCGGGGAACCACGCCGGTGCGAAATCTCGGCCTTCTTCAGCCAACACGGCTCGGGGGTTGGATCCGTCGATGTCCACGACCCATATATCGGTATCGGATCCGTTGGTTACTACATACGCTATGGTAGAGCCGTCGGGCGATACCGCAGGCGCACTCTTCGGCAATTCATCGTTCGTGAGTTGTTGCAGGTTGCCGCCGTCCAAATCCGTTATCCAAAGGTTGTTGCCCGATTCAAACACGAGATGCATGCCGTCCCGCGTCCAACTGGGGGAGCCTTCGGACATCGGTTCGTTGGAAACCTGACGGATATCGGTACCGTCCGAATTCATTACGAAGATCTTTTGCATGTCGGTTACGGACACAAAGGCGATCTTCGTGCCGTCGGGTGAATAGACGGGAGTAATCTCGGTGACCGGTTGAGATGTCAATTGGTTTCGTTGTTCCGGATTCGACGGGTCCAACGCGAACAGGTCTCCATTGCCGTCGGGAAACCGAGTGGCCAAAAGGCTTCCCTGGATATAGGTCTCGACGGTATCCGCTGCACCCCAGGGAGTTGTGCCTACGATGTCCGCATATCCCCAGTCTACGCCGGTAACCCGGCCGCCCTCGGTAACGGTTGCAACACTCGGGTTTGAGGATGCCCAAGTGACGTCACTCGCTTCGCCGAGCAGTGCTCCTTCGGTATCCAGCATGCTTACCGTAAGAGTTTTGCTTTCGCCTTTCGACAAGCCGAGCCGGTCCGCACTGGAGCGAAGCCCACCGGCAATTACTTCTATTTCCCAAGTGGCGTTGATTCCGGATGGGCCGGTCATGGTCAACGTCGCCGTTCCAATTTCCTTTGCCTGTGCGGTATGATTTGCAGTACTGAATTCCACTACCGCGGGATTCGTTATCGTCCACCGGGGAACTACTTCCGGTATCGGTTGGTCGTTGTCGTCGAGGAATACGATTTCAAATTCCTGGGATCCGCCGAGCGGCACTCTAACGGGGCCGCGATCGGTCCGTGGAAACAAATCCGCGTTCGCAACCTCGCGGTGAACTACTACCCGCACACGTTGCTGTTGTCCGAAGGCCAAGGCGGTAATATCTGTTTGGCCTGACGAAACGGCGGTTACCACTCCCGCGGGAGTCACCAGCGCTACGTTGGGATCACCGGTGCGCCACTGTACCTGTCGAGCGCTCACACTTCTGTTTCCTTGACCGGGAACTATGACGCCCACCGAATCGACCGACGCTGGGGACATCGAAAGGCTCCGCCGGCTAAGGCCGAAACTCTCGTTGGCAACCTGGACGACGACGCGTTGAACGAAATTGGGTCCGTTGGCCTGTATGACGCCCTGGCCCGCGGAAATGCCGATGACGACTCCTCGCTCGTTTACAGCCGCTACATCCGGACGCAGCGATTGCCATTGCAACCTTTGCGGCGCGGCGAGCTGCCCGTCCTGGCGGATAAATCTCGGAACCAACTGCAGCTCTTCGGTCGGAAGCAACAGCACCGGATTGGGTTGGATTTCCACTCCGACTGCCGGTCCTACCCCCACCGGTCCAACCGATCCGATTATCGAAACCTGAATACCGAACCTGGCCGAGCCCGAGGACACAAACACGGTTGCATCACCCGGCCCAACTCCAGTGATTCTGCCGATGTTGGGCACTGCCGGGTCGCCTTGGGCCTCGACGACGGAGGCGTCGGAACTCTCCCACCTGAACTGGGCCGACGGCACCACGTTGCCGTTGGAGGCGTAAGCTGTGACCAAGACTTCCTCAGACGCTCCAACGAAGAGTTCCAGTGATTGCGGCACTACCTGAATTTGGGCGACGCTCTGGGCCTGTGCCGGGGTCCAAAAGAATGCCAAGGCGAGCACCGCCACCGGGACGGAAATTCGGTTGATCATGGTAACCATGCTACTGAGGGAGACCGTAAGTTTAACGGGCATATAAAGATAACTATTCAACGTAAAATATCCGATCCTGATAAGTCAAGAAAACGACAAAGGCTCAAACACCCAAAAAGAGCTATCTGACCTTGCGAACCCAGCTTTGGTACACATCCTATTGAGTTTGGGTTTCCGGCGCTGTGGCATAGGTCCAAAGCTCGGAGATCCAAATTAGGTTCACTGACAATTCTAATAGGAAGATACGCATGCGAGCCACCGGAAAATGCCGCAATTCCTTCTCTTCATTTCTTGCATTATGCGCGATTCTGCTGACCGGAGCCTGCGATTTGGGCCAGGGCAAGGTCGCATTCGTGGGGGGAACACTTTGGAACGGGACCGGCGCCCCTCCCATATATGACGCAGTGGTAATCGTTTCAGACGGCAAGATCGACCGAGCGGGGCCTCCGGACGAAGTGAAAGTTCCGCCTAAGGCAGAAGTCCGGCGGATGGACGGGAAGTTCATAATTCCGGGTTTGATCGACGGGCACGGACATGTGGAGCGTTGGATGGGCGAGCCCCTG
>Ga0224501_10003211_pt1 | contig 12855 bp, 11 predicted proteins | sample SF_Oct11_sed_USG_4_FD_169105 | JGI IMG/M metagenome (GOLD analysis project Ga0224501, IMG submission 169105) | Sediment microbial communities from San Francisco Bay, California, United States - SF_Oct11_sed_USGS_8_1 | ecosystem: Environmental > Aquatic > Marine > Sediment | place: USA... | reverse complement strand
CCACCGCGGTACGTTTCACTCGGACCTCCCGTAGACGGTTTGCACGAGGGTGCGCGCGGCCTCCGGCGAGAGAGCCGCTAAAGCCGCGCTGGTAAACGTGTTGACGTCGGTCATCTCACGCAGGATCTCTACTCCTTCGGGAACGGGCGGAGTGGGCTCGTCCACCGCGACGAGCTCCACCTCGAGGACCCACAGGCCCTCCAGGTCCCCCGCGAAGCGGTCGAGTTCCCAGCGCCCGATGCGGAACCGATCCTTCTCGAGCGTCGTGCTTTCGCACGCCCGCCAGAGCGCCTCCGCCATGGCGTCGGGCACGGTGGTCTCCACCTCGTCGCGCACGAGTCCTGAGCCGCTCTTGCAGTTGAGCACCCCCCCGCCCGCCTCGCCGAGGCGGATCCGCACCGAGGGCCCATGGAGGCGGAGGTACCCCTGGCGGAGGCGCCGGGGGGGTGGCCAACGCGATGGCGCGGCGGGGTCCACGCGTACAAGGTACCGCCGCTCGATCTCCTTCCCCGAGGTGATCATGGTCCCGCCGGGGGCTTGCGTCCGAGCACGGCGATCCGCCGCCTGAGAAGGGGGAGAACCCTCTGCAGGCCCATCTCCAGCCATCGGAGGACGGGGACGTGGGACGGCGCGTAGTAGGCCCGCTCGATGACGAACCCCTGCTCCGCCAGCAGCCGCTTCATCCGGTCCATGGACTTGTAGTCCACGTGCGTCACGTCACGCTTCAGGAGGATGTTCCGGTTCTTGAGGATCTCCAGGACGTGCCCCCGGTGGGGCGTCCACACGGAAAGATACCCCCCGGGCCGGAGGATGCGGTACGCCTCGGCCACCACCCGGGCCGAGTCCTCCGGGTACAGGTGCTCGAAGAGGTCCGCGGCGATGACCACGTCGTACTCCCCCTCGTCCAGCCCCGTATCCCCCGCGTCGGCGCAGAGGAAGCGGAGGTTCTCCGCCCCGGACTCCGCCCGGCGCCGATGGCAGAGCTCGATGCTCTTGCGGCTGAAATCGACGCCCACCACCTCGCGGACGTGGGGCGACAGGACGAATCCGAAGGTCCCCCACCCGCACCCCAGGTCCACCACCCGGTCACCTTCCCGCGGCCGATGGATCCCCAGGACGTTCTCCACCCGGTACCGCTGGAACCGGCTCGCGAGGTCCGTGAGGTGCCCCGCCCCGTCCTCGAAGTACCCGGAGGCGTCGTAGTGCTCCCGGCCGATCCGTGTTCCGCTCAACGTGGTTCCTCCTGCACGCCTACAGCCGCCCGAAGAGGTCGCGGAGCTTGAGCGACCACACCCGCCATACCGCTTCCCGAACGATCTTCTTGGACATCTTGGACTCCCCGGTGTCCCGCTCCGTGAAGAGGATGGGGATCTCGAGGAGGGAGAAACCCCTCCGCCAGGCGCGGAACTTGAGCTCGATCTGGAAGGCGTACCCGTTCGATTCCACGCGATCCAGCGCCACCGACTCCAGGACCCGCCGATTCCAGCAGATGAACCCGCCGGTGGCGTCCCGTACGGGCATCCGGGTGATCACGCGCGCGTACAGGCTCCCGAAATAGCTCACCAGGAGACGTCCCATGGGCCAGTTCACCACCGTGACCCGTCCGTCCACGTACCGCGAGCCGATGACCACGTCGGCCCGGGCCGCACTCTCGATGAGGGTGGGGAGCGCGTCGGGCGGGTGGGAGAGGTCCGCGTCCATCTCGAAGACGAGGTCGAAATTGCGGGACAGCCCCCAGTGGAAGCCGGCCAGGTACGCCTTTCCCAACCCGGCCTTTCCGTGTCGGTGCAGCACGTGGATGCGGGGCTCTGCCGCGGCCATCTCGTCCGCGAGCACGCCGGTGCCGTCGGGCGAGGCGTCGTCCACCACCAGGATCTCGATGCGGGGATCCTGGGCCAGCACCGCGGGGATCACCCGGGGGAGGTTCTCCCGCTCGTTGTAGGTCGGGATGATGACCAGGAATCGTCCCTCAGGCACCCGGGCTCTCCTCCGGCCCCCGGCCGCCCGGGGTCCTGATCCAGAGGACGGCCGCCGGAACGACCTCCACGGCGGTGGTCCAGACCCGTGCCAGAGCGGCCAGGACGCCCGCCTCGCCCACACCCATGTACGGCGCCAAGAAGATCACCAGAAACCCCTCCCGAACCCCGATACCCGCCGGGGCGAAGATCATGAGATAACCGAGCACGTACGCCGCCGGGAATGCCGCCACCACCGGGAGCACGGGCCCTCCGAACCCAAAACTGGCCACGAAGAATTGGAAGGCCAAGCCGTACACGACCCAGTTGAGCACGAAGGCGACCAGCCAGCGGAAGGCGTGTACGCCGGAAAGCTCCTCGGGAGGCTCCCTGCGGGCAAGGCGGAAGAAGGCCCCCACGAAGGCCCGGAACACCTTCGGGGCCGCGAGGACGAGGACGAGGGCGGCCGCCAGGGCGCCCCCCACCCATCCGCCCCACCCCGCCAGCGGGCCGCTCCCGCCGAAGAGGGTTCCAAACCCCACGAGGGTGGCGGCGACGAGCGAGATCCCCTGCCCCGCCACCGCGGCGCCCGCCGCCACCGGGGGAGGCACGCCCACCTGCCGGCCCAGCATGGCCAGTCCGGCGATCTGCCACACCTTTCCGGGCACGTACCGCCCCAGATTCGCGACCATGTAGACCCGCACGGCCGCGCCCAGCGGAAGCGCGGGACCCCCGAGGTCCAGCACCATGCGCCCCCACAGGGCGGCCGAGATCCCGTATCCGGCCAGGAGGATCCCACACGAGACCGCCATGAGGGCGACGGACGGCACGCGGAAGGCCGCGTCCACGTCGGAGAGGGCGTCCAGGCTCAACCCCATGCGGTCCAGGATGAACCACGTGACCAGGAGGGTGAGGACGAGCTGCGCGCCCCTCCAGACCGGGCGACCCGGGCGATTCAGCGGGAGCCTCCGGTGGTCATGCCGGCTCCGCCCCCGTCGCGCCCACGTCCTTCCGTCCCGCCCACCACCCCCACGCCCCCATCCCCACCAGGCTCACCAGGATCACCAGGGTCAGCCAGAGGCCACGCGTGAGCGCCTCGGAGCGATAGTACATCTCCACGGTGTGCTCTCCCGCCTGCACCGGCACGGCCCTGAGGGTGTGGTAGGCGCGCAACACCGGGGCGTCCACCCCGTCCACGGTGGCCTTCCAGGCCGGGAACCAGTTGTCCCCGACCACGAGGAGGGCGGGCCGGTCCGTGGTGACGGACCAGCGCATCCGGTCCAGCCCCCGCTCCTCCCAGGTGACGGTCCCGGTGACCGGCTCCCCGTCGAGGGCGATGGGGGGCGCTTCCGCGAGGACGGCCTCCCGTGCGGGGTCGTGGGCCGGGGAGAGGATGTACGGGACGGCCTCCTGGTCGGACTTCACCACCGCGGAGGACACCAGGCGGGCCCGGGGAAGCCCCGCGCCGTCCGCCAGGAGCGTGGCGTAGATCCGCCCGCCGCCCATCCCCGCCTGCGACACCACCGGCCCCTCGGGGGCGGGCCCGAGCTCCCAGTCCGGCCACAGGATGTAGCGCACGTTGAGGAGGGCCCGGACGTTGGGATTGAAGATGTTGGCGGGCATCTCCGATCCCTTCATCCCGATGAGTTCCCGGTAGCGCCCCAGATCGTTGGGGTGATGCCCCGTGGCCAGCTCGATTCCGTGCATGGCCGGAGTGACGTCCTGAGCCCTCCCGGCCAGGGAGACCAGACGGTACGGCTCCGGGTTGTCCGCCTCCCGGTCCAGGAGGGCCCGGATGTTGGGGTCGGGACGCGACCACTCGTGGAAGTTCATGACCTGGACGAAGGGCGCGTCCACGCGCAGGGCGTCCACGGCGGCGAGGCCCACCACGGCCGCCACCGCGAGGGAGGGGCCGACATATCCGCCCCGCAGGGCCCACACGACTCCCCAGAGGGCCCAGGCCAGGAGGGCGCCCACCCCCGCACCTCGCGCCAGATGGGGCAGAACGGCGCTCAGGCGGCCCGGGTCGGCTCCGGGGTACACGAGCCCCCCCCAAAGGGACGTGAGGGCTCCTGAGCCCGCCAGGAGCGCCAGAACGGACATCACGGCGGCGCCACCCAGGAGTGTGCGGCCCACCGGCCGCCAGCCGGCGTCGGAGCCGTCGCGGATCGCCTCCAGGACCCGGTCCAGCCCCAGGGCGGCCAGCGTCACCGCGGCGAACCCGAAGAGGAAGATGGCCTGGGACGGGGCCCGGAACAGGGAGATCCCCGGTACGAGCTCGTAGAAGACGCGCCACACCGGCGTGTGCGTTCCCAGCGCGAAGGCCAGCGCCACCGCCCCCATCCCGGTGAGGAAGAGGCGGAGGCCGCGCCTGCGGCCGCCCGCGAAGGAGACGGCGGCCAGGAGGAGGACGAGGAGCCCCGCGTATTCGTGGTTGTCCTTGAAGGCGTTGCGCCCCCAGTACGTCCCCGAGGTCCAGGCGGAGCCGTTGGCGTTGTTCCCCGGGAACTCGGGGATCACCAGCGAGGCCACTTCCTCGGGGTGGAGGGACCAGGAGCTGGACCAGGCCACCCCGGTCTCCCCCGCCCCGGCGTCGGTGGTCTGGGTGCGCCGGGAATATTCGGTGACGTAGTCCGCCGCGGGGAGGAGCTGCACCCCCGCGCCTCCCGCGCCCAGGAGGGACGCGAGGAGGAAGGTACCGAACGCCCTGCTCCCCCGTTCCCTCCCCGACTGCACCGCCCGGAAGAGCGCGTAGCACCCCACGGCGGCGAAGAGGAAGTACGCCATCTGGAAATGGGTCGTGAAGAGCACCAGCGCCACCGTGAGCCCCACTCCGGCGAAGGTGGCCAGGCGAGCCCGCACGAAGTGGCGCTCCACCATCCAGAACAGGAGGGGGGCCAGCGCGGTGACGAAGATCTTCCCGTCGTGCCCCGGGTGGACCAGGCTCACGAAGAAGGGGGCCAGCATGTAGGCCACCCCGGCCAGGAGTGCGGCGCTCCGGGACGCGCCCAGCGTCCGAACCCACCCGAACATGAGGAACCCGGCCGCCAGCACGTGGATCACGAGCTTCCACCCCAGGGCGCGATACGGCTCCATCACGAAGAGGAGGAGCGCCGTGGGGTACAGCGAATCCCCTCCGGAGAGCGCCTCCAGGAAGGGGGTGCCCCCCAGGAGGTTGGGCGCCCAGAGCGGGAAATCGCCGAGATCGCCCACCGCGTGGGCGTAGAAGGCCCGGGCCATGTAGCCCAGCCCCAGGGTGTCGCTCCCCACCAGCATCCGGTCGCTGAAGACGAATTCCCGGAACAGGTAGCCCGCCAGCACCACGAACACCGCTCCCGGGACCCACCAGGCCAGGCCCGGCTCGTGGGAGGTGCTCTTCCCGGTGGAGGGCGTGGGCGCCGCGGAGCCGTGGCGCGCTCCCCTGTCAGCTCTCGATTTCCGTGCCATGGACTATCGTTTCCGGGTCAGGAGTCGTTGGTAGATGTCCAGATGCCTCCGCGCCAGCCGGGCGTTGCTCCACGAGGCGACGACGCGGCGTCGCGCCGCAGCGCCCAGGGCGTCCACATCTTCGCGGGCCAGGAGGCCCGCGACCACCCGGGCGAGGTCCCGGGGATCCGCCGGGGCGAAGAGCCCCCCGACCGTGTCGTCCACGATCTCGGGGAGCCCGCCCACGTTGGAGGCCGCCACGGGGAGTCCGCACGCCATGCACTCCAGCGCGGCCACCGAGGTCGCTTCCATGAGGGACGGGAAGACCGCCAGATCCGCCGAGGAGAGGATCCCGGGCATCTCGGCGTTGGGGCGGGCGCCCAGGAAGGTCACTCGATCCGCGATTCCCAGCTCGTCCACGAGGGCGCGGAGGCGCGGCCCTTCCGGACCGTCTCCGACCAGGATCGCCTCGGCGTCCACCCGCGCCAGGATCTCCGGCACGGCGCGGACGAAGTACTCCACCCCGTTCTTGGGGAAGAGCCGCCGTGGAACCACGATGCGCTTGCGCTCCGGGACTTCGCGGGTGAGGGTCGGCTCCATGGGGCGGAAGAGATCCGTGTCCACCCCGTTGGTGACGGGCTCCACAGGGTGCCCCGGGGCCAGGCGCTCCGCCACCTCCGCGATCTCCCGGCTGGCGGCCAGATTGTGGTCGCCCGCGGCCACCAGGCGGCCGAGGATCCCCTTCCACAGGGGCTTCTCGGCCCTCACCAGGAAGTGGGAGGTGTGGAAGGTGGTCACCAGGGGCGCTCCGGTGGCCGCGCGAGCGATCTGGAGCGGGGGGACCGAAGAGAACGCCTGGGCATGGAGGACGTCCGCCTCCCGGGCCAGGGCCATCACCCTGGGGAGGGACGCGAGGCTGTGGGCGGCCCATCCCAGAGGACTCTTCCCGGGAAACCAGGTGCGCCACACCCGCACCCCGTCCATGACCTCGTGGGCGGGGGTGCCCGCCATGGACCGGGAGGTCACGATGTCCACCTCGTGGCCCTCCGCGGCCAGCGCGCGGCAGAGGTGGTACACGTGGCTCTCGAGCCCGCCCACCTCCGGCGGGAAGTACACGCAGTGCATGAGGATCCTCACCGCCCGCTCCAGTCCTCCGTGGACCGGGCCACGCCCGTGAGGTCCGCGTGCACGATGTCGGCGATGCGCTCCCCCGCCCGCCCGTCTCCGTAGGGGTTCACGCGCCGTTCCGCGGGGGCGGCGGGCCGCTGCAGGATGTCGAGGGCGCGCTCCACGATGAGGGTGCCGTCGGTTCCCACCAGTTGGGCCACGCCCGCCTCCACGCCTTCCGGCCGCTCCGTCACCTCCCGCAAAACCAGGACGGGCACCCCGAACGTCGGCGCCTCCTCCTGGATCCCCCCGGAGTCGGTGAGGACCAGCGAGGCCGCCTTCAGCGCGCGCATGAGATCCTGGTAGCCCAGCGGTTCCGTGAGGTGGACGCGGGGGTGTCCGGCCAGGATCTCGCGGGCCGGGCCGCTCACCTCGGGGTTGGGATGCACCGGATAGACCACCTGGAGGTCCGGCGCGCGCCCGACGATGTCCAGGACGGCCCGGAACACCTCGCGGATGGCGTCGCCGAAGGACTCGCGGCGGTGCGCCGTGAGGAGCGCGAGCCGGCTCTCGCCGCGCGCCACGCCCTCCAGCACGTCGGCCAGGACGGGGTCCGAGGCCCGGCCGTCCGCATCCATGAAGCCCGTGAGGGCGTCCACCACGGTGTTGCCCGTGACGTGGATCCGTTCTTCCGGGACCCCTTCGGTCCGCAGCGCCGCCGCGGCCCTCCCGGTGGGGGCGAAGTAGTAGTCCGACAGGACATCGGTGAGGCGCCGGAACCCCTCTTCCGGGAAGGGCGCCGCCATGTCTCCGCTGCGCAGTCCCGCCTCCACGTGCCCCACCCGCACACCCTCGAAGAACCCCACCAGGGCGCCCGCGAACACGGTGGCGGTGTCCCCCTGGACCAGGAGGACGTCGGGCCGGAACCCACGCACGACGTCCCGGAGGCCGTCCAGCGCGCGGTGTACGACGTCATAGAGCGATTGCCCCTGGGACATGATCCCCAGCGTGTGGTCGGGCGCGAGCCCCAGGGCGTCCAGGAGGTCGTCCACCAGCGTCGAGTGCTGTCCCGTCAGGACCAGACGGGTCTCCAGCGCGGGCGCGCGGCGGCGAAGGGCGTGCACCACCGGGGCCATCTTGATGGCCTCGGGGCGGGTTCCCACGACCACCAGCACTCTGTGAGGCAACGTCTCAGGGCTCCCTTCTGAGGCTCTCGATCTCGTCCCGGACCTGGGCGATCTGCTCCGAGACCAGCCCGAATCCCACCAGGAGGAAGCCCAGGGTCTCGAGGAGCATCACCAGATACAGGAGCGGCCGATATCCCATGGGCGGGATGTACGGAGGAAAGCCCAGCATGGGGTGCAGGAATCGCAGGTAGATCGAGAGCAGGCCCACCACCATGCCCCCCACAACCAGCGCCATCCCCACGGACCCGAAGAGCATCAGTGGCTTTCGCGAGAAGGCCAGGAGGAAGGAGACGGACGTGAGATCGAGGAGCCCCACCAGGATCCGGAAGATCCCCTGGTACTTGGACGTCCCCGCCCGGCGGGGGAGGAGCTCGATGTCGATTTCGGTGACCGAGTACCCCTGGGCGAACGCCATGACCACGAAGAAGCGGTGCCAGTCGTGGCGCAGGTTCAGCCCGTCCAGGATCTCGCGCCGGAAGGCCTTCATGGAGTTGAGGTCCGACACGGGGACCTTGAAGATCATGCGCGACATGGCGTTGTACACGGTCGAGACCACCTGTTTCTCGTACGTGCCCACCTTCCTTCCCGTGACCATGTCCCACCCTTCCTGGAGCTCCGCGAGGAAGCGGGGGATCTCGTCGGGCCGGTGCTGGAGGTCCGCGTCGAAGAGGACCAGGTAGCTTCGCTGCGTCGCGGCGGCCGCGGTGAGGATGGCCTCGGTCTTTCCCTTGTTGGCGCGGTGCCTCAGGACCTGCACGAGATCCCATCCGTTGGCTTCCTCGAGCACCCGCTCGGCCGTGCCGTCCGTGGAACCGTCGTCCACGAAGAGGATCTCCCCGTGGAGATCGAACCGCTTGAAGGCTTCGCGTAGCTCCCGGATCAGGTCGGGCACCACCTCGACCTCGTTGAAGGCCGGGATCACCAGCGCGAAATCCCGGCGCATGAGGTCGTTCAGAGTGGCCGCGGCCACGGCCGGCTGGACGGAAGGTTCGCTCATGGCCACCTCAGACCCGCTTGCGCATGCGGGCGGTGAGAATGCCCAGTTGGTCCCGATACTTGGCGACGGTGCGGCGGGCGATGTTCACCCCTTCCGCCTCGAGGGAGCGCACGATGGCCTGGTCCGTGAGGGGCTTGCGGGGGTCCTCGTCGGCCACCAACGAGCGGATCTTGTCCCTCACGCCCCGTGCGGAGATGTCCTCGCCGGTGGTGGTGGTCAGGCCGCTGGAGAAGAAGTACTTGAGCGGGAACACACCTCGTGGCGTCTGGGCATACTTCTGGTTCGTCACCCGGGACACGGTGGACTCGTGCATCTCGATGTGGTCCGCGACCTCCCGGAGGGTGAGGGGCCGCATGTACTGGACCCCGCGCTCCAGGAACTCACGCTGGCGGTCGACGATGAAGCCCATGACCTTGAGCATGGTCTGCCGGCGCTGTTCGATGGCCTGGATCATCCAGTTGGCCGCGTTGAGCTTGCTGGATATGAACTCCTTGTTCTCGCCCGTGAAGAGGGTCTTGTCGCGCGCCACCTCCCTGTAGGCCCGTGAAATCCGGAGGCGCGGGAGGCTGGTATCGTTGGCGAAGACCATGTACTCCCCGTCGATCTTCTCCACGATGAGGTCCGGTACGATGTACTCCTCGGGCGCGGCCGAATAGCGCATCCCGGGCTTCGCGTCGAGGAGGGCGATCTGGTCGGCGGCGTCCTGGACCTCCTTTGGGGAGACTCCGAGCTCCCGGGCGATGTCCGACCACCTGTGGTTCACCAACCCGTCGAAGTGGTCGCGCGCGATGACGTAGGTGAGTCCGTCCTCTTCATTCTTGCGGCGCAACTGGATCAGGATGGACTCGTGGATGTCGCGGGCTCCGACTCCCGGGGGATCGAGGCTCTGCACGACCTCGAGCATCGCCTCGGCCTCGGTGATGGAGTAGGGGCTCAGCGTGGCCTCCAACTCCGCCAGTTCCGCCGTTCTCTCATCCTCGTCGTCCAGCGCATCCACGTTGGCCCGCGCCACCGGGCGCACTTCGTCCAGCCAAACGTTCACGCCGTCCACCACCTGGAAGAGCTCGCACGCGAGCGTGCCCTGGTCGTCGATGTTCCCCACGATCTCCTCGGCCAGGCGCAGCTCGCGATCCGAAAGGGCGAGGTAGTGGAGCTGATCCATGAGATGGTCGTGGAGGTCCGGGACCTCCACGGGCGTGGGTTCACGGAACTCGGTGTGATCGTGCTGCGCACGCCGTCCCCCCACGTCGAAGCCGTCCAGGAGGATCTCCTCCCAGTCGACCTCGTCTCCCAGCGGCTCGTCCTTGGTGTCGTCCTTCAACTCCACTTCCTGCTGGACGTCGGCCTCCGTCATCTCGAGGAAGGGATTTTCGGCCAGTTCCTCCTTGAGGTGCTGCTGGAGATCGAGAAGAGGCATGTAGAGCAACTCCATCGCCTGATACAGGCGTGGATTGATCCGCATCTCCTGGCGGAGTTGCGTGCTCTGGAAGAGTCTCGTGTTGAAAGGACTCATGGCCTCGGCGCTTCGGACGACGGGTTCAGGACACGGAAGCCGCGGGGCCCGAACGCGGATACCGCGATCGCATGCGGGCCGTGAGGGTGGGCCCGAGATAGATCTCGGCCACCTCGTCGTGCCAGACCAACTCCGACACCGTGCCACTCACTCGTATCTTACCATCGTACATGATGTACGCGCGATCCACGATCTCCAGCGTCTGCTCCACGTTGTGGTCCGAGATGATCACGCCGATGTCCCGGGCCTTGAGGCCCCGCACGATTTCCTGGATGTCGTTCACGGCGATGGGATCGATGCCGGCGAAGGGCTCGTCCAGGAGCATGAACTTGGGACTCTGGACCAGCGCGCGCGTGATCTCCAGCCGTCTACGCTCCCCGCCGGAAAGCGCGTACGCCTTGTTCTTGCGGAGATGCTCGATGGAGAGGTCGCGCAGGAGGTGTTCCAGGCGCTCCGACTCCTCTTCCCTGGGGAGCTTGAGCGTCTCCAGGATGGCCAGGACGTTCTCCTCCACCGTGAGCTTCCGGAAGATGGAGGGCTCCTGCGCCAGGTATCCCACCCCGCGGCGTGCCCGTTTGTACATGGGGACATCCGTGAGGTCGTCGCCATCCAGGGAGACCCGACCCTCCTGGGGTGAGATCAACCCCACCATCATGTAGAAGGTCGTGGTCTTCCCTGCCCCGTTGGGACCGAGCAACCCCACGATCTCTCCCTGCCGGACGGAGATGTCCACGCCGTCGACGACCCGACGCCGACGGTAGACCTTGGTCAGGCCTTCGCCGGTGAGATGGCTGGCGGAGCCGGGGGCGCCCATCATCGCATCTCCGCCAGCACCGCGGCTCCCGCTTCGAGTTGTGCCATCACCTCATTCCGATCCGATTTCACGTTGTTCCAGAATCCATTTTCGAGCACGAGCTCCTCGGCTCCGTCCGCCGGGCCCTCCCATAGGATACCGGCCTGGGCCAGCCGAGGCACGACTTCCTTGTCGAGGAACCGGCGGAACACCTCGGGACCTCGGCGGAGGAGGAAGGCGGCCGGTCCCGGGATCCCGCCTTGGAGGGCCGCCAATCTCTCCGCCACCGCCTCCGCCCAGGCGGCTCTTCCCACCACGCCGTCTTCGTCGGCCAGGAGGAAGATGACGTTGAGTCCCACCATGACGGGAAGCTCCTCCGGTCGCAACGTGCCGACGAAGCGGATCACCTCCGACCGTCCCGGAGCGCTGCTCAACGGACCACCTTCAGGGTATCCGCCGGAGGGTCCGCACGCCGGGGGCCGGGCTCCAGGTGGAGGCCCTGGCTGGGGCCCTCGACCTTCATCTCCTCGACGTCCCCGTCCCGCATGATGATGGTGATGGTGCGTCCCACCACGTAGTGGAGGGCCGGCGGGTCCACCCCCGCCACCGCGCTGGTGTCCGCCGGGTCCAGACGGTACAGGCTGCTGGCGTTGCCGCGCGCCTCCAGCCGATCGAGGCGATACGCGCTGGAGTCGCCCTCGGGAGCGGAAGCGACGTCCGGAAGGGAGTCGAGCGGGGGCGCCACGGTGTCCGGCGGCCCGGAGACCCGGGAGAAGTACGCGATGATGGTATCTCCCTCCACCCAGTCGGAGCGCGCCAGCACCGGAAGCATCTCCACGTTGATGGAGTCGCGGTCGGTGGACTCGCTCCGGGCGCGTCCCACCGCGAAGATGCGCTCGAGCACTCCGTCGGGCGCGGCGACGTCGAGGGAGTCGGCCACCATCCCGAACTTCTCCGACTTCACCGTGGGCCGGGTGGGTGGGACCCTTCCGGGAGTACGCACGGGGACCGGGGGCGGCGTGGGGAGGAGGTCCGGATCCGGTGCGACACCCTCCCCCTCTCCCAGGCTCACGGCCACCAGTCTCTGCAGCGCGCCGTCCACGGTGGACAGAACGATGCGGGGCGCCTCCAACTCCACGTCGTCTCCGACGAGAACGGCGTCCGGAAAGGCAGTGAGCTCCCGCACGTCCTCCTGCGACGGACCCGTGGCGATGGTCCGGGCCGAGAGGTCGTACGAGTCACCGTCCACGCGCGCCTCCCCGCGCAGGAGGAGGGAGTCGGCATCCTGGAAGAACTCGGCGGTGTCGGCAAAGGCGAGGAGGGCCTCCCTCACGATACGGACGTCGCCCACGGCCTCCAGGTATCCGTGACCCACGAGGGTGAGACGGTCTCCCTCGACCTCCTGGGGCGCCCCTTCGCCGGTATCCGGATCCCCGGATCCGGGGAGGAGGGCGCGGGGGCGCGGCTCTCCGTCCTCCGCGGTGACCACGAGCTCTTCCCGGGGGCGTTGTGCCGTCGCCCGCAGGTAGACCAACGAGCCGTTCTCCACGCGCGATCCATTCTCCAGGTCCCGGATCACCAGGGACCCCCGGGCCTGGAGGCGGGCGATCCTGGTGAAGTACCGCGCCGTCTCGGAGCGCATCTCCCGGGCGCGGTCGAGATATCGCACGTTCCCCATGAGAATCGCCATGTTTTCCGCCGAGTACACTTCCGTGGAGTCGGCCCAGATCTGCACCCCGTCGTCGCACTCGAAATGGGGCGTGCCCAGATAGATGATGCGCGCTCCCCCCGAGAGCGTGATCTGGTTCAGGCTTCCCGAACCCTCTCCGAAACGGCATCCCGACTGCGCTTCCAGCGTGCGGGGCGCCAGCGACACA
>Ga0224501_10003210_pt1 | contig 12856 bp, 10 predicted proteins | sample SF_Oct11_sed_USG_4_FD_169105 | JGI IMG/M metagenome (GOLD analysis project Ga0224501, IMG submission 169105) | Sediment microbial communities from San Francisco Bay, California, United States - SF_Oct11_sed_USGS_8_1 | ecosystem: Environmental > Aquatic > Marine > Sediment | place: USA... | reverse complement strand
GAGATCGACTAGAAGGGGGTTGGAAGGTCGCTCAAAGAGGCAAGCTTTTTTTAATAATACCTCGATTTCTTCCGACCGAAATTTCTGGGATTAAATCTCGTGTTTTTCCCTTCCTTTTCACTCTCCGGTTGACTCAGTTTTTTTTTATGTTATAAGTTATAGTCTGGGAAAGAGTTCTATTGTGAGAACAGGGGAAATCCAGTGATGTGGGTGTGAAGGTTGGGATTATGGAAAAAAAAGAAGCGATCAACCGCCCGGTTGCGGGGATAGGCTACTCCCGGTTTAAGGACTTGTCCCGGTTTGATGCGGTTGAAGTTCAAACCGACCGTCCCTTTGCTGGTCAAACTCTCGAGACAGACGAGAGCATCATGATTCATCTGACCATCACCGGACGCTGCTATGCCCGGTGTATTGGGTGCGTCAACAGTGCCATCACCTTGGGCTGCGATGATCCCCGCAGCGAGATCATAACCTCTCAAGATGCCGAGCCCGAGCGGGACGCCGTCATTATCAAAGAATTGGCTGAACGCCATCCGGATCAGATGATCACCGTCTGTTTTTACGGGGGAGAACCATTTCTCCTCCCCGAGAAAATGGAAAGAACCTGGCGGATTCTGAGGGAATCGGATGGAACAGACAGATACAGGTTCATGGTCTACACCAACGGAGAGCTCATCATCGACACCCTGCGCCTCTTTCCTGATTTCATGAAGGATATATGGTTGTATTCGATTTCAATAGATGGTGATGAGGAGCAGCACAACCGGGTGCGCCTGGGAACCGATCTGGTTAATATCAGGGAAAACCTCAGGGAGTTAGCCAAGATTTATAACGGGCATGTGCTTCATTGGTCGACTCTCCGGGAGGAGCAGTCTCTCTTCAACTGCTTTGAAGAGTTTATGAGGCTGTACCAGGAAAGGCTGGTCAATCATTTTTTCTGGCATTGGGCTGAAGACCGGGAGCCGTTCAGGGATTTTCCGTCCTTTGTGGCCCTTTACGGGCAGGAGCTCGAGAAAGTCATGGGCATCTATGTCCAGAGGATTTCAGGGGGAGAACTCCTTCCTATTGCTCACCTCAATGAACTGATTCTGTTCCTTCTGACCGGAGAGGAGCGGGGCCACACGGCCTGCGGGGTCGAGCTGGCCAAAAACTATGATATTGTTTCCGGCAAGGTTTATTCCTGTGCTGACCTTCCCTCCTGCCACTCCATCGGAAATTTAGATAAGGGTGGCAAACTCAGTCTTGAAGAATCTGATCTGAATGCGCTTGTCGAGTACAAAAACTGGCTGGGATGTGGGCGGTGTGGAATCCATTTCTACTGCGGCGGCAGGTGCCCAGTCCAGGTTATCGCCGGTTCGAGGGAAAGAACCTACCAGTACTGCCAGCTGATGAGGCTGCATGTGGGGATCGTCCAGGATCGGATTCAGGATATATCCAAAGGCATGGAGAAAAACAGGATCACACTCCAGGACATCTACGACCGCTCTGCTTTTGTGGCCAGGTACACCGATGTCGTCCCTTAAAAAAATAATCCAGTCTTTGAGCCTAATGGTTAGGAAAAACCTGAAGCTCTTTTCCAGAAGAGAGCCATGACCAATCACCAGCCGGAATTAAAGAAAACCCTCCGTACTTTCGTCATCGCTTCTTTCTTGAACGATATGGGCTCAGACATCATCTATCCCATCTGGCCCCTGTTTGTAACCACGGTCCTCAAAGCCAACATGGCCGTCCTGGGCTTCCTGGATGGGCTGGGAGAAGCTTTGGTCTCCATCTCTCAAGCTGCCTCTGGCTATGTCTCGGACAGGATAAAAAAGAGGAAGGTCTTCATCTGGACAGGGTATCTCTTCGGAGCGTTCTCGAGGATCGGGTATTCCCTCTCCTCAATATGGCCGCATCTCATTCCTTTCAGAATACTGGACAGGTCTGGGAAAATCAGGAGTGCTCCAAGGGATGCGATGATCGCGGATGTATCAACCGCGAAAGATAGAGGTAAAAATTTTGGGCTCCTCAGGGCCATGGACAACCTGGGTGCGGTGTTCGGTATCTTGATCTGCATCTTTTTTTTCCGTTTGATCGGATACAGAGTCCTTTTCGCTCTTGCGGCTATCCCTTCCCTCGTCAGTGCCTCACTGATATTTCTCTGTATTAAAGAAAGCACTACAGGAAAAATCAAAATCTACAAAGGTATCTCCCTCAAGGACCTGGACAGGAACTTTACTCTTTTCCTCGCTCTCAGCTCCATATTCACTCTCGGCGCTTTCAGCTATTCTTTTCTCCTCATCTACGCCAGGGAGTTCGGGTTCAATGTCGTCCTGGTCCCTGTTTTCTATTTGATTTTTACGGCTTCAGCTTCCCTCTTTTCCTATCCCTTCGGAAGACTCTCTGATAAGATAGGAAGAAAGTCCCTCATTTTTCTCTCCTATCTCCTCTGGATGACGGTCTGCGTCCTTTTTATTGTCAGCCAGAAAGAAGGAATGATCTATCTGGCTTTTATCCTCTACGGAGCTCACAAAGGCGCACTGGACCCGGTGCAGAAGACGTTTGTTTGTGAACTGGCTCCTCTGCAGTTCAGAGCTAGCTGCCTGGGTGGATTCCAGATGGTCACCGGCCTCTGCGCTCTTCCGGCTTCATTCTTAGCCGGGGTGCTCTGGGAAATTTTTGGCATGCATGCCCCTTTTTATCTTTCGCTCCTTCTGACCGGCATCTCAGGGATCATGCTGATTTTTGTCAAGGACCAGAAATAGAAGAGATACAGAAATTAGCAGGTTTCAAAGCGTTCGAGAAAACAATTTATGAGCTGGGTATCAGATACGTCATCATAGAAGAAAAATTTTGTTTTCGGCATCGCTTGCCTGTTGGGCATCTTTGACTCGACTTTCCCATCAGTCATCGAAAGGAATGGTAAATAAAAATCTTTTCTGCCCTGTGTTCGCTGGAAAAAACGGGCAACTATTTACAAATCTCCTTGAAGTTTATTAAGATAAGCGGGGAGATGATAGGAGCCGAGGGGCGGTCCGGCTGCTTTTGGCAGCGGATAAAGGGCCAAGGTTTGAGCCCGGGATTGGATCATATCGAGGAGTTTCCAATGAAAATCGCATTGATTCAACAGCATGCCACAAAAGACTATGAAGAGAACCTCAAGCGGGGAATCGAATCTTTTCATCAAGCCGCCCGATCCGGGGCAGAATTGATTGCCTATGCCGAGTTGGCCTTCTCTCCTTTTCTGCCTCAAATCCCGGCTGAGCCGGGATCCTTAGCTAAAGCCGAGCCCATTCCTGGTCCGACAACAGAGGAGTTTTCCAACCTGGCCAAACAGTACGGCACGGTGGTGATCCTGAATCTCTTCGAGAGGGATGGAGAAAGAACCTTTGATGCGTCTCCGGTCATCGATGCGGACGGCCGGCTTCTTGGAGTCACGCGGATGGTCCACATCATGGAAGGCCCCGGGTTTCATGAGAGGGGGTATTACGTCCCGGGTGATAGGACAGATTTTGTCTATGATACCAGTGTGGGGAGCGTTGGAGTCGCCATCTGCTACGACCGTCATTTCCCGGAGTACATGAGGTTTCTGGGCCTGCAAGGGGTCGAGATAGTGATCGTTCCTCAGGCCGGAGCAGTAGGGGAGTGGACCGAAGGCATATTCGAAGCCGAGCTTCAAGTTGCGGCTTTTCAGAACGGATATTTTGCCGCGCTTGTCAATCGCGTGGGAAAAGAGGATGTCGTCCACTTTTCAGGGGAGTCTTTTGTCGTTAATCCTCACGGCCGAGTGATTGCTCAAGCCCCTCAGGGAGAGGATTTCATCCTCTATGCGGACTGTGATCTCAGCCTGATTCCTGAGACTCCGGCAAAGAAACATTTTCTTCAGGACAGGCGGTCTGACTTCTATTCAAAATTCGGTCTTCAGGATTGATTGAGCAGGGATGAGAAAGCTTAGATGAAAAACTGGTATGTGATCAACACCAAGCCTAAAAAGGAATTCCAGGTGGAGAGGCTTTTTACTGAAGGCGGGATCAAGATTTATAATCCCAAATATATTTATGATAATCGCATAAAGCCTTTCTTTCCCGGTTATGAATTCATCTACTTCGATTTTCCGGCTCAATACCAGCTGGTGAGATACACAAGGGGTGTGAAGAGAGTCGTCGGAGTCAAGGATATTCCCATTCCCATTCCGGAAAAGGTCATTGGTGAGATCCGATCCAGGGAACTGGAGGGCCTCATCGCGATCGATAAATTTGGCGAAGAGCCTGAAGTCGGCGATGAGATTGAAGTCGTGGAAGGTCCCTTGAAAGGCTTGAGAGGTGTTTTTAAAAAGGAACTCACGGCCAGAGAAAGAGTGCTGATTCTTCTCAATTATGTGACCTATCAAGGACAGCTGATTATCGAGAAGGAAAAATTAAAAAAGGTTATTAAATAAGAGGTAAGAAAATGGATATCCCGTTTTTGGATTTGAGAGCTCAATACCAGACCATTCGGGAAGAGATTGATCAAAAAATCATGGATGTGGTCAGCTCCCAGAATTTTGTCCTGGGAACAGAAGTGGAGAGTCTGGAAAAAGAAGTCGCGGCTTACAGCGGAGCCCGATATGCTGTGGGAGTTTCCTCCGGGTCTGATGCTTTGATCATTTCCCTGATGGCTTTAGAAGTGGGGGATAACGACGCAGTGGTCACCACTCCGTTCACTTTTTTTGCGACTGCGGGCGCGATTGCCAGAGTCAGAGCCAGGCCGGTCTTCTGCGATATCGAGAAGAGAGGATATAACCTTGACCCGGAGAAACTGGCCGCATTGCTTGAGGCTCATTCCAATAAACACGGTGAGCCAATGATCAAAGCTGTAATCCCGGTCCATCTCTACGGTCAGTATGCGGATATGACTCCCATCGTCAGCCTGGCAAAGAAGTTTGATCTGTCCGTTATCGAGGATGCCGCCCAGGCCATCGGAGCAGAGTACCCCACTCCTGAAGGCATCAAGAGGGCTTGCTCTCTCGGAGATACGGGCACTTTATCCTTTTTTCCTTCGAAGAACCTGGGAGGATTCGGTGACGGCGGAATGGTTCTGACCAACGATGAGGACCTGGCTCAGAAACTCAAGTTGTTGAGAGTTCATGGATCACGGAATAAATATTTCTACGACATAATCGGCGGGAATTTTCGCCTCGATGCTCTCCAGGCCGCAGTGCTGAGGGTCAAACTCAGGCACTTAGAGGAATGGCAGCAAAAAAGGATTGAGAAAGCTTCTTATTATGACAGAATATTCAGAGAATCAGGCCTTGGAGAGGAGGGCCTTATTCAAACTCCGGAGGCCCTGTATAAGAACAGAGGCGCTGCGAATTTTCATACCTATCATCAATATGTCATCAGAGCCAAAAACAGGCATGAATTGATGAAATTCTTGAATGATAAAGGCGTGAACACAGCCATCTATTACCCTCTGCCGCTTCATCTTCAAAAGTGCTTTGCCTATCTCGGATACAAGGAGGGAGACTTGCCAGTAGCTGAGGAAGCGGCGCATGAGGTGCTGGCATTGCCCATATATCCGGAATTGACTTCAGACCAGCAGGATTTTATCGCTTCCTCCATCAGAGCCTTTTATAAAAAATAAAAAAAAGCGTTAGCTGATCTCAGCCAGGACTTCATCGAATAGATCCAGACCAGCCAGAAGATATTCTTTCTCCGACCCGATCCCAATCCGCAGGTAGCGGTCCATCCCGAAACAGTCTCCGGGAGTGATGAAGACGCTTTTCTCCTCTCTGAGTTTTGTGGAGAGCTCGGTCGAATTGATTTTCATGTTGTACTTCAGGAAGGCTATGGCTCCTGCACGGGGAGGGATGAAGCTGAAGAGCTTATTATGTTTTGTGACCCAATCTTGGAGAGCAGCCAGGTTTTCCACCACAATTTGCCGGTTGCGTTTCAAGACCTTCATTCTCTGCTCGGGTTGGAGCACAAGCGCTGCCACATGGTTGCTGAGAAGAGCAGAAGAGATGGCTGTGTAGTCATGGCCGGCCCAGCATTCTTTGATGGCCTTTTTCGGCCCCACCAGCCAGCCGAGTCTTAATCCTGGAAGGGCGTAGGCTTTGGAAAGTCCGCAGCAGACGATCGCTTTATCATAGAGCCCATAAAAAGAGGAGGTTTCCTTCCCGTCCAGCTCTGCCCCCCGGTAGACTTCGTCCGCATAGAGCCAGGCATTCGCTTTTTGTGCCAGGCGGGCTATTTCCTTCATCGCCTCTTCGCTCAGCACAGCTCCGGTGGGATTATTCGGGTTGCAGACAGCGATCATTTTAGTCTGAGGCGTTATCAGGTTTTTCAACTCCTCGAGGTCTGGGCCCCAGTCCAGCTCTTCTCTGAGATGAAAAAGCTTGACTGCTATACCTAAAGAGCGGGCAATGCCCCACATCTGCATGTAGTTGGGAACCATCAAGATCAATTCATCACCGGGATCGAGGTTACACCAGATGTTTATGAAGTTTGCCTCTGCCGTGCCGTTGGTGACGAGGACATTATCCAGGTCCGCTCCTGAATAGAGGCGGCTGACCGCTTCTCTCAGCTCGATGGAGCCGTTTGCCTGTCCGTAGCCCATCCTGAGCGAGACCAGTTTTTTTATCTCTTCCTCGCTCAGCAGTTCTTCCAGCGTAAAAGGATGAATACCGCTTTCCGTCAGGTTGTATTTTACCGTGTTTTCATACTGAGACAGGAGCCTTTCCAGTTCAAATTTTTCAATTTTCATGATGTCCTCTTTTAATTCCTTTAATCAGATTTTATCGATTTATTTATTTTGCGCAAGTGTTTTATAAACCGCCTTCGATATCTGGATGTCCTGGACGGCAACCCCGGTCAAATCCGCAACAGTGACCTGGTCTTCAGAGGTTCTCTGCAGTTTTTCATCGAGGATGGCATTGCCTAGCTCAAGAATATCCTTTTCCTCGATTAAACCCGCCTTCAAAGCTACAGATATCTCTCCTCGTGATCGACACTGGCTGATGCTGTCTGCCACGACAATATCCGCGGCACGAAGAATTCCTGGCTCCAGCTCGTTCTTCTCAGGCGTGTCAGAGCCCATGGCGGTGATGTGCGTTCCTTTTCTGATCTGGTCAGCTCTCAACAAAGGAGATTTGGACGGGGTGGCTGTGACGATCAGGTTGCACGATGAAGCAATATCTTCTGAATTCATGGTTGTCTGAATGCTGAAGCCGAGAAACTCCATATCCATTTTATATACATCCAACTCTTCCTGGCTCAATCCCCAGACAATAACATCTTTGCAGTCTACGATCGGTTTTAAGTGTTCGAGTTGCATCCTGCCCTGAGTTCCGGCTCCAAAGATGCCGATCCGTTGAACGGATTTGGGCGCGAAATACTTCGCCACCACCGCTCCTGCAGCAGCAGTGCGGAGGTTGGTGAGGTGGCCCTCATCAAGAAGGATGCAGGCCAGCTCTCCCGTTTTCTGTTTGAACACCAGCATCAGTCCTGAATCAGTCGGGATGTTGAGCTTGGTGTTCTCGTAAAAGCCAGCCGCAATTTTTATGACATAGTAGTCATCGCCGATGATGTAGCCGTATTTTATATGAACGTCTCCGGGCGGTTTTTCAAAGATCATTTCCCCGATAGGGGGAATCACTGCTTTCTTTTGAGAATAGGCAACAAAACCTTGCTCGATGGCCTTGATCGTGTCGATGTCCTTTAAACTGGCTTTTATCTGGTCTAAGGTGAAGATATCTGTCATATTCCTTATGTGTCTATCAGGAGATCACTTCCTTGAGCTGGGCCAGGGCGATCTTCGAGCCGCTGAGGACCAGGACCACGGTCTTTCTTTTGTATATTTCTTTCTGCTGCAAAAAGGAAGCCACCGAAAGAGCCCCGGCACCCTCGACGAGCGAGAAATGTTTCTCTATCATCAGTCTCATAGCCTCCTTGATCTCCTGTTCGGAGACGAGGACAAAATCATCCACGTATTTCTTGCAGATGTCAAAGGTGATGGACCCCTTTTCGATTCCTCCGGCTGAGCCGTCGGAGAGTGTGGGCTTGGACTCCATTTCGATTATCTTCCCGACCCTGACGGATTTGTACATGACTGGCGAGTTCAACGGCTGGCAGCCGATGATTTTGATGTTCTTATCCACTGGTTTAAGGTATCCGATAATTCCCGAGATTAAGCCCCCTCCGCCGACCGGGACGAAAACAATATCGATCTTGTCGATCTGCCTTCTGAGCTCGATTCCGATCGTTCCGTGGCCAGCGATGATCTTCAGGTCGTTATAAGGAGGGATATAGAGAAGATTGTTTTTTTCAGCTTCGCCTCTGGCATGTTCTTCGGTCTTAACGCAATCCGTCCCGAAGAATTTCAAAACCACATCGTAGTCCTTCAGGGCATCGATTTTGGCTTTGGTTGTATACCCTGGCAGATAGATCATTCCTTTCAACCCGAATTTCTTAACCGCGTAAGCAAAGGCTGCCCCATGGTTTCCGGATGATGCGGTGACCAGGATGGTTTTCCGTTCTTTTTTAGAGAGAGACAGGATTTTATTCAGAGCCCCCCTGAGTTTAAAGGAGCCGGTTATCTGTGCGCTTTCAAACTTGAGATAGACTTCACATCCCGACAGCTGGCTGAGATAAAGCGAATACACGAGGGGAGTCTCCCTGATGTATTTCCTTATCCTTTTTTCGGCTTTTTCTATCTCTCTTTTGAGACCGATGCTTTCTAAGAAATCCTCTTCTCCTCCATTTTCTCTTCTTGCTCCATAATAACCCTTTTCCTCCTCTTCCTCTTTTTCCTCTTCCTCCTTTTCTTCCTCTTCTTTGTTCACTTCTTTTTTCAATCCAACATCACTATAATCTTCTTTATTTACATCCCCTTCTTCTTTTTCATCATCATCATCATCACCTTCTTCATCATCCTCTTCTTGGAATGGGTCATTGGCCCTTATTTCAAACACGTCTTCTTCTTTTTCCCGGGAAATCTTTTCTTCATCCGTTGAGGAATCGCTCCCGTTATGAGCCGAAGGATCTTCTTCCCTGTCTCCAAGAAGACACTTGTCTTGGTCTTCAAAAAAATCTTTTTCGTTCATTTTCACTTTCTTTCCCCATTGATAAAAAGCCTGGAAACTTCAGGTAAAGTATCTCAGGATTTTTGATTCTTATCAAGTCTTAAATGGTAAATGGGGTCAGGCTTCAGTAAGTTCGAAAACTTTTGGGGCAGGCTTAATGAATCATTTTGTCGATAGCACAGAAATCACGTTTTGAATCCCGAGTTCCTGGCAAGGCCTGACCCCGCTTATTCAGGATTTTCCTCAAGGCTTGAAGCTCAGATTCCCCTTATGTAGGCTCCTTTTGGATACTCGATGGTGAACCCGATGAGGATTTCCTTTTTTTCCTGGGGCTCAAGGGTGAGTGTCCAGTTAAGAAATCCTTTTTCATCCTTCTTAGCCGGTTCCGGTGTGATGGTCAGGTCTTTTATTTCGATCTTGGTGTTCTGGCTTACCGGAAGCTGGTCGAGGATTTCGATGTCGACTTTATGTTTTCGGAGATTTTGGATTGTGATCTTGTAGGCGAGCTTGATCCGCTCGTTTTTCCCCAAAAAGCCTGGTGGACTCTTTTCCCTTTTGGTCCTCTCATGTTTGATCCTGATCTGCCTGTCTTCGCCGAAGAATACCTTCGCTTCTTCCTCCGCGGCAATGAAAGGAACTCTTGTGGAGCCGATGAAATCCTGAACAACAAACAGGTCAGCGTTACCGGAGAGGAGCGGGTAGGGAAGGGTGTTGCGGAGTTGTGCTCTCAGGAATGCGGCTTCTTTGAGTTTAGGCACTGCGATATAGTCATACTTGACTTCAATATCCTGAGCATCCACCGGGACTTTGTGCGGTGATCCGTCACTCGGTATCTGGATGTTCTTCTTGACGGCGAAATTGAGGTTGATCCCGGTTTCGACGATGCCGGCTGTGGCCATCTCCGCATCCACCATTTCTGCTTCTGCAGGAGCTTCGGGTTTAGCAACTTCACCAACGACTCCGCCAAGGACTCCGCCAACGACACCGCCCTCAACTTTCCTTTCTCTTGAGGGTCTTGGCACATAGAAGTCCAGTATCCAGGGATTGAGCACTGGAGGATTTGCGGAGAGAGCGGGCGAGGCAGTGGAGAGAAGAGCTTTGGCATCCTCCCAGTTTTCACCGCTGTTCTGGACAATGTTGGCGGACATGGCGAATTCGATCTCCGATGAGTCGGGCATAGCCCTCATCGTATACAGAGGAGCCCATTGGGCTCTTGTGACCGTGTAGGAAAGATCGAGCTGGAACCTGCCATCTCGGCTGGCTTCGACGAGAACCGAGACCTTCCGGCTCTCAGTGGGTCTCTGGGGTTTTATGGAATTCAGCTTTTTTTGGAGAGTCTGGAGTTTGACCTGCTGTTCCTTGAGCATATTCCTCTGTTCGAGTTTAGCCTCTTTGACCTCGCCCAGCTTTCTCCCTATAAAGTTGATGACTCTTTCCCAGCTCTGGACATCCGGTTTACCGAGCATGACTTCCTGAGAAGCCTGGGCGGCGTTGGCTGATTCGATGGACTTGAGGAATTTTTCCTGGGTTTCAAGGACTTCTATCCTGTCCACGGTTTTGTTCATCTCCAACTGTAAGGCATCGATTTCTTCCTGGAGTTTCTTCACATCAGGAAGGAGCGCGGCTTCCAGATACTGGCTGGCCAGGTCGATGCCGACCACTTTGACCACTGCCGTTCCCTTTCCGGATACCCGGAGGGAATTGGGGATCAAAGTCACCGGCAGGTTATCGAAGACAATCAAATGGTTGCCCACGGCCAGAGATATGTCTGCTTCTCTGACGATTGTGGCCCGGTCGGGGTAGATGGTTACCGATGATATCGAGCTTTTGGCCACGACCTCATCAGAGAACGAGCTGCCTGTGAACAGCAGCAGTAGAGCAATGACAATGGAATAATGTCTCAATTTCATGGTCACCTCCTCGAACTCTGTGGTTATGACACTTTTTTTCTTTAAAATGATTTCCTTTTTTATACAATCCGCGAGAGGAAATATTCCTTTTCGCTCAGTAATTTGGATTTAAGAGATTGAGAAAGCGGATCTCCTATTTCAAGAAGAGTTTAACAATATTCCACAGTCCGAGGCAAGTCACGATCATGATGATCAAACCTCCCAGCACGTTCTGCCAGACATTGTTGACCAGTTTTCCCATCTTCTGACGGTTGTTGAGCACGATCAGCAGGAAGATGGAAGCGACCGGGAGGACTATCCCGTTTGCAGCTTGGGCAAAGACGATCACGGCCAGGGGCTTGAGGTTCAAACTGGCTACGATAAACCCGACGAGGATGACTCCGAGCCAGACTCCTTTGAAACCTTTGGATTTGGGTCCGCCCTTCCAGCCCAGGACACCGGAGGCGGCGAATGCGGCTGCGTAGGGTGCGGTTAAAGCTGAACTCAATCCTGCAGCAAAGAAACCCAGCCCGAACAGGAAATTAGTGAAGGACCCGAACAGTGGTTTGAGCTGTTGGGCCAGCTGGATCCCGTTCTCCGGAGTTATTCCCTTTTCGTGGAAGGCTATGGCTGATGTCACCACGATCGAGACAGAGATGATTCCACCCAGGGGAATGGCGATAAGCAGGTCTTTGTTCACTTGCTTGAGGTCGGACACAGACTGCCACTTTTCCCTCACCGCAGATGAGTGAAGGAAGAGATTGTAGGGGACCACGGTCGTTCCCACCAGGGCGAGGGTGAGATAGAGTGAGTTTGGAGGGAAAGAAGGAACCATCCCTTTGAGAATGGAGAGCAGGTTGGGTTTGATGATAATGAGAGTGGTGATAAAAGACACGCTCATCAGGAATACCAAAAAAACCAGGAATTTTTCCACCAGCTTGTATTTTCCTCTGCTCAGGATGAATACGGCGACCACGGAGATCACCGCCACCCAGTATTTATCGGGGATGGAAGTGATCGTCTCCAATCCCAGGGAGCCGCCGATGATGTTTCCGGCTTCGTAGGCAGCGCAGCCGAAAGTGATCGAGGAAAGGGTGAGCACGATAAAAACGGTCCGGGTAACCATGCTCTGGGGGAACTCTCTGAGAGACTGACCGAGGTCGTGATTGGAACCCAGGCTGAGCCTTCCTGTCATTCCCTGGAGGATAAGAGTTGTCACCGTGGCAAAGACCAGGGTAAAGATAAGCGCATGTCCAAACTGCGCTCCTGCCAGAGAACAGGTGGTGACCGTACCCGGCCCGATAAAGGCCGCTGTGACCAGGAAGCCGGGACCGAAAAGGGATTTTTTATTTTTTCCGGCCATACCCTCCCCCTCCCGGAGTCTCCATATGGAGTACGTCTCCGGGTTGGACCTTGATGTTGATTTTGGATTTAAGAGGTATCTTTTTTCCCTTGGAAAAGAGGATATTCTTCCCCTTTTTGCCGTCTTGTCCCCCCTTGACCCCGTAGGGACTGAATCTTCGCCGTTCGGAGATGATGGTCACCTGAGTGGGGACGAAGAATTCATACTCACGGATGATTCCCTCGCCTCCCTTGTGCAGCCCATCACCTCCTGAGCCGTGGCGCAAGCAGTATTTATTGATTCTTATCGGAAGATAATTCTCGAGGGCTTCCAGGGGGGTGTTGAGGGAGTTTGTCATATGAGTATGGACGCCGCTGATGCCCGCAGAATCAGAGCTTGCGCCCATTCCTCCGCCGATGGTTTCGTAATAGGCAAAGCTTCTTGCCCGCGACTCGTCATAGCCTCCAAAGGCCACGTTATTCATGGTCCCGGAGCTTGCCGCCGGGATCTTCCCAGGGATGGCTTTGGAAAGGGCGCCAAGAAGGACATCCACGATTCTCTGGGATGTCTCCACGTTGCCCCCGG
>Ga0224501_10003209_pt1 | contig 12858 bp, 9 predicted proteins | sample SF_Oct11_sed_USG_4_FD_169105 | JGI IMG/M metagenome (GOLD analysis project Ga0224501, IMG submission 169105) | Sediment microbial communities from San Francisco Bay, California, United States - SF_Oct11_sed_USGS_8_1 | ecosystem: Environmental > Aquatic > Marine > Sediment | place: USA... | reverse complement strand
GTCCAACCCCCTATAAATGGAGTACAAAAGCCTTGTCCGATCCGCCTGAATGGACGCCCGAGTGTCTGTCTCCCAGAGACAAAATGAGTTCCATGGATTAACCAGCAACGTTCGCTCGTTTCAGGTCTCATACTAGGATCATCCACTGGTTCGACGGCATTTATTGGCTTTAAAGTAACCCAGGATCGTGCGTGCGATACATCCATCTGTAGTGAAAAAGGGCCCTCAGACCCAAGGTTACACGCCAAATTAGACACAAACTGCCTCCAGCCCTGCATACTAAATGCCACTTGACGGTTGATTCAGAGGTGTTCATGAACAATAAACAAGCTTGTATGATAGATGAGATGATAAACATCATTGTAGCTCTCCTAGGAATATACCACGTTCAGAGGATATCGTACCTTTCGACACTGATGGCAAAAAAGTTTTGTATCTATGGCCAATTGTAAGTTACTTGTATGTATAACATTATGATTTGTAATGGTGTATCTAAGTTCAATTTGGTTATAATGTATCAGAGCGCGTGAGATAAAGTTTTTATTTGCATCCACTGGAACTCTGAAAATATGCCACAGAGAGGACTACTAGAAATCGTAACAGCTAATGAGACACGAGCACCTTTATCGTGAGATTTTGATGAATAGAAATCAGATGACTAACTGGGTCACGTGACACTAAAGCCCGCATAATGATAGTCATTATGGAGTGGCTCTAGTGTATTTCCTGACAAAACTTCCTAAAATTTGTGAGATTTTCTTTTCATGTGAAAAGAAAACAATGAAACTAAGCTTGTTACACAAGAATGTAAACACATCCAGCCACAGAAAAGTTAATTTGAAGGCACTAACCTCAGTATATCAGTTCGAGTTATGACTAAAAGTCTGAGATAAGCCCGGCAAATTATTATTACCCAGGCAGGGACCATGAAACTTGGCTTGAGCTAAGCAGGTTTTCGAGTTATCCGCGGTCGAGTTAACCGAGTTTCACTGTATAATTAGTCACCGCACTCAAATTTCTTACAAATACCTTATATTTGCTTAACATTAACTGTGTAGTTATATAGTCTGTATTATTGTACCGACTCGACAGCATTTTTAGTTTGTTTCCTTGTTACCCTGGATTCGGGCACTAGCTTTTGTTTGACTAAATAAAATATCTTATTGCCATGGTCCATGTACAATGAAATTTTTCATTCAAATCGAATAGTATGCGGATAGTAAGCACGGGTAGTAAGCACGGGTAGTCAGCACGGGTAGTAAGCACGGGTAGTAAGCACGGGTAATAAGCACGGGTAGTAAGCACGGGTAATAAGCACGGGTAGTAAGCACGGGCAGTAAGCACGGGTAGTAAGCACGGGTAGTAAGCACGGGCAGTCAGCACGGGTAGTAAGCACGGGTAGTAAGCAAGGGTAGTAAGCACGGGTAGTAAGCACGGGTAGTAAGCACGGGTAGTCAGCACGGGTAGTCAGCACGGGTAGTAAGCACGGGTAGTAAGCACGGGTAGTAAGCACGAGTAGTAAGCACGGGTAGTAAGCACGGGTAGTAAACGAGATAGCGACTAGAACGCTTGGGTCAGGATTAACAAATCTCGAGTTCCAGTTCTAGTCATGCTGAGCACCCGCTGTGACAATGAGGTCCTCACATAATTACTAGCTCCTATACTGCTCCACGAAGCCTCAGGCTTAGGAGGTCTATCAAAAGGATGGCCAAGTTTCCAAGTAGAAACAAAAACTCCCAGGCCTCACCTTGATAGCTTCACTAGCGCCAGTGGACATGAATATGTTTTTCCAGTCGGAGGGATGCCCATCACGCCTTGCGATATATTCAGCGATATCCTTACGAATAATAGGTACACCGGCACTGTCCGTATATGCGCCTACAGAGACACAAGTAATGAGTTAGTTTTAAAACTGTGAGCAGATCAGTCTTGTGTGATGTCTTCTCCGTTAGGATAATAATTGTTGGGTTAGATGCTGTTTACGATCAGATACCAGTTCCAGTTTAGCTTGAAGTATCACAAGCGGGTCAGTATCAATGCTCCACCTCATAGGGAGGGGTCAGCATCATCACTCCACCTCATAGGGAGGGGTCAGCATCATCACTCCACCTCATAGGGAGGGGTCAGTATCAATGCTCCACCTCATAGGGAGGGGTCAGTTTCAATGCTCCACCTCATAGGGAGGGGTCAGTGTCAATGCTCCACCTCATAGGGAGGGGTCAGTATCAATGCTCAACCTCATAGGGAGGGGTCAGTATCAATGCTCCACGTCAGAGCGAGGTTCATTTTTGTCTTTTGAGTTAGGATTAAACATAAAGATTTATATTCAAAACGGTAACCGACTATGACCAGGATTCGAACCCAGGTTCTCACTGATTCCCACTATAGCCGTCTATAACAGCCAACATACAGCAAAAGGTGGATTCATCTGACACTAGATTCCCTGAGAATAAGTCTACGGCCCGAAGTATGTAGATCCCGAGAATATGCAATTCAAAGGAAACCGGAATCCATACGGACTTTGATCAATACTCCACTACTCGGCTGTCACACCAATGGCTGTTAGCAATGAAATTCAAATCAACAGTCGAATATTTTCTGCATAAAAAATTGGTCCTGTTTTGACAGGTCGCTGGTCTTGATGGCAGCACTGGTGAGCAACTAACTGAAAATACCAGGAAAGAGTCAAGTCACATAAAACTACATTCTGAAGAAGGTTGGACTAAATTATTACTTTCTGTTTTCAAGAATAGGATCACTGGATCGGGAGAAAACCTGACAACTTTTCCCTTGCAATAGAATAGGTACCACTATATGTTAAATCTAACTGGTGGGTCAGTGCCCATTATACCTATTCTGATCCTGACAAATGTCTTTTAGAAGGGTACCATCCTGCCAGGCTTGTTTCCAAAATGGTCCATAGGGAAGGTCGTCCTGTGGTTTGCCTCATTTGTTCAAAGAAGGTCGGTCGGTCGGTGAATTGAGGCTGCATATGCATGATTCACCGGAGTTTGGGTGTGCCGTTAACTCACCAAGACTGTGTCCTCCGCAGTTGTTCAGTACCCTGCGAGCTCTGTCTTTAGCATCAGATGGGAAACTTGGATCATCAAAGAGTCGGGGAAATGCTGCCAGGGCCACCACCTGAAAACAAAAACATTGCATCTCCCTCTGTTCCCATATACCTCTGTCTAGCTTATTCATTCTGTCATGTAATAGATATTATGTAACGCTCCCTCCTGATACGCTGTCACCCTCCACTATGTGCATGACATGCCTTACTATACATAATAATATTATTTTATAGCAAAGGATGCTAGCCATTGGTATTCAAGGACATAACTATAACAATAACTATAGCTCATACTCACTACCCTTCACTACGCTATAATGTACCAGAACAGGATATATGTAGATGAAGTACAGTGACATTTCATGGAATGACATCGGTGACATCACAGCGAAGAAACAAAGGACAGTGCCGAAAGAGGGATGTGACGTCAACGATTAGACACGAGTTCTCAAAAAAATACCAAACCGCGAAAAACGCAAAAACAACCGCACTATATAAGGCAGATTTTATATTCATTTTTTCATTCAGTTAGACAGACAGACATTCAGTTACATAGGGACTCTTTCAGTCATTCGTTATTTTTATCCTGCGGCTCGTACGCTTTTCTACCTCTCTGGTACTCTGGGTTGGTGAGTAATATTCTATACATTCTTTATAATGTCTTGGTTAAATATAGATAATGGTTAGCATCTTTATAAGCCACCCTATGGTTGATCACTTGGATTGGATTGGAACGAATATGGACAATGATACTTGTGAGTTGATGGCCGCGCTTAAAGGCCTTAACCCTACCGGTAAATTCAGAAAATTTAATTACGGTCGCAGGATGTCTCGCTTTAGAGTGAGTGCAATTACACCAGTTGGTAATGGAGTCATTTGTGAGTATCTACTGTCTGTTAAACTGTTATACGCCTGCTGCATGTTGCTTATCACCTAGTCTAACGGCCCCTTACCCTCTATCAGTAAGGATGTGCACCTATAAAGCAACTCTGTGTTTGGACTTAAGTTTGGACCGAGGCTGAGCGCAGCTTTCTAGTTGGGGCACGTCTTGCTGATTTAAAACGCCACCTATAGGGTCTCAAGTTTAAAATGGGGGGAAAGGGAGACATATTCCGAAATATGCTGCTGATATAACTAGACATGATGCCTGACAGTTGTACTGCCGTTTATCACCTCTTTACTCAAAAGGAAACTATAGCTGTAAATCCCACATCCCAGCTCGCTGTTCTAAATCTCACTTCACTTGTTGTGTAATGACCAAATTAGTACTAGTCTTCACTCATCATGTCTAGGGTTATGCAAAAGCGAGAGATGTGAGACAGATATATTAATGGCGGCACAACAAAGTTGTCTCTTGGGATAACCTATCTAGACGGGTTTACTAAAGACCTTAGTCTGAGTAGCGGACCTAAGAGGCGTAATTTCGTCACCCATTCCAGGGTTTCCGACTTAGTTAAGTTTTATCATATTGCTTTGATTTCATTCATTAGGTTGAAGATTGCACTCTAACAGTGCCTTTCGTTTGTTGGCTACCAAAGATACCACAAGATGAGGGCCACTTTCCACCTGACTATTAGCTAAGAGCGGCCTTTACCTATATATACTACTACAATCACCTACCTCTCTTATGAAGGTGATGGGAGACTGGCCAGTCGCGTGGCAATCGCCAAGGTTAGCGCGAACAACCTCATTGAACGGCATTTTCACTCCCTGAAAAAAACCATGGAATAATACAGTATACATATGTGAGGGGAAGTCAGCTGTGGGTACTTCGGGGCAAACCAATGCTATTATTTTCTTCTTGGCCCAGATTGGACTGGCCAGCCACCTGAGGATGCATCGGGGTAGTTTGACTCAGTCATAACCCACAATAAAGTTGGTCCTCTACGAGAACGAGGGACGCGCATAAGTATACGGATATGTAATTATATATGTGGATTATGCGAGTCTATTGACTGATGAGAACTGATCAGCAATACTGTAGATATCGCACACTACCTTTTGTTTAATGATACGATAATTTGATTTTGCATGGATTACACCATTAAGGTAAAGCCTTGGTTACAAAATAGCCCGTATTTTACACTCCAAAGTAGGACCTTATTCCCTCTGGATGAGACGGCTGTAAGCGTTATTTCATGAGCAGCCCTCTATAATCAGTAGCCAGGCTTACCTCGTTAATCTGTTCTTGGATCTGATTGGCTTTTTGTACGATCGGACCTCTAACCGCGTACTCCATCCTCACCACGTTTGGATTTAATGTGTCCATAGTCAGTACCTGCAGCAGGTCAGAACAGGCTGGTCATAATAATACACTGCGGGTCAGGGAATAGCGGGGGGGGGGCTCATTGGCAGAGCGCTGGGCTCGCAAGCATGAGAACCTGGGTTGTCGGGTCGCCTTACTGCTGTGAGCATGAGCCTCTCAGATTATTCTTAGCTCCTACCATTTCAACAAGCAGCAGGCTTAGGAGGTCATAATCATGTTGCCGCATTGAATATTTTGATAGACATCCTTGCGGTGGAGATCAAACACCGCATGCATGTACAAGGTGAACAAGTGGTAACCAACGCACTGCCCACAGCTCACTGCCCATTCACCACTGCCGTGTAAGCTTGCTATATGACGTCTGCCGTAGCCTGAATGCTAGTACTACTGTGAGATGAGACGCAGTCCTAGCCTGACTAGTGACTGCAAGTGCAAGTCACCAACCTTCGCCCCACGACTCTGCTGCAGAGAAGACAGCCTCTTGGCATGGTGGAAAAGATTTCTACTCATCATAGCGTTGGACAATATCTAGTTGATCTGCAAAACAGATTGTTACTCATTTATTGCTTAATTGCAGTGACAGAATGACTGACTGAGAGTTTACACTACACATGACAACTCACAATCACAAGCCGGAGGCCCGGAGTTACTACTCAACTCTAGTCTTTGGCACTCGCACGGCCGGGCACTGACTTACTAGTTACTGTTACTCAAGTTACTGGAGACTAGGATCAAGGCGATAGAGTAGATAGGCGTGCCACTGACAACTACTGGCGACTTAGGAACTGCTTCAGTGGCTGACTGATAGTGCAATATATAATTGTATCAATCATTCGCCCATTTCTGTGATCGTGACAGTGGCAGAGTGAAGCACGTCAATCCATAGCAAATACTCTATGCCGTCTATCACTCTATGCCTAGTTATGGCAATTATGAATATTATTTGCAGGCCTGAATTGTCCCGTGTCAAGATCAAAAATATCGCACGCATGCATTAGATATGCTCATGGAAGTGCACCCATGGTCCCTTTGGAATCTGGAGCCAGAGTCTTACCGCACCAGATTCGAACAGTTTGTTTATTCGCTGCTGCTTCGCCTCAAGTTTACATAGAGCCTCTCTCAACAGACCTCTATCTGCTGTAAATGTGAGACAGATGGAATGCCGCTCACAAACGTAGTGCACGCGATTAAAAACGAGTTTCGCGGCTTTTCACTGTTATTTGAGGTATCATATCCCGGATGGTTTTCTCTCTCACAAAAATTTCCCCTATTCCAATTTTTGCTGTTTTAAGTAGTTTCCGAAGGTGTGACTGGCTTTTTTAATTTTACGTTTTAGTGATTATCAATCCGCGAGTTTCTCATCTCGATAAATCAATGTTCACCTATTAGACTACGCATACCGTTGTTTGTCCAATTTCAAAAATGTTTCACCTATCTCGCTCTCAGACATATTCACAGTCATGATAATATTGAGCGCTTGACACTAACTAGTAACTGACTAAGTTGACCTGACACTCACACTCACAGTGAGTGTGACGAGTGAGTAACAACTAACTGACTGAGTCACTGACGAGTGACTAACAGACTGAGTAACTAGTAATTAAGTAAGTCAGTGTAACACTAACACAAAGTGAGTAGCTGTTTAACTTTAAGCCTTAATTTTGTTACAGTTACGCACACACTCACTGACTCAGTCACTGACACGCACAGACACCCACCCACTGACTAACAGTAACTCACTCAGTCTTACAGTTACACTGACTTACACTTACAGTGAGTTAATACTAATAGTTATAACTTATAGTTATACTACAGTTACACTTACAATGTTATTTATTTTATTCATTGTGATTGTTACTTAGTTGTTACACTTTCACTTTGACTTACTTACTACAGTACTGCTCGTCTTGCTTGTTGTAAACTGTAACTTAGTAAAACAAAATCCTTAGGAATTAACTCAGTAAGTAACTGTGTCAATTACTGAATTAGTATTACTAATAATAGTGTATTGCCAGTGTAGCTTGTGACTCACTGGTACTGACAGCGAAACTGAGTGAAAGTAACTCATTTACTTAGTAACTGACTGCTGAGTAATTAATTCACCTACCTATCTGAAGTTCTAAGTGGACTGTAACTCAGATTGTTTTGTTAGTATAGTCTATTAGTATTACTACTACAGATGACGTGACATTTGATTTGAACAACGATGCAACTACCTGACTGAATGAGAAAAAGACATGACAAACCTTACTAACTCACTACACAAGATGAAAATTGATGATAAGTGCACTAATATGATTATTGTGTTTATTGCCACTGTTCTTTACCTTTTCAATACAGTACACGTGGACGATGGTTTTTCTTTCAGACATTAACACAGACCGACTATCAGTACGACAGAGATGAATAAGTTATCGAACCTTGACACCTGTAACTGGGCCTATGAAGGCCAACTTTACAAGCTGGAGACCGCTGTGAATGCGGACAAGAACCTCATTCATAAAAAGGATAGAGACGGGAGAACCCCACTCCATTGGGCTGCTTCTGCGGGTCACAACAATGTCGTAGCATTTGTATTGGATAACGGTGGAAAGGTAAAATTTCCTTTTACTTTTGTCTATACTACATATTTCTAATCCCTATGCACGGAGCTTGCTTACATCAGCACCCGTCATCTAGCTGAACTTATTAAAATGTAGGGTCAAGGTACTTTTTGCACTCTTCAAGGTCGATGAAATGGATGAAGCCGAATGGACCCCACTCCTCATTGCCGTCAGTGGAAACAAAGGTCAAGTGGTAAATACTCTGATTAGCCGTGGAGCAAACGTCAATGTAGTCAACAGGACAGGTATTACCACGTTACCAGTCCAGTACCTAATAACGGTCCAAAGTGATTTATAATTTATCTGCTGATGTGGGTGGGTAAAAACATGATTTTGCTTTGCAGTCTATTAAATGCATGTTTTTTCGTTAAAAACGGTATTTATTTCTTTGAGGGCTATTAACTATTCTATCTGTGGGTCGTTATTAGGTGGAAGGAGCTCGGGGACTCGTTTTGATAATTGAACGCCGGCTTAAACCCGAGAGAGCAAACAAAGAGCTCTAACCACTGAGCTATGTCGCTATTCCTATTTGCAAGATCAAATATGACGACATGGCTTGATGTTCTGCTAGTATAGCTAGTGGAGGAAAATAATCTTTAGTGCTAACCGTGAAAGCTTGGGTCGAGCTGTTGTCTATGTAAATTATAGGTTTGAGTGATACTTGTATGTTCATTACGACTAATGTGATCTTGTGAAGGTGTTTGGCATAGTCCATTCATATAGCAAACTGTTTTTAAATTATTACACATTGTTAGGGCAGTGTGCGCTGCACTATGCAGCATCAAAGAACCTCTATGATATTGCCAACACACTGATTGAGAATGGAGCAAACACAACAGTGGGTGACTGGGTCAACTCAACACCCCTGCACCGAGCCACCAGCAAAGGTTGGTATAGTTGAAAATGGCTGCTGCTGCTGCTGCTCAACCCATAGAGTTCCTGCAGTTCAAAGTTGACCTATTTTTTCCTAATGTTTGAGAGTTGTGGCTCTCTCGAAAGCGGATCATGTAAACCTCTATGAGATGCCAAACTCATAGGTATTGACCGGGGATAGGCACTCACCATGTAAACCTCTTGGTCCAGCATTTTGTTACCAAGGAAAATCCTGGCCAATTATGAGAAGCGAACCTACAATCCTTAGACTGCACCTCCGCACTTTTACCGGCTGGTTATTTTGACCTTATGTGGTCAGACACTGATACAGAAGTAACACAGATTGTTTTGTTTGTCAAAATCAGAGTTTTGTAGGCACACGCTATACTAGTGAAAATCAGTGTTTTCAAGCTCGGCCTGTGATACCTTGCCTATTCTCAGATTTATAAGGACATATTCACCTAGGTAGACTCATTCTATAGCACATTTAGCTATTCGAGTGTGATTGATGGTTTTGGCTGATATTTAAGCTCTTCCCTTTCGGGCATGACTAGTTTTGCGGTTACGTTCTTCTGTAATATTCGCATTGTGACACAATCATTTTCTTACGCCAGGTTATATGAAGCTAGTTCAGCTGTTACTCATTCATCGGGCTGAGGTTGAGTATGCGGATACTGAGGGTAATACAGCCCTTCATATAGCCTGTCAGGATGAGATGTTTGATGTGGCCAAACTGCTAACCGAACACGCAGCCGATATACACAAAAAGAATAAAGAGGGGAAAACTCCACTTGATTATGTAAAACCGGGAACAGCAAAGATCCTGCAGAACACCTATCAACAGACTGTTATTCCAAGATAATTGACATAGGAATAATAATAATCATTAATCATAATTACATATATAAAAACTATAAAGTGCATGCATTATATGACTTTTGCGTGTAAATGGTGTAGCGAGATATCACAAAGGCAAAATATACATGTAGTTCAGTGGTGCACCAGAACCAAGCTACTACACTCAGGTTTGGTAGATTGTCACTGAAGCAATGTGTCGATTCTTCATCACCTGAAAGAAGCAAACAAAATTGAATACCCCTATTGAAATCAGATGGGAGTTTGCCATTCATCGGCTTATTCTTATTTTTGGGTTGGGATGGCGGATAGCTCAGTTGTAAAGCACTGACTGGGCTTAACCGTGGAAACCGGGTCATGATGGGCTCCTGCTGTAAGCATGACTCTTCACTTTATTTCCAGCTCAAAACGAAAACAACCCTCACTATGAAGTGGAGCGACGACGCTGACCCGCTTGTGGTGCTCCATGCTATGCTATGGACTGGATAAGACTATCTGACCGGCGGCTTCACCATAATTGTGAAGACATCATACGCATAAAAAAACCCTCTGGCCTAGCCGTTTGAATCAAATAAAAATAGAGATTGGCAGACACAGAGGCCCAGATCTGTTCAATAAAAGCCCGGTGTAATAAAGCTAATTTTGGCACACGGCGACCACCCTAAAAGAAGCGAAAGCCTCAGAAAGATCCCACACTCTTAACGCCAGCTTTGTTTAGAATCTTGCCAGAAAAAACTCGACTCACCTCAAAAATCATATCCTGAATGCCATAGCAGAATGTATAGCCGAATGGATTGTGGGAGTTTACATTGGAATTACGGTGGAGGATGACTGGTTTCTGAAAACCATCATCGACAGATTGATAGTAGAACTGCTCAATATCATTCCACTACAATTAGAAGTTCAAGTTTAGACGTAAGTAAATATCTGCTATTTATTGGACCTGCTAAGCCCGAGGCATTTTCTGGAGTAGGAACAATAATGACTTCGGTGAGGAGCTTACGCTCACAGCATGAACTAGGCCCAGTATATTTCAATCTTGAGCGAAACTCTACCCATAGGATATTAACTACGGGGCTCGCCGTGAACCATCCTGCAAGCAAACCAACAGCTTAGTGATGCTATCCATGTAAAACAAGATAATCTTATTTTAGAGCGATATGTCGGTGTTTGGACACTGTACCCTAATAAATGCTGTTACAGTGAAGGTCCTCTGAGAGTATGGATTTGATCTTCTGTCTTCTGCCCCAATCTCTCGTGTCAATGGTATGGTGAAAGGACAGCGAGTATAACTACAACCAGGATAAAAAGAGTTTCTGTAGCTGAGGATAACCAAAGATACATCACTACACTCTTACACCACTTTTAATGCGCATAAAACGTCTACCCCTTGGCGTGATCTATTACACTCAATAGGAGAGGCACTGTGACTGATTGGTTATAGAGCGGTTGCCACCGGTGCCGAAGGCCCCGAGTTCAAGACAGGTTATGACCAGAGATTTTTCCAAAACTTGTTCTGCCCACCGAACAAAGAATGGGTACCCAGGTCTGTTCAGAGCTGGGGAAAGGCGAAGGACCAGAGGAAGAGGAGTAGCACCGTAAGAGCCACTTTCCCCACATGGCGATGACTAATGGTTGGCCAATATCTTCGTACTCATGGGCAGTCATTAGACTCACATGTTGAAGTTGTAATGGCCAGGAAAATTTGTGTGAAGAATCATCTTCTTCAGTGAATGCTTGGTTCCATCAAAAACCAAATCCTACAATATACATATTAGTGCAAAAGTCAAGGTTGAGCATCACTAGGCACTGTAGCTATCAGCTTTTTAACAAGTCCCTGCCGTCTAACTACAATGATTTAGGGAAACCAACACCCAGAAAGTAGTAGAAAAAAGGTCAAAAGGTCAGATGCTACGGGGTATTTTCTCTCAAGTGAGGTCATTTATATCGCTGGACTGTCTGAGGATTTCATTTCTAGCACAGAGTTTTGTTTGAATTGATGGAAATTCTTGATTTCATTGACCTTGATATAAAAAAAAACTCGAGTCTAAGTTATCCATGTAAAATAAAATTAAATGAATCCGATTCACTCACAATGCCGAGAGCGAAGTAGTTATAGATATAGTCAGATCTTCGCCTGTTCATACTTTGGTCCGCTTCAGGTGAGTGTATCTGCATCTTATCTTCAGCTTTATAATAAATCTTACTAGGTGCTCCCAGCTGAGACTGTGCTTCCTAGCAAACAAATATCAATTGTAGAGACATTTTTTGGGCAAGGAAGAGCTTCGGCTTAATGGTTAGAATACCTGAGTTGCACATAACGAGTCGTGGGTTAGAATCCCAGAAAAAATTAATCAAGTGGCACACAAACGGAAAAGTAGGTAATTTTTTGAAAAATAGCTGGTGTCAATGTTTGTTTGATAACCAGATTGACAAGGGCTCTTCTATCAGCCATCGTCTGTCCGTGGTTGGACTTCGGCCTTCTACCTCGCTGTCCACAGAATGTATGGTGTCATTGGGGGGGCGATTGAGCCACTTTCTGCCACGCTGTCTCAGGACGGGTTGGCAGAGTGTGATCAGCCAGGGCTCTAGAAGCATTTAGATTCGATAGGTAACCTGCATAATGAGAACAGGCCAACAGGAGTTAGCAACTAAACAAAAATTCCTAGTCCAATGCGTTGGTCCGAACACTTTCAACCAGGTCAATAAAACTATTCTGGTTTTCGCCAGACGTGCACCGAATTTTATGCGAATTTTACGCGGTCTTGAACGCTATTGAGTGAGTATCAAACTCCAATGTGAGTTTTTAGACCACAAAATGCTTTTACGCGCTTTTATGCAGACCAACAGATGTTTGCATTCTGAAACAATTCTATTTTCAATACAAGTTATAATCATCCATTAATTAACTCCAAGCTAGATGCTTGAATATTTTGGTATCCTAGCAGTAGCAGCTAAACTATCTGAATACACCAACAGTCCTGTAGTGTAATGCCTGAAGGTAGATAAGCGGAGTACTAGGCCCACATTTTTCTCGTCAAACATGATTTTTTAATAATGTCACATGCAGTGACACGTGGTCTGATTAATAGCAATTACCTCCCTTTGATAGGCCTCAAAATTAGAGCCTTTGCCATTCAGTAATGAGTATTGTATGAGTGCATGGTGGTTACACAATGGCCTTAGCAGAA
>Ga0224501_10003208_pt1 | contig 12858 bp, 5 predicted proteins | sample SF_Oct11_sed_USG_4_FD_169105 | JGI IMG/M metagenome (GOLD analysis project Ga0224501, IMG submission 169105) | Sediment microbial communities from San Francisco Bay, California, United States - SF_Oct11_sed_USGS_8_1 | ecosystem: Environmental > Aquatic > Marine > Sediment | place: USA... | reverse complement strand
GTGGTTTCTGGGGTGAATTATAAGGAGACTTTCTGCTTACATCCACGTGCCTATAGAGAAGGTACCGTCATGGGTAGGCCTCTTTTGCTTAGGGTCCTGATCCGAAACCGACGATGGGCACAATACAAAGTTGTTGCTCAAACTGGGAATTGAACCAGGCACCCCTAATGCAAGGCCCAGTACGCTATCCAGGAAGCCACCACGTCACCCTAGTCTGACGTCCCGTATGGCATGTGACTGATACTCACACTAGGTGTCCAAGAGAGAGTGACCCGTCCAGTCCCACCGATGGCTGTACATTTGAAAGAAGTGGAACCTCCCTGATCGACGCGTTGCACCAGTGGATCAACATAAACTCTGAGCGGTCTAGGTGGCACTGTGATAGGCGACCGTGTGGGTGGGGCTTGAGTCACCGGATCTCCTACAAACAGCAACAGGACATCAATTAAACTCGGCCTTTTATTGGGCATTTTTCTGGGTCTATACAAGCAATTGGCTATTCTTTCAGTGAGCCGCCCTAGTTCTGACGTTTGTTCTGGATCCGAATATGGATATCTGGAGCATGAATTGTGAGAGGAGATAGCAGTCACTGAGTTATGCTATGCTAAGTATAGAGTCATAACTCTATGGACCTGCGCAACAATAGTAACAACAGCCCAACAAGTCAAGGTATAACCATCCAATTTATTCTATGCCAAGTCAGTTTGGGTACTTTTGTTAACTTTTTTGCGATGTTTCAGTGGGTTTCTACTAAGCACCTGTTGCATCAGGCTTCCCAGTTTGTGCGATGCAAAAAAGCGAAATTTTTCTTTTCAGATTATGTTTTCATTGACCAGTGTCATATGTCACTGTATTGGCGAACTTTTGGCGCTAGTGGCACTATGAAATGGTTAAAGGCAATGCATGGAGCATAAATTTATGTTTCAACTATGGTACTGGGACCACCAGCGACTTTGGTAATCTGCCGGGATGCCCGCTCCCCTGTGTGATTCATTCTGTCAAGATAAAGAAAAAAAGAACTAAATAAGCAAATGATAATCTTAGCAGAAGCAGTTATATGATGCTATCAGGCTATGGTTGTTTAGTGAATAGTGACTTTTCAATTTAAAGACCCGTGTCACTAAAAAGTCTGATTCTATGACTCAAAACTGTGCTGTTTTGCCCCGGTAGAACCTCAGAGCTCCACATCAATACAAAGCCAGATTTTTCAGGATGGTTTAAAATGTGTCCCATTGAAAATATTAGTCAATGAGTGGGTCTTCTCTATCTAACCCTGAGATCCAACTCCAAAGGGGCTGAAAGAACAAAGTGGCGCCGTGCTGGAAGTGGAAGCTGGAAATTCTGATTTTGAACCCAATGTGCTGAATCCATGTGGCCACAGCAAGAGCTGGAAAGATAAGCGGACTATACTAGAGAGAAGGCAGCATGAGGCAGTGGTGGAAGAAAGCAGAAGGTAAAGCCCAGGGGCTTTATAACAGATGACTCACTCGGCAGGCATCGGTGCCAGTATGAGCATTTGCTCCATCCTCGTAAAGAGATGACATGTGTGAGAGGAGGAATAGAGTTCAGTGTCGGTAATAATGTAGCTGACAAAAGACCACACAACAAAACAGCAGACCAGACAAAATCACTGAGGGCCACACAGTGTAGCACAGGACGACCTATACACCGAAGAGTTTTGTGGATACTCAAGGTCTATCTCTCCCAGTTTTGGGTAGCATTCGGCTTCACCCATCTACAGAGCTACTGATCAAAATGATGGAACAGAACACGAGGGTATAAAATCAGAATATAGCTTGGTATAGTATATGTGCTCTTAGTGCAGCCACTGTTCTCCCCCACTCGCCCACTCATGCATCAGTCTGCTAGGGCATACTCACTTGGTATAACTCTCAGCTCCCCTGTGGCGTTGGCAGCTCCTCCAATTCCCCTCACCTGACAGTAGTAGGTCCCACTATCACTCACGCTGAAACAGGGATCATGGATAAACAGCTTTTAGCTCCTATATGATGGACAGAGCTTATCTCTCTAGACCTCTAGGATGGTGGACTATATACCTTAGTTAGAAGTAGATTGCTGGGACCCGTGGCAACAGTGGCAACCTGGGTTTGAATCTCGGACATGGCCGACTCCTGCTCCTAGCTCAAAACAAAAAACAAGCCTCGCTACGAGGTGGACATTGGTACTGACCTCGCGTGGTACTTCCTAATAAGCTGAAACTGGAGAAAAAACAAAAATCAAGCCCGGCAGCTTCACCATAACAATGAAGACTTCACACAAGACAATAAAGACCTCTAGGATACATGGGTTTTGTCTATCAATGTCATAAGGGCAGTGTAGTGTCTCGTTTGGGTAGGAGTTTGTCTTTACCGAGCGCTGGTGAATGAGAGGCGACCATAACTGTCAGTGCGGATTCGCGAGTTTCCTGTGACCTCGAGCCACTCGAGCCCGAAGATAAGGTCACCACTTGCTCGGCACAAAAACGAGACGTCATCTCCCTCATAAATCGTTTTTGCTCTCGGCTCCACAAGAATCCTCGGGGGCAGAACTAAAACGAAAAATCAGCTGATTAAGTCACCAAGTCACCAATCATTTTACTTTTTCCTCTATGGTTCAGATCAGCATCAGGGTATGCGGAAACTGGCTTTTTTTTCAGCATTTCCCAGAGAGAGTCATTAGAAGGCTTTCTTTGCTTTCGATGGAGTTCCCATAGAGAGCATAATTCGATGAGTGCACCTCTTTTATTCAGTGTGCATTACGAAAAGTTTTTGCTCGTACTGAGAATTGAACTGGGGACCCCGGGTCAAAGACCCAGTGCGCTTCCAACTAAAAGATCGCCCCCACCCCATCATTTTACTGAGCCTGATCAAGTCGTTATGAACCTCTACTCTGAGTCAGACTAGACTGGCTGAGTCAGACATGGGATACCATGTATTTGATGGGGTTGAGTACCTGGGAGAATTCTCAGTAGATCATTTAATACTCTGACTGTTAGATTGGCTACATTCAGCGAAGTTGATATTAATCAGTAATTACTTCATAGCTAATCATTCTTCAGTGCGTAACAAACTGTGAAGCTGCCACCAGGTGGCATGTGCTAGAGTAAACTGTTTACTCTGTTGTGTGTGCAGGCGCGGTACTGTGTTTTTGGGTTTCTTCCACTTCAGAAACCCCTTATCCTAAGCCCAGTGTGTTATTTATACAGCCACAGCTTGTCCTCCAAACTATCACCTACATAGCCAGCATGCATGGATGTAGAGCCACGGAGGTAAAGCAAACAGAAGGCGATTGGATATATGTATACTGCCAGTCAGCCCTTTCATACTCAGAGGTAGAAGTGAGGCAGAGATACTCGGCCATTCATTCGGGCAGATAGGTGATTCACTAACTAGGTGTAATAACTGTTACTGTTCCAGTATCCGGCTAATACCTAATGGGTGTGTTATGTTTCACTGATGATCTGTTTATAATGTTAAGTTGAGGTATTATCATAGAGACAAATCATTTCCTCTTCTCCTGAAAATACTTCCTAACCTACCTATCCATGACTCAACAGGGTGCATAAGGGCAAACTAAAAATGGCCTCTTCAAGCCATCTGAAAAATAATGTTACTACCCAACATGACTCTAAATAATCAAATGTACCAACTCCAGGGGTTTTTCCCCCAGCACAACAACAAAAGTTCACAGAGTGTAAACTAGTTGTACAACTGCCTAGGAGTGTTAAACCACTATAGTACAACCAACTAATCTGCAATCATGTGGAGGCTGGTGTAAAATACATGTTTCAAGTAACCTGTTAGTACATAGTGCACTGTTGAGCAAGTAGCCGTTCATCGCCTGAAAAAATCTGGATAAGTTGCACCTTATAGTTGTAAAATCGCCACACTCATAACTCTCCTTTCAGCTTCTCAGAGCATCTTTGGTAAAAACTGAATTGGGAAAGGGCTCTATAAACCCAATGCTGGGGCTCATACAGCCTAATCCAGTACTTATACAACGCTGAACATCAATTCACATCAGTTATCTACAGTACTTCATTGGTCATTTTAAAATTGTGAGTAGCCAAGAACCATTTAGTATAGTCATGGGTAATGGGAAGCCCAATCCCGCCTATGACTTACATAGACATATAATACATTTTCTATGACTATGAGAACTAATGTTAAGGCTTATACACGGAGCAGCACGAGTGAGCGCATTAAAACAACCCATCTGTTGATACCACATGAGGGCAGGGCTCAGGCTGTAGTTTCTTGGTCTTAGAAGATGAGTGGCTTTCATTATCCTAACTGAGGTCAACTATTGAGTAAGAATAATGACCTGGGGATGATATGTGGCCCACTTGCTGATAGCCACAGCACACACTGCCAGTCAGTACAGTACACCAACTGCAGACAACAGCAAACCCAGATTACATGACAAAAAGCCACTGTCAATGGTAACAGCCAACAGTGACAACCAACGGTGCCAGCAAGGAAGCTAGTGATCAAACAGCTCCTCTGTTAGCAACATCTCGGCCCTAGCATAAGCCGGCCTTTGCCAGCATATATAGCTTCCAGTCCCTAATTTGTCAGTGATAGAAAGACACATATGCAAACTGTAGTCACAAGAAAAGAAACAGAAATAATTTTGTTCCGCATGTTATATTTTCGCAGAACACATAGGCGAGTGGCTACACGATCTAATAGGTATGATCGATTTATTCACAGCACACGGCTATTGGTCAGGACCGGAAGTATGTTAAACCTGAAGCTTTACCACTCTCTCATGAGATGTGGCAGGTCATATTGGATACTTTATTGGTGGGAAATGAAAGCTTGGGACTGATGATTTTTCTCAAAATTCCCACATCAGAACAAATTTCCACCTCCGTGGAAATCTCAAACATGACAGACTATCAAAAAAGAGGTAAGACAATATCGAGTGAAAGATATCGAGCTATTCCTGACAACTCCTCGACGGAGAATGCTCTAAAATACAAGCTCTCATGTGAAGGAGGCATAAAATGAGAACCATTGAAAACTGCAATGCAGCGATTTACTTATTAGCTGTAAGTTGAGAGGGGTTTTGTTACTGTGACACAGATTGAGAGCATAAACAGCAGCAATGTGGGGGGGGGGTGTGTTACCCAGATTACCACCCACTCATACCTGACACAAACCAGAAAATACTCTTGTCCTAATACTAACTTTTATAAGGTATACTGGCTGCTGGGTTAGATGGGCACTGCTACGACAGGCTACACACTTCTAAGCCCAGTTTACATACCTACTGCTAGGGCAAGGGTAAGACACTTACTGCCAGGGCTCATTTCTAGCACTTGGATTGGTTGCAGAATTTGCTTTTCTAAACATGGTTCACACTAGTGGCATATAGAGGCCCAGTTTATCCATACTTACTGTTTGGTATGGTTTTACAGGTGGGGTCGGTTTGTACCATGCCGACTGGTCCACAGGTACATTGGCATGTGTTTGTCAAACTCATCAGAGTTAGACAGAACAAGCCGTCCATGACTGCTGATTGGGGTTACCTCCTCACTGAAATGGAGAATTACACAATTCAGACAATGTCTTTTGATCATGCTCACTATATGCTATTCCAACCAACCCCACTCTACCCATGCGTCGTCTTTGGTCAAAGGAAATTTTGCTTTTTTGACATCAAAACTGTTGTTGTATGTTTGTCTAGCGGAAATATTGCCCAGAAATAGTTAGCAGCGCTCTGTCTACGGCTTACGACCAATCTTTGCGAATCATCGAGTCATTCACAAAGAATTGCACAAGAACTTTTGCAACTGAAAAACCTAAGACTATTGGACGAGTGCATTATGTCTCTTCCTCACTGATGGAAGAGTGGTGGGAGGGGATAAGCGGAGGAGTACAGAATAATTTACACCAAAAATAGACCGCCTTTGTTGCAACACAATCTCAGTGACCTTGCTAGCATCAGAGTTAAGCTTATCCCTACATTATTGGATATAGTTAAAAGGTCCCAAGATAATGATCAGACCCGCTCAAAAGAGAAAAATCAAGCCTGGCTCCCGATAGGTTTTCTAAAATTTACTGCATGAAGTTATTCATATCTATAACGCCCAGTGATACAGAATCAGATAACATAAAAAGACGCGAAGGAATATCCAACGAAGCGATCAGCCAGTCAGCTGCGATCGCGTTTCATTGGTATCACAGTTTGTATCTAATGCATAGCTGAGATGCATAGCAACTCTACCTGTCTTTATATTGTGTAGATTAGACCAGGCACAATTCACATCACGGGTAGTATACAAATTATAGCCATACAAGCATATACGTGTGCTAACAACTATCCGAAGCACTTACCTAGTCAGTCAGTAGAATGAAAGTTATGAGACTGGACAGCCCAAAGAAGACTACTAATTAGTTGAACTCTCACCCCAAAACTGCAATCGGAACACCAACATTGCTGTTATAAGCTGAGATAACAGCCAATCAAAGCGACCGATCAAGTGAACTCGACCAATCAAAAGTGACATACATTTTTATTGGATAGATGCGGTTCTTTATTTACAATCACTATACAAAAAATATAACAAGTTATGGAAGCAGAAACAGTCGCCAGCGCCGGTACTGCCAGTATATGCTACTGTGCCGGCAAGCAATAACAAGGATACAGGAATATGCCTCATGTCCACTAGTATTTCTTCAAAGTTTTCTTAATAAGACCCATTCTCTGCAAGATAAAAATAAGAGTATTATAGAGGGTGTATAACCCAACCAGAAGTGGTCTGCATAAAAAGTAACAATCTTTTTCAACAAGACTGTCTTTTTATGTGATAGGGTTACGAGCAGTAGCAAGTGATTGCAAGACGTTACGCGATGTTAGCAACATAAGGAGACCAAAGTTACATCTCAGAAACCCACTATCATATAATGGTGAAGCGATTGAGGTTTTCTATCTCGGTTGGAAAAGGGTGTGCGAGTTGCTACCTTCAAGTAAATCTAACTGAATGCGGATAAAATCATACTGGTTACTATTTTTATATTCACCGTCCCTGGTTTAATTTCAGACACTGCCATGATTGATATCGTCTAGCATGTACTGCATATACCGCTGGGCATAAAGTTAGCAATTTTGCAGACTTAGTTATTGCCATAGATGATGGACGGAGGAGTGAACATAATACCGCAGGTCTATTGATTTTACTGTCAATCATGTGAAAAGCATTGTGGGTACTTTTGAAAACAAAGCCCTGCTTTGACAACTTAATGTTATTCAACCAAAATTAAAGGGATTATATCACGGCGATTGTAGACGCACTTTTGAATAACTATGGCCCGGATGGCCCAAATAAAAACAAAATGGGATCTAATTACTTGGACTTAGTAACCTGATGATCTTTACTCCCTCATAACATCGAGTAGAACTCAAAATTGAAAGAAATATTGGAGAAAACCGACGTTAACACTCGTTGACGAGGTGAAAAACTGCACCATGAAACCCCAGTTCTATAATTTTGTTGAACATTTTCTCTATTCAGACTTGTGTAACTACAGATCTAGTAATCACCTGGAAAAGGATTTTCCAAACATCAGTGGGCAAGCCAAGAAATCAATGCAAATACCAACAGCTCTGTGTTAATTTCCTATCTTGAGGCCAATTGTGTTGCGTCGACGGTTTGAAAAGTGCATCAATGAGGGGTCTAAGTATGCGCATTTGATAGGGCCATATCTAAGCTTCCATTTGGGCTGGGTATTGGGCCTATTTGTTCATGGTAGGCTTCAGAATATGAAAACAAGTGAAGTGATTTTTGGCCATAACATAATTCAGAGCGCAGTTTTACACCTCAGTCAGCGAGTGTTAGTGCCATTATTGCGCAATGATAGAGGCCCGAATGCAACACCCTCTGTTCAGGGCTAGGGACAACCGGCAAAGCACTTCTTATAATTTCAGTTTTCTCCAAGATTACATTCAATTTTAAGTTCTACTCGATGTTATAAGGGTGTGAAGATCACTAAGTTACTAAGTTTTAGTAATTTGATCCCATTTTATTTCTATTGGTGCCAGTCGGGCTGTCATTCTTCGAGTGACTGATTTTTTTGGAAAAATACCACTCACTATCCCTGCAATAAATGTGGAGTTGCCTTCTTTTAAAAATGGGGGACACAACTCTGAAAGTTTTCTACCATCGACCGTGACATAACCCCTTTAACACTGAGTGTATGTTACCTGTTTGTGGGCCTCCGCGGTGGCGGGTTTTTTATACGGGCGGATCTCATCTGAGCTGAAACCAGGAATCCACATGTTCCATCCTCTCTCTAGGTAGGTGAGGACATCACGAGTTTCCAGAGTGTCAGAGTGGCGATGCTTCGCCAGCTCACACGACGCACTCACCACATTATCAATAAAGTCGTCCGCGATCTGCATCAACACCTATAACCAACCACAGCGCTGTATCAACTTCCCGCGAAAAATATATAGATTGCCCCTAACTCAATGGCAGTGTAGAAAAGTGGCTGTTGGAGGGCCAGAGTGTACGGGCAACAGCACCAGGCCCTGACCTTCCCCATCCCTGAAGAGGGCCAGGTACCCGTTCCCTGCCGGGTGACCAGAGGGAGTTTTTGACAAATCCCTACCGCAAGCTAACTTGAATTCGGACCCCTCAGCGCCAGTGGTGAGCGCCCTAACCACCAAATCACACGACTTCCTGTAGCCGGTCACAAAACTGTGAACACACTTACAACCAAGCACATAGTAGCATTGAAGTCCACTGATGCACACGTACTCACCTCCTCCACATCATCCTCCAATTGTGTGTGGGAGTCCACCTCCCTCACCAGATCTTGTAGCCGCTTTCTGTCCAGTATCTTCCCTCCCTCATCGCTGCCAGTATCCGCTGCCTGTTGTCTCACGGGGGCTGTCTGGTACATGGCTGCCGTGCCAGGCGGTAATGGCGTCTACAGATGGAAAACATTTGCTGCGAGGCCGCTATACGTCTTGAAAGTGAGATATAGTAGTGGTGGGCTACCAGATTCCCTAATGAACTGAGCAGGTCAAAGTTTCCATGGCCAGTTTTCTGAACTGACAATCACGGTTTGTACTATACTACAGGTCTGTTCGGATTCAATTGTAGAGTTGTCTTTTCATGTTTTAAACTAGATGATCCAATCAGAAAATATGAATAGCCAACGGTCATTTTTATAGTTTACTTTGACATCAATGTACCTGAAACCGGTGCAAAAGTCCATACTAGCAATGTGAAACAGTCACAGGAATATTTGTGGCAGAAAACTCACCAGATTTGTCTCAAAAGGTGCCGCAATACGTTTGACAGCTGTGATGAACTATCTCGGTACGTCACCAATTAACAAACGAATAAAAAATGAGCGCAAACTGAGAGCAGAAACCATATGAAGAGACAGTGAATGAAACAGAAACAGACTGGTCGAGTCTTACCATGGCAGGTGTAGCCTCCTGACCATAAATCTGCTGTGATCAAAAGGAGCCAAGTGCAGACATTTTCTAATAAATAAATTCTCGATCACATGTCCCATCAATACGTGGCCATTGCATCAACCGTCAATATGGATATATATGGATCAGCGAGTCATCAGCGGCTAACAGGCCGATATAGCATGTCCCATTAGAGAAATGGAACTCATTACTGACCCATTGGTGTGAGTGTGATGGATTGGGTGAAGAGTGAAAAGGTTCGATGACGATAAGCCGAGTATGTGCGAGAGTTGGGGGAGATTTGAAGTTTATAAGCAGAGAACATTGAATCATTAGAGCATGATGTAAGTCAGTAAGTGTAAGCTCAGGTAAGATCTCTCACCACAAGCTACAGCTGCCTTGCACATTCAGAAGTACTATCAATGCACAAGAGTGCAACATCATAGAATAACTAATCTATGCACTAGTAACAGTGTGTCCTTCTTATGGGACACTCTCCCTTCACCAGTCCTGTTTTACTGTGACAGCAGCTTATAGATGCTACCTTTTGGTTCTCCTGACGAGCCTTAGCAAGGAGAAGTTGAAGAGCTTTTATTTCCTCCTTTTGTTTATCTGTGTATGGCCCAGGCCCCATGGACTATAAGAGAGGAATAGTAGCTCAACCAATGACGGCTGAGATAGCACCTCACAAATCAATGACGGTGGACATAATGGCTCACAAACGACTCAGGGTTGACCACAAACCCATGCAACAAGCTGTTCCCACTTTAAAAACTAGGACTTAAAATGTGTCTCAGACTCTGTTCCAAAGCTTCAACTATCGGTTTATTTTCTTCGCTCAGATCAATTGTTCAAGCTGTTATCCAACGCCCTATAGATGACAAAAGAACGACCATTGAGTAAACGCGCCATGAGAGCGGCGCGCCTTATAACTGGATATCACTCACATCCAGTTTCTCCTGTACTCTGTTAATCATGTCTGGAAAGTTTACGGGCTTCTGGGGCGGAGCGGATGCCATCTTGGATTCAGTTCACGCCTCCGAGCAGCGCTTTGAACTGAAACAGGGATGCGACAAGCATTAGGCTACACCACTTGAGTTAGTATCTAATTGTGAGGTGAAAATCGGCAGGTCTAGGGCAGATTGAATCTGAAAGTCAACCAATTGCCAACAAAGGAAAATACACTCAGTTTTAAAAGTTGGTCACATTCATACTCAGTCAGTCAGTGACTGAGTGGCACTCAGAGTCCGTCAGTGAGTCACACTCGACTCAGAGTCAGTCAGAGAGTCACAATCAGAGTCACTCACTCACTGTCAGTCAATGAATCACACGGACACCCTGGGTGAGTGACAGGCACACTTCCAGTCTCGGTCCCAGTCACTCAGTGAGTGAGTCACGGCTCAATTGCAGGTCAACTAGAAGTAGAAGTAGAACAAGCTGAACCTACCCTGCCTGCGCCTAAGCCAAGGTAAGTAATACTATTAGTAATACGGTATATTATACTCTAAATAACCAGATACTAGACTGTAGAGTAGATAGACTAGAACTAGTACTAGAACTAGAAGTAGAAGACGAGTAATCGTAACGCCAACGGTAACGACACGCAGGGGCCATGGGAAAGTGTAAACGATCTAGGTACGAAAATTATTTTCACAGAAAGCAGTATGTCTTGATGTACCTTTGCATTGTCGAGAGACTACCACAAGTTCACAATTTCACTCACTTATTTGGCTGATAAAACTGGATTTTTTCTAAATTCTTGTACTGTAGAGTGTAGTTGTATCAGAGTTTACGGTTGGCCTGTCAAACCGGAACTCCAAGACCGAAACATAGAAAGTTGGCTTCGATGTTTGGAGCCAACATTTTTGCATATGTTATCTGATTGGACTAATCGGACAGATATCTCCGATGTCATGAATTGGATTGGACCATCGGCCGATATGGGCCTGACTTAAACTGCAGTTATCTTCTACAGCCCTAAAGAAAAATAGCGGCTCTATCGTTCACGTGGGACTGGAACTGAAGTTAGTGCGAGACCGGTGTGTCACCATCTTACTCTTAGTTAGTATCTATCATTCTATGCGTATCACTAGTCCATTAGTGACAGTAACGGTTCCATTCTCCTTCCAGTTGTCTTGTTAAATTGTTAATTAGCTGCCTTAGTATCTTGCTGTATCACCAACCATCTCGTCTTCTGCCTGGCAGTGCGAGTGTCACTGTCAGTGTCAGTGTGACTTGAGTAACACTTGCACTGAATAGTGGATGACTGATAGTGATAGTGATACTGAATCTGATGGAGTGATAGTGATAGTAATCCGAAAACTAATACTAATAACAACTAACAAGTAATAGTGTTACTCAAGCCACACTTAACAGTCTACTATAGTATATATAATATACTATATTGTCTACTACGTCTACTGACACTGTCTAGTAGTAGTCTACTACTAGTACTAGTAAAGTTTACTAGTACTAGTAGTAGACTACTACTAGTACTAGACAGACAGTAGTAGACTATATAAATAATATATATCCTAATAACTAATAAGTAATAGTAATAATCTAGGGTATAGTACTAACTAACTACTACTAATACTAGTAACTTACAAGTTACACTGACTAACAACAGTAAGTGAGTAACAGTTACACTGTAAGGAAATGTAAGTATAACAGTGAGAGTCCAAGTCTAGGAGTAAGACTAAGAGTGACTCTGAGTCAATGACTGACTGACTGAATTAGTCGGTGAGCAAGTAACTCACCAAGTGGGTGAGAGTGACTGAGTCAGTGAGTGGTCAGCGGAGTCATTCACTCAGTCACTCATTGACTCAGTGAGTGACTCACTAGTCTTCAAACTAACACATAATTTATGGTATAGGCCTCGGTAATCCCTGATTTGTGTCTGGTCAACTCAATAGTCACTCACTAGATGATCACATACTCAGGGAGAGGGTGGCTGACGGTCACTGACGGAATTGCTTCCGAAATGTGATACGTGATTGTAGTGAATATTTTTTTGATGTGTTTCTCTCTTCTTTATATATATAATAATATAATTTATTATTATATCTCTCTGCATGTATGATTAATCACCCACGCCTGGAATAAGTTCATGCGATGGTTTACTTAATTCCCGAGCCGGGACTAAGGTCATGCGATGATCTACTTAATTCCCGAGCTGGGGCTAAATTCATGCGATTGTTTACTTAATTCCCGAGCCGGGACTAAGGTCATGCGATGATCTACTTAATTCCCGAGCTGGGACTAATTTCATGCGATGGTTTACTTAATTCCCGAGCCGGGACTAAGTTCCATGCGATGGTCTCACCTACTTCAACTTGACACTGTCTAAACCTTCGACTGCACACGCGGAATGCTCCAGGGTCCTTCCGACACCCAGGCAAAGATGGAGGGCAAGATCTTTTATTA
>Ga0224501_10003207_pt1 | contig 12866 bp, 11 predicted proteins | sample SF_Oct11_sed_USG_4_FD_169105 | JGI IMG/M metagenome (GOLD analysis project Ga0224501, IMG submission 169105) | Sediment microbial communities from San Francisco Bay, California, United States - SF_Oct11_sed_USGS_8_1 | ecosystem: Environmental > Aquatic > Marine > Sediment | place: USA... | reverse complement strand
ATTGTTTGTACTTTAATATTTGATAATCTTTGAGATTCACAAGGGTATTGTTGGCTTTAATCCTGTAAGTCGTAGCCCGTATTCTTAGCGTTGTGTGTATCGATGAAGAAAGTCCTGATTGCAGATGACCATTCCCTGTTTAGCCTTGGCTTGTCCTCGTTACTGAAAAATATACGGGGATTTGAAGTAGTCGGCTGGGCGGAGGATGGCTTGTCTGTCATATACAATGTGATACAGCATGCGCCTGACATTTTGATCCTTGACCTGAACATGCCGCGAAAAAATGGAATTGAAATACTAAAGGAAGTAAAGGAGTATAAAAATAACATCTATGTACTGGTCATGACGATGTACAACGATGCTGACCTGATAGACGAAGTAAGGAAGTCGGGTGGAAATGCGTATTTTTTAAAAAACAGCGATGAAAAAGAGCTTTTGGAAATTTTAAAAACCCAACCAGCAGATTTCTATATCAGTGAAACCATTTTAAAAACCAGCCTAACCGAACGGGAACAAATGGATGACGGGTTTTCATCTCTGGTAAAGTTAACGGTCCGCGAAAAGGAAATATTGAAATTAATCGTAGAAGGCAGTTCATCGAGGCAAATAGGAATCATGCTTCAGATTAGTTCTTCCACTGTCGACACACACCGGAAAAACATGCTCAAAAAGCTGTCATTTAATAAAATTTCAGAACTGGTAAGCTATGCCCACAAAAACAACCTGGTATAGGATAGCAAGCACCTGTACAGAACTATGCTAAAAAAACAAACCTGGTTAAAAAGTAGTCTGGTCGCCATTTTGATAGTTTTCGGATCCTTGACGAAAGCCAGCGATACGATTTATATCGAGGCAAATACGAAATTTACATCCTCAATCAGCCTAAACCCATTCACCCGGGTTTTTCGGACCGCAGAAAATATCACGGCATCAGAGGCCTATAAAAGGATCACTTCACACCAACTGGAAGAAATCAAATCAAAGACCTCATTGGGTTTTCAGCAGGATTATTTCTGGATACTGTTTAGCCTCCACGCTGAACATGAGGGGACTTTTTCCATTGAGCTGGACAATCCGCATATCGATAGCCTGGCATTCTATTCCATCCAGAACAACCAGCCTGAATTAGTGGCAGTAGGTGGTGATAAAATCCCGTTTGACCATCGGAACATCAAAAACCGTCGGTTTATTTTCCCGATAAAACTGGAAGCCAATACACCGGCAACCTATTTGCTATTAATCAACAAGCGATATGCGTCTGTGAGTTTTCCACTTCGACTGTGGGAACATGACTATTTTGAATACATTGAAAACCGCGCAAACCTTTTACACGGTTTATATTTTGGGATACTAGTGTTCGTAGGCATCCTAAGTTTATTCACCGGCTTTATTCTTTGGCAATACAATTTCATATCCTATGCATTTTATGTCCTAACCCTGTCCTTGTATTTTTTTACGCAGCTGGGATTTTCCTTTCAGTTTTTGTACCCCGAATCGATCGTGCTCAATAACTATACACGTTCCGTCATTGCAGATATCTGGCTGATTACGTCCATTGATTTTTTCAGGAGGCTTTTAAAGTTCCGGGACTTTGCTCCCAGGCTCTTCCGGGCACTCTCCTTCTCGATGTGGTTTCTGATAGCCTTAGCTGTATTTTGGATCCTGTATAAAGAATTTGATGCCACCTATTATCAATTTTCCATTTTCGCCCTTAATACGCTGTATGCCTTTGCCCTGTTTTTGATCCTTGCCATCTTTTACGTGCTCATTATTTCCTGGAAAGCCCAACCAAAAATTGCCTTGTTGATTTCACTGGCTTTTTTGGCCCTTTCTGTTGGTGCTGTTTTATACATCCTGATCGAGTATGGGTTGCTATCAGAATCCCTTTTTAAAATAAACCCCATCCAACTCGGCTCCATTATCGAAATCATTATTTTGTCCGGTGCCATGATCTTTCAGATAAAGACCATCAACGAAAATAAAAACAAGCTAAAGGATCAACTAGCCTTGCAACAAAATAAATTAATGCAGGAATACATAAGGGGTGGGGAAATGGAACGTGAACGGATTGCTGCAGAACTGCATGATCATATTGGCAGCACGCTCTCCCTGCTCAAGAAAAAAGTAGGCAAACAAACAGGCTCCACGAAAGAAATAGACCATGAGTTTGATATGCTCTGCGAGGACATCCGACGGTTGTCATTTCAGATGATACCACACGATCTGGTCGTGTCAGGGTTCCGGACACTGATCCAAAAACACGTAAACAGGTTTTGTGAAACGACACATCAGAACGTGAATATCCAGTTCATTGACTTTCCGGAAGTTTCCGGGCAATATGCCCTTCACCTGTTTCGGATTATACAGGAAGGATTGCAAAATATAGCAAAGCATGCCACAGCAACGGAAATTGATCTGCAATTCATCGGGCATGAACATGAACTTGTGATTACCCTTGATGATAATGGAAAAGGTTTTGATAGTTCGCAAGTAAAAAATGGGAGCGGGATGTTTACCATGAAATCAAGGACAGAATTACTTGAGGGCAAGTTTGAGTACTCCTCACAGCCTGGCAAGGGAACCCAGTTGATGATACAGGTTCCGTTGCCCAATCAACAGCACGACCAGCCTATGGTCTGATCTCTAGCCTGTAAGGAGAATATCCTGCAAAAATGCCATACCCATTTTCCACATTTGAATATACCTGCACTGGCTGTGCAAACGGATCGCCCCGTACACTACGCTGGAGGGCAGCAGTCTGGAAATACGTATAATAGGCCTCCGAGATGGATTTCACCTCCAGTACCAAACGACCCCTAAGCTCAAGTCCATACATTTCATTTAAATAATCGATGTAGGATGTCACTCCCCTGAGCTTCAGTAAAATTTCGTAATGACCCCCATCAAAAAGTGCGTCACCAAACACTTTCCGTTCCCACATATATGATTCAAAAATGATATTGTCTGACTCAAAATAAGCCGGCGTAAAATATTCACTGATATCGGTGACCGAATCCCCCAGAAAGGTCAAACCAAAATCCAGTTGATACATTTGCAACTCATAAAAATCCTTACCCGGACTGTCATGGATTTGTAGCCGGATATCAATTTCCGCTTCATATTCGGATTGAATCGTATCTACCGACAATATGCTTATGTCAGGTGTGCGAACCGGGATACGATCCATGGCCATAACAGAATTAAAACCGGCCTTGTTTATTTCCAGCCGGTAGGCTTTGCCCTGTACGGGATGATAATCCAATACATAGAAACCAGCCCCATGGGCTTGCCTAATTGAATCTTTCGAAAAGGTGCCAATTTCCTTTTCATCTTCATATAACCGGATCGTTGCCCCATCCACGCCCGCATTTTGCAAATCATCCGAACGGTTGTCCAATATGTAAAAATCACGTGACAATATTAAAGAAAACGTACTGTCAGGGGTAAAAACACCATTTACGACCAATGACGGATCAAATTCCGGTATATCGATATCCAACACCATTTCACAGGCTATAAGTAAGAATGGGGAAAGCAGATAAACTAATTTTTTCATCAAAACTCGAAACTGTATTTAACAAAAGGGATCAGTGGAAACAAACTGTATTGGATGAATTTTTTATTGCCGTCGGCATCATACGACAGGTCGATAAAAAACGGGTTTTTGCGATTATACAGGTTATAGGCACCCGCTGACCATGAGGTGTTTACCCTGTCCTTTTCCTTTGTCCAGGTCATACTAAGATCAAGCCGGTGATAGGCGCGCATTCGGTAGCTATTCCGGCCCCCGTATTCGATCAGGTTATTGTTATAAATAAAATAGTACGGGCTTCTCATATCCGGAATCATTCCGTAGGTTTTCTGGGGCATGGTAATGGCATTACCGGATCCATACACCCAGGTAGACGAAAACTGGAAATGCTCATTCAGGTCAAAAATCCCTACTATGCTTACATCATGTCGACGATCGTATTTATAGGGATAGCTTCGGCCAAAGTTTATTTCATCAAACTGACGGGTTGTCCTGGACAGGGAATAGCCAACCCACCCATTAATTTTCCCCGTTTTTTTCTGCGCAAATAATTCCAATCCATAGCTTTCGCCCTGGCCCGATACAATTTTATCCTGCCAGCTTCCGGACGCATTAAAATAACTGGCCCCGTCTTTGTATTCAATCAGGTTTTGCATGGTCTTGTAGTATCCTTCGAGGCTTATTTCATATTTCCCATATGTTCGGGCCAGTCCTGCGGCCCACTGGCGTGATTGCTGGGGCAGGACATTACGGGTAGCAGGTACCCACAAATCGGTAGGCAGACCAATACTGGCATTGGTAAGCAGGTGTATAAATTGGGTCATCTCGGCATAAGATGCTTTGAGGCCAATAAAACCTGGCAGTTGTACCCGGGCTGAGATACGTGGTTGAATGGAAGGGTACATTCTGCCCTCCACATAAAACAACGAACCATGCAGTCCTGCATTAATCCGTATTTTTTCACCAAGTGTCAGGTCATCCTCTGCATAGGCCGAAAATTCATTGGCATAAATGGGGATAGAACCGAGTGTAGTATCCTGATGCACACCAGAGGCAAAAGCCAGAACGCCCGGATTAAAGCGATGGCGAATGGCCATGGCTCCAAACCGGATCTCCTGGCCTGGGTTTGGCAAATAGTCAAAGTCCATTCGGAGGGCAACGTCAGCAATCCCGGATGAATATTCGATATGTTCGTTTGACGTTTCATTTATTCCGGGACCTATTACTTCACGCATGTAATTTTCAAATATGCTAAATCTGTATTTGCTGAAAGTGGTTGTCAGGTTGCTGAAAAGCCTGGGCGAAAAGAGATGGTTCCATCGGGCAGCCGTGATTATATTGCCCCATTGCAGGCCAAATTCATTTCGGTCTATATATTTTGTATCATTCAAATAATAATCATTTTTCGACTTTGCATAGGACTTATCGTCACCGGTATATACACTCAGATAAACCCTGTCATGGTCAGAAAAGGTATGATTAATCTTTGCGTTCAGGTCATAAAAATAATAGCCAAACAATTCATCCCCCTGAGTAGAAGCACGGATAATCGGACGCGCCAACAAGTCAATATAAGTTCTTCGTCCCGAAATAATAAAAGATGTCTTTTCATTTGCCAACGGTCCTTCCAGGGTGAGTTTGGAAGATATGATCCCTATTGAGCCACTCCCGGTTAATTTTTGATTATTCCCCTCCTTCATGGAAATATCAATAACTGAAGAAAGGCGACCACCATAACGCGAGGGGAATCCCCCTTTCATTACGGATACCTTGTTGATGGCATCCGGGTTAAAGACCGAGAAAAAGCCAAACAGATGGGAAGCGTTATAGACCGGGACTCCGTCAAGTAAAATCAGGTTTTGATCCGGCCCACCGCCCCGTACATAAAGGCCGCTGGAACCTTCCGTACCGGTCTGGATACCAGGCAGCAACTGAATGGACTTAAGAATGTCCTGTTCGCCCAACAAGGCAGGCATCAATTTGACTTGATCCATTCCCACCTCCATCCTGCTCATCTGTGGTGTATTTTCAATGGCTTCTTCGGCAGTCACCACCACTTCTTCCAGCAGATTACCTGCGAGCAAGCGTACATTTTGACTTGTATTTTCCTGTAAATAAAAATTCCGCATTTGCGGCTCATACCCTACATACGTAAATCGTAACCGAACCGAATCGGCAGGCAGGGTAAGGCTATAGAATCCATAAATATTGCTACTGGTTCCCTCTTTGGACACAAGGTCATAGATCGTGGCACCAATCAGGTTCTCACCACTCTCTGCATCCTTGATATATCCACTAATGGTATAGGACTGGGCAAAGCCAATAAGGGGAAGCGAGAGGGCAAATGCGGCAAGTATTTTCAAAATTGGGGTGATTACGATTCGTCTTAGACAATAAATGTATAAAAAACGTTGCAGGGTCACTAAAAATATAGATAAATCCGGCCGGATATATATTGAAAAAGCCCGGATACACAAGAACCCGGGCTTTTGATTTATTTTAAAATGGTAAGCTTACTCGCTGTATACTTTTTCAGCCAGTACGGTCACTTTGTTATTTAGCACTTCTACCACACCCCCTTCAATCAGCATGTGCGTCTCCTTCAATTTTTTTTCTTCCAGACGTACCAGTTTCATATCTCCTTTTCCAAGAGTAGAAATCATGGGGGCATGATTGTTTAATACCTGAAAAGAACCGTCACTTCCGGGAAAAGTAGCACTTTCCACTTCTCCTTCATAGATCTTTTCATCGGGTGTTACAACTTCTATAAACATAGGTTATCAGGCGTTAGCTTCTGCCAATAATTTTTCACCTTTTACGGAAGCCTGTTCGATAGTTCCTACCAGGTTAAACGCAGCTTCCGGCAAATGATCCCATTTACCATCCATGATTTCATTAAATCCTTTGATCGTATCTTTAATATCGACCAACACGCCCGACAACCCTGTGAATTGTTCAGCTACATGGAATGGCTGGGACAAGAAACGCTGTACCCTTCGTGCCCTGTGAACGACCAGTTTATCTTCATCTGACAATTCATCCATACCCAGGATGGCAATAATATCCTGAAGTTCTTTGTAGCGTTGCAAAAGTTCTTTGACACGTTGCGCACAGTTATAATGCTCGTCCCCGAGGATGTCGGCAGTAAGGATCCGTGACGTAGAGTCAAGTGGATCAACCGCAGGATAAATCCCCAGCTCGGCAATTTTTCGTGAAAGAACCGTTGTGGCGTCCAGGTGGGAGAACGTAGTGGCAGGAGCCGGGTCTGTAAGGTCATCCGCAGGTACATATACCGCCTGTACAGACGTAATGGATCCGTTTTTGGTAGAGGTAATCCGTTCCTGCATCAGTCCCATTTCAGTGGCCAATGTTGGCTGGTAACCTACCGCTGAAGGCATCCTTCCCAATAGGGCCGATACTTCCGAACCTGCCTGTGTAAAGCGGAAAATATTATCAACAAAGAAAAGAATATCTTTTCCCTGGCCTGTGCCTTCACCATCACGGAAATACTCTGCAATGGTAAGACCGGACAAGGCCACACGGGCACGGGCTCCGGGAGGTTCGTTCATCTGACCAAACACAAAGGTTGCTTTTGACTCCCTAAGGTCTTCCCTGGTTACTTTGCTCAAATCCCATCCACCTTCTTCCATTGAGTGCTTAAAGCCTTCACCATAGTTAACGATACCAGCCTCAATCATCTCACGAAGAAGGTCATTTCCTTCGCGGGTACGCTCACCTACACCGGCAAATACAGACAGTCCCGAGTACGCTTTTGCGATGTTATTGATCAATTCCTGAATCAATACAGTCTTTCCTACACCTGCCCCGCCAAACAGGCCAATTTTACCTCCTTTGGCGTAGGGTTCGATAAGGTCAATCACTTTGATCCCTGTAAAAAGCACTTCCGTGGAAGTAGATAAATCTTCAAATTTTGGTGCTGACCTGTGGATAGGCAATCCCTTTGTAGCTGCAGGCTGTGGTATACCATCTATGGCCGTGCCCACTACATTAAAAAGGCGTCCTTTGATATCTTCTCCGATAGGCATCTGGATAGGCGAACCCATATCTTCTACTTCCTGACCCCTCATCATTCCATCGGTCGCATCCATTGCGATGGTACGGACAGTGTCCTCTCCCAGGTGTTGTTGAACCTCAAGGACTACTTTTGTGCCGTCATTTTTGGTGACGGTAAGTGCATCTAAAATATTAGGGACTTTGGCACCTTCTGCATCGAACCGAACGTCCACTACCGGGCCGATAATTTGGGTGACTTTTCCTTTATTTGCCATTTGAAATAGGTTATTTACGAACGTTGTGAAATCGAGTGCGAAATTAAGTACATTTTAATAAAATGGGAAAAGAACGGATAACTATCTGTTATTATATACCCAAATGTGCTGGCGTTTGTTTTTCATCTGTGGCCTCACCCTTGTAGGCACGCAATAAGATCCGAAATGTGGTTCCCTTTCCTAGTTCCGAGTGTTTCACATAAATTTTACCTCCATGGTAATTTTCAACTATCCTTTTTACAAGTGTTAACCCAAGTCCCCACCCCCTCTTTTTAGTAGTAAAGCCAGGCTTAAACACTTGCTTCATTTTATTTTTGGCAATCCCTTTGCCCGTATCCCGTACATCAACGGCCCAATGGTGATGTCCATGTGCATGGATATCAATCAAAATCTTTCCCTGACCTTCCATGGCATCTACTGCATTCTTGCACAAATTTTCAAGTACCCAGGAAAATAATTCCGGGTTAAGGTGCGTCTGTGGATGAACGGAATCTGCTACTACCTGAATCTGGATTTTTTTTGACAACCTGATTTGCAGATAATCTACCGTTTCCTGCACCATGGCAAGCAAATCCTGACTCACCAGGCGGGGCATGCTGCCTATACTACTGAACCGTGCCGTGACGACTTCCAGCCTGCTCAGGTCCTTATCCATATCGGCAATATTTTTATCGTCCCTGTAGGTTGTTTTCAGATAATCGACCCATGCCATCATCGATGACAAGGGTGTCCCCAGCTGGTGTGCCGTTTCCTTTGCCAGCCCCACCCACACACGATTTTGTTCTGATGTACGCGAATAGTTAAAAACCGCAAATGTCACCAATACAAAAAGGGCAATGATCAATAGCTGGACATAGGGGTAGTACTGAAGTTGCGTGAGCAGGATCGAATTTTCGTAATAGATATATTTTTTACCATAAAGCTGGCCGTTTTCGTCCAGCAAATTCACTTCGATGGGGTCACGTTCATCCCTCATTTCCATTGCTTTCTTTCGCAGGAATTGTTCCCGGTCCGATTTTTTCAATTTATCTGCCCGCTTCAAATTGCGGTAAAATTCCGGTGTCCCATTGGCATCTGTCAGAATGACGGGGATCGTGGTATTTGTCTCCACAATTTCGTCGAGCACAAATAGCAAACTTCCCGTTTCGTTGGTCTCATTTGCCAGGTATTCAAGGGCTCTGGCGTAGAGGGTGACCTGCCGGTATTCACGTTCACGGATATCGTCGACCAGTTCGTTGGTATAGATAATGGATCCCCCTCCTATAATGAGCGAAACAACCAGTACCAGCCATTTAAGGAACGACTGGTTGGAATACAGGTCGATGGTAGGCGTAACTGCCATGAAATTCGGATTTAGTAGCCCCCAAGATAGGGAAATAGCAAAAAAAGTGAAGGGAAAAGCGCATGTAAACTGGGGCGGGCCGATTTCATCGGCCCGCCCCAGTTTACTCCCTACACGCTAGGCTGTGATCATGCAGAAGTCATAAACCACCGAGCCAGGGTCTTCCAGTTTACTTTCGTTCCGTGGGTCAATATTCCCACCCGGTAAATACGGCCAGCAACCCACAACGTAAAAAGAAATCCGCCAATCAGAAAAAACATAGACGCGACCAATTCCCATGAAGCTACACCAAAAGGCACGCGTACCATCATAATCACCGGCGACGTAAAAGGGATCATTGACATCCAAAAGGCAATCGACCCATTTGGATCAGTCAGCACGGCACTAATGGAAATGATGGAAGCAATGAGTGGAATTGTGACCGGAAGCATAAATTGCTGGGCATCCTGATCAGTATCAGATGCAGATCCCACTGCCGCAAATAATGCTCCGTACAATACATACCCCCCTACGAAATAAAATAAAAACGAAAAGACAACCATCGGCATATGGATTGCCCCCAGTGATGTCAAAGCGGATGCCACCATTTCATTTGATAGTCCCTGTTGCGTGGGATCCGTCATGGCTGTAGATGCAGGGGACAGCTGGTTCATGCCAAAAAAAGCAGAAACCCCCGTCGTAACACCAAACATGACCATCATCCAGATCAGAAACTGGGTCAAGCCTACCCCTGCAATCCCGATCACCTTGCCAATCATCAAATGAAAGGGCTTGACCGATGAAAGAATGATTTCGACTATTCGCGTATTTTTTTCCTCTATCACGCCCCGCATACACTGGGCACCATAAATAAAGATAAAAAGGTAAATCATAAATGCCGCCAGGTAACCAATTATCGTAGCTGCCACAGAACTACTGTTGGTTTCTTCACCCGTCTCACTCAGGTTGAGGGTCTTGAGCGATGTGCTCACCTTAAAAGAACTGATTATGACCGGATCCAGTCCGGATTGTTGCAAACGCAGATCCTCAACACGCCGGTCGATTACCTGTTCAATTTTGGAAATGATGGACAGACTGGGGTTGGATGATGAATAAAACGTATATCCACCCGGATGATCGAGATCAAATTGTGGGATATAGACGAGGCCGTAATAACCCTTGTTACGCATCAAATCCTTGGCCGATGCCTCCGTCCCTTCCGCTTTTTCAAAAAGCATCTCTTCTGTCGAAACAAAGTCCTCGGTAAAATACCCGCTTTGATCGAGTACCAGGATGTTTTTTTGATCAACACCCTTTGACGTAATAAACACCACAAAAAGAATCACGGCTGCCATAAACAGGGGGCCAAAAATACTGGCAATCAAAAATGATTTCTTTTTTACCCGGCTGACATATTCGCGTTGTATGATGATGGGTATTTGACTCATGATCTCTTATTTGACGTTGGAAATAAAGATTTCATTGATGCTTGGGATTTTCTCGGCAAACCCATGTACCTCCACCTGTTCAATCAGTTTTTGCAATAACTGATTTGGGTTTTGCGCTGACGGGTCTTTGACAAGGGCACGTGTCAACCCTCCCTCCAGTGCCTCCATACTACTTATTTTAACTTTTCCACTCGTCTGTAGTTGGCCTTTGAAATCTACCTGATAGGTGCCGGTACGATGACGGTTTCGTATCTCACTCTTTGACCCTTCCAGCACTTTTCTCGATCGGTTGATCATGGCAATATCATCGCAAAGTTCTTCAACAGATTCCATTCGGTGAGTGGAAAAAATAACGGTGGATCCGTTTTTTCTCAATTCAAGTATTTCATTTTTTATCAGATCCGCATTCACCGGGTCAAATCCGGAAAAAGGTTCGTCCAGTATGATCAGGTCTGGCTCATGGATGACCGTAGCAATAAACTGCACCTTTTGAGCCATTCCTTTCGATAGATCCTCTATGTTTTTGTTCCACCAGATCGATAGCTCTAGTTTTTCAAGCCAAAACCTGATCTTGCGTCTGGCATCCCGGGCAGACATCCCTTTTAACCTCGCCAGATATAACAGTTGCTCGGCTACTTTCATTTTTTTGTAAAGACCTCTTTCTTCAGGCAAGTAGCCGATTTTTCTAACCATTCCATCAGTCATTTCCTCCCCATTTAAAAATACACGTCCTGCATCGGGCCGAATGATCCGGTTTATGATCCGGATGAGTGTTGTCTTCCCTGCTCCGTTTGGCCCCAGTAGTCCAAAAATACATTGGTGAGGAATGGAAAGGCTGATATCGTCCAGTGCCTGGTGGGCATTATACGATTTGCTGATGTTAGATACTGTCAATAATTCCAAAATGGTGATCCGTTTGATTGTAAAATAGGGTTTTCTTATAAATTGAGTTTCCTTACATTGTCAACATGCATTCAACAAGTCTCTTCGATACTGGTTACATTCGCCAAATGTTATGGTGGAAATTTTCACCATACAGATGCATAATTCTGATCACAAACATCATCCATACTATATGAAAATACTGCCGCGGCTTTATTCCATATACGCACTTTTCATTTTTCTGTTAACCAATTTATTTTTCATGCTGCCCCAGCTTGTCTTGGCACAGCGCACCGAATGGCATCCGTTGGCCCTCAGGCTAAATCACTGGTGGGCCAGGAGTTTTTTTGCCCTGATCGGTATCCGTGTACAAATCCGGTATAAATCGAAACTAGCCGGCAAATTTCATTACATCATTTGTGCCAACCATTTTTCATACCTCGATATCCCTTCCATGCCCCTTTTGCCTGTCCCATTTAAATATGTGGGCAAAAATTCCGTGAGCAGGGTTCCTCTTTTCGGCTACATGTTCCGCAAAATCCACGTGACGGTAAAACGATCCAGCTTTCGGGATCGGGCACGGAGCCTGGGACAAATCCGCGACATGCTCGATAAAGGCTTCAATATGATGATTTTTCCGGAAGGAGGCATCATTTCAACCCAGATACCCTACATGGTTCCGTTCAGGGATGGGGCCTTTCGGCTTTCGGTAGAAAAAAATGTCCCCATTTTGCCCGTTTCCTTTCACGATAACCATCGGATACTACCGGATGACGGACGGTTCTATTTTTTTCGTCATCACCTGCGTATGACCGTACATAAACCGGTATTTCCCCAGGAAAAAACGGAAAAGGAAATCGCTCGCTTGCGGGCAGTTGTTTTTGATACCCTTCAGAAGGATCTGCTGGAATGCCATTCTGAGGATTCTTTCCTAAGTTTGTAAATGAAAAAACACAGCCAATCGGACAACCTGGTATTCCTTCCCCCGGAAGGCCGCTTTCGAGCTATACCAACCGGTATAGGCATAAATTAATATCCAATCAGAAATGAAAATCAATCGGGAAACTTTACAAAAGCTGGCGCACCTGGCGCGAATTGAAATTGATCCGTCAGAAGAAAAAGGACTGATCAAAGACATGGAACAAATCATTTCCTGGGTCGAAAAACTTGACGAGTTGGACACCGGACAGGTAAAGCCCATTACCAACATGTCATTTGAAGTGAATGCCATGCGTGAAGACACGGCCCAAAACACCCTGACACGGACAGAGGCACTGAAAAATGCCCCTGATCGTTCCGGAGATTTTTTCAAAGTACCCAAAGTGCTGGATTGACAACCAACCAACATGATCCACCGCCCATTTACCCTACTCGCAACCGGGATTTTTGTCCTG
>Ga0224501_10003206_pt1 | contig 12866 bp, 8 predicted proteins | sample SF_Oct11_sed_USG_4_FD_169105 | JGI IMG/M metagenome (GOLD analysis project Ga0224501, IMG submission 169105) | Sediment microbial communities from San Francisco Bay, California, United States - SF_Oct11_sed_USGS_8_1 | ecosystem: Environmental > Aquatic > Marine > Sediment | place: USA... | reverse complement strand
TCCAGCTGATTCTTATCCAGTAGGTTTGGATATTTCCCCGGATGGCAAACAGCTCTGGGTCACTGCCCAAGGCAGGCGAGGCCGAGGGGGGAATTCGGTGATGGCCTATTCGTTGGAGGAACAACAAATGACGCCGGGTCCAGTAATGAAAGACTTTGGATCGGTTGCCCCAAATCAACGCGTGGCACAAATTGATTCCAAGATCTAATTTTGAACGACTGAAAAGCAGATCCAGTTTTATTGTTCCTGCACGCAGAAAGCAGTACAAAATCGCGTCGTAAAACCGAACCCCATCCCATTTCACTCTAATCCATCCATAAATTAGACTTGTTCTAAATATGGTATTTCCCGTTTGACGTCCATTCTCTTATTCGAGATACTTATGCTCGGGAGATAGATGGGTCTTTAGAACAATTATAAAATTTCAAAGGCCGGTTTTTCGAAGCAAAAAAGAGGCAGGCTACCTGAGTCTGTCATTAAACTGAAAACGGGACATCATGCGTGCTTTAAGAATTCTAGGCTTGGGTCTGCTTGTCGCACCATTCTGCGTACAAGCCGTTGAGCCGATCCAACTTAATATATCTTTCAAGAGTACCACTTCCACCCCCGAAGAGGCGGTTGGGGAAAAGATCAATACGATACGGGATCAACTCATTGCTGCTCCGGCATTGAGCACCGAGGCACAACAGTTACGGGACGTCCTTATCGATATTTCCGGTGAAGGCGATATTGGACGCTACTCTGACGCGCTACGCGCCATTTCTCCCCGCGCAAACACAGCGCAAACGACTCAAGTAACACGTGGACCAACTAGTTTTGCCATCGCCTCAATTGGGCGTCGTCTGGCTGCCTTGCGAAGAAGTGCCAGTAAGTCTGGCGGTAGTTCCTTCGCACAACAAATTCAGGATACTAAACTCCCGATCCTGTCGTTCGACGGTGACAGCTCTTCCGGCTTTGGCGGTCGTTTGAGTTCCTTTGTTACCAGTGATTTGTCTTATTCCGCCCAGGAGGATACCCCTACGGAAGTGGGTTTTGATGGTGATTCCAAGCGCCTCAATCTGGGTGCGGACTATCGATTTACCAATCAGCTGTTTGGCGGGATGGCGGCCAGCCTCATGAGTAGCCAGGTCTCATTGACTGACCAAGGCGGTTCACTGCGGGCGCAAGAACAAGTCCTAACGGCCTATGGCACACATTATGGCACCAATCCCTGGTATGTGGAGACGGTCGTCAGTTTTGGTCGCAGGGCCTTTGAACTGGAACGACAGGTTTCATTTATTGCCAGTGGTAACCCGGTGAATGCGACCGCCTCCAGCGATCCACAAGGGAGCTATGTAAATGCCGTTCTCGGTTCCGGTTATGACTATGCATTCAGAAACGGTTTTAGTGTGGGGTTAAATGCCACATTGGCTTATTCCTCATCTACCATAGAAGCCTTTGAAGAGACCAGTGCCGGCGGGTTAAACTTGGCCTTGGAAGAACAAAAAATCGAATCGATGGTGTTTAGCCTGGGCACGCAAATGCAAAAGCCGGTGGGGACACGTTACGGCGTGTTCTTGCCTCAGTTTTCCGTGCACTGGAACCACGAATTCCAGCAGGAAGGTACACCCATACGTGCCCGCTTCGTTAACGATCCCTTTGGCACCCAGTTCTCTTTTACTACTGAAGAAAGGGATCAAGATTATCTCTTGATTGCAGCGGGTGCCTCCTTGGTCGTGCCCGGTGGTTTAACTGCATTTTTTAATTTGGACACACAACTGCTTATTGATAACTTTGAGCAATCCAGTGTGGCCCTGGGCGTAAGAAAGGAATACTGAGTATAGCGTATGGACAGGTCTAATCGTATTCAAAAAATAGTCGTCACAGCTCTGGCTGTGTTTTTATTGCAGGCCTGTGATAAGGTGCCAAAAGGCGGCGATGCCCAGTTATCGGTGTCGTTAACATCCCCTAGTCAAAAGGCAGTGACTCAGTCTTCTTTCGCTAAGCCCCAATCACATACCGCAGGAGAAGTCACCCTATTTAATCGCGTAGAACTGACTGTAAAAAATCGTAATGGCGAAATCCTTACCGGTGGCAATCTGGGCGATGGACACAGTTCTGTCTCTCTCACTGTCCCTTCGCAAATTCCGTTATTGCTTGAGGGCAGTGCATTCCTGAACGGGACTCTACTCTATCGTGGCAGTGCGCCGGTGTTACCGATACGACCGGGTGGTAGCAGCCGTGCACGATTGGTCTTATTCGCCGTTGATGCCAGTGGTGAACAGATTCCGATTGATATTGGTTTGAATGAAAAGCCCAGCCCGGCAGTGAGTGAAGCCAGTGTCATTACCAACAACAATAGACTTGTTTTGTTCTCATCAACCGCCAGCGATCTGGTAGAGGGTGATACCAATAATTCAAGAGATCTGTTTCTGAAAGACTTGATTAGCAATGAAACCATAAACGTACACACAGATAAAGACGGCAACAGTGCCAATGCCGACGTGGGTTCCGCCGCTGAACATGCCGATATGAGCGCGGATGGACGTTATGTGGTGTTTTCGAGTCTGGCCAGTAATCTGGTGGAAGGGGATGACAATCAGTTATACGATGTCTATTTAAAAGACTTGTCTGACGGGAGTATTCAGCGGATTCCAAGGCCTGTGGACATAACAGGGTCTTATAACGCGCTATATCCGCAGATTTCTGACGATGGAAGTCGTATTGCTTTTGTACTGAAATCGATTGATGGCTCGCAAATGCTTTATATTCTTTACGATAGTCGGAGAGAAGAACCAACAGTCGGTATAGTAAATAGTATTGTTGGGTTGCCCCAGATGTCTGGTGATGGAAATCGCTTTGTCTATACGACAGCTGCAGAAAACAGACTTTATGTTGAGACTCGTTTCTCTGGGACGCCACAAGCAGAGACTGTTTTTAATCCAGATGATGATGTAACGCGGTTTCAGGTCGCGATTAGCTACGATGGGGATACTCTTATTGTTGTCCCCTCTCATAATTATGGTGATATGTTCGCCAATCATGTCTATCGAGTTTACTGGGGTGAAGGCGTTGCTACCGAGTTGTTGAGTACCGACTTAGACGGAGAGCTCCTGGGCAGCGAACCCAAAACCGATATCAATGTTTCTGACGATGGTCGTTTTGTTGTCTTTGTTTATAACGGTGTGGTCTATGTCAAAGAACTCGCCTCAGGTTTACTACAGGCCTTACGTCCCGGAACCCGTCCTTTTGTCAGCGCGGACGGTAGTTATATAGGCTATACCTCTTCGGCAGATCAAAGACTTTTCTATGAAGTGAATCCCTTCGTCGATCCACCTGCTACACCACAAAACATAGTGGCCATACCGGGAGACAAGACCATTTCACTGAGCTGGGACGCCGATGAAAATGCCAGCGGATTTCGCCTCTACGTTTCTCCTGCTTCAGGAATTACTCAAACAAACTATACACAGATCGATGGTGCTGAAGTCTTTTCCGTTGAGGGAAATAGTTTCACCTATCCTGGCGAGTTGGTAAACGGACAAGTCTACTACTTTATCGTCAGTGCGGTAGAAGGCACGCTGGAAAGCGCAGCGAGTTCGGAATTGAGTGCAGTGCCGAGCCTGCTACTGGGGCAGTCCGACCTGCCTTTCACCGGCGAATTGGGTGCTGGTGTGCTTTCTGAATTTCTGACAATATCAGGATTGCAATCGGGTAAAACGTATCAATTCTTTTTTAATCCTATTGGATCGAGTATTGGAGCACGTATATTTAGTGATGCAAATAAGAATAATCTGTTATGCGAAATTCAGTTCACCACTTTTTTAAATGACTGTAGTTTTTCACTGGTTGAGAGTAACGAAGCCTACGTGGAAATTGCACTTAACCAAGATGTGGGACTCGCCAGCTACGAATTTTCCTTGTTTGATACAACACCGAGAGTGATCGTAGATCCCTTCCTGGCGGAGACCATAGGAACTGATCCGGAATATGTTTCTATTACAGGACTGGTACCAAATAGCTATTATAGATTTGAGTTTGTACAACCAGACTCGGTGGAAATAATCAATTATTCCGCAGACTTTAGTAATATAGAGTGTGTGCTTGATACCTCGCAAGACGAAATCATCTTTTGCTTGCTAAAGAGTGATGAATCAGGCGCTTTGGATTTTCGCATCCGTAACAATTCGGAAAGTCCTGAGGCGTGGGCATCTGCTCGTGTTACTCCGGTTGTCGAGTTTGATTTCAATGGCATTTGGTCCGGCACGCAAGCGGATTATGATACGCACTACCTGGTCAAGGGCCTGGAGCCTAACAAGACATACACTATAGATGTGAGAACGGGTAGTATTACACACCAATTTCACGCCTACTATCCCAGTGATGACTTGGTGTTTAACGATATATTTAGTTGTGAACTGCTTGGCACCAATGGCTCCCAACACTGTACCTTTACCGCCAACTCGGAAGGGATAGCCTTTTTCTCATTGGCCACCGAAGCGACGAATGTCAGATTTACTATAGAGCTACTTTCTGTCCTCGCTTCTGAGCTGCCGATTGAGAATCTTGTCTTGTTCAGTGATGTTTTTTATATTCAAAAGAAAATAGAAGGACTGCTTCCCAATCAGCCCTACGTGCTGGAGGCGACAAGCACAGATAACTCACCCATGTGGATGGCGATCTGTGCCAGTCCTACATTTCTGGACCGGGCAAGTGGTTGTACCTGGGATGACTACCGTACCATTCAAAGAATGCCTATCTCCACCAATAATAGAGGTGAGATCTATGTCTATTTCGATTTTCGGAATGAAGGTGGCTTCGCCGAATTTAATTTTGACGTGATTCCCTTAACGATAGAAAATGTCACCGACTCATTACCGGTCTCCGCGGTGCACAGTCCCTATATCGCGTACCAGATCGATGGCATCACCCCTGAGAGTACCTATCGAATTCAGTCTTCAACTTACCAGGAAGGGTTTGAACTGATAGGAACGAACAATATTACACATCTCTTTCGAGGGGACAGCTTCTGCTCTACGACAAATGTGAATGGGGAGTGCTGGTTTATTCCAGTGATCGGACAGTCTCTGTTCCTTTGGGCTAACCCCTATACACCGGGGATAGACAGTAGCGCGACCATTAATGCTAAGGAGCTAGTGCCTACGCCCATCAGTGGCAATTTTTCCGAAGAATTGCCGGAGCCTGTGAGTGTATATCAAATTGAAGGCCTGGATGCCTTACAATCTTACCTAGTCAGTATCGGGGGAACGGGTGGAAACATTTCCTTTAGGCTCTATAATTCCGTTACCTTCTCGGGCATGATTTGTAATGCCAATACTATTGCTACATACCAGTGCTCATCACTGCTGAGTCCTGATTCAAGTGGAAAATTCTATCTGGTGGTCACCAAAAGTGATCCCAGCTTGCCCATCACGTTTAGTATAGAAGTGATTTCGAGTCAGGACTTGGGGATGAACCTAGATCCCTTTTTGGAAGCCCTGCAGTCTTTTGCCTAGTCGGTATAGCTATTGCTTCGAACGAAAACAGACCAGGGTGGGCCTGTAAGCCCTCCCGTCTGATTTTTTCATGCCCGACGACACACAGGAGGCGCGAACTGAAAGCCATTGCCTACGCACTTATGTGTGCCTTCCTGATCGTTTTTTCGCAAGTCTTGTGGAAACTGGCCATCGATAAAAATGGTGGCCTGTTCAATTCAGAACAGTCATTGCTTGCAAATATTTCGAATGTATTGTTTGCCCCTGCTATGTTGCTAGGGATTTGTCTCTACATTGTCGCTTCGGTTTTTTGGATGTACCTTTTGGGTAAATATGATTACAGCTACATCTACCCGATGATGTCAATTTCCTATGTGTTGAGCTTCTTTTTTGCCGTCTACTTCTTTAACGAAACACTCAATCTATATAAGATACTGGGCGTCATCTTGATCATTAGTGGCGTTTTCGTTATTGCAAAAGGGGCTAATGCTTAACCCGTTTTCCCCAGATTTCTTCTAGCCTTTGATCGCGTCCGCAATTCCATCGATAGAAGTTGTATCGTACCGAATTATTTTTGTAGAAATCCTGATGGTAACTCTCGTCCCCAGCGATGGGGTAGAAGGTGGATGTTTCCAGTATGGGTGTGACCACCTTTTTGCCGGGAAACTGCTGTATCACCTTTTCACGTGACGATTCGGCCAGCTTCCGCTCTTCTATGTTGGAAACAAAAATAGCGCTGAGATAGCTGTGTCCTTTATCGCAGAACTGCCCACGGTCATCGAAAGGATCAATATTTTTCCAGTAATGATCGAGTAGACCCTGATAGCTCACCATTTTTGGGTCATAGATTACTTCCACGGCCTCGTAGTGACCCTGGTGATTTCCATTATAAGTGGGGTTTTTAAGTGTTCCTCCGGTAAAACCGGAAATCACTTGTGAAACACCTTTTACCTTTTCAAAATCTGATTCCATGCACCAGAAACAACCCCCCGCAAAATAGGCCTTGGCTGCATGGGCGTTAGGGGTAATCAGGACAAAAAGGAGAAATGTCAAATAAAAATAACGGGTTATCATGATGGTCTTGCTCCACATAAGCTCTAGGATAGTATCCTAGTCGCGATTGTTCACGTGAATATCACGTGCCACAAATTGTAACGACTTATTAGAATCGGAAACATCCCAATAGTTACAGTAGCATTGTATATTGATGGGGTAGGATGAGTGCGATAAGAAAGATTCTAGTGTTTGAATCTGGGTAGAGTGGTGATTTCGGCATTTCCTGAAGCTGGCTGTGGCAGTCCCAGGTCGTTACTTATGGTGTAGCCTTTGCGTTTTCGTTTGGCGTCGTACATGGCCGCATCTGCATTGCGTAGAAGCTCTCTTTCATTGTCGCCATTTTCGGGATAGAAGGCGATGCCGATACTAGCACCCACATTTATCTTGTGACCATTAATTTCCAAAGGCTGGGAAACCGAATTGACAATATTGTTTGCGATGATCACCGCTTGTTCCCGCGTAGTGACTAGAGGAAACAGTGCTGCAAACTCGTCTCCTCCCAATCTGGCGATTAGATCGGTGGCATCGGATGGAGTGCTGGGAGACCGGATTTGCAACAACACGTCCGTTTCACGTATAGAACGGGATAGACGTTTTGCCACCTCTTGTAACAGCAAGTCTCCTACCTCGTGGCCCAAGGTATCGTTTACATTTTTAAAGCGATCCAAGTCGATAAGAAACAGGGCGAAGGGTGCGTCACGATTGACTGATTGGCGTATCATCAGGCGTAGTCGCTCCTGCAGTTCCAATCGATTGGGGAGCTTGGTAAGGGTGTCCGTATGGGCGAGTTGATCCATCGCTTGATACATCACGTTTAGCTGTGTCGTCATAGTGTTGAAATCTTTAGTCAGTTCTCGGATTTCAAGACTACCTGCCAACTTCACTTCTTCTCCCAGAAAATTTCTGTCTCTACGTACACGACGTAGGGTGTCCGCCAAATCCCGAATAGGCTTTATCGTGCTTTTCTGCAACCAGTAGAGAGCAAAAATTACGGCAAATACTGTTACAATCGCTGACGCGACCAGGAGCTGATTTCGGGTGTCGCTGAGCGAGTCGACTAAGGGGGTGATATCTTGTGCCACTTCAAGCTCCAATACTTCTTTATCGCTTATACTTGCTAATTTGGTATGCGAGGTGAGAATCTTCTGCTGAAGTGTATCGCGTGATGCGAAAAAACGATTGGTATCGAGTATAGGCGTTATCTTTATCGGTACATTGAGTATTTCAGATATGCGTTCCAGGGCGATAGCAGGATCGCTGCTTAGCTGAAAGTATCCGACGGGTTTTAGGCCACCCACCGGGATGAGAATCGAATAGTAGACACTGGAGGGCCCTTTACATAGACCACCTATGGTGCGTATGGTGTTGAGTTGAGCGCGTTCTCTGGCCAAGTTCGGAATCACGTTACAGATCCGGTCTGCCGCATCATTACTATTACTTACTGCCGCCAAGGTGTTTAGCTCTTTATCAAACAGAGCTAGATGTTGTAAACGTACCAGGTTTTCTTCAGATAAACTGCGTTCAAATTGTTTTTCCAATAGCCCCCGCATTGAGATCTTGTCTATTTTGTTGATCAAGGTGGGGTAATCGGTTTCGCTCTGCAATCCGAATCCGAGATCCACCAGCTCGGAATGCAGTTTTTTCAGATTGTAGTCGGATTGTTTTTTAGTGATCGATTCGATCGTGGCGCGTTCATGTTTGAGGCTGGTATCAATATAGATTTCACCCACAAAATAAGACAAGCTAATGGCGAGCGAGCCCATCAGAATAACCACGATGGATAAAGTCCATCTCATGGAGGGGCGGTGAATCATTTTTTGGCGATCCACGCCTTATATGGGTAGCCCTTAGCTTTCCACTCTTTAAACCCACCCCGGAACCAATAGACTTGTTTGTAGCCACAAGAGATTGCCTTTTTAACGGCATTCAGGCTGCGCCCACAGGTATTGGAAGAACAATAAAAGACCATGGGTTTATCCACATTCGTCTCGATCTTGGCAAGACTGTCGCAATTGGTCTCAATGTCTGGAAGGTGTATCGAGTTTTCGATGTAGCCTTTTTTTCGTCCTTTCAAAACGCGGGCATCGACAACAACTAGAGACTGGTCTTTTTCCATCATGCCTAACATCTGCTCTGCCAAAATGGTTACTGCACCGGGTGTGGATTCGGGTTGTAACTCCTTTTTGGAACTGGCAGAGGCTGGATGGATCAAGACGGTGCCCATCAGCACTATCAGTAGTGTGTTTATTACTTTTTGATGCATATTGTTATAACCCAAATTTTTTAATTCCCTATTTTTATCGGATCAAAACACAAGGTATTAATCCCTTTGTTTACAGAAGTGTGCGCTGGGTCAGTTAACCCCGTCACATTCTTGAGACTCGCCCTGGGGAGTTTGGGAGTATATTGTAACTATATGATATATAAGATAAATAAAATCGATTTTTTGGAGGGTTTTCCATTTCGGTTTCTACGCCGGGAGTTTCAGTAAAAATCCCAAGGAAAAGTGTAAACCAGGACTGGCTTAGTACTATTGGACTAGTGGCCAAAGTTTGAACTGTTACTCACTAGTAATACCTCTTAGACCCGGATAAAAATAATTAAATTATAAACTACTAAATTACTCCGGTAATTGTACGATTAATAAGTGATGTGTAGGTTTGTCCCCCCGGTTATCTTGGTAGCAATATGAATCCATTCAATTATTTTCGCACCCGAATTCAATTCCGTCTAATCGCGATGGTTGGCGTTGCCATGTTGGTGATCACTGTGGGTGTCGCTTCACTCAGTGTGAAAAATATGATGGAGCTAGTGAGTAAGGCGGAAGCCGATGACTTACACACCAAGTTCGTTAGTTTTACAAACTCAATCGAGAATGAAGCGCGTATGGCCCACGCGCTTTCTGTAATGGTTTCGAGTCTCCCCCAGTTCCAGTCTGCCTTTTCCCGAGGCGACCGGAATGCGATGTTAAGCATGTTACAGGTGGGATTTGAAAATCTGAAAGAACAGTTTGGTGTCAAACAATTTCAGATTCATACGCCTCCCGCAGTCTCCTTTTTGCGTGTACACAAACCTGAAAAATATGGGGATGACTTGTCGGGTTTTAGAAGTACCGTAGTACAAACAAATCTTTCCGGTGAGGGGGTGCAAGGATTGGAATTGGGACTTGCTGGACTGGGGATACGAGCGGTTGTGCCTGTGTATCACGGGGAGACGCACCTTGGTTCAGTAGAGTTTGGCATGTCTCTCGGGAAAGAGTTCTTCGAAAAATTTAAAGATGCGCATGGAACAGAAGTTTCCATGCATTTGGTGAAGGAAGATGGCTTTAAGCCCTTTGCATCCACGCTGGATGATGTGTTTTTAGTCTCGGAGTCGGAACTGGAACAGGTATTGGCAGAAGAGTTCAAACCAAGACCTACAAAATTGGGCTCCACGCCTTATATGATCTACGCTGAGACGATTTATGACTATTCGGGAAACGCGATCGGTGTGGTGGGAATGGCCTCTGATCGTAGTCACTATATTAACTGGATCAATGAAAGTGTGATGATGATATTGGGTGCGGCAGCCGTGCTCATCGTGGTTGGGATCGCCTTAACGTATTTCATCTCCCGTTCGATTACAAACCCGATTGTTAAATCAGTAAAAGTCGTGGAGCGAATCGCTGAAGGAGATTTAAGCTGTTCGGTAGAAGCCAACTCCAAAGACGAGGTGGGCAAGTTGTTGTCTGCAGTTGATGCCATGGTGAAAAAATTTCGCGAAAGACTGATCAGTATAACTGAGACTGCCACGATTTTGGATGAAAATGCAAACCAGCTTTCACGCATATCCAATGATTCCTTAAAAGGGATGCGCTATCAGCAAGAGCAAATTGATTGTCTATCCAGCGCGATCACTCAGATGTCGGCCTCGGTGGACGAGGTTTCTCGCAATACATCAAAAGCTGCGCAAACTTCGGAACAAACACTGTCGCAATCTTCCGAGGGACAAGAAAGCATGGGGATGACACTAAGCTCCATTACTGATGTGGAGTCGGAGATTGGCTCCATATCGCGCATCGTGGATGACGTGGCGACTAGTAGTACCGAGATTGGTGCCGTGATTAAAGTGATAGACGACATCGCCGAACAAACCAATTTGCTGGCGCTGAACGCCGCGATTGAAGCGGCACGTGCGGGTGAGCAGGGTAGGGGCTTTGCGGTGGTGGCTGATGAGGTACGAATTTTAGCACAACGTACCCAGTCTTCCACAAAAGAGATTCGAAATACGATTGAGGGCTTGCAGCTCCATGCAAACAATGCCGTGAAGGCATTTAGTAAGAGCAAGGAGGACGTGGCCAAGACGGTTGAAGAGGCGCGAATGGCCATAGAGCGTTTTCAGACTATCAGTGGTTCCATAGGCTTCATTACCGATATGAGTGCCCAGATTGCCGCCTCAACTGAGGAGCAAAGCTCAGTGGCGACTCAGATCAACGGACACGTTATTAGTATTGCCGAGACGTCCAGAAAGACCACAGAGTCTTCGACGATAGTCAACCACACCGCTGAGGAATTGGCCGAAATGTCCAAGGCCTTGAAAAGCGGCGTGGCTGAATTTAATTTCTAGCGCTCTACTTCTTTACTATGTCGTCCAGTTTCTTGGTGTAGGCATTGAACTTGAAGTTGTCTACACGATAGACCCAGTCTTTCCATTTACTATTGAGCGAGTCAATCTTTTGCTGGACGACAGTGTCCACGTTCTTCTCATCCGTTTTACTGGCTGAAAAAATAGACCAATATTGATCTTTCTCTGCGTAGGACTTGATTTGAACACGCAAACCATCGAAGGTATCGAATAGGCTGACGATGGCATTTTTCTCGTTCAATTCTTTGCTTTTTGCTGGGACCACGTCTGCGAAGTTCAAAGATGCCAAAGAACGGGCAATGCCCAATGCCTCATTTTGCGACTTAAATTCCTTGGACTTTCCTTTGTTCTTGAGTAGATATTCCTTATCCTCTTTCTTTTCCTTGGCAATAGAATAAGTCGCTGAATTCGGATGCCTGACTTCTACACGCTTAATTTCGGCTTGGCTGACATTGGCTAACTCCTTGTTCAACCAGTGAGAGGAGTCCACGTTCAGGGATACCCGACCGCTCACCAGCCAGGATTGAGGGTCGTCTTTGAGACGAGCATAAAGCATGGGTGGCATACCCGGTTTGTCGTTCCCCAGAATAACAGAGGTCACCCTAGTACCCGTGTTGTCCTCGATTGTTATCTGCTTACCAGGGGAGTCTTTTGTGATGTCTTGTACACCGAGTTTGGCATAGCTTTCTGCCTTTTTCGTTTTGGCTTCAAGCTTTTTCAGTTCAAATAATTCCAGTAGCAGGGCACGAATCTTGTTGAAGTCGGCCGGATACTGTTTCTCTGCTACTATCCAGGCTTCGCCGTTTTTCTTTAAACGCAGAGTTTTTTCACCTTGCTGAATATCGATAGCGGCGACTTCATTGATGTGGGATTTGAGCGCCGGCAGTAGTGCCTGTGCCTCGTTGTGGCCCTCACCCTCATTCGAGTTGCTCAGTACCAGAGCCAGGATGAACAAGACGGCAATGGACGAGATCAGCGCAATAAAACCTTTGTTCATGCTTCAGCCTCCCGTAATCGTTTATTTCGATAGTAGAGGAAGGACAAGGCCACGATCACAATCAAAATAGGCATCAAGGCAATATTGATGAATTTCAGCCAGCTGCCCAAGTCTTCAATATTCTTTCCTAGGGCATGCTGGACTTGTCTCAACTCGCGACGTGTTTTGACTTGCTCCTCGCGAAAGCGTTCTAATTCGGCCTGTTGTTCTGAGCTGAGTATCAGGCTATTACCGCCGTCCTTCTTTTGTTGCAGCTCATTGAGCTTACGTTCGGCAGTACGCAATTTTTCCTGCAGCTTTGCCTCGGTATCACGAAACTGCGTTTCGGCCTCCTGTTTCAATTCCAGTACCTTGGTAAAGGGCCTGATAGAGCGATCCCGGCTACGTAGGCTGATCAAGTCATTGCTACCGGCCAGGTTCTCAACGGCATTGAGAAGAAAGGCATCGTTATTGGCAGAAGGGATAATCAGTTTTTGTCCAAAGAAATTCTGCACATTGACCCACATACGATCGGTTAGCATATCCGTATCGGCCACCACGATCACATTGACTTTTTCCTTCGATTGACCGAGATGCGTTTGGGTTGCCACACCCTCTGGTGCCTTTTCAAAAGCACTCTTGATATCGCCACTCACCCGCACAGCGATGGGTAGTTTCTTGTTGCCGGGTACATAGTTGCGCAACAGGCCCATGGGATCGGGTCCAAATTGGACTTG
>Ga0224501_10003205_pt1 | contig 12867 bp, 13 predicted proteins | sample SF_Oct11_sed_USG_4_FD_169105 | JGI IMG/M metagenome (GOLD analysis project Ga0224501, IMG submission 169105) | Sediment microbial communities from San Francisco Bay, California, United States - SF_Oct11_sed_USGS_8_1 | ecosystem: Environmental > Aquatic > Marine > Sediment | place: USA... | reverse complement strand
ACCCTGTAGGTATCCTGATCAACGTCAGAGGTATGTAGGAGCCCTGTAGGTATCCTGACCAACATGAGAGGTAGGCAGGAACCCTGCAGGTATCCTGACCAACATGAGAGGTATGCAGGAACCCTGTAGGTATCCTGGCCAATGTCAGGGGTATGCAGTAACCCTGCAGGTATCCTGACCAACATGAGAGGTACGCAGGAACCCTGCAGGTATCCTGACCAAAATCAGAGGTATGTAGGAGCCCTGTAGGTATCCTGACCAACATGAGAGGTATGCAGGAACCCTGTAGGTATCCTGGCCAATGTCAGGGGTATGCAGTAACCCTGCAGGTATCCTGACCAACATGAGAGGTACGCAGGAACCCTGCAGGTATCCTGACCAACATGAGAGGTATGCAGGAACCCTGTAGGTAACCTGACCAACGACAGAGGTATGCAGGAACCCTGTAGGTATCCTGACCAACGTCAGGGGTATGCAGGAACTCTGCAGGTACCCCAACCAGTGTAAAACAAAATAAACTAATGTTGTGGGTCAATCGTGACTGTAATATCGGATTTGCAACAGGTTGCTTAATGTGCTAACATGGCCGAAAGTCAACTTCTACCATGATTTGTGCCATACTTAAATGATGGGCAACATAGGTTTTTCTTTCTCACCGGTTTTCATTCTAAGGTGGATTGCTCAGAGATACACAGGTGATCACTCGATCTCTTTTGATTACAGCTAACACAGGATATTCAGATGAGAAATAATGAAGCTCAGCGAGAATCGAGACGACGGGATAAAATGGAGAAGGAGCTCAAACAAGCCAAAGCTGATCACGAGTCTAAAAGTAATGAGGTTAAAAACCTGGCCGGAGCTATTGATAGGTACAAGGCTGATGTCAACAAACTGGAACAGCAACTCAAGGAGCAAAGAGTAGGTATCATAGAGAGTTATCCTTCCTAATTCTAACTCCATGGCTAGTGCCCTCAGCGAAGCTTTGCGGCTTGATTGATTCATACTTATCCACATTCCACATGATAACTGTGCGAATGTGGGCAAATATGGATTTATCTAAACCTGTATTCACCAGATAGACTCTTTCATCAACAGAGAGGAAGTTAGCCAGCCATGCTCACTTATAACTCACTTAGTTCAGCCACATAACAGTGCATCACTTAGTTACAATCAGCTCTCCAAGAAGTTACTTAACATTTACGGCCATAGAGCTAGTCCGCAAAAATCTAGAACCTTCACTGGGCAGTTCATATGATGGGAGTTTTGTTAATTTTAGATTACTAATGAGAGAAATATCAAGGAAAGTGATATTCTCAACAGCAGATTCCAGAAACTACAACTGGATCTCCAGGAGCAGATGGTACTGTCTGACAGCATTCACCAGGAAAACCAGCAAAAGGCTCTAGAACTCAAGGTATGTAAATAGAGCCAATACACATCAGAGCTATCCCCCAAGATATGACTTAAAGTTGTCTTCCCCTGAGTTGATAAGTACTGACCATGTGATGCGTACTTATCCACATTCCATCACAGTGTGAGGACGGACTGTGCAGAAGTACGGATCTCACAGTAGCCATTAGTCTTCTTGTGATGCAATCATCACCTTCCTATTACAGTGTCTAACTAGGATTGAATCCATTGGTATTCAACTGATTGATTTTGTAGCAAAAAGAAGATGAGGTGAACTCATTGAAAACCGAGGCCGGACGGTTGAACAGAATGCGAGAGACAATCCAAAGGAAACTGAGAAATGTTGAAGATCATAAATCCGAGGTTGAACAGTCCAAGGAACTCCTAAAAGGCAGCATTGTTGCACTGGAGAGAGGTACGTAGATCTTACAGAGCTGTAAGTGAATACCTCAAAGCAATAATAATACTTATCAATGTTATCAATGTCTACCCACCAATCCAAACTGCGGATGATTTCTGCAGAGTTGGAAGCAGCCAAGAAGCAGACGGACATCGATAAGAAAGCCATCGATGATTTGGTGAGGGAAAGAGACATTCTCAACAAGAACATGCTGAAGGCAGCGGCCGCGACTCAGAAGCAGCTGAGTCTCGTCAAACTTCACGAGCAGAGCAAAAAGACTCTGGAGCAAGAAATACAAAACTATAAAGAGGAGGTAAGTGCTTTTTAATCAGAATACTGTCATCCTGGAAATCTAAAGGGTACAGCCAAATGCCAACTCTGAAATTTGATTGGAGTTTAATTGCTCGCTACACAGAATCCTAAGTGAATCAGTTTGCAGGATTTTAATGTTATCTGTCTAATTGAAGACTCGTAAAGGGTTATTTCAGTTATTTCACTACTGACTGATTAGAACAAATTGGTCTGAATATCATGTTCGGGAACTGGGTTTTCGCAATTCGAAGTTTCGCAGCTTGTCGCATTGGGCCAGGAATTGTCTTTTCTCTCTAGATCATAAAACCTACAGTGTTACATGTTTAACTCTTCTCACAGGCTCAGAAGCAGCGTAAGATCATCTATCAGCTGGAGAAGGAGAGAGATCGATACATTAATGAGGCGAGTGACCTCACCCAGAAAGTCCTGCAGCACATGGAGGAAGTCAAGGTCAGAGAAATGTCAATCTTCGACTATAAGAAGAAAATTGCTGAGGCTGAGACGAAACTCAAACAGCAACAGAATCTGTACGAAGCAGTACGAAGTGACAGAAACCTCTACAGCAAGAATTTGATCGAAGCTCAGGTGAGAAAAGATTGAGGTTTCTACCACGACCGCCACGGACTACCCACTCCCACCTACCACACCTCTCTCAGAAAGCTACATGTACCAACCTTTAAACCACCATGCTTCTCAAATGTACCTAATCATTCATGCCTCACGTACCCATCTAAGTTCACTGTCACGGGTATGCAGCTGCTGTTTTCAGTGCAAAAACTAGTAAGTCTGGGAAAATGTTTATCTTGGCTTCCTGCGGGCCATCTGGGTTGAATTTAGTGACTGCTTTAGTGTGAGAGTTCAGTAACAGTGTTTCAGTCATATTCTGATCATATTCTGCAACGAGAAAGAAAGATGGACTTAATTTCAAATTAAATACTGGGGTGTGGTATACAGTCGGCACAACCCTTATGTTTTACTCGAATTTCTAGGATGAGATTACCGAGATGCAGAGGAAACTAAAGATTATGAACCACCAGATTGATCAGCTGAAGGAGGAGATAAATTCTAAAGAGCAGGCGCTCGTCAAGGAACATCTCGACAGGCAGAGAGTAGAGAAAGAGAAGGACAACCTCAAAGTATGCAGAACTCTGAACTGCAACCTCAGCAGTGCCAAAAACACTCACTAGACAAGTTCAACAAACTAGTGATAAAAGCATATATGCTGCCTCTCTCCAAACTAAACTGCATCCATAGAAATGGTCTCATAGGTGGCTCCTTTGGCGATTTAAAAGCAGGTCATGTGAACGTTGGTGTTGTAGGCTGAGCTGCAGAGAATGAAGCAGATGGCGGCTGAAAGTCGGGCTTATATTGAGGCCCAGGAAGCTGAGGAGAGGAAACTGCTGAAGATTATCAGCGAAGCTGATGCGGAGCGAGTGAGACAGAAGAAAGAACTGGACCAGGTATGTTAGGAGGGGGGAGGTAGTAATCGCAATAATTGTCATGTAATCTGTCGCCTAATTGGCTTTGGAAAATAGAAATTCAGCTTTATGGTTACTTTTATTACTGTTAAATCGAATATGACTCGAGATTGCAGCTGCTGATAGAAAGCTAGGATCTGATCTTCTACTCTACTAGTATTGGTTACTACTGATTTGATCTACTAGCTACGGTCTATGTGTTAAAATTGTAGGTTATTAGTGAAAGAGACATCTTGGGAACTCAGTTAGTCCGAAGAAACGATGAGCTGGCTCTTCTCTACGAGAAAATCAAGATCCAGCAGTCCACGCTCAACAAGGGAGAGATTCAGTACAACCAGCGACTTGAGGACATTAGGGTTCTTAAACTTGAGATAAAGAAGCTTCGACGGGAGAAGGGAATCCTGCAGAAGAGTGTGGCCAATGTAGAGGATTTGAGGTGAGTGAGATCATCTAAAACACTGTAGGTGCGGCTAACAGCCAGATCTGCCTCAACCATCCCTATCCATGATGTTTCAAATCTCTTGGTAAATAACAGAGGGAATACTATAACATTTAGTGACAATTCCTGGGAATAGCTCGGTAAAAGTACACCTAGTGATACTGGTTTCTCGGTGAGTTCTATGATTAGGATGTTGACAGAATGGAGGTCAGGTCCAGGCAATGAGGCAATTGGCGATCTCAGACAGAGCGATCTCAGACAGAGCGACAGAGTGTAGAATGTTGTGTTTGCAAGGAAGTTTTTTGTTTTGGAAGATTTTTTGCATATTTGTGTGGAGTCTGAGCTAGTCAACTGGCTAGGCAAGCAGAGGTCAGAAAAGGGAGTTGGTAATCGCTGCTGAATTGATTGGTACTCAAAATAGAACTCCTATGACATTGTTAACATATGGGAGATAGCTATAGCAGTGATGGATAAGTTATAATCATAACTTACATACTGTGGATACACATGCCATTGACTGGCTTACCTATTTTTCAGGCGCGAAGTTTATCACATCCAGAGGGAGCTGCTGAGAGAGCGAACTCGCTGCAAGGCACTTGAAGAAGAACTCGAAAACCCAATGAACATCCACCGCTGGAGAAAGCTTGAGGTACGTCTCATTTCATTGGTTGAAGTGAGACAGTCACTGAGCGTTGTGACTGGTCACTGTCATGCTGGTGCCCTGACAGTCCTGGCAGATGATGCTAAGCGCCGAGCAGCTGATGAATGAATGATGACTACTCATGGTCAGCTTTGTTTAGTAATGAAATCCTGCTAGTACTCTACTAACCATAAGAACAAAGGAAGACAGCATGCTGCCACGTGTGTCCAATAATGAGCACTACTAATATGGAAATGACAGCAATAACTAGCAGCACACCTTATAAGCTCTGATGGGCTATTTGATATGCAGGCCTGCTTAGTGCTAAACCAGCAGTCAATTAGCACTAATTAACATTTTGCTATCAAGCCTTTCTCTAACCAGCTAGAAGAGTCTGCATCACACACAAAGGCTTATTTACCAGAGTGTGAGATCGCATGCTTTGTTCTTCAATGGGAATTGGTTGAGTCAGGCACTTGAGGTCACTCCATGTAGAACAAAAATGTTCCAGAATGCGTATGAAATCAGAGCTGATTACTATGACATGGCCATTAAGAAGTGGTTAGCAAAACTACACAATGAGCATTGACAGTGACTCAACGGTTGGAGTTTATTAGATTTATACTGGTACCTGGAGTAAATGAATATTGGTAGCTTTGATGGGTCAGGTCCAATCAATCACAAATCTGTGTGTAGTCTCTACAAAAATCAACAGGGACATTATTAGGTCAGTCAGTAGTTGATGCGATCTTTAGTAATAGTAATAGAAAAATTGCTAACCGATGCTAACAGACCTATAAAAGCTAAAAATATACAAACTGCCTTTGGCGGGCAGATGTACATACATGTATACATACCATTGTGAACCTAATTCCATGGTTAGGATAGAAGAAATGTCAATAGCATCACTAGGTCAATGCCAGGACGTCAGAATGGTCAATAGATTGCCTCATTGAGCAGATTAGTCTGCGGGTCCGAACATCGAGATCTGAACCTGATGGAGGTAAAACCCAAAGTGGCACCCGGGGCATCATTTCAGGGAATCGAATCGGGAATCCAATCAGGAACCTCTGACCCTAGATCTACTAACCGGTCACTCTACCACTATCCAGTTGAATTCCGCAGTCTAACAAAGAGTTTTCTGATTGTAGGGTTCTGATCCGAGCACTTATGAGATGATTCAGAAGATACAGACGCTACAGAAGAGACTCATTGCCAAGACAGAGGAGGTGGTGGAGAAAGAACTATTGATTCAGGAGAAGGAGAAACTATACGTGGAACTCAAACATATCCTGGCTCGCCAACCAGGGCCAGAAGTGGCCGAGCAACTCAGCATCTATCAAGGAACACTCAAAGACAAAACTAAACAACTCAAGGTAATAATTACTTGATACAATTGCTTTGATTCACCAACGAGAAATTCTCACAGCAGATGAGTTTGGGCGGATTTCGCTGCCATTGAATAGAGAAATGTTGACTTCAGACGGTTCCTTGACCGTTTATTAAACTAGCCAGTGACACTGTATGTATAGTGTATTAGCGGAAGAGAATTCTAGCCAACTGGCCCTAATTTTATCAATCAATAGCTACTTGTCACACAACTCAGCACTTATAGTCATTCCAGCTTTTTGTTTTGATGTAACCAACAAGCTTTATACATGTATGAGTTAGGAAATACTCACCAACTAGACAGCAGATCATCGGGACTGACCAGCTAGGTCAACGAATCAAGCAATGGCCGCTGCCACGCTGCACAACTCCCTGAGTGAAAGCTGAACCGGTTTGGTAATTGATATAACAAAGCAGCAGAGGTCAACCTTTGACCCCCAGTCAATGAATCAGTACGATAATAAGTGAACATTAGCTGAGGCATAAAACTTCATACCCGGCAGCATCTCTTTCCCATGGTCGGGTAATGGCTAATGTATTATCCGAGAACAAATAAGGCATGGTTTCTACCAGGATTCTCTGAGGGTGATGGGATCTTTATTAACAGTTTATCTTAGAACTCATCACTAAGATAACGAGAAGTTGAATGTTTCCACCAGGTGTTTTCATAGAGTTAGTTATATTCTGATATCTTTATGGCAATATGGGTGGTATGGGTGTAAACCCTTTCCCACATGTAGTATGGAGATTATGAAATTATAGCTGACTGTCAACAAAATCAACTGACTACCACATGTAATATAAACCCTACCACCACTCTAAAGGAGTGTCTTTCTATGGGTATCTGCACGAAAGGTTGTTCCCATAGCCGGTGACTGTGAGGGATAATGACTGTATGGGATCAGTCAACATGCACCAGCAATGACAATGGTGCCACTGAGGTGGAGCGCCACGCCTTTATTTTGATAACAGTCTTATAATTCCTCAGCTGTGTGGAAAGAGTCGGGTACCCATAAATTTCTTGCTGAGTTGACAGAGGCAGCTTTTAAATAATTCTGTGAACCCCAAATCGGCACCTTCAGCACTGATGAGGGCTCTAACCGCTGAGCCCCTGCAAATCTGCAGTATATGCAAAAGAGATTCCAAAAGAAAAAAAACTGAACAGAATTGTTTTTACCTTTCGTAGAGTATGGCGAGTGAATTGAATATGTATGAATCACAAGTAGCTGAGTATAAATATGAGATAGAGAGGCTAGCAAGGGAGCTTCAAGATGTCAAGAAGAAGTACTACATGCAGAAGAAGAAAGATCAATCCAATAGGTGAGCAGTGATAGGTTACTAGCGTTACTGTGAGCAGTGATAAGTTACTAGCGTTACTGTGATCAGTGATGACATGCTACGGTTTGCTACCAGTATACACATAGTCATTATGTAGTACCATACAATTTTTTCTCTATTATATTAAGACAATTAATGAAGTGATAAAAATAAAACCATCATATTATATGAGGGTGGGACAGCTTGCTCTTCTTTTGTATTCTGACCAGTGTTATCGGGTATCAGTTTTCGGTTCTAGATATACAAAAATTGACCCACAGTATTGTTGGCTCAGCCTTTCCCAGGGTTTGTCATTCACCAGGAGATTTTTTGCTTGCACCCCCTGGCCCCATAAACATTAACGTATTACAAAATCAATGAGGCTGACGCGACAGAGAGGAAAAACTGGAATCGAACCAGATATCGAACCAGATATCTCCCATCCAACACCTAGTATGTCATAGCTTTGCCCCTTCACTAGCTCAAACATTTTGTATATTATATTATATCATATCATATCGTATCGTATCGTATCGTATCGTATCGTATCGTATCGTATCGTATCGTATCGTATCGTATCGTATTATATGATATTATATTACATATGTTTTTATACTTGCAGAGAAAAAGAACGGGCGATAGCTCAAGCCGGAATGCCAATTATTCAGCCCCAGAAAGGAGCGGACCAGCCACGATTTACCGGTGGTGGATTCAACCTCAAACAACCAATGGCAAAAGCGTAACTGTTGGGGAGAGCGAGCTACTGGAGTGGAGAGTAATCGCATTCATCGCTGCATGCATCTACTGTATATGTATTCAACATACTAATAGTGATTCTGAGAACTGATTCTTCTTCCCAATATTAGATCATTGTCTTGACTGAAGCTTGGAAGAAATATAGGTTGAAATTCATGGTTATATTGAGCTCGTTAGTCTCTTCAAGATGGGTGGGGGTGTGGGGTTGGCAAAAGTAGTTGCATGGTCATCACCCACCATATACAGCTATAGCAACACGCATGCTGGGAGAACGCCTGCAATGTACAATGAAACTATTGCCTTTGTCCTTAAACCATTTAACAAATCGGATCTCGATATTAAATAAAAGAGGCCCTCCCAAAAAGTTACCTTCTTTATGGGGCACGCAGGTGAAGCAGAGAATCTCCTAAGGATAAACTCTGGGAAGTGCTGAGCCTAAGACTCAGTAGGGCAATTTCTGCACCACTGCTGACAGCTATTCTGATGGTGAGAGAAGAAAACAAGAGGAATTTACCAAATTTGTGGACCTTCTAGCACACGTGTACAAGACTATTCACCTGTGGTGTTGTAAATTGTTGTTCAAAGTTGCGCGTAGGAATGCCAAATGTGGTGTCAAGTTAAATGTGGGCATTTTTTAGACTATTCGGCATGCACCAATATGAGTCGATTTAAAGTCACTATGCCCCTAGCTAAGAAATTAGCTAATACATCTTATGTGCCTCAAAATGCACAGATTCTTTCAGCAACAGTGCACTCAGATTTCAGATAGAGGCGCCCGCATTCCAGCTAGACTAAAAACATCGAACGATTGTAAAAATTACGCGCGGAGTTTTCTCCTCTTGAAAGAAAGGTTGACGTTGAGAATTGTCCCTCTCGTACAAAGAAACGCGTTTGATGTCCGTAGTCCTACATCATTTATTGCGTAGATATTTGTGTTCTGAAAATAATTCTTTTAGGTTTTGTTATATTAATAAATCATGAATATCTTCATGATCTTGTATGGTTAACTGAGAGCTTTTGTTTGAAGACTAATTTTCTTTGTTGTCATTAGTAACCGACTACCGGGCAGTAGGGCACCTGTTGATGTCAGTTGGAAGTACCGTGTTCTTGCCGTTTAGTTTAGTGTAATAATTGTACAACGGAGAAGATGGCTCAACTGGACAAAAGGTATGCAGGTGCTCCGTTTGGAACTCAAACACCACGATTTGATGTGGCCGGGGTACATCCGGCTAGCAAAATGCCAGCATCTTTCACTCAAGTAAACTATTGTCACAAGACCATGGGAGATCTGAATAGAAAACGAGGACCGGGTTTGTATGACATTGAGTCAGGTGGATTCAAGCCAGATGCCGTCGATGCACGATCAGCTGGACCTGGATGGGCCAGAGAGTATGAGATGAAGAGATTAGCTGCACTGCCACATCTTCTGCACAAGGAGCAGTGGGAGGCTAAGCGAGCGTTGGTACGGAAGCTCGGGCCTGGCTCATATAACATCAAGGATTTCAAAGAGGTTTCAGATGAAATACCGAAGAGTAAAATTGGTATTTGTGGGTACCTAGGTAAAAGAATGAAGTCGGCATTCAAAGAGCGAACACCTGGTCCTGGTACGTATGGTGAAGGTGGAATTCCACACTCTGCATTGGAAGAGAAAGAGCGCAAGTCCACAAGCACCATCGGAATGCTAGATCAGGCCAGCAGTGGCAAGAGAGATCTTCCAACTGTTGGCTGTCACCTGGGGCCTGGAAACTACAACTTCAAGAGTTCGGTTGATCAACTTCAGGAACGGCAAGTCAGCATCCGTGGTCCGTATGATTTATTCAGCATAGACAGAAATAAGCCAATAAAAACTGGTCATCTCGCCAAGTTTGGCAGTACACAGCTCGGTCCCGGACAATATAATCTTAACTCCTTCACGGATGACATCAACTCCACTGCTAACAATAAGAAGGGCAAATTTGGTAAGACTGTGCAACATCCGCAGCAAGCAGAGAGAATCTTCTACTCTACACTGAGTCAGGTACCAATCACGGATAGAGAGGTGAGACCAGGACCTACCAGCTATAACCCTAGCCAAGATATGAGCAAGCCGGAGAACCATGGCAAAGCCGGCTTTCTCTCTGATTCAGTCAGAACAGATAAGCGGGCTATGAAGTTCTTCACCGGAAACTTTAATTCTGTTGGAGCAGGAAGGTGAGAATGTCAATTGTATCCGCTCTTTCATTATCTTTGATTCCTTGTGGGAGGCTATAGAGTTTATTCTCTGGTTTATAAGGTGACTTGATCAGAGCGCAGGAGAAAATTAGCTAGCAGTTGGATGCCCTTCCTGTCACAATCATTGGCTTTTTCCGCGTTTCGAACCAACTGTTCCCTGTAGACCTGCACACAATACAAGTCCTGTATTCTTACCAACCAGCCAGACTGAATTATAAATTCAAATTATATAGATATGATTTAGCACTTCTTAGTGCGCTGCCATGCACAAATTTCTCAGACAAACATTGGAAATTATGATTAACGTCAGCAGATGTTCAATTTCTAAGACTTCTTATTGGAAACTTTTGTTTAGCGTTGGAAACCCATTACGACTTCTTGAACTGAAAGTCCTTGAGCATTGTTGGCTATTGATTCCTCGTCTGTGAACTTCATAAAGATTATAACTGCGCATACAGTAGTAGTCATTGCTCTATGCGCAGATTAGCAGCTGAATATACTGGGTCAGGCGTTGTCTCGGGGCATATTTCAGGACAACTCCCTATGATCCACTCCATCCAAACAGTTCGCATGACAATTTTCTTGTGCATTGGGCATACCGAGCTCCTAGCTACCCGATAAAATTGGCATCTTCGTGATGTATAATCTTGATTCGAATACACATGAGGATGTTTTGTGATATTTATGACAGTACAGTTATCAGATGCCCCACCGTGACGACTAAGATTTCATACCAATTTTTCTGCCCCGCGGCCCAACAGCGACTAATTTAAAACCTAATCTGATCAGAGAACCTTTGTCATAACCAACACGTAATTGAATTCTAACTCAATAGATTTCATAATGATACTCACTTTCATTGGCAACAGAATAACAAGAAGGTAACAGACTGTGACTCTGTATACGCTCCTATGCGCTATTTACATCATGTCTGTGGTTTTAGGTATGAAGTACAGAAATTCCATGAGGCTAAACATAGAAATGGACACGAGAACGTGTTCAAATCTAAAACAGGTCGACTTACACACGATCAGGAGCCAGCTTTCCGTGAGCGAGTCCGTGAAAAGGATGTCCTCGTTAAAGATAGAGTTCATCTGGTGAAGCCTGAAAGACCACCATATTACTACCCAAATAATCTCACGGATCAGTACAGCACCCGGTGCCATACCATAGCCTGATTCGCTTCCCTTCATGTTGTCATTAGTCAAAGAAGGGCTCAAATTATAACGGTTTTCATGTAAAGATAGAACCTCTTCTAAAAATAGAGCCTCATCTAGAAACAGAGCCGCTTTGCAGAAGATAAAGGCCCTTTTATGAATATAAAGCCCTTCTGTCTGTATCCCACTACATGGAAACTTTGATGCTTGCCTCTTTCTGACATAAACCACTTGACAGAAAAAGAGAGACTTTATTACTAAGTCATGCAGTATATTTTTGGCTGGAGGGTTGTTTCCTCTGATTAAATTGCTCAACTCCGTTTCTATTTTGCATTTCCTGCCGCACCTACACATTGTACAATAACTCACAGCAAATATTTTTCTTAACAGGCTTTGCTCAATTTTAATGTGTTTTGTTTCGACACCTTTGCTTGCCTTCCGACGGTTTTTGCTCATTGTAATTGGTTCCTCAGTCTGTTTCAATTGGCGATATAATTCAAGTTCACATTGTTGCAGAAAGTTTTCTATAACTTTTATTTTTTATAATAAACTGTAGCGGTATAAAAATCTGAAATCACAGGTTTGTGTATGGCTGGAATACTGTTACAATGATAAGACAAAAATTAAACACTGGGATAAAGGCCTAGCCACATACTCAGAACATCATTATGAGGCAGGATACAAACAGTAACCACACCGACGGACTGACCAGCAGTCATGACACGTCCCTAGCTAGCTCAAGGTGACCTTGAACCATCTTCTTCCCCACACATTGACCCCTCAACTGGGGGGCACTGTGATAGCACAGCATTCTCTTCTTTCTGTAACTGAATAGCTTACAGCTCATATAAATTACATAGATGGCTGGGGTTATTGATGAGAATTAACAGCCCTCTCTCATTGAACTTTTTCTCTGATGGAAATGTTTTAAATCGAGCGGCCACCGTGGGAAGTGATAGCTAACTAACGAAGGTTAACCAGGGTGATGGTCAGCTGGTCTGTGTGTTCTGGGACGAATCCTCCGATGGCATAATCAGATCTACAACAGTAATTATGGAGTTATCCTCCCCTCTGGCTCTATGGAGACAACCGTGGAAGCGCTAAGATGGCCAGAGTGTTTGGAAAAACAGCTACATTATCAAAATGGCCTGAGGTCCCTGTGCTTTTTATGGTTGAGGACTTGAGGCAAGCTGAGATTGTATGTAGCGCTTCCCGAGAGTTATCCTCCCCTCCCCTATGGCTCGCATTTACTGCTTCTATGAAACAGTGTCAAATAGAGGCTCAATTGAGATCAATCACAATGCCAGCTGAATATAAAACTGTTTGAATCACAGTTCTCTCCTCTCAGGTAGGGGAGG
>Ga0224501_10003204_pt1 | contig 12869 bp, 8 predicted proteins | sample SF_Oct11_sed_USG_4_FD_169105 | JGI IMG/M metagenome (GOLD analysis project Ga0224501, IMG submission 169105) | Sediment microbial communities from San Francisco Bay, California, United States - SF_Oct11_sed_USGS_8_1 | ecosystem: Environmental > Aquatic > Marine > Sediment | place: USA... | reverse complement strand
CCCTATCTTACTGTGATACAGCCCTATCTTACTGTGATACAGACCTATCTTACTGTGATACAGCCCTATCTTACTGTGATACAGCCCTATCTTACTGTGATGCAGCCCTATCTTACTGTGATACAGCCCTATCTTACAGTGATACAGCCCTATCTTACAGTGATACAGCCCTTTCTTATTGTGATACAGCCCTTTCTTACTATGATACAGCCCTATCTCACTGTGATACAGCCCTATCTTACTGTGATACAGCCCTATCGTACTGTGATACAGCCCTATCGTACTGTGATACAGCCCTATCTTACTGTGATACAGCCCTATCTTACTGTGATACAGCCCTATCTCACTGTGATACAGCCCTATCTTACTGTGATACAGCCCTATCGTACTGTGATACAGCCCTATCGTACTGTGATACAGCCCTATCTTACTGTGATACAGCCCTATCTTACTGTGGGTGGAACTTCATCTTTCACAACACCCTTGGCTGTTTCTAATCACGATATTTAAGGAGCCCCAGCTTCAGAGTAACCTTCTCTATGAGGCAAGCGGAAAGTCCCCTAATGACACACCCTCGGAAATGCAGAGTTAAAGGCTCGGTATCATGCGTCTGATAATGGTCAGCAAACAAGAGAAGACAAAACCTGTCCAGATGCTGGTGAGGAAAATACGAGTGAGTGGAATCGATGATTCAGACTTTTATATTGGATAAAGGAATCTTCACCATGGATGGGCCGATCCCCCATTCAGTTTTCTGGCCTTCACCATGGATGGACTGCCCTGAAAGCAACCCTTTGGCTTACTCATGCTCATCCCACACAGAGAATAACTTCTTAGGCTCCCTGACTATCCATAGGGGCTCTTAAGAAGTAGAGCCCCGCACTTCCATCGATTGATACAGTTTGCCAGACTATCAGATTTCCGGCAGCCCATTTCATATCATTAGACAGGATACACATGAATAAACAACATTAAAGTTTAGATCGTTAATAAATCTATGGTGTGGCTGCGAGCAGTCCCAAAGAGATTAGGTTAAAACCTACTGAAACCAAAACAGTTCCCACAGGAAAAACTATTGTAATACTATTACCACATATACAGAGCTATACTACAGAGGCCCGATTTATCTGCAGGGGCTCTGTCCCAGGAGGGGCTTTACATAATGTGAACAGACCTTTGGCATAGGCAGATCCCAGACAAGGGGGCTCTAATATGGCATCTACGGCCCCTAATAAGTTTGTTACTCTACCGTTGCTGAGCCGTTTTCTGCGTATAACCATAACCTAAAACGAGCAAGGACACCACTAACTACATATTGCTTCCATCGAACCCTGTGAGTGTATCCCCACCATAATACGGGTAGATATTATAGTGTAACCCACCTTTAGAGCAGAGACCAAATTAATAGAGTTTTTGGGCCAGCAGGCTGGAAAAAATCTATTTTTTAAAATAATTTTCTAGTCTGAATTTTCGGCATGAACCCAAAACTAAATTGGGTCACTATCAATTGAAATGGTAGCAGAATATATATCAAAATGATATCGATTTGAGGATCCTAAACATAGATAGGGCAGGGCAGCGATAGGATAGGATAGGGGAGTAGCAGATTGATTAGCGATAGAATTAAAATTACCGCTAATTGCTAGGTATGATGCTCCAAGCTTCTACACGTAAAGTAACGAGCTTCTATTTTTGCCAGTGCGCCATTATAACACGAGTATGTCTCCAGATCTATAGTTATGGGGTGGGAAGCAGCTCTAGCGCACTACCTTATAAGTGTCGCCAAATGTGGCTGATCATTTGTTTCAGATAATGCATAATTCATACGAAATTTATATAGTAAGTAATTGAAACCTTAGGATTTTGTATACATTTTCATTTTGCCGGTTTGTGACCAGATGCCTTTATTGGGTAGCCTCGTATGAACTCCATCACCTTCACTTATTTCATTCAGTGCTCGACTTCTCATTCAGCCAGCATTAACCTTATAGCTTAATTTCCTATAACCTCCCTTTCAGTAATACCACAAATTGATTCAGAGCGCGGTGCGCCCGAGCTTCCTGTGAGTATCCTACAGTGGTAGATAGTATAAGCTGAACTTTTTCTATAAGCGGAATGTTTTCTTATACTTCTGTTATGCATTTGCCATCTCTCTTTTAGGCTGACCCCCTTGAACGCTAAAATCAAGATGGCCACTTCACTGGCACCAACTGTTCAGCTAAACCTCACCCAAACTGAGTCATACACGACGACTCTCTTTCCAGAGACAATCGTATCGGATAATCTATGGAAATATCTCGGTATTATAATTCTCGTTCTGGGTACACTCGGCCATACTCTCTCTATAACTGTCATGGTGGCTAGTAAGACGATGCGCGTACAATCATCAACCATCTACCTGATCGCCATGTCCATCGCCGGTATTCTCACTCTCTATACTGGCCTGCTCAGGTATTTTATATTTATCGGGATAAACGGATGGACTGATGACCTCAGAAATCTGTCCCATGCCGGCTGTAAGCTTCACTTCATGTTAACTTACGCTTCGCTGCAATACTTTGCTTGGATGCAGGCCACCGTGGCGTGTGATCGTCTTATATCCGTGCTCTCTCCTCACACGTACATGCTATCCTGTAAGTGGAAGATTGCACTGATCGTGGCACTGATAGAGCTCACCCTCGTCGTATCTCTGAATGTAGCAGTGCTGGTATCTGTCGGCCATAACGACGAAGGTTACTGCATACCCACGGCTATAGACTTCTGGTTCGATGTTTGGGGGTATATAGACTTGGTCAGCTTCTCACTGCTACCGGCGTTTATCATGATAATCTGTAACAGCGTCATTCTGGTCATCCTAAAGAAAAGTAAGATGCGAACAAGTAGTAGCTCGAACGTGGCTCGATCACTCACCGTTATGCTGATGGCTCTGAATGTCCTCTTTCTAATCACAACACTACCAATCTCGGTGATATTCTTCCTGAACTGGGGTACGTTTGGCGAGCGACATTACGCCATCACCGAGCTCTGCTGGACTATTTTCAGCCTGCTGCAGTATGCCGGCTCAGCAGGAACATTCTTCGTTTACTGCTTCACCGGCTCCAAGTTCAGAGAGGAACTGTTCGCTCTACCCACAACTCTCTGCGGCTTCAAATCAATAAAAGTGGCAGCGCAGAGTCGAAAGAGTTCGGCCGTAAGTAACAAATCAAGAGCTATGTTAACGGAACCGAAGAATACCAACACGTGTAAAAATTATCGCTCACTGAGTATCACAGATGAGACTGACGCATGACTAGAAGACGGTGAACAAAGCGTCAATCGAAACCAACCAAACAAGTAGCAAGAACTCGGTGAAAGGTTTTAACTTTCTAACTAACCAGGACCTTGCATGGATGCTGTTGGAGATGCTGCTGGGGAATGAGCCACCCAGTTATGTGGTAGTAATTTATGGTGATGGATTTACTCTGGGTCATTCCCTCGCGTGGCATGTGCCAAGAAAACTCATCTGTATTCTTATAGTTAGTCTGTGTTATTCTTAATGTGAAAAATAAACAGGAATCTGATATAAGCTAACAACACTTAACAGAGTAGTCATCTCAACCTAACAACCAGTCATTAACTGTTCTGGAGAAAGCATTCTGATGCTGTGTGGTTGGGGAGCGGGTATGACTGGGTGGCTTTATGAGGAGGTGTTTTGGTAAAGCTGTATAATACCTTATTCAGTAAAGGATGGTCAAGCAATGCTGTGTTATTCTATTTAATCTTATAGTATAATGTCAAGTAACCCATTGTGAAACATAAACTACTGCTTATAGGACAGGTATAAAAGGAGCTTTGGCTGCTTTTATAAACACATTGTAGTTTCTTCCATGGGCGAGTTAGGGGCCAGCCAGACTCATATTGGTCAACTCTGGAATAACTTTGGTCACCTAAATGACTTTACACTGCTTCTCCACAGATTAAAATTGCTGCCCAATAACAAATAGCATATGTTATGCAACGGAAAATAATCTCATAGAGTGTGTTACAAGAACATTATAGCTCATTGGGCTTAGTGGACAGCACACTGGACTTAAATGATATCACATTGGCTTAGCGTATAGCACACTGGGCTTAGTGGATAGCACACCGGCTTAGTGGATAGCACACTAGGCTTATAGTGGGTAGCACACTAGGCTTAAAGGATAGCACACTGGGCTTAGTAGATAGCACACTGGGCTTAGCGGGTAGCAAACTCTGCCTTAGTGACCCAGATAGAGCCCCGGTGTGTGGGAAATTCTCAAATTCTCTCTCATTCCAGTATTGATAACTGTACGCTGATATGATTAGTTCCATTCAATCCTGTGTTATAAATAAATAGGTGGCCTCGTTAAGCAGATTTTCTGGACAGATGTTAATAGTTTGTCAGCCTGATTGCCAAAGAGCAATGGACAGTCAAGTGTGGACACGGCAACTCAATAATAACTGATCAAGACAGATGGATGCTAACCATGTAACTGACTGTCAATATGGCGACTGGCTGAAATGGCCGACAGGTCACAAGATAAAGAAATGGACATAAAGTTCCGAGGAGGCAATATATCACAATCACAAATCAAGATATAATAAAAACTACAGTATAATAATCAATATATCAGTGCAATGAGTAGACAATTCTCAGCTAGTTTAAATCTAGTTGGGGCTCAATGGATTTGTCAGTGGCCTCTCTGTAGTGGGAGTTCTGGTTCAACCATTAGATTCAGTCAGTTGGTTCCCCAGTGGTGATTTCTGGCTCCGCCACCAGATTCAGTCAGTTGGTTCTCCAGTGGTGATTTCTGACTCCACCACCAGATTCAGTAAGTCCTGGTGTTTCTCATCATAAGATCCTCTGCCTTTTATGGTCATTACGATTGGTTCTTCCTGCAGAACTCCAGTGATAGTGAACTGTGACTCGTAATAAACATCATCCCTGCAAAACACCACCAACTCAACACGTAACCTATGTTATAGACACACATAGTAAATAAACCATGTCTATAAGTTGGTGCAAGGACAACAATCTATGTATTATAAACATGCAGGCATAATAATAATCGTACATAATATGTCTATGAGACGGTAAGAGGGCAACATGAAATCTACGCGTTATAACATACAGTATATGTCTAGGGAAGGGCTGGGGTTTCTGGATGATAGCTTCCAAACTAAGACGCTAATCTCCTTGCTCGGGGCTTGTGACATGACATGTGTCTGGTGGTTGATAGATAGACTGTGAAAAGCTCAGGTTATTGACACGAGATTTATGGAATTAACAGAATACTGTGATATCCCAACGATCCCCAAGTTCAACATGAGCTGCTAATTTTTAACCCCGATATAGTGAATTTGCGAGAAAAAAAAACCCACAAAATCTCAAACGTTACGTGAAGAATCGCAAATAACATTACGCGAAAAAACGTAAATAACGTTACGTAAAAAAAACGCAAATCAAGTTACGTGAAAAATTGCAAATAATGTTACGTAACAAATTGCATCGCAAATAAGCATGCCGAGTGAAATCACAAATCGCCCTTACAAGGAGCGCGCTGATTGGCTCAATCACTTCTATAGCCCGTGGGAATCCAGAAGGATATAAAGTAGAAAGTCCGAATGACCAACTACGTCTGATCTGAAACCTCATTTGAGCCAGTTTGGGAGCATTCATCATCGTAGAGCAAGAAACAATCAGATTCAAGAAAGCCAAAGCATTAGAGGTGATTATAGAATGAAATCTGGCAGAATTTACCAGCGAGTAGCAGTTAGTTGAGTTTGACTACGAGCGCATTTCACTTTCGCTTTATATTTAGTTTATATTTAGTTGCCAACACTAATTTTCTCGTTCGCATGATTTCAGTCTATTTGGCCAACGCGCGGGCCACCCGAATTAAAGTAAAGATAGAGCACTCTTTTACCCAACATGTTAGGGCTGCGCTACCTTGTCCGAAAACGACTATTATTTCCCTTTCGAGCAATACCAAAGAAATCCACAGTCCCTCTGGCCATTCCGGCTAGATAATGGGTGGTCTATCCTAGACAACCGGTAGCACGATGTGAGGAGATGTGACAGGGGCCTCCTTACCTGGCCAGGAATGTAGCCGTGATAAGTACATCACTCTTTGTCACGTGAGCAATATGGGCCTCTAACATCCCACTGGTGGGCTGTAAGATGAATGTATCGTTCTCACACGTTGTCGTGACAGCGGCGGACACTCCGTTCCAGTGACTCGCTGACAGCGTGCGATTCCGCAGTAAGAATGTCAGCTGTTTGGGCTGCCCGACGAGACACGTACCGAAATCTAGTTCCTGTTTACTGGCTGTCAGGTTCGGCAGGATGAGGGAGGCATGAAGGGGCAACTCCTGAAATGCAGGCGGAGTCATCATCATAATGGCATTACAGCATCGCTCCAGATCAAATATCAAAGACATCGCGACCCACCTATCATATTACACTCCAACAGATGGGATTGGATGGTTTTGTATTTTAAATGGATAACATCATTAGGACATGAGATCAACGAGAAGCTATTTAATCAGACATCATACATCTTTCAAGAAAAGGCCATGCTGCATGGTGTGAGGCCGTGGAAGTATCTAATGATATTCTTGTGAAGCAGTGGAGGGCTACGTAGCCACCAGCTGCCTACAGTGTCCATATAATTATACTATCACTTCTAAACATTCATAAATATACATATATGATAATAACTATGTAGCTGCTAATCCATCTACCATTGGTTCTTTGCTAGTTGCTAATACATGGAGAGTGGAGAGAGTGAAGGGTGTTAGCATTGGTGAAGATCACAATTATCAGCTAACCTGAATGGCCCCACTGGTGAAGAGAAGTTTGAGCCGCTCGCAGAAGTGAAGTTGTCTCTCTTGGCCTCTCCGGAACACCACAAGGGGGTGCTGTCCGATCAACTCCTCTGCCTCTTCTGGTTGGCTGTTGACCAGGAGCAGCTGGTCAGGGTCTATCTGGTAGTCTATATAAACCTGAAATACACAGACGCTCCCCGAATTAACGCCCTGGCAATCCCATAGAAAGGTATTTAGCGATGAGTGAATCAGTCATAGGATACCATCATTTTACTTTACATGGATAGATATCACCGAACCAGAGGCTTGCTAGGAAGGAGATCCACATACAGAGTACATTTTATTAAAACCATCATGGAGCTATCTGAGTAACGGAAAGTAAATTTTTCTCCCGTGAAATATCTTTAATCGAGGTTCCTGATAAGCTGCTGATGATGAGGAGAACTTACCTCAGCACTCTCATTTGGTTTCAGAGAGAGATTTCCATCCAGTGCTGCCGCTGGGATGCTTCGAGTGAAAACAAATGGATGCGGCACATCAACCTGTAAAGGGGAGATAACTCTAATCACAGATCTGTGAGCTTCACCCTGCCGGAAAGTCAATGCACTGGGAAGATAATTGGGCGATTTTATTAGTGATAGAGAAGACAACTCAGTACAAAGTGAGACACCGGAAGAAACATTAGCTGATAACCATAACATGGTTCTTCAGACAAAATAACGCGCAGGGATTAACAGCTTTTTTATTGATGGGCAACATGATTTTCTCATTCAGGTTAGTCAGTGAGTCATGTTGAATAGATCACCTTGAATGTTAGCAGGGCCTCAGTAGAGTTAGTCAGCTTGGTTCCGTTGCTGATGCAGTGGAAGGTCTTTGGCTTAGTGACCCCATCTCTCATCAAGTCACTGGCCACACCCCTGAACCTTAATCCTTCGTCATCCATATACTCGTTGCTCAATCTAAAATTTAATTCTAACTCCATAAGACTCACAGACTTGGTGTGACTCAAAGACCGGATGTGACTTACAGAGTGGTTGTAACTTTAGTGCATTAAGACTGTTTATCCGGTCGGTATGGCTTACTGATTCTGAGTAGAAAACTAGCCGATGCAATGTCCTGATGGTCTTTCCGTGGGCTTTTACATCGTAGTTTGTCCGCATTACAGTTGGTCAAACATTGACCGCTAGGATCACGGTAGGTCGTTTGTGCGAAGCACCGCGTTTCCGGTGTGATGTCTCTAAGTTACTACGACTGTTATGACGCCCCGGAGACGAAGTAAAATGAAAGGTGTGTGGCGATTAGTCCTTGTCAAGTCGCAGATTATTGATCACTGCATTTGGTTGATTTTAATTGTCTAAAACTGTACGGATCATCGGCAGGTTTTGACTGATCGCCAAAGAGTTCGAATCCTACCGATTGGCCCTTAACGATGGGCTACCGATGACCAATTCGATCGGTAAGCCCTACCGACCGGATAATCCATCTAGTCTGAATGCACTTAGAGTGTGGGTGTAACTTACAGACTGGGTGTGACTCACAAGCCGGGTGTGACCTACAGCCCCGATGTGACTTAAAGACCGGGTGTGACTTACAGACCGGGTGTGACCTACAGGGTGGGTGTAGTTTACAGAGACGGTGTGACTTACAGCCCCGTGTGACTTACACAGTTGGTGTAACTTAGAGTGTAGGTGTGACGACTTACAGAGACGGTATGACTTACAGACCGGGTGTTACTTACAGGCCCGGTGTGAGTTACACAATTGGTGTGACTTACAGTACTGGTGTTACTTACAGAGCTGGTGTGATGCATCCTGCCAGGTTCAGTCTCATTGGCTGCATGTTATATCCCAAAACCCTGAACACTTTCCCCGGAATCACAGCATCCTACAGAACAGAGTGTATCAGCTTCTTAGTGTCTCTTCTTTATACCAGTGGGACTTGCCATATTATTTAGTGGATCTGTTCTACATGGGCACTAACTCGAGAACCCTCTGCTGATCTTCTGTGCACAGATTCTCGCACCTGCATAAAGGCGCTTCATCACTCCAGTTTGTGCCAGTTCCGCCTCTTGAGAATGGCCTTGGGAATGGCGCGTTCGTTTTCAGTCCCCAGTCAGAATTGAACTGAATGCAAATCGGGGTTTAAAGGCGCTTTAAGGTCTAACTATGCAATAACTTTTGCGGAATGACCAGCACTTACTTACCTTTGGTTCGAGATTAAGATAGCCAAGAATATAAGAGAGACAATCCTCTCCCATTGGGTCTCCTGACTCAGGGTTAAAGGTCAGATTAATGAACCCTTTATCTCTGGCTGGAATCACCTGAAGTCACATGAAAGATCCACACGTAAGACAGGTCGTCACATGGGGAGGTCTCTTTATGGCATCGCGGACAGTTTATTGCAGATAAAAGTCATTGATAAAGTTTCTGAACCCGTTAGAATGAATCGTCGACAAAAATTTTCGTAGAATGGTGGCTTGATACACAGATCATCAGCTGAAAACCAGGTCTGGTTTTAGGGCATGCTTCAATGCCACAAGATCTGGATTGGTCTAATGGCTTGGTACTGTTCCTATGTACCAAACCACAAAGTCTCATGGAACTGCCAGAGCACCAAAAACTCTACACTCATACTAAAAGGTGTAGATCATGTAAAAAGATCATGTTTTTCTCTCGTTCAGTCTCTCAAACTCTCAAACTCTCAAACGTATGTTGGGAGACTGGCTTACCATCTGTTCAGGGTGAATTGTGAGGGGCTTACTGGCCGAGTGACCCTCATGAGGCCGAATCACTACATTAATCAGTGGTTCATCAGGAGGCCGTGTAGAGCCCTCAGCGCTTGTAGAGGCCCGACTCTGCAAGACAGTCATTCTGCTGGGTCCAGGCGTAGAGTCAGGAGTGTTAAAAAGCAGCTCAGTATCTGGTCTTTCTACCACTGGCTCTATAAAAAATAGGAGAGACAAAGATTCATTTCCATTTCTCATACTCAACTGCAGATCTCATCTTAATGGGGAGTACCTATAGACTGCAGTATTCACCCGAGTTTTTAAGCTGCAGATTTCACCTGGTGAGTATGCTGGAGTTATCATCTAGTAAGAAACTGAGCTGTAGTTCTCACCTGGTGAGTGTTTTGACCTCTCTATTGGGTTGCCATCACTGTCCTTCTCAGGAAATGAATCACCAAATGTAACTAGAAAGTCGATCAGCTGCTCATCATTAGGAGTCAGATTGAACATCTGCCAGTCAATTCTTGTATCTGTGGAAATATCAGTTCATAATTCCCTACCTTAATGTACCAAGAGTACATAAGAGCAATAAGCATTTTAACAGTAGGCAGAGCAGTCTGGCCGATGAAGACAGTTGAGTTGGTCCCGACTTGACATCTTATCTTCAGAAAGTCAGATGCAAGGATATCTACTAAGGGTAATCAGACCGTAACTGATTAATACCCAACTGGGGAGGTAAACTTCGCCATCTACTGTAGACAAATACCTTTATATTGGAACTTGCTAAATAAAGCTGTACTTACCACAAGGGCTGTGGTTGTTCACTCTAACAGTGCGTGTGATTGGCTTAGCGTTGGAAGCATGAGTGCCAAATCTGCAATGATTACCAGAATATAAAATATATCTGAATAATTAAGGATTGTCTAGAAACGTAAGGCAAGCTCTAAAGTCCCGGAAGGCATCCCGTACTAAATGACCTAGCTATGCAGTTGCAGCTATGTTTGTACAGTGCATAATGGCTGATCACTTATTATTTGGTACTAGTACCTGGGGCAGGGGTTATGACCATTCAGTCGTATACATATGAGTTAGATACCCTCCGAGGGTTTCATCTTATAGTACTTACCTCAGTGTGGGATAACGGGCTGTAGATGCCATATGGAACTGTATGGGTATCCCAGTGACATTGACCTTCATGAGGATATTAAACGGGTCAAGGTTGCCGACCTGACAAGTCAGCACATCATTATATTCTCCCCACATGTCAGTATAAAGGGAGAGTGCAATGACTAGCTCCTGATAGGGAGCTAGCTCTCCACTATCCGGAGTAGGGATGATAGCCAACCCCTTATCCGTCTTCAGTAGCTGCTGCTGAAGCTCTACAACCAATCAGAATCAGTGAAATGCTTGCATGGCCCAACCAGCATCACTGAAGTGTTAGCACTGGCCAATCAGGAAACTGAAAACATTGACTTAAATGTATGGCTTAATCTCACTCACCAATCAGTGCTCGCTCCTTACTCTTGCTGTTAGGATCGGCGATGTTAGCCGTTTTTGAGAGAAGATTCTTTCGTCCGATACCGCTATAACAAAGTAATAAGGTTATTCTCAGCTGCCATTAGAATGGCACTTATATGAAAACTTTCCATCGCCTGTATTCTCACCTTATACTGAGATTTCTCATTATCTGTTTACAGGGAGACCTCAGTCCAATCATTTCTGAGAACTATTTTGTTGTTTGAATGCTAAACATATTAGATCTCCTCTATCATCATAACGATATAATAATATAAATCATTTATCTCAATCTATGGGAATGGCACGTTTTCTAGTTTAGTTTATTAGGTACTGGTAGCTAAAAACCTTTGTACTATTTAAGTGGTATTTGGAAGCCTGACGCTATGGGGGTATAAAACCTTTAAAGTACCCGCGTGCCCTACATTTTTAAACAGGGGAAAGTTGTAGGATAAAAAAAATTAAGTCCCCTGGAGAGGCGACCATGGCTGGATAATTACTTGGTCAGTCAGATAGTCAGTGAGTCAGTTAGTAATAACAAAGCTAGTAGTTACTAGCGACAACACCTTACCTCTTGCAGTTAAATCGGGAGGCCGGAGGAGTGGGAGGTCGGGAGCTATAATTTTGGACAGAGAGTTTATAGCTTGTTGGGATGGATGTCTTGTTCCTCATGTACAGATATTTACAAGCTACCGTTTCCACGACCACCTCTCCATAGTCAATCAGCTGATCATTAGCAGATGCCTCATCAAAGTTTCTACAAGAAAAAACTCCTCATACCAAGCTGAAGATTACAAACCGCCAAGTTATCCTCAAACCCCCTATCCGAATATCCATCCAATAATCTCATGAGCCATCGTCCTCGTAAGTTAGCAGGCGGTAGGGATCTTATTCACTTACGGCATGTTTGGTGCATCCTGAATGGCGTAAGCTATCTGAAGGCCTTCCACCCTGGCTGTTATAGACAGGAGAATCGGCTCCTCCATTCCCAGTATGTGACAGGGCAAAATCACATCATCAATATCCACCTACGAAGAGTGATCTCACTGTGCAGGAAATCCACTCTGTACAGCAGCGTGTCAGCTGTCAGACGTCCACAGATAACACCTGCCAATCCTGTGGAGGCTTTCTGAGAGAGCTTTACTGTTGCCATCATTAAATTCCACCAGACAACTCGCAGCAATGCACGGTACATAGCAATAAAACAATATTTAAGAAAGACGTACATTATTGCTGCGAGGGCGGTGCATGTGATCACAGCTTTACCTAGGCCGAGATTGGCCAGCTTAGAGATAGCCACTTAATTGAAGTCTTCATAACCAGGCTCTTCCTCTAAGTCTCTAACCCTCAGCCTTACCTGCTGGTGAGCCGTGAATGTGAGCTCCACCTCTAGCTGCTCTCGAGCAGAGAGTTCTCCAGTCTCCTTCAGCTGGACAGTACATAGATCAGCCTGGCTTCCAAACGGCTGTAAACATTTGTTCAATGTTAGATAAAAACATCCCCTTATGCATAAATGGAAAAAGCTAAGCCAAACTAATGTGGCATAGGTAATGTATAGAGACCACCTGTCAGTCATGATAGCTCAGTGGGATAGCTCACTGTCTGTCCTCCCCATGACCCCGGTTCAATTCCCAGCCACGGCGGAGTATTTCAAGGGATTTTTCCCTGGTTGAGTCCTTCGCAGTATAACGAAGTTGTTCACGGGACTAACCATCCAGTAATGCAAAAACGACAATGGTTACAGAAACTCATCAACAGACAATTCTTCAGCTAGGAGGACGCAGGCGAGAACCGCAGCCCA
>Ga0224501_10003203_pt1 | contig 12870 bp, 5 predicted proteins | sample SF_Oct11_sed_USG_4_FD_169105 | JGI IMG/M metagenome (GOLD analysis project Ga0224501, IMG submission 169105) | Sediment microbial communities from San Francisco Bay, California, United States - SF_Oct11_sed_USGS_8_1 | ecosystem: Environmental > Aquatic > Marine > Sediment | place: USA... | reverse complement strand
GTTTAGTTTAGTTTAGTTTAGTTTAGTTTAGTTTAGTTTAGTTTAGTTTAGTTTAGTTTAGTTTAGTTTAGTTTAGTTTAGTTTAGTTTAGTTTAGTTTAGTTTAGTTTAGTTTAGTTTAGTTTAGTGTAACCATGAGGAGGTCAGGCGAAAGAAAAAATGACAATCATAATAATAATGATGGAAAGGGCAAAGGAACTAATAAGTCGATTGGAGACAAACCAAAGATGGCTGATGTGAAAGGAATAAGAAAAAGATTAAAATGGAATAGGAAATAAGCAGGACATGTCGCTAAAATGGTGAACAATTAGCTGAGAGTCTTGACGATATTGTAACTGAGAAACAAAGGGAGACGAGGTCGGGCTAGAATATGACGTAAAGTTGGGGTCTGGAATTATGAAAATAATGGGTGACTCTAGCTTGGGATAGGAATGTCTGGTTCAGTGGTGATAGGATTTTCCTCCATCGGTGGAGGAAAAATGCATGGCAATGATAACGCTTACAGGCCCTCACATGCCACAAGAGATCTGCTACATAAATTGCAAATTTAAAAATTAATAAAGATGCATGAGAAATCTTACCTCGTAGACTCATTATTTTATTATAAATCCGTAATAAACTCAGAATACTTTTAATACGCAGGAGTTACGATTAAACTGACCTCCACAAAAGCAGATTTAATGCTTCAACTAAAAGATTGAAATTCATGCATGCTTGGCATATTTATACTTGTTTAGACCGCTCAATATTGGCATTATCGAATACATGATCAGCAACAGGAAATTATTGTAAAGGCATATATCTGCCTGCCTGGAAACCATATTGACAAAATTGGTGAGCATATATACGCTATAGTGGTGCTGCCACATTAGCCGATTTCACAGTCGACTTTTCAGTAGCGGTACCCTAACATCAATTTTAGGGCACCTACCAAAATCTATTTTGGCAGGACTTCAATGTTTCAATTGTCTTATGATCTATTTCATTTTAGTTCTTATAATGTAAAAACCCTCTTTAGTCAGTCATGACTGCGGGTTTAATTTATATATATGTAAAGCCAACCACAACACTTGAAGGATTTTCATTTTGGAACTTACAACATGCGACAACCACTTGCAGCAACATGTCATCTCATCAAAAGAGACAGACTGCAGCAAATGTTGTATCAAACTCTTTGGTAAGATGGACATAAAGTCTTTTATAAAGGTCTTTATATCACTGGGCTGTGTCATCTTCCTCCAAATCCTGACCAGTGTCAGTGGTATGCAGAAAATGGCCTAATGAGTCCAACTATGTCCCAGGGTGCATCATAAGAGGACTTTTGACTGCACCCACATGCCCTATAGAGAAGATAACATAAAGAGCGGACCATCTTTATTCAATAAAGCGATTCAAACCCGGCGTGGCTGAGACACAAAGTGATACCATAACGGGCTATCGGACCAGTTGCCCTGTTTTTAAGTCCAGTGTACTTATATCCACTAAGTCACCGCCTCGTCTTCATTGCGTAATCTAGTTATCATAGGCTCCGCAACGTTTTTATGATTCCAGACAGAAAAAGCAAATAGCATGCCCTTTTGAAGTTGTCCTAGTCACATCCAGATTAGATTTCAAGAATTTGCAGTGTCACAAAACCTATCATGACCGAAGTTCCGTACCAACAGCCATTCAAGATTTAAGCAACGCAGACTGTCTGTTTGGTTGGAGTTGTCTTCTCGGCTTGCTCAACTAACCAATCACGGCTCGGCTTTATTTCATGCAGCTTAGTCGGTATCGTCCCAAAGTTCAGCTGAAATTGGAGAACAGTTGCTACCGACAAAGGCAAACAACTACAAAAAGATTTATCTCTGTCAACAGACGAATGAGATTGTCATCACAGAAAGTAAAGGGTCTCAGACTGGTAAATTTAATGGATTGCACCAGTGACCTGGCAGCACCGCTAGTTGCTCTTACAATGCCATAAAGGGTATGTTCATGTCACAGTTTCTATGACATGGATCACTGGCATAATGTCACTGCATGACAGATCTACAGACCTGCCATCCATGCTTCCCAAACCGACACTATCTGCTTCCTATGTAATTTGGCTTTTACCAGTAACCAGTAATAAGATTCGTTTCTTTTACATGGATGGGTGTACAATAAAGCAGAGGCTTGCTTCCAGGATTATCCATGGTGTGGCCCTTTAAAGTTTGTGTGTGGGCCTCTGTTATTTATCGTTGCTTTTGAAACTTGAGGGGGTTGGGGTGATACAGCTTATGTCACTTCAACATAAAAGAGTAAGAATGAGAAAGGCAATATTCTAGACTACTACTATTGGGGCCATGCAAGGCAGTGCTAAATGGAAAGTATACTACCATTGAGTAAATGCATTGAATAAATCATTGGGCAGCATTTATTACTTTATATAAATATAAAGTGCATGCTGTTACGCAAATGGTGTTGGTTTTATTTTAGTTGAAACTTGTAGAAGTCTTTGAGCACTTCTAGAGATAGTGATTTTGCTAATATGTATCATCATATGGTGATATTTGGGGAGGTTGTGTGGTTAGTAATGAGGATTAGCTGTAACATAAATTCATCTACACGTATATTGTAGCGGAGAGAAACAGTGGTCATTGATCCACCATGTCTGGCTCGGTTTGCTCGGTCATCATTGTGCTTATAGAGTTATCTTCCCCTTAGGACGCAGTGCATACGTATAATAATTATAGTGAAGGAGTTGTCGCCTCGCAATAGCAACAGAGAAGACAACTTCGAAAATACTGCGCTGTCTGCTAAGGAAGACTAGTTGAGGCCACGACGGGTGTTAAACAAACAGAATTGCAATATTTGCTTTTTTTGCTGCACAGATAATAAAAATATTAAAATAATCTGTTAATGTGGAACAAATCCTTTTATTATTTGTTCGAAAACTGGAGTTTATCTGCATCAAAATTATTAGCAGAAAGTGTCATCGATTTTGTACCTTACGGAGCGTCTTATTACCTGGTTGGCTTGAGTCAGGTACTAGCATAGTACTTGCAGGTGCGTATAGTTCTGTTCGGTTATCTCGTGGATTAAATGTTGAGCTACTGGATATTTACTTCAAAGAACTACTGACTGCATGAGGTGCACGGCAATTGGGATTATAAGAAACGAGGAGGATCAACGCTGCTGGTAAGATACCCTGGTGAATAGCTTTTAATCAGTCAATGGACTTGTAGTTGTAGGTGTGCCAAGTAAACAAAATCATTCCATGATCGGGGCTGACCGGTGTATTGTAATTAATCCCATCACTCAGCCAGTGATTGCCCGTTCTCAAACAATCTGTAAATGTAAGCTCAGTCAGCTTTTGTGCGATAGATATCATGATTCGGCTGTTGTGTAATGTTACTCAAATCTCTAGACCTAGTCTAACACCGATTTGAAACACACTACACAGAATGAGAATGACAGATCATTGACTTGAATAATGAAAATGCCCACAGTAGCTTACTCAGTCTGTTACTGAGTAACTGAGAGCTGAGTGACCCAGCTACTTGCTTACTGAGATATTCACTCAGTACCCAGGTATCACTGATTCTCAATCAGTCAATGTTTGACTCTGGGTTAGTAACTGAGTGAGCGTTAACTTAAAGTTTAAAGGGGACTAGTCAGGCTTTAGTCTATACTACTACTAATGAGTAATGAGTTCAAAGATTGTGATCAGTTACAGTTACACGGGCATGAGTTAAATACCCGAGCTCGAAGCACAACCTCAACAAGACACCAAGATTTGAACCATTATCTATACTAGCCTGTTCATTGTTCGGTGTAGTATTTCCTCTGAATATGAGTTTGTAAGTGTAACCTTGTCAGTCAGTAGGAGTAAGCTGCCCCGCATCCCTCAGTATTCAGTATATTTCCCATGTTTTGCCCCCCCCCACAACTATTTGTTGTTGTTCGCTTTTCATTTGGGTTGAGTTGGGAGTAGCCAGCTAGGATCAACACAATGCTATATAGATGTGAGTTTCTACAGAGAACAATTTGGAGTCATTGGTTGGTATTAGGTGTAAGGTAATGGCGGTAAGTACACCTAATTGTGCCTAAACTAATCAGTAGATGGACCTTTGTGACTGACCATAAGTTTAAACTTCTGATAAAGAGTGGAGTTCTCTCACTAATGTATTCCGCTATTGTCAATATTTACAAGAGTGCGGATAAATTACTGTGCTCTTTAGAAACCGCAGTTTCTAAGGTCTATTTTCTAAAGCATTGTGTTTGGCGCATTGGAATGGACATGTCAAATCACTCATGGCTATTCAACTGAGAACAGCTATTCCTTCTTTCACATCTAGGAGCAATCATTACTGTATTATGAATCAGAGTCAGTATTGCCCCTACCCTGACTAGTAGCTGTTAGTTACTTACTAGTCACCCCTATTCAGTATTATCTGAAATGGGTTACTAAGAAGAGAACGAATTCGACAGGGGTGTCTATAGCAACAACTGCAAAGACTTACACAAAACTGTTTTTTCTAAGTCTGGTTAGGTTAGCACCCTCCGACGTGCCCAGTGCCTTGAAATTGAAGCAACACCACCTACAGTCCGGTCTACTTGCACCCAGATGTAAAGCCTCTCGGCGCAAAATTTGTCTGGTGGCGTTAATGAAGGGTTGGCTTTATTTTTTGTTGTAGAGGCAGCAGACGACTATGCAATTGTAAGGGAGTGACTAGAGGCCAGTATGTCGCCTCCACCAAACACACATCATTACCATAAGCCACATTCATTCGCCGCGGTCGGCTATCTCTGGATTATCTCACTATGCTTGGCCAGCACTTTTGCTCAGGACACTAGTCCAGCACTCACTTTATTTTTCCCGGAGAATAAACCCGCCCCAACAGTTATAGGCAACATTGCCACTCAATCAGTAGCCGGCGGTCTGCTAACACTTCTAAATGGCGATGACTTAACGGCGAATGGTAAACCGCTCAAAGAGATCTTCAGTTTAGATACGAACGGCCAACTGGTCGCACTAAGAACGTTGGATAGAGAGGTTCAAAGTCATTACACCTTTCTTACGCTTGATTTGGCATATGGTCACTCGGCGTCTGTGCTACTGAATATCCTCGATGAGAATGATAACGCGCCACGATGGGAAAACCCCAGGAAGAATATAAACGTCTCTGAGAACACTCAGCCGGGAGACCAGCTAGCTTTACTCGGCTCCGCTATTGATAATGATAATGGTATCAACTCAACACAAAGATATGAGTTAATCAGTGGTTCTGCTGGGGAATTTAGGATTGAGGAGACACAGGTATGGCGCCCCCGATCCGCTGTCACTGATCAGGACCCAAATTGTTAGGCGGGCATGTGGTTGGGTTTCTGACAGTCTGGTAAATTAATGTCCCAAGTAACTGTACATCAAATTGGGTATCAGGGCTAAAGCAAAGAGATTGCGGTTACTATGAGGCCACAAGTCACTTCTGGCACATCCCAGCAAGGTTTGTGTAACTAGCTTGAAAGATGCAGAGTCTGTGTGGTCTCGTAACTGACTGGATCAGATTTCCACTTGCTTGATTTATCAGATTAGCTTTACAAACCACCCTGATAAGATTTCTTTGTGGCAAATTATAGTTGCGATTTGCCCCCAGCGGTGTTTTTCCTTTTGCGATGACATGAACTGAGTTATAGACTGCCAAAATCAGGCTTAATAAACTTTCCTTCCGATTCCTAGTTTGGTAGCAATGACAAGTCAGCGATTCTCAAACTAAACGGTGTTCTGGATTATGAGACGAAAAAGTTCTACGATCTGGTCGTGCGAGCCTTTGATGGTCAAGGTCTTTACGGTGATCTCGCCATTCATATCTCCGTGATAGATGTGAATGACATGGTGCCCGAGTTCGATTTGACTCGCTACAGCGCTCGAATTAAGGAGAACATTACTGTAGGTGAGTCAGTGGGCGATTCCCTTTGGGAAAAAAGGGATTGTGATTTCATAATTTTTCTGTCAGGGTTCGGTCCCTTAACCAATACCCCAGAACAAGATGTTCATTTACCCATGGATGGGACAGAGAGTAGTAGAGGGACAGAGTGTGTCCACACATCGGTGGGTCGTGCACCCAGTACTTCCGGGGTTCTCTGTAGCTCTGAGATATTTCGCTATGCCAGGGGCGCTATGCATTTTGTATTCAACCGTAAGTTCGTGAAAACCAGAGTACAGTCTCGCCTTGCTGGGTCTTGCAAGGTCCAGTACTAAACATGATTGCTTGCGGTAGCGGCTGATTGGCAGGGACATATCCGTACTCTTGTTTTATTGAAGCAGGTCATATTGACATCAGTTGGCCACAAACTAATCTCTTTTTAGTTAATTAGCCTGTGTTTATTGTTAATGGGTCGGTGTAATATAGTACATTTCAATTTCGTACACGATATCCTGTCTCATGTTAGTCTGGGTCTCTCTCCCCTCTTTCTACTCAGTCACCTCACCAATGTAAGCTTTTTTACTGATCCTGAGGCCTGTTCTGCTGGGCTAAGGGCTCGAATTATGTAAGGAGCCCACACTATACTCCCACACAGACCCTGTCATCACCAGAGATAATGGGCTAGCTCAATGGCTATAATACTCTCTGTTGTTGCTCGAGAGATCCTAGGTTCAAATCTTAGTCATGCTGTGTGCCTCCCATGAAAGTGAGCTCCTCGCATGATTCGTGGCTCCAGTGAGCCTCTGGCCTTGCAGGTCTGGTGAATAGGAGGGCCAAATTTCCGTGTAGAAAAAAAGCTTTAGCCACTGCCTTTTGATGTTTTTAGGTACGTCAGTACTGCAGGTCAGTGCGACTGACCCGGAAGCTGGAGCGTATGGTGTTATAATCTATGAGTTGAGCCCCGGAGACTCTTCGGATAATTACGATCACTTCGCCGTGGATAGGAATACTGGAGATATCACAGTGCGACATCCACTCAACTATGTGCTCCAAAATGAGTATAGGTAAGCCGTGCACTAGTTTATAAGTAAATCTACTTTCATCTGTGCGGTGATGGATACTGTTGGTCATAGATATGTTCGGTAGGATTACTCCGTGCTGTTGGTTGACTCTAGACCAATGCAGAGTTTTTCAGAACCCTAAAAGGCTATAGACACTGGAGACTTTTAGGGTCCTGAAGGGCTCTGCATTGGTTAATAGAGTTATTGAAAGTGGGTCTTTGGGACATCCGGTGACTAGAGCCAGCACCCATTAGGGGAAGATTGAGCTGAGCTATGGAAGGATATCTCCGTAGCGCCCGCCGCAATCTGAGCTATGTCATGGTGCCCTGGTGACCCTCAGGTTTATTGCCTTCCCAGCTGTCTGATCTTCTGGTGAACCAATTACCAATGTTTACCTGGCTGTGATGGCTAGCTTCTGGAACTCAGACGGAATGGAAGATAAACCTCATTATAAATCAAGTGTCAATCACCTTTTCCATCGCATTTCTGAATAGACTCGTAGTAGCGTTACCCTAGACCTCTAGAAGCTGCTGACCCATAAAGTTAACCTGTGTGGATAACTCTAGGAGCTATAGAGTTAACCTCTATGAGCTGCAGACCCGTGTAATTAACCAGTAACTATATGAGCAGAGTGGATAGGACAAATCTACATAATTGCTCTAGTGCTGCATAATCACAAGAGTAGACTAGAGCGTTTGAGGAGGCCCAAGAGATGAGAGAGCCTTTTTGTGTATGAAATGACAGATCTCCTGTAAGCCTGATTTAATCGGACAGTGGCATTGAGTCTATGTTCTCCTTGCGGGTGTCTCTGAATAAATCAGGCACTTGTGCATGTAGAGCTAGCGAAGAAAAAGCCTACTCATCAATCATGGCACTGCTCAACGAACTCCGGTGGCCATCTGATGCTCAACTACCAGTCTAGTAGGGCATAAGTGGGTATTCCTTGTCCGATTATGTGTAATATGGAAGACTTAAACTGCGTTTTACATTTCAAGTGGTGAGAAAATAACTAGGTACTTGGCACTAGGTAGCCATTTTGAATTGTAGTCTTTTCGGTCCACTTGGTGGAGCATATAGGATTAAACTAGTGTTTTATATTGACTGCGGAGTTGGTTTGAGCATAAGAACAGCTGCAATTCAGTCCAGTTCCGCTGCGATTAGACTAGCTATTGTTATCTAGATGAGGGCATTGTCACGAATCAAATACGGACTTCTATTTCATTCAGCCCTGCCCAGTTAGTCCAATAGGCATTTATTTTCAGACTCGGTCTGTCTTTACAAAACACTAATGGGATCCGGCAATATGAACGGCTCAGGTCCAAAAAAATGACATAAGAGCTTTTATTTATACCAATACTCAACAAGGCATACATTCTGCTATCAGTTGCGCGATGGTCTGTTGAGTCGGGGAATTTATATTACGGCAGCGGTGCCAAAAGCATGAGAGCATCTTTATTTGCGATGGAATTCCTCTACCGTTAGCATAAAGCTACTCAGTGATTGTCAGTCACTGGGGATGGAGCGTTATTCTCTATATAATTTTATGCTAGCTGGTGACATCATAGACTTATCCCAGCCTCATTGGTTATCCTCTAACTTGACTGGATGACATTGAGCCATTAGCTAGAGCGAATTGATTTACTAGCCTACTATTAGAAGTAATGAATCCTTGAGTTGGCTTTCTGTCACCTGGTCTTGGTTTGACCTGATTTTATCAATTTCTCATTACTGAACATCAAACACTAGTCTTTGGATTATTCAACCATGCATTAGCATAGAAGCAGTTCTGTTGCTAGTTAATTCTAAAGCTAGTGTTTAGCAACTCCTTTTACTAGAGAACCTGAATCCGTATGTTCTCAGTAATGTTGGCATGGATCCCAACCGAAGTATCAAAAAGACAAGCTATGTTCAAATCAATCACGGTTGCAAGGGTCATTTCACAAGCAATAACTACTGAGTAGTACATTGTCTGATTTGGCTAACATAAGTGACATTTTGTTCTCCATTAGCAAAGCCCAGAGTCTCACTTTGGTTCAACCTTCACAACCAATACCCAACTTTTCACCTTTCACGCAGTTTAAATATGGCTGTCAATTTGTCTTTTTTTAAAAGGAATCTGGGTCCAATTAGGTCAGGTGGAAACAGTGTTTTGCTGCATTCTCTCAAATCAAGCTCCATCTTCAGAGACTCCAGAGAGGCCCAACCTCTCTAACCTTTATGGGTGTAGATTAAGAGTGTCTTTGTACTAAGAGTCACCATCTTATGTAGAATATGGTTGTATCCATCTGCTTTCAGGTTGAGGATCGAGGCCAAGAACCCGGACACCCCTAGGAAAGTTTCCTCGGCTGTAGTGGATATTATCATTGAAAATGTCAATGACCGTGAACCTGAGATCACTGAAAATTTCTTCTATAAGGAGGGAGACAACTACGTCTTATCCGAAGACCTGGCAAAGGTGAGCTCATTCTCCCCATGACAACCAAATCCGGTGCGAAGTCTTCCATTCAGGTCGATTGCCCATGATGCAGATGGCTGAAGTTTCCAATTCTGGATAGAATTTGGAAAAGGAGTAGCGGGATAGCTTAATGGCCAGGGCGCCTGGTTCGAAATCAAAAGACCCTGGGTTTAAGTCATGCTGAAGGTCCACCGTGAGAATAAGCGGTCCACATAATTCCTAGTTCTTACCGATCCATCTAGCCTTAGGAATAAAAAAATAGCTTGGTGAAAGCCAACAGTACTCATCAAATGCCATCAGGTGCATGAGCAGCCCGGTTATGTTGTCAGGCCATTTCAGACTAGAATAAGTTTAGGCGCTTGCACTGTGTGACGCAGTTTAAGTTGTAGTCGCCAGGCTTTGTGTATATGTTGACTTTCTCATATATTTGCATACCTATATAGCAATGCATTGTGTGCCAGTATGTCTGAGATTTCGTGTAAACTTTTGCCTGAATAATCTTGTAAGCGAGTGGCTAGTGCGGTTTGCCCTTAGATACATTAGAAACGCTTTTGTTTTTTCTAGGACATCCCAATCGCCCAGCTGTCTATAAATGACCCTGACCAGCCTGATGGCAACTTCACTGTGGAGCTCTCGGATACAGGAGGCACTTTTATCGTCAATAAACGAGACAGAGATACCTTTTTCTTGATACTAAACAAGAAGCTAGACAGGGAAACCATTCCCTCATATAACCTGTCTGTGACTGCGTGGGATAGCGGCGTTCCACCGCTGTCGGTAAGGGAATATGTTTCCTAGTCTGACGCCTCTGTGTTGTTGCGATGGTGTTAACATTACGAATAGCTCAGGGCTGTCGTCAAGAGCTGTTGTAGAGTGGCTCCTGATTAACAGTATGAGGTTTCTCTTGTCTCTGTGTAGGGTCTGGTCATTAGGTGTGTTATGAGTACCATGTATTGTACCTTCGGATACGGGCTGCGTTCAGTAAAAGAAATCAATGTTTGTGAACTTGTCGATCATTCTGATTGAGTTTAACCCAATCAAGCATAAAAGAATACTTGTTGTGATGGGCCTCCATTTTACATAAAGATCGCCTCCCACTTAGAACCCGCTGTTTTGTGACCCATCTTGTGGTAGGCATGACTTGTATGTGTATGTATAGAGTTATCCTAAAGTTGGAGGGGTGGATAACTCTGTGGCTGCCAGCCTGCCACCCTCAATTGTCTTACCAAATATGCTCTGTGCTATGATACACTTGGAAAGCATTTCAGTTGACATTGGTTGCTTTTAGCCTGGTAAAGTCATAAAGGTAGGATTGTAATGGAAGATGTTTACTGGTTTACCAACTTGATAAAATTCAAACTTACAGTTCCAGAACTCCAGTTGGTAGAACAGTTCATCCTCCGCTTACATGTTTATTCCTGTTGGAAGCTTAAAGGGGAACCTCTCTTACCTTAAGTTACATTTAACCCAATGAGGGTGCTTCATGGCAGACGCTGCGGTACTGAAACAGCTCTACGGTGTATGACTAGCTACCTTCTCCGCACCGATATCCGCTTGCTTTTTATGTCTTCCAAATTTAGTTCTGTGCCGTGTCTTCATCAAGTGGTGATTGTTTTAGGCCACCAAGTATCTACTCATTCTCGTTGGTGATATCAATGATAATACTCCAGCGTTCAGTCTGCAAAGGTATACTCTGCAAGTGGATGAGTTGGTTCCCCTGGACGCCTATGTAGGCAATATCACCGCGCAGTAAGTCAATCTCATTTCAGAGGACTTCCAACAATATCCTATATGTTTGTCATCTATATTTTTAAATTCTTCTGTCTTTTTTTCCTTGTATGACGTTTTTATCATAAAGGTGAAGCTGGCGGGTTAGATACTTGTTTTTTTAGCCGTTACGGTTTAGCATGGAGCACTGACAAGGGAAGCCTAGCATGACCAGGATTCGAACCCAGGTTCTCATGGTTGCGACCCCAGTGCTCCACCACTGAGTTGTCTATCACAGATTTTCTTATGATCAATCAATGATGGGACTTTTGTCTTTAACTAGAGAAAACCTGGGATCAGAAGGATCCTGTGATAGTCGCAAAGTCCGCTTTTCCGGTGTTAGCCGGGCCGCTCATGCACATTGGTTAATCTGAGCTGGGGATAACCTCCCTGTCAGTATCTGTTCACTCTGAGTGCCGAAGCCTATATAACAGCCAGATGTGTAAATAGGTTGGGTGGGAGACGGTTGATAATTAATTGTCCCTTTATCCTATTGAATCACTATTGGTGCAATCAATCCATCACACTAGCATTTATCTATCACGGTTTCAGTGATAGCTCTTTATCAGGCCAACTGTTGTCACAGAATGTGTAGCGCCCTTTCTAATCTATAGAAGTCGTCACCCACGCTGTTCGTTTATTCAGTTATTGCTTGGAGAGAGGCGCTGTGACTGAGTCGTTAGAACGGTGCCGCTGGTGCTGAAGGCCCAGGCTTCAAAAACAGCTTATGCTCAGGATTTTTCAAAAATTCTCTGTTCATCCAGCACCCTCCAATTCACCATTACCGATACGAGCTGGCTCTCTTAACAGCCACTTCCTCACAGGGTCATTGGGGTCAGGGTCATAGCACAAACTGTACCATCACTTTTTGCTTGGATTTTGCAGTGATCGAGACGATGGTATAAACGCGATGATTTCCTACAGTCTTGCACCTATCGATGGAAAAAGATCTGACTGGTTTACTGTTCGTAATACCACCGGGTCGATCCATACAGCCAAGGAGCCAATCAGATGCGAAACGGGCCTTAAACCGAGGTTTGTTGCCCCGCTATGAGTCACACCTTTTTTTGCTACCGATGGGATTAAAGACGCCGCTTCAATGTCAAGTTCCCCGCTAATCGTGATACTAATCCGAGCTTAATCTTTGATGCGGTCGTGGGTCTCAAAGTGCCATGGCTGATTACCTGCGGGTGTGTTTTACGCCACTACTGTATACGCAACAGCTAGGTGGCTGAACTGTATGTCAATTAGTTTTGTGACAATAATATTTGACATACAGGACTGGTTTGTTACTTAGTGTGGTGACCGTGCTGGTCTATATGAGAGTAGTATCGGACTAACTGCCAGCTAGAACTGTCTCATAAAACTATTTGCCGAACTAGGCTACTAAACAGCGCTGCCTCAACAGCTATGGTTTCTTAGCAGTAGGTTTTTAGGCTAGTTGCTATATTTTTTATTGTTATATGGTCATCATATACAGCTGACCACTAAGCATGATGCTTGTTCTGGAGCAGTAGAAGCTAGAAATAATGTGAGGAGTTCATGCCCACAGTGGGGGCTCAGTAGGAGCTAGGGATTATGTGAGGAGTTCATGCCCACAGTGGGGGCTCAGTAAGAGCTAGGAGTTATGTGAGGAGTTCATGCCCACAGTGGGGGCTCAGTAAGAGCTAGGAGTTATGTGAGAAGTTCATGCCCACAGT
>Ga0224501_10003202_pt1 | contig 12870 bp, 8 predicted proteins | sample SF_Oct11_sed_USG_4_FD_169105 | JGI IMG/M metagenome (GOLD analysis project Ga0224501, IMG submission 169105) | Sediment microbial communities from San Francisco Bay, California, United States - SF_Oct11_sed_USGS_8_1 | ecosystem: Environmental > Aquatic > Marine > Sediment | place: USA... | reverse complement strand
AGTCTGTTTTCACCCTGATCCGGAAATTTTCGGAGATAAACTAAATTTCAAACCCTCATGGCTTTATCAGATGCTACGATCCAAAGCCTTTTTATTTTCAGGCGTAGAAATTCGCTGGAAATGCGCAGAAAGTCTTATTAAACCCGATAGTAGCGTTGTTCCTGAAACAACATTTAAATTCCCAAACGGCCTGATGGATTATCTTTCTTCGGTATTAAGGGATAAACCGACAATCACCCCTTCTGCTTTTCATGGACAAATCAAGCTGCCGGAAAATTCCGGCCGCGTAGAATTCGCAATAAGCTGGCCACTTGATGATGATGGATTTTGCCATTCTTATTGTAATACAGTCCCAACGCCTATGGGAGGCACCCATGAGACAGGCCTGCGCATGGCCTTATCCAAAGGACTTAGATCCTATGGCGATATGGTCGGTCAAAAGAAAACCTCTATTATTACAGCTGATGATATAGTCTCCGGCGCAACCATTTTACTTTCCGTCTTTATAAAAGAACCACAATTTCAGGGCCAGACAAAGGAAAAACTGGCAAATAACGAGGTTGCACGCTGGGTTGAAGTCGCCGTTAAAGACCATTTTGATCATTGGCTTTCCAGCGATCCGGCCTCAGGCGCAAAACTTCTTGCCTCCATTATTGAAAAAGCCGAGGAGCGCCAGCGCAAAAAAAATGACCGCGCCCATTCTCGAAAATCGGCAACACAAAAACTCCGTCTTCCCGGCAAGCTCTCTGATTGCAGCCGCACAGATTCCACAGATACGGAACTATTCATCGTTGAAGGTGATAGCGCCGGTGGATCAGCCAAGCAAGCCAGAGACCGTGAAACGCAGGCTATTCTTCCCCTGCGCGGTAAAATCTTGAATGTGGTCAGCGCGTCAAAAGACAAAATCCGTGCTAATCAGGAGATACAGGATTTGATCCTTGCTCTGGGCTGCGGCTCTGGTAAGGACTTCAATCTGGATAATCTGCGCTATGAACGTATTATCATAATGACGGATGCCGATGTTGACGGCGCACATATAGCCTCGCTTCTCGTGACATTTTTCTACACCCAAATGAAACCCTTAATCGAAAACGGCCATCTTTATTTGGCGCAACCACCACTCTACAGAATTGTAAGCGGCACTCTTAGCGCCTATGCCCATGATGATGCGCATAAAGAAAAACTTATAAATACAATGTTTAAAAACAAAAAAGTAGATATTAGCCGCTTCAAGGGACTTGGTGAAATGCCCGCGGCGCAGCTTAAAGAAACCACAATGAAACCTAACTCCCGCACATTATTGCGAGTAACTTTACCCGATATTGCAGCCTCGCTTGGTATTGATCCGGCTATGGATGAAGCGCTTGAACTGCCCTCCGGCAAAAACGAAGTTGATGATCTGGTTGATCGTCTTATGGGAAAAAATGCCGAAAGCCGTTTCCGCTTTATACAAGATAATGCCCAATTCGTTGAAAATATTGACGTCTAAGACTCAATATAAACAAATATTTTCTATTTAAAACAATACCTAAAACAAGTATGTTAAGCGTATGAATCAGGTTTTGCGCCTTCTTGTCATAGCTGCGTTAATCAGTGTTATTATCCTCGGGGTATATTACACTTACTGGGTTGTGCCGGAAAAAGTAGAAAAAACATTCATCGCAGCCCTAAGAAATACAGGCTTTGAAAATGTCGAATATGAAAATGCTTCTCTCCAAAACGGTAAAATTGTTTTTAGCAATATTACGCTTGATAAAAATTCTTTCAGCAAAATGCAAAAAGCAGAGCTGCATTATTCTCTCTTAAGTTACATTACCAAAGGACAGGCCTTAAAAATAGTCCTCGAAGGCCTTCGCCTTACAGGAAGTATGGATCAGGATTGGAATTTCGACATATCAGGCCAGAAAAACGGCGAGCATTTTATTGCTGCCATTTATCAAATACCGGTACAAACCATTGAATTGAAAAACAGCTCTATCGATGTTCTAACAACGCAGTACGGAGGCATTAAACTTGACTATAATGCCCTGCTCCGCAAACAAAATGATAAAATTGATTTAAACGCGGCCATTATCAGTGCACAAAAACATCTTGTAGCCAAAGGCAAAGTTAATGGAACCTTATTCCCCAAGGGAAAAGCCGATATAAAACTCGATATACAGGAACTACAGATCGAGCGAGATAATTATACAATTTCACGCGCCAACGCCAAAGGTGATTTAACTATAATTCCAAGTTCTGCAACTTATATTTCTGCTGAAATCAAGGCAGGTGCCGCCAGATTTTATGATATCCCCACTAAAAATCTGACAATAAAATACAGCAAATCAGGCAAAGACTTCACAATTGACACATCAGGTAAAACAATTGGAAAACAAGAACTTAATTTTACATCTAGCCTAAACCATAAAAAGGGAGAAGACACCTTTTCAGGTAATTTTGATGCAGAAAAATCGATCGATATGGTTAGCTTTTTGATTGATAACGACATTATCCCCGAAGATCATAATCTGCCAGATGTCGTTTTAACCTCGAAGCAAGCCAATATTTCTTTCAAGATGGAATCACTCCTGAATGAAAATATTTATAATGGATCTTTTACTTTCATCACAAAAGATCCTGAATTCGCAGTTGACGGACGTTTTGAACTTGATCCAAATGAAGGAACAATAACAGGCACCTTTGCCCAGCCCGAGTCAAAAAAAAACATTAAATCACTGAAAAACAAAAATATTTCAGCTCAAATGACTCTTTCAAGCGTCGGAGCATTCAAACTGGAACAATGGAAAACACAAAATAGCAATTTCTCATGGTCATTTGATCTTCAAACTAAAAATGGTGAAATCGATTATGGCCCCATTACTTTGAAAAAAGTCAGAGGAAGCCTTAAATTTGATTCAAGTAAAAAAAAACATGACAAGCAATATTTGAAATACAACTTATCATTACGCAACGACATAAAACATAGCGGCTATATTTCGGTAAACTTTGGAGAAAAGACGGAGCATGCGCTAGAAAGGTTTATCCTCAATATTTACGGCGGCACTTTAAAGACCAGCAAGCTTAAACTTCAAGACAATGCTTTGCCTGATACGTTAACGCTCCATATTTCGGATGTAAATCTCGATGATTTTATATCAGATACAAACATCAAGGGTATAGATATCGCAGGACGTATCGGCGGTAAACTTCCGATCGAATTCTCTGGCAATAAAGTCATAGTTAAAAAAGGGCTTTTACAAAGTCAAAATAGCGGATTTATATCGATTTCTAAGGATTTACGCGATGGATTATTTCCTGGAAGGTCAAGACAAATGCAGCTTATTCGGGAATCTCTTGATAATTACTTCTATGAATTTTTTGAGATCAGACTAGATGGCAATCTTTCAGGCACAATAATGATGACCTTGAATGCCAGAGGCACAAACCCCGATTTACAGGATAAGACACCTGTTGATCTTTCCTTACAAATTGAAACCGATCTTTCGGACTTATTCTCTAATCTTGGCAATTAGCACGCGTTTTAAGGATAGTCACAATTGTCATAGGTTACTTTAACAAAAGATTGTGCTCCCTTAGCAATGGTAAAACGATATTCTTTTGAACCAATAACAACCGAATGATGTAAAGGTAAGACCCCTTCTTTAATCTCTTCGCGCCCATCATTCGTTGCAAATTTAATCAGAACTTTTTTCCCCGGGTCATACCATGCTTCACTTTGGTCCTTACTGTTTATAACAGATTCTCCGCTTCCAGAAATTGTTATATCACCAGATTTCACTGTGACATTACTTTCTGGCCCGTTATAAACCGGCGTTGAAATAATAAAACGTCGGCTCTCGGGCTTGGAACAATTCTGTGGCGGGCGGGCAGAAAGAATAACCGAACGCAAACGATCGGAATCAATTCCTTCATCAAGCTGCCTTTTAACCATCTCCACCAATTCCTGCATAGTCCCATCCCCAAGGACTTCCTTATAATTTTTCTGCATTTGTTCAAGGCGCATATTGGCTGTTTGAACATCAGAGCGCATCTTTGTCATCTCCGATTGCGTTTGCATATATTGTTTTTCCGCAGCATCCTTTTCCTGTTTCAGAACAATAATATCTCTTTGAGAAGCCAATCCTCCAAACCAGTATCCGGCTGCAAAAATCGTAAAGAAAACCAGAATAAACATAATCATGCTCATCATGCGCTTCGCTGCACGTTTTCTGTATCTATGTCCGGGATCGTATGAATATACACTCATGATTTTTTAAATTCTTTTATTGATTGCTGTTGATTAAAGACCGAAATAACTCCAGGCAAGAATAATATACGTGCACCAGAGAAGCAGGACAAGAGGAACTCCTGCTTTTATAAAATCTCTAAACCGATATTGTCCGGGTCCCATGACCAGAAGATTTGTCTGATACCCTATCGGCGAGGCAAAGGAACAATTTGCTGCGAACACCACCGTAATAGCAAATATAAAAGACAAACTATATTCCAGATCAGGCGGCTGCGAAATATTATCGGCAATAGCAAGAGCAATCGGCGTAAAAAGAATCGCGCAGGCATTATTCGTCATTATGTTTGTAGTAAAGGCTACGATAATAAATAGCATTGCCACCATTGCTAATGGTGTTTGCGCAAAAGAGGCGCCCATGATTAAACTCGAAATATATTCTGCGCCTCCTGTTACCTGAAGGGCTTGTCCCAATGCCAGCATAGAGCCAACCAATAAGAATATTTTGCGGTCAATCGCACGCGTGGCTTGACGAATATTGAGACACCCACTAGCAATCATAGCTGCTGCCCCTGCAAAAGCCGCCGCTGGAATACTCACCAGACCGCTCGCTGCGCTACCGATTGTTAAAAGGAAAATACCAATAGCCATCGGTGCCTTACCGGGCACAGGCAAATCTTTTTTAGATCCTGATAAAACTATGAAATCAGGATTATTTCGCAGCGCATTCACAACACTGTTTTTCCCGGCAATCAACAAAACATCCCCCGCCTCAAGCCTGATCCGTCCCAGACGGCGCCGGACGACACGGGCGCGGCGTTGAATACCCAAAATGATCGCTCCGAATTGTTTGTGGAAATTAACATGCTCCAATGACATATCAATCATACGCGATGCCGGTGTAATCATAATCTGTGCCAGAACACGGGTTTCTGCACCTTCTATTTTAACGGTTCCATGCTCACTATCCCCTTCTGCGCCCTTTTCCTCATTTCCACCTTCAATGATTTCGGCCTCTTCCTCAGAAAGCAAGAAACCCGGATATTTCGAGAGCCAATTCCCAAGCGTTTGTCGGGTCGTAGCAACAATAAGAATATCCCCCTTATGAATTTTATACCCTTCAAATGGCGGTAAAATCAGATGACCCGAACGCTGGATCAGCTTGACATTCATATCCTCCAATCCGTGAAATGTACCTTCAACGCACTCAACACCCACCAACTTGCTATCTTCTGAAATATCCAGCTCGGCAACGAATTCCTTTTCATCACCAACAAGCTCTTCGGCAATCGTTTTACGTTTTGGTAAAATATAAGGCACAACGACAAGAACGTAGATAAATCCAACAAAGGCAAGAACAGAACCTGGAATAATAAAATCAAAGAACCCCAATGGCTTATAACCAAGTTCTACCATAGTACTTGAGACTAGGAGATTTGTAGAAGACCCCACCAAAGTCGTCATCCCTCCCAAAATCGCAACAAAACTCAAAGGCATCATAAAACGAGAAGAAGACATTCCCACTGAACGCGCCAAAGCCTGCAAAAGTGGAATCGCGATAATAACCAAAGGTGTATTATTCATCATGCTACTCATGACGCAGACAAAAACCAGAATACTCACGAGTGAAAACCACGCAAATCTTTTGTCAGAAGATACAAACTTATTGGTTATAAACCTCAAAGATTCGGTATGAATCATCCCCTGCCCCATAACCAGCAAAGCTAGAACAGCTATTAGAGACGGATTGGCAAAACCGGAAAGAACAGTATCAGGTGTTAGCCCTCCTTCCGGTGAGGACGCATCTTCAATATAGAAAACCTGACCGTAAACAAGTAAAACCGTCATCAAGGCTATACTTGTTATTTCCAGCGGAATTTTTTCACGCACAAAAGCAAACACTGCCACAGCCGTAACAGCAAGCATAAACCACATATGAAAATCTGGATGAATGACGAAGTTCAATAGCTTCCCTCGGGGTCGTTATTTATCTCACACGAAATCATGATAATATAAAAACTATACAAGATTTCTGTCAAAACCAAGAGAGGAAATTTCATTTTAAGATGTCATAGGGATGGATTATTCTTCTCTTCCACTTAAAGAAAAGCTCGAAGTCTGAAATTCTCCAAGATTCTTAAGCCCTATACTGAACAGAATTTCGGTACCATTATCTCCCGATCCTTCTTCCGTCAGAGTTCTATTCCCAACCACCGACCAAGAAATACATTGTCCCAAATAGTTCAGCCCAAATCCGGCTTCCCGCAGCCCCGGATCATCCCCCAAATCGTGACGGGCCGAGCCAAAAACCCGCCATCTATCATTAATATAGTAAGACGCTGCGTTTCTAACCTGTTCACGTGTTTCACTAACATCCGTATCACTTAAACCCTTAGCATACAGATATTGTGAAGTTAACGTGAATTTATTTATAGTAGCAATCGCATCAATCTCGTGCCTTTCCGAAGATAGGTCCTGATTATCAAGTTGAATTTTATAATCAAGCTGATATTCATCATGATAATTAGCAGTAAGCTTACCTACAAAATCTGATTCCTGTCCATCTAGACCTGAGCCTGTAGAAAATGGAATTTCATCATCATCAAAACGGTAACTTTGACCAACAAAAATATCACCAAAACTCCCGTCATGACCGTATATTCCAGTCTTTAAGCCATAAGTTACATGCGTTTGATCCTCTACACGATCAAGCCCTGGAAATCTGTTAGCCTTAAAAAGATTTCCCGTATCAATCTGAACATCCAGACTATCTTCATTAGGAATCTCGTCATCATCCGTCACATTCGGCGAAACCGTTATTGAAGCCAAAGGCTCTATAACAATTTGCGAATTTTTATTAGGCCTTACAAAAGGATAGCTGGATATGGCATGAATATATCCAAACCCTCTGGTTTTCGAATAAGATCTGTTTGCCTGCGTATTTTGATCACTCACATCAAAAAATTCCCCTCGTAACTTTGTATTCAGCTCGGTTATAAAACCAAAATCAGAAACCAGACGACGTTGCCATCCCAGCGCCGCCCCCAACCTGTTCATATCAGGGTCATTTCCGTTACGAAGCAACCCTAAGACGGAACTTTCAGCCTCCCATCTTCCACCAACAATCGGCACACTATTAGGATCACCCAGGAAATTTGCATGAATTTCAGGTAAAATATTAGGTTGATCTTCTCTATTCTCTTCAACGCGAGTATCCTGAAATGCCAGGATACGTCCAACAGCATAATCGCGCCCAGAGAAACGCTCGACATAGGCTTCGTTCTCAAGAACATCTTCTTCATCCATGTCATATTGACGTAAAAACTGATCATCCGAAGCCAAATTAAGCTCAATTCCGCTCCGCCATTTCCGATTAATATCCCATAATCCATCAACTTCTATATTTCCGCGAAGTTCATCGTCTTCATAGGTTGTACGGTTATTTTCAAAATCCGCTCGGTCAGAATAAGTAAAACTGCCCTGAGTACGAAGATAAATATCTTCCCATCTTTGACGATATTCCAGCAATCCTAAAGGCGTTTCATCCGTCATAACACGAAGCCCTGCAGTTAAATCTTTGTCCTGAGCTATATCCCAATAATATCTGTTTTCTACAAAAGCGCCATTTTGACTGTCAAACCCTGCAGATGGCGGCAAAAAACCGCTTTTTCTCTCTACACTTCCATCCGGATGAGAAAAATACGGCAAATATGCCACAGGAACACCGTACACCTCGAACCTTGCATGCTTGTAACTCACTCGTTTTTCTGCCTTATCATGAATAACGTCAGATGCTCTTATTTGCCACACTGGAGCCTTATCAGGATTATCCTTGCACACTTCACATGGTGTATAAGACGCATTAGACATCACTGTCTTATTACCGCTTTTATATTTTCCTGTTTTGGATTGAAACCTTGACCCATCTGTCAAATAGGTCTGCAAACCTTGTACGAAACCATCTTTCAGGGCATTATTAAATTCAATTCTCTGGGCCTTGTGCACATCACCAGTATAATCAGTAAACTCTACATTACCTTCGGCAAAAACCGTATCTTTCTTCATATAATAGACAATTTTATCAGCCTTAACCGTTCTTCCACCCTGAACAAGAACGACATCACCCGTTGCTGTAATAGTCTGATTGACTTCATCACGATCAAGCCTATCGGCCTGAAAATCAACCGGAGCGTTTTTAATTTCATTATCTGCAGCAATAGCATTAGAAGCAGCAAGCCACCCGAAAATAAAGAAACATGGAAATACGGAGATATAGAAATACCTGAGAAGACGATGATTTATCATTATAAACTTTAACCAATATCACACGGCGTTTGACGTTTTCATTTTCTAAGGGCTACGCCCCCAAGTCAAGCATCTGCCTGTGTTTTACACGAGTTGTACACCTGTTTGTTTCTTCAAATTTATAGTCATTTCAAAAAGGCGGGAATATCATCCCCAAACCCTTTTATGTCTTCATGCTCTTTGTGAGGTTTCTTCTTGGAAACATTATGTTTTTGAGAATCCTTCTTTTTGTAATGTGTTGGTCTTGACGATTTGCAAACATCACCTTTGGATGCTTCGTCATCCGTCTTATCTTCACCGATAGATTTCACCTCAATAGGCTTGCCAATATGCTTTTGAATAGCTTCAAGCTGCTTTTCCTCACCATGAGTCATGAGCATCCACGCACTGCCTTTCTCACCGGCACGCCCTGTGCGACCTATGCGGTGAACGTAATCATCGGGGTTCACCGGCACGTCATAATTAAACACATGAGACGTCCCTTGAACATCAATCCCTCTGGCCGCCACATCACTACACACCAAAAACCTGATCTTATCTGTTTTAAATCCTTCCAGAGTCTCGGTTCTAACACTTTGCGCCATATCACCATGCATCGAGCCAGCATTATAGCCTTCTTTTTTAAGCCAGTTTGTCAGTGAAGCAATATCGCGTTTACGATTACAAAAAATAAAGGCATTCTTCACTTTTTCCTGTTTAAGAATTTTCCCTAAAACTTTATTTTTACTTTTGCGATCAGTTTTAACCATAAACTGCTCAACTGTTACAGCAGTTGATGCTGGAGGTGATACCGCCACTTCTCGTGGATTACTCTGGAACTTTTGGGTCAGGCGCTTAATCTCCGGAGGCATTGTGGCCGAAAATAGTAACGTCTGCCGATTCATAGGCAACAATCCTGCAATCTTCTCGATATCGGGAATAAAACCCATATCCATCATGCGATCAGCTTCATCAATCACGAGTATTTTAATATCATTAAGCAAAATTTTTCCTCGCTCGAACAAATCTATCAAGCGCCCGGGCGTGGCAATCAGAACATCCACCCCGCGCTCCATAATCTTGATTTGCTTATCCATAGATGACCCGCCAATCAGCAAAGCCTTGGTCAATTTGCTATTCTGTCCAAACTGATCAAAATTCTCGGCAATCTGCGCCGCAAGTTCTCTCGTAGGAGAAAGAATCAAAGACCTTGGCATGCGGGCTTTGGCCCGTCCACCAGATAATATTTCTATCATCGGCAAGGTAAAACTTGCCGTCTTGCCCGTTCCCGTTTGCGCAAGACCAACAACATCACGCATCATTAAAATATGGGGAATAGCCTGCGCCTGAATCGGGGTGGGTTTTGTATACCCACACGCAGCAATCGATTCCAATAATTCAGGGCTCAACCCCAGTTCTTCAAAACTTTCAGTCACTATTACTTTTCAATTCTTTTGCTTAGAAATGTATGTTTTCATTTCCTTATTGCACAAAGACTTATTATAAATAGCAAAGAATTGCAACTATATAGCACATACAGGCAAGATCATGAGTTTAAAAATAGCCATTCAAATGGACCCGATTGAAGACATTGACATTGATTGGGACAGTACGTTTGTCCTGGCACTAGAAGCTCAGAAACGTGGTCATAAGCTTTATCACTATTTGCCTCAACGCCTGTCTTTTGAAAACGGCAATCTAATAGCCAGAGCCAATCAATTGGAAGTTCAGTGTGAACACGGCAACCACTTTACGTTGGGCGAAGACGAATTTATTGATCTGGCCAGAGACATTGATATCGTGCTGATCCGCCAAGATCCGCCCTTTGATATGGCCTATACAACCAACACCCATATGTTAGAGCACATTACAGATAAAACCTTGGTGATAAATAATCCCGAAGGTATCCGTAATTCACCGGAAAAGATTTTGGTAACACATTTCCCCGATCTAATTCCCGAGACCTTGATCACGGCAGATGGAGAACAAATTAGAAATTTCTATAAAAAACACAAGAACATTATCCTAAAACCGCTCTTCGGCTGTGGCGGGGAGCAAGTCTATCATATCGATGAAAACAACCAAAATTTTAGCACTATTCTCGAACTCTTTGCCAAATTTTACAAAGAACCTATTATCGCTCAAAAATACATACCAGAAGTGCGTCAGGGCGATAAACGGATTATCCTGATTGATGGCGAACCGGCTGGAGCGTATTTGCGCGTACCAGATAAACGCGAAGCTAGGGCTAATATTCATGCAGGGGGCAGTGCGGCAAAAACAGAATTAACAGAGCGCGAAATTGAAATCTGTGCAGCTATCGGACCGGAACTTAAAAAACGCGGACTTGTTTTTGTCGGAATTGATGTGATCGGCAATTATTTGACAGAAATCAACGTAACCTCCCCTGCAGGCTTGATAAAAATCAATGAGCTTGATGGTGTGTGTTTGGAAGTGCAAATCTGGGACGCCTTTGAAAAACGGTATAAGGAGATGAAGGGTTAATGCCCATGACCATCTTCAATGCCTGCTTCTGTTATTAAAGGAGAGAACGAAAACCCCTTATCCATCCCTATATGAACGGATAGATAAACTGCTATATTGATCAGAAACAGCACACTCGCAATCATCAGAACCTTGCTGGCCTTTTTCTTTTTCGGGCCGCACGGACCATGCCCGCAGCCTGTATCATGACAGTCAATCTTCACACTAATAACATGAAGAATCCATCCCATTGCCACGACCACGCCAGCAAACACAATAATGGGCAGTTCAAATCCGTGCATAGCCTCGTGCCATGACATCATCCAGATCGGCATTGCACCAACCAGCCCCATTCCAACCATAATACTTAGAATACTGAACACACTAGGCAAAACACAACAAAACACATGCCCGAATTCCGAGACCAGAACCAGCCATGATAGCGCGCCTTGTGCTTTCTTAATATTTTGCATTGCAGTCCTTCATTTTTGTATGAGCGGCTTTATACAATATTCAATCAGAAACTCAAAGAAAAAGTTATATTATAACATTACATAATTTTGGCTTTTTTGTCACTTCCTCTCCTGTCATCCCTGTGAAAGCAGGGATCTAATGGATTAAAGTAACGAGATTCCTGCTTACCCAGGAATGACACTTTCTTCGTCAACATATTAACCTTATCTTAGCCCTTACCTCCTAGAATGGCTCCAAGGTCAATTTTTCAAAGAGATCAAAGATGTCAGAAAATACTGCTATACACGATGAAAATGACTACAAAGTCTCCTTCTGGTGGGAGCTACTTTGCACACTCAGCCTCTTTATCCTTTACGGATTTTTCGTGGCTGCCTTTTCCTATAAAGTTTATCATGACCAAAGCATTAGCGCTTTTCTATTTCTGATCTATGAATTGATGTTCTTGTTTATGGTGGTGATCCGTAATTTACCAAAGCGCGTTTCAGCATCTTATTATGACTGGAGCATAGCGATTATTGGCACTGTTTTGCCTATCCTGATGCGCCCTGTTGATATACCAAACGAACATATGCTGCTCATTGCCATGCAATTTACAGGATGCGTGATAACAGTTACAGGTCTCCTGACCCTAAGCCGCAGTTTCGGCCTTGTCGCAGCCAATCGCGGCATTCGCACAAGCGGACTTTATGCCTATATCCGCCATCCTTTATATTCCGGTTATTTCCTATCCATCGGAAGCTTTATGATCCAGAATTTCTCACTGATAAATCTGGTCATTTTCATGAGCTTTGCCTCCCTTAAAATCATGCGCATCTTTGCAGAAGAAAAACTCCTGCTACAAGACCCAAAATACAAAGCTTACGCCGAAAAGACAAAATGGCGGCTCTATCCTTATATCTGGTAATAGACCTAGGCACTGGCTTCATCAAACATATCCAGATCCTCCTTGCTTTGGTTAGACAAAGCAGCGTCTTGAATATGCATCTCCGGCGTAACTTTCCCCTGCCATTCATTGATTTTGAGCGTTCCGGCAATATGGAACATCCGGCGGTTATCATTGAGCAAAGCCTCCCCTAAAGGCGTTCCAACACTACGGAAAGCCATAGCCTTAATCGTGCCGCCCCCTTCCCAATCCGAAAGCATCACACGAATATGGCTACCGCCCAGTATGTCGCTTTTACGAATTCGCACATTTTGTAACAAAAACAAAGGCTCTGGATTTTCCTGCCCGAATGGCCCAATAGAGTCTTGCAGGGTTTTAATCAGATTGACCGTAACACCGCCAGTCGTCAAAACACCGTCAATGACAGTTTCCACATTCGCGCTCGCATTTTCCATTTGTCTCTGAATATGATTTATAAGAAACTCCCGCAAAGCCTCTACTTTCTCCGGCAAGACTG
>Ga0224501_10003201_pt1 | contig 12872 bp, 12 predicted proteins | sample SF_Oct11_sed_USG_4_FD_169105 | JGI IMG/M metagenome (GOLD analysis project Ga0224501, IMG submission 169105) | Sediment microbial communities from San Francisco Bay, California, United States - SF_Oct11_sed_USGS_8_1 | ecosystem: Environmental > Aquatic > Marine > Sediment | place: USA... | reverse complement strand
GCCATAGCGTTCAGGTGGCTGGCCTGAGGGTGTAGTGACCGTCTTCCTCCTCGTACCTCTCGTACATGCATTCAAGGACAATCATCATGCTGAAACACATCGGCGTAGGCTGTATGCTATGCATCTTCGTGCTAGCGGGCTGCACCAAATTCTCAAAGGTGGACACTCCGCACCGTGTTCACGACATCCAGATCAGCGGTAAGGACTCTATTGCTCCCTTTGAGTTGTACGCGGCCGTCGGAGAAGAAATCCGGTGGCATAACCAACTCGCCGTTCCGATTCATCTCGGATTGCTTGGCGTCAAGCCGATCGTGGAAGTGGGTTGCGACAAGGGGTTCAAGACATGGTTCGGCGCGATTAAGGACGTCGTCGTCATTCCTGCCGGGGGTTATGTCAGCGTGTGTTTCCTTCAGGCTCGAACGATTCGGTATAATATCTGGACGGATATCGCAGACCCATTCCATTCGATGAGTCCGACGGGGATTATTCACCTCGACGAGGCGGCATGATGGCAGGGGGGTATTGCCAACATTGTGTAAGGAGGAAGTGATGAGGACAGTTGCGCGCCAAATTGTGATCGTCGCGTGTGCCTATGCGCTCAGCCTGGGATTGGCACAGGACAGCGGAGCCTACGAAGAGATTTCTCTCCCCGAGAGCGGCTCACTCTCGGGGACCGTCAACCTTGACGGCAAAGTCCCGATGCCGAAGGGGTACAATCTTACGACCGTGCCGGACCCGGTCTACTGCGGGCGGATTTCCGACGGCAGAGGGTGGAGATTGCTGCAGCCTTTTGACGTCGGACCGAAGGGGGAGTTTCGCAGCGTCGTCGTCTATCTTGATGGAATCGATAAGGGAAAGCCGTTCGGCGAGTATATGCCCCCGAGAATCGAAGCCGTTGACTGTCGCTTTATGCCGTTTATCGCGCTCGTTCGTGATCTCCACGATGTCGTCGTCGTGAATATGGATCCTGCCTTTCACGACATTCAAGCGTATGAGACATCGAACCTGGGGCCTCGGGTCTTGTTCAACGTACCGTTGCCGATCAGCAAACGATACCCTCGCGAGGCCGGGTTGAGCGCGCATTTCCACAAGCACTACGAAGGGACCACTGTGACCCAACGGGTGAAGATGACGAAAAGCCGGAAGATTTTCAGCATGCAGTGCGGCTTCCATCCGTACATGGAGAGCTGGGCGTTGGTCACCGATCATCCATACTACGCATTGGCCGACAACGAGGGACGGTTCCAGTTGACGGGTATCCCACCCGGGACGTATAGGGTGAAGGTCTGGCATCCCTATATTAGGGACGACATTGAGCAGACAATCACGATTGAACCAAACGAGCAGACGACCGTCGCTTTGAAAGTCGAGGCGCCGAGCGGGCGGCTCTATGCCAACCAAATGGTTGAGAATGCTTACGTGCGGTACACGATTACCGAGGACGTGCAAAGTCAAATCGTTCCGACGTTGGAAAAACAGCGTATCGATGAAGGCCAGTGATGCCGGCTAATGGAACCTATCGCGAAAACGGCCGGGCATGTCGGAATGAGCCTGCGAGAGAACAGAGGGTCACAGGAAGTGTCGTCGACGATCAGAAGCGAGCAAGCAGCTTCTGATGCAACGAGTCTTGCATCCGATCCGCATGTCTCAGCGGTTTCATGCCAACAATGATAGTACGGCCCGATTCCAGCCGATGGGGCCTGGTCCTTGTGCACGGATCAGTCCAGGAAGCTCGATATCCTGCTCGTACGAGCCGTCGGGTTGTTGGACGAGGATGGGGCGATCTACGGCTTTAAGCATCGGGAGGTCGTTCAAGCTGTTACCGATGCTCACGGTGATGAGTCGGTCACGATGACGGTCGGCCCGACGGCGGTAGCATTCGATAAGGTATCGCACGGCGTGTCCCTTATCTTGGACACCCATCAGGTGATGGAAGCGATCGCCCTTGGTCCAACGCAGACCACGGGCTGTGATGGCCTGGGTGAGCGCGTCTCGTGTGCAGCGCTCGTTTTCGACGACGAACGGCTCATCATAGTCACGCTGTTTGGCCAGCTCTGCTTCTTGCCGAGAAAGCCCTGTCCGCGTGACGACCTCTTCGACGGGCATATCGCCATACCCCCTCAGTTCTACCCCGAGTTCTTGTTCAATCTCTTTCAAGGCTTGGCGAAGCACAGAATAGGAGGTGCCTAGGCCGACAACATGATACTGGTCCTGGGCGGTCGCAGCCGTGAGCTGGAATGCGAAATAGTTCGATGGAACAAACACGGCGCCTCCGTTCTCCACGATAAAGGGGTGTTCATTGTGGAGGCGAGAGCGGAGCGGTTCAATCTCCGCCCGCGTCTTGCTGGAGACCACGACAATGGGAATCGAACGGGCACGAAGCTCATCCAACGCTTCCCGCGCTGCCTCGAACGAGTAAGTTGTGCTGTCGAGGAGGGTGCCGTCTAAATCTGTGAAGACGACCATGGCCTTCGGGTCTCCGTCGATGGTGCTCAGTTTCGGCGAGGGCATGATTATTCCTAATGGGTCCTCAACAGAATACGCCATTGTCAACCTTAAATGAACCCAAGAGCCCGTGAAAGGTGGCTGCCGGGAGTGTTTTTCGGTATGTATGAGAGCGATGATCCATTAGATACGATGCAACCATTCATAAAATTCTATCTGGGATTAATCCCTCATCTGTGCCATGCTGGGGCCGTATCCGGCTGTGGCGGAGCCAACGCTGAGCCAACGCAGCGATCGCCGCGCTGAACGTGAGAGGAGCAGCATCATGTCGGATTTCTTCCAGAACGGGGTGGTTAGTGTTCTCCATCGCCTCGGTTCGCCCAACGTAGAACAGTTGGAACGGGAACTTGAGCAATATCGCCATGTCAATCCGATTGCCTTGGTGTTGCCGTGCCTCTATTCGGAACTCGAGGGTCCTGCCGTTTCCGGAATCGTTGATGAACTGAAGCGGGTGACCTACCTGAACGAAATCGTCGTGACGCTCGGACATGCATCAGCCCTTGAGTTTCGGCGTGCCAAAGATTATTTCAAGGTCCTTCCGCAACGCGTGCGTCTTGTGTGGGTGGACGGCGCTCCGGTACAAGACATCCTTAAAACCTTGGTCGAACGAGAGGTCGATGTCGGGTTGCCCGGGAAAGGCCAATCGTGCTGGCTTGCGTTCGGGTATGTACTGGCTCGCCAACAAAGTCAGGTTATCGTGCTGCACGATTGCGATATTGTGAGCTACCACCGTGAATATCTTGCCCGGCTCTGTTATCCGCTCGGCAACCCCAATCTCGGCTATGAATTTTGTAAGGGATATTACAGCCGCGTCACGGAGCAGTTGCACGGCCGGGTCACTCGGTTGTTTGTTACCCCTGTCATACGTTCGTTGCAGCAACTCGTCGGGAGTCATCCCCTCTTGACCTTCCTAGACAGTTTTCGGTACCCCCTTGCAGGGGAATTTGCGATGGTTCGCGATCTGGCCTGGGTCAATCGTATTCCGGGAGATTGGGGATTGGAAATCGGTATCCTGGCGGAAGTGTATCGCAACTGCGCCTTGCGCCGTGTGTGCCAGGCGGATATCGCCGATGCGTACGAGCACAAGCATCAGGCGCTGTCTTCGGACGATCCTGAGAACGGATTGCTCAAGATGACCGTGGATATCGCGAAGTCTCTGTTCCGCCATCTTGCCAGTGAGGGGCTGGTGCTCGGCGATCCGGAGCTCAAGACATTGCGTGCCACGTATGTCCGCATCGCTGAAGAGGCCATCCGTCGGTACGAGGACAGCGCGGCCATCAACAGTCTGAAGTTCGATCGACACGCGGAACGGACCGCCGTCGAGACTTTTCTCAAAGGCATCAAATTGGCGTCGGAGGTCTTCCAAAAAGATCCGCTGGGGGTGCCGATGATTTCTAACTGGAGCCGCGTAGCGGCGGCGGTTCCGGACGTCTTCGATCGTCTCGTGCGAGCCGTGGAGGAGGATCATCAGTGGGACCCGACGAGAGAACCACGTCAAGCGTCCAAGTGAGCAAACCGTCCGTCGCGTTGACGGCGGAAACCGAGGCCCGCCTGGGTGTCATCGGCGACGTCGATGTACTCGTCGGCATCCCCAGTTACAACAACGTCGATACCATTGAGCACGTGGTCCGGGCCGTGAGTGTTGGTCTGGCAAAATATTTCCCCGAGCATCGAGCCGTGTTGGTGAATTCCGACGGTGGGTCTTCGGATGGAACACCTGAGGCGGTTTCGAGGGCGGTGGTCGATTACGACGCGTTGCTCATCAGCGATCAGCAAAGCCAGCTTCGGAAGATCATCACGCCCTATCACGGGATCCCCGGCAAGGGGAGCGCGTTCCGCACGATCTTCGAGATTGCGCGGCGGCTGAACGCCAAGGCCTGTGCCGTTGTTGATTCAGACCTGCGGAGCATCACACCGGAATGGATCGAGTTGTTGGTACGTCCCATTCTCGACGACCACTACGACTATGTGGCTCCGTATTATTTGCGCCATAAGTACGACGGCACGATTACGAACAGTATCGTCTATCCCCTGACCAGGACGCTCTACGGTCAACGGATCAGGCAGCCGATCGGGGGTGATTTTGGGTTTGCCGGACATTTGTCCGAACATTACCTTGATCAACACGTCTGGGAGTCGGATGTGGCACGATTTGGGATCGATATCTGGATGACCACGGAGGCCATCGCGAGTGGTGCTCGAGTCTGCCAGAGTTTTCTGGGCGCTAAGATTCATAATCCCAAGGATCCAGCCGCCGATTTGGCCGCCATGCTTATGCAAGTGCTGGGAGCGGTGTTTGCCTTGATGGAGTCGCATCATGGGGTCTGGTCGGCGGTGCACGCATCGAAAGCAGTCAAGCTGTTCGGTTTTCAGTACGAGGTCGGCGTTGAGCCGGTCAACATCAACGTCGAACGCATGATCGCAGTCTTTCGGCAGGGATTGGCGGATCTGGCTCCCATCTGGGAACAGGCACTGGGCAAGGAGATTGTGGCGGAACTCACAATGGTGGGAGGAGCGTCTTCTTCTGAATTTCGGATTTCCGATGAACTCTGGGTTCGTGTGGTCTACGAGGCCGCGCTGGCGTATCGGAAACATCGCATGCCCCGCGAACATTTACTAAAAGCCCTGACGCCGCTCTATCTCGGACGAACGGCAACGTTCGTGCTGGAAACGCAGGGGCTCACGACAAAGGAAGCGGAAGGGCGGGTCGAGCAATTATGCGACGTATTCGAGTCGAAGAAATCTTATCTAGTCGAACGGTGGAACCCTGAGCCGCACGCATGAGGTCAATTGACGGCGGTGAAATGGGGGGAGGTGAGTTATGATGACGGACTTTTTCCAAACTGCACTACTTGCACCGTTGGAATTACTGGGTCGGCAGGTCTTAGCCGTGTTGCCGAATGTGTTGGCCATGCTCATCATCGTCGGGGTGGGCCTGTTGGCGGCCCGGGCGTTAGGCCATCTGGTGGAACGATTGTTACGCGTGGTGCGCCTTGACCAGTTGTGCGATCGACTTGAAATCAACGCCGCGCTGTTGCGTGGGGGCGTGAAGGCCGATCCCTCCTATCTCGTCGGGCGGTTCGTCTATTGGGCCGTCATCACGTTCGCAGTGATTGCCGGCTTGAGCGCGCTGAACCTCCAGCCGATCAACCAGTTTGCCAATTCGCTCTTGGCCTACATTCCCCACGTGTTGATTGCAGGGCTGATATTAGTCACCGGATACCTGCTTTCCAATTTCATCGCACAGGGTGTCTTGATTGCAGGGGTGAATGCCGGGCTTCCCCCGGCGCGGCTGTTCGCAACCGTGTCGCGTTGGGGCGTCCAACTCTTTGCACTGGCGATGGCGGCGGAGGAATTGGGTATTGCGGCGAGTGTGGTGGTGGTGGGCTTCGGGATTACCTTTGGAGGCATCGTGTTCGCCACCTGCTTGGCGTTTGGACTCGGGGCCAAGGATTTGGCGAAAGATTATCTTGAGCGGACGTTCTGGAATCGCGGTCGCGATCGCGAACCGGACGACCTCCGACATCTATGATGACCGGACTCTTACTCGTGTTCTGGGTAGCAGCGGGGATCGGGTGTACGCAGACCGGAGAAGGGACTGATCGTGCACCCACTGTCTTGGTCTTCAAGCACGGAAAACTCTCCGGTGATGGACGGGTGCTGTCCGACCTGCTCCGCGATTTTGAACGCCGCCATCCAGGTATTCTCGTTCAAGAAGAACTCTTGCCGGCGGATTCAGATCGACAGCATCAGTATTACGCGATGAATTTGGACGGCGGGAAAGCTCCGTTCGACCTGCTCGCGATCGACACGATTTGGGCGCAGGAATTCGCCAAGGCCGGATGGATTACTCCACTAGATGCGCTTCTGACTACGGCTGAACGGGAAGAGTTCTTTTCTGGTCCGATCGAAGCGGCCACCTTCAACGATCGCCTCTACGCGGTGCCCTGGTATGTCGATGCCGGTGTCCTCTACTACCGGCGTGATTTGTTGGATCGCCATGGTCTTGAACCGCCTCGCACGTGGCTTGAACTCGCCCGCATCGCTAAGCTGGTGTTAAATGCGGAGCAGGACTCCAAGTTGGCCGGCTTCGTGTGGCAAGGGAAACAGTATGAAGGTTTGATGTGTGTGGCACTGGAGGTGCTTCGGAGTAACGGGACAGATCTCTGGGTTGGGGATCGAGACCGTGCCGAATACGGCTTGCGGTTCTTGCGGGAGACGATCGCCACCCATGGGATTACCCCGCTTTCCACGAGTATGGCCGACGAAGAATCGACTCGGTGGATGTTCGGCGAGGGGCACGCCCTGTTCATGCGAAATTGGCCCTATGCCTGGTCGCTCCTTCAACAGCCGGGATCGCCGGTTCGCAATAAAATTGGCGTCGTTTCGCTTCCCGCCTTTTCCGGATTTAGCAGTGCGCCGGTGCTGGGAGGATGGATGCTTGCCAGGCCGAGTAATTCCACCCATCAAGAGGTCGTGGGGGAGCTGATCAGTTTTTTGACCTCTCCGGACGCGCAACGTAGGGTCGCAGTGGAATTGGGGTATAACCCGGTGCGCCGAGCCTTGTATACTGACGAGGCATTGCTTGCACTCCGTCCACTCTTGAAGGATCTCCATCCGATCTTGTTGATGGCCAAGCCGCGTCCGGTAACGCCGTATTACCTGCTCCTCTCTCAAGCGGTACAGCCGGAAATAAGTGCAGTGGTCGTTGGACGGAAGTCGCCCAACGAGGCTCTGGACGCCATCAGGCGCCGGGTCGAGCAGATTATGGGAGAGCAGACCTCTACTGTTAGGCTGGAGCGATCATGACCGATCGCTCGTTCACAGAGACGAAGAAACGGAGTGGGACGATCCGTCTGTCCGAGCGCACGTGGGGTTACCTGTTCGCCGGTCCTGCCTTCATTCTGGTGGGGCTGATTGCACTCGCGCCGATTGCCGCGGCCTTGTGGCTCAGTCTGCGTCAGCAGTTACCGATCTTTGGAATCGACGAATTCGTCGGCGCCAAGAATTATCTCCAATTGTTGGGGGACGATCGGTTCTGGGCCGCCTGCCGGACGACGCTGTACTTCACGGCTCTGTCTGTGTCCGCCGAGCTGCTGTTGGGCTTCGGATTCGCGCTGCTCTTGAATCGTCTGGCAGACGGAGCGGGCAGGGGACTGCGATGGGCGCACGTCATGATCATTCTACCCTGGGCGATTCCAACCGTCGTATCCGCACAAATCTGGGCGTGGCTCTACCAGCCTGACTTCGGCCTGCTCAATTATTTGCTCTATGCGGCCGGCATGACGGGAGGTCGCATCGATTGGCTGGCGGATCCCGATTGGGCGATCCATGCCGCCGTTGTCATGGACGTCTGGAAAACGACGCCGTTCGCGGCATTGCTTCTGCTGGCCGGATTAAAAACCGTTCCTCAGGAGCTCTACGCTGCCGCGCGGGTGGATGGGGCGGGAACTTGGGAGCAGTTTCGACGGATTACGTTGCCGCTCTTGATGCCTGTCGTGGTCATTGTGCTCGTCTTCCGTACGATGGATGCGGTCCGGGTGTTTGACGCGGTCTTCGTCTTGACCGGCGGAGGACCAGGTAACAGCACTGAGACACTGTCGATCTACGCGTACAAGACGCTGTTCCAAACGTTGCAGTTTGGATATGGATCTGCCCTGGCGACGGCGATGTTCGTGCTCGCCGCGATGCTGTCACTGCTTTATCTGTTGCTGCTACGTCGGCATGTTCAGGAGAGCGCATGATGCATCGTCATGACGATCGGCCGGGTCCACGATGATGGTGTGGTTCCGTACCCATGGCCTTACGGCATGTGTCCTTCTTCTGGTGGGGTTGTTCTGTCTCGGCCCGGTGCTCTGGCAGGCTGTCACATCGCTCAAGCCAGATCAGGATCTCGTGCGCTTGCCTCCGCTCCTCCCCGAACGCATCACCGGCGTGCATTATGATCGGGTCCTGCTCAAGTCGTCGTTGCCACAATCGCTCGTGAACAGCCTGGTTGTGGCGGCAAGCGCGACGGCGACCGCCATTGTAGTCGGTGCGTTTTGCGCGTTTGCCCTCGCGCGACTACCGATCGCCGGCAAGTCGGTGATCCTGGGGGTGGCGCTCGTCACATCGATGTTCCCGCCTATCGCCGTCATCAGTCCGTTATATCTCCTGATGCGGGAGTTGGGGTTGAGGGATACATTGGTCGCGGTCGGACTGACCCATGCGGTCTATTCGTTGCCGCTTGCCGTGTGGTTATTGACGAGTTTCTTTCAGCAGCTTCCCAAGGAGCTCTACCAGGCTGCGCGGATCGATGGCTGCACACCGTTACAGGCTTTGCTGACCATCATGTTGCCTCTTGCGCGACCTGGGCTTGCCGTTGCGGCCCTCTTGGTCTTCATCTATTCATGGAATGAGTTCATGTTTGCCCTGACCTTGACGGCCAGCGATACCACTCGCACCGCGCCGGTCGCGGTTGCGTTGTTTCCAGGACTGTATGAAATTCCTTGGGGTGATTTGGCGGCGGCGTCCCTGGTGGTGACCATCCCGGTCGCGCTGCTCGCGCTGGTGTTTCAACGCCACATCATTGCCGGGCTGACGGCCGGCAGTGTGAAAGGATAAGGCGATGGCGGAAATCCGCATTGAGCTGATTGAGAAACGTTTCGGGCAAAAAACCATCCTCCCTCCGCTGACGTTGACGGTGCATGACGGCGAGTTCTTCGTGCTCGTGGGTCCTTCCGGATGCGGGAAATCTACGCTGCTGAGCCTCCTCGCCGGTCTCGATCAGCCGACTGCCGGTCGAATTTTATTCGACGGCACGGACGTGACCGATTTGGAGCCGCGCGAGCGCGACGTGGCGTTGGTGTTTCAAAGCTATGCCCTGTACCCGCACATGACCGTGCGCGAGAATATGGCGTTCCCACTCAGCGTTGTGCCCCGTGCCAAGCGCCTTGAGCGACAACGCATCGAGGAGGAAGTACAACGGGTGGCAGGGTTCCTCGGTCTATCCGCATTGCTCGATCGACGGCCTCGGGAACTCTCCGGTGGCCAACGGCAACGGGTCGCCTTGGGACGGGCCCTCATCAGGAAGCCGAGGCTGTTTCTGCTGGACGAACCGTTGTCGAATCTCGATGCGCAATTGCGCGCCTCTATGCGCGCGGAGTTGCTCAGACTTCATAAGGAACTGAAGGTCACGACGATCTATGTAACCCACGATCAAACGGAAGCCATGACCCTGGGCGACCGGCTTGCGGCGCTCAACCAGGGACGGATTCAGCAGATCGGCCGGCCTCATGACATCTATGCTGCTCCCGCCAATCTCTTCGTGGCAGGCTTCATGGGGTATCCGCCGATGAATTTGCTCTCGGCGAAGCTCAGAGACGACAGCATCCAAGCCGGCCCGTTGCATCTCACAAGACCCTCCGGTGTGCCAATGGTCAACCAGAAGCACACGGTGACCGTCGGGCTCAGACCGGAAGACATCGTGGTGGGCCCGGCAAACGGTTCAGGGGATGAAGAGAGAGGATTCGGCATCGTTCGCCTCACCGAACCGTCGGGTCCGACCTTGTGGGTGACGGTTGAGCTCAACGACCTCAACAACGAGGCCTTCACCATCATCGGGACTGCACAAGCCGGGTTTGTCCCGAAAATCGGGGATCCTGTTGCGGTAGTGGTGCGGCACGCGAACATCCATCTGTTCGATACCACGACAGGGATGCGACTGGACGCTGCCTAACGTGTGGAGGACCCTGGTAGACCACGGTCCTCAGGGAGGACACGACGTGGAGATACGAGGCGAGCAGCGCGACGTGAGTGAGTTGTCGAACCAGCTCTATCCGTCATAGTCATGGATGTGAGCCACGTACCCACCCATTCGGATCCGATCTCGAAGTAACGTTCATTGTGCCTCAAGTAGCCTCATGTTGTAGGGGGAGGAGAGAGGGATGGTAGGCAATCTCTTGACTTGGGTTGGGATCGTGGTCTGTCTCAGTCAATCGGCTTTGATGTCCGGGTTGAATCTAGCAGTCTTCAGCCTCGGCCGGTTACGGTTAGAGATGGAAGCGGCAAGCGGGAGTCACGATGCCCAAAAAGTACTACGGCTGCGCGATCATCCCAATGATATCCTGGCCACGATTCTTTGGGCCAACGTCGGGATCAACGTGCTCCTCACGCTCCTCTCGAATTCGGTGCTGGCCGGCGTGACCGCATTTCTTTTTTCAACCTTCTTCATCACGATTTTCGGAGAAATCTTGCCGCAGGCGTACTTTTCCCGTCGGGCGGTCAGGATGGCTGCGCTGTTCTCGCAATGGCTGCAGGTCTACCGTATGATCTTATTCCCCGTTGTCAAACCCTCAGCCATGCTGTTGGATGCCTGGCTGGGCAAGGAAACGATCGCCTACCTCCGAGAGGCCGAGATCAAAGAGCTGCTCCGTCGTCATATGGAGGACGAAAAGTCAGAAGTGGGCCGTATCGAGGCTATCGGGGCGCTCAACTTTCTGACCATCGACGATATTCCGGTCGACCAAGAAGGAGTGTCGGTGGATCCGATCAGTATTATCCAGCTGCCTGTTCGGGATGGAACCCCGATATTTCCTGCGTTTCAGACGTCGCCGGACGATCCATTCCTTCGACAGGTCAATGCGTCGGATAAGGCGTGGGTGGTCATCACGGACGAGATGAATCAGCCGCACTGCATCATGGATGCCGATGGGTTTCTACGTCACACTGTCTTCATGGGGCAGCAGGCAGACCCCCACGCCTATTGCCATCGGCCCGTGATTGTACGAAATCGAGACGAACCGCTCGGAAAAGTGCTGGCGCAGCTCAGCTTTGACCCGGAGTCGCCCGCCGATCATCTCATTAGCCATGACACGGTTCTTCTGTGGACAGAACAACCTCGGCTGATCACCGGTGCGGATTTGCTCGGGCGTTTATTGCGGGGAATTGCCAGACGGTCTCGCAAAGCTTAAGACAGAGGCGTACGATCAACAGAGACCGGTTCGCTCATGGGGATGGTCGCATCGTCGTCACACCAGGAGATGGGCGAAGACGGTCGCCAGTCCAAGAAAACTGAAAAACCCGACGACGTCGGTCACCGTCGTTAAAATGATCGAGGATGATTGAGCTGGGTCCTGGTTCAGCGATTTGAGAATGATGGGAATGACGGCGCCGGCCAGTCCCGCGATGCACATCGACGTCACCATCGAGATACCAATCACCATCGTCAGACCTGCAGAACTGCTCCACCAGTAGACCGCGGTGCAGGTGGTCGCGGCGACGGCGAGACCGTTGAACAGCGCCACCCCGCTTTCTTTGGTGGCGACCCGGAACCATTGGGCCGGCCTGATGTCGCGGAGGGCGAGTCCGCGCATGACGACCGCCAACGACTGCGCGCCGGTATTGCCGGACTGGCCGGCCACGACCGGCAGTAAGACGGCTAAGGCCGTGAATTGCGCGATGACGCTTTCGAACATGCCGACAACGGTCGCAGCCAGAAAAGCCGTGACCAGATTGACCTGTAGCCAACCCAGCCGTTTCCGCACGGAAAACCACATGGAGGAGAGGGCTCGCTCATCTTTGCTGGCGCCGACCATCGTCTGAAGGTCCGCGGTGGCGTCTTCTTGGCTCGCTTTGACGATATCCTCGTTCTTGATCACACCCAGCAGTCGTCCGTCGAGATCCACGACGGGAATAGTCACCAACCGCCGCCCGGCGAAGAGCGCGACGATTTCCTCGCGATTCTCCATGGGATGAATGGTCGGCACGTCACGCCGCATGACGGACTGCAAGCGATCCAACGGATTGAGCAGCAGTAGGTCCCGAACCGAGAACATGCCGACGAGGTATCGGCGGCGGTCGATTACGTAGATGTCATGGAGATCTTTGGGCGCCCTGACCCGTACCTGCGTGACGGCCTCTTCGACCGTGAGGTCCTCGGGTAGCGCGAAGACTCTCGCATCCATCAGGCTGCCGACCGATTCGGCTGGGTACTCCATGAACAGGCGAATCTCCTTGGCGAGCGGGCGGGCAAGACGCCGGAGGATCGCCTTCCGTCGGTCCCGTTCCAATCGCGCCAGCAGCCCCGCTGCGTCCCCGGGGGATGTTTCGCGCACCACCAGAATCCCCAGCTCATCGGGCAGCGCTCCCAGTGTTTCACCGGCGACGGCGGGATTCATGGATGACAGGAGAACGGCGATGGATTTCGGTGGAACCGATTCGATCAGGCGGACGATCTCGCTGATCTCGAAGGACTCCAAAAACTGTCCGGCTTCCGCGGGATGGTCGATGATGAACGTTTCATGGAGTTTCCGGTGAAGTGACATCGGTTTCCTTGCCCTCCTTCGGCAGCGTCGGGATCTGTTCCGAGACACCCGTTTCGATCGCCT
>Ga0224501_10003200_pt1 | contig 12873 bp, 14 predicted proteins | sample SF_Oct11_sed_USG_4_FD_169105 | JGI IMG/M metagenome (GOLD analysis project Ga0224501, IMG submission 169105) | Sediment microbial communities from San Francisco Bay, California, United States - SF_Oct11_sed_USGS_8_1 | ecosystem: Environmental > Aquatic > Marine > Sediment | place: USA... | reverse complement strand
CAAATCAGAGTCAAGCCATAATTCTTCAAGATTTTTACCTGTAATTGGATATATTACGTTTTCAGCAATATCCACTAATGGTTTCAGCACAAACGCATATTTTTCAATTTCATCCCTTGGGATTTGCAGTTTGCCATCATTGATGATCAAATCATCATAAAGTAATAAATCAATATCTAAAGTACGTGATGAGAATTTTGGATCACTGCGATCACGGCCATTGTCTTCTTCAATCTGGTGCAGGGCGTCATTGACCTGATACGGATTAAGTTCTGTTTCAAAAGCAGCAACTAGGTTGTAAAAAGGATCGCCATCAAAACCAACGGCTTCGGTTTCATAAACCGGTGACAGGATGAGTTCACCGAAAGTTTTTTTTAATGCATCAATCCCTGCGCGGATGTTTTTTTCGCGATCAATGTTGGAGCCGATACTGACAAAGACCTTGCCCATTATTTTTTGCCACGTTCAATAATCACGCCGACATCTCCTGCCTGTGATACCGCCCCTTTTTTATTGAGCTTGAGTTTGAGCCATGACACGGGGAATTCGTTCAATACGACTTCAGCGGATTTTTCGGCCAGTGTTTCAACCAGTTGAAAATCACTGTCACCAACAAACTCGATCAGGCGTTTGGAAATCGCCTTGTAGTCGAGTGTGTCATCAATGTGATCAGATTTGGCGGCCTTGGCGATATCAAAACCCATATCCAGATCAAGAATGACGCTTTGCCTGATTTTGCGTTCCCAGTCATAGATACCGATAACAGTATCGATTTTGAGGCCGTGTAAGAAAACTATATCCATGAGTGCGACTATAACAAAAAAAGGTTTACTCTGAGAGCTCTATGGTTTTCTCAAGACTTGGCATTGGCAGGGGACTCGCGTATAAAGCAAATTCATTATGGATATGACACAAATATTACTGATTATTGGTGGCTACTTGCTGGGATCCTTGTCCTCAGCAGTCATTGTTTGTCGATTAATGGGTTTGCCGGATCCGCGTACTCAGGGTTCCAATAATCCGGGTGCAACCAACGTCCTGCGTTTCGGCGGCAAGAAGGCGGCAGCCATTGTTTTGGTTGCGGACATGCTCAAGGGTTTTATTCCAGTCTTGATCGCACAGTTGTGGCATATGGAACCCATGATTCTGGCTGGCACAGGTGTCGCGGCCTTTCTTGGACACTTGTTTCCTGTCTTTTTTGGATTCCGAGGCGGTAAGGGTGTGGCCACGTTTCTCGGTGTATTGCTGGCAATGCAGTGGATGGTGGGCTTGGCAGTTGCCGGTACCTGGCTGATTATGGCCAAAGGGTTCAAGGTCTCTTCGTTATCCGCATTGGTTGCGGCGGCTTTAGCTCCTTTTTATCAATACTGGATCAACAATGATCAAATGCTGGTGATGGCGGTGGCCTTTATGAGTGTGGTTTTGATTGCACGTCATCATAGTAATATTCGAAATTTGATTACCGGGAAGGAAGATAAGATCGGGACAGACGTAGAATCCTGATCAAGGTACTGGTGTCAGTGTCTGCATGTCCCAACGTGCCTTAGCCTGAGTTGAAAGCGGTTCGCTCTGACCCGCCTTCAGGCGGTGATAACCGGCAAACGCGATCATGGCACCGTTGTCAGTACAGAACTCAGGGCGCGGGAAAAAGACCTGCCAGCCCTGTTTTTTTGCCTCTTTATTCAGTTGTTCACGTAAGCGCAAGTTAGCACTCACTCCGCCCGCCATAACTAATTGATTTAAATGGGTTTCATTAAGCGCGCGGCGGCATTTAATAATAATGGTATCGATCACGGCATCTTCAAAGGCACGGGCAATATCGGCCTTGGCGGACTCACCGTATTTTTGAAATGTGTTTAGTGTAAAAGTCTTGAGTCCACTGAAGCTGAAATTCAGCCCCGGTCGGTCCGTCATTGGACGCGGAAATTGGAAACGCGATGGATCACCCTGCTCTGCGAGCTTGGCCAGCGCCGGTCCACCTGGATAACCGAGGCCGAGCATCTTGGCGGTTTTATCAAAGGCTTCACCGGCGGCATCATCAACCGATTCACCGAGTAACTTGTAACGTCCGATACCATCGACCTCAACCAGCTGGGTATGTCCACCCGAGACCAGGAGCGCTACAAATGGAAAAACGGGTGTCGGTTCTTCCAGTAACGGAGCCAGTAGATGGCCTTCCATATGGTGTACGCCAATGGCTGGAATATCCCATGCCATGGCCAGACTGCGGCCCACGGCAGCACCTACCAGCAAGGCACCAATCAGTCCGGGACCGGCGGTATAGGCAATGCCATCAATATCGTTTCTGGAAAGTCCTGATTTATCAAAGACCTGGTTAATAAGAGGAAGCACCTTGCGTACGTGATCACGCGAGGCCAGCTCCGGTACGACCCCGCCATAATCAGCGTGGATGTCGGTCTGGCTGTGAACGGTATGCGCGATCAGACCCTTTTCACCACTGTAAATGGCGATACCGGTCTCGTCACACGAGGTTTCTATTCCCAAAATGTACATATAAAGCTGATTTTTTTTGCAATTTTGTCTCAGCAGGTCTAAAATCCTGCGCTCTTTTGCCGACTTTGGTCTGGCAGAACCGAGACACTAATCTTTTACTAAACCGAGGTAAAGTGACTTATGCCAGAAGTCAGAGTTAGAGAAAACGAACCTTTCGAAATTGCACTGCGTCGTTTCAAGCGTATGTGTGAGAAAGCAGGCGTTTTGACCGAAATCCGCCGTCGTGAATATTATGAAAAGCCAACATCTGTTCGTAAGCGTAAGGCAGCAGCAGCTGTTAAGCGTCAGTCGAAAAAGAGTGGCAAGGATATTCGTCAACGCGTTCGTTTATATTAATACCTGCACACGATCTGCCCACCGATTATGAGTAATCCTTCTTCGGGCCTGAAAGCACGTATCACAGAAGACATGAAAACGGCCATGCGTTCCAAAGACAAGGAACGGTTGGCCGTTATTCGTTTAGTACAGGCCGCAATTAAACAACGCGAAGTTGATGAGCGTATTGAGCTGGATGATGCCCAGGTGTTGGCCGTACTTGAAAAAATGCTCAAGCAACGCCGTGATTCCATTGAACAATTCCGCAAAGGGGAGCGCGAGGATCTGGCTGCGATAGAAGAGTTTGAAATAGGCATCCTGCAGGATTACATGCCTGAAGCCTTGAGCGAGGAAGAAATTGATACCATTATCAGCGAAGCTATTTCTGCCACCGGTGCCAGTTCCATCAAGGATATGGGCAAGGTGATGGGTCAGGTGAAACCCAAAATTCAGGGACGCGCTGATATGGGTGCAGTGAGCCAGAAAATTAAGAATCAATTAGGCTGAAAACCTTTCTGTTTAACCAATACTGCGTTAACTACTTAAAAAATATTTATATTTTAATTTAATTCTCCTTTCCCCTTGATCACCTTGTCTGGATCGGTTGAGATCATGGTTATTACGGGGAGAAAGAATAGTAAGTGTCTGGGCGTATTCCACAATATTTTATAGATGATCTGATTGGTCGCATTGATATCGTCGATGTGATTGATCAACGTGTACCGTTACGTCAGAAAGGGACGAACTATCTTGCCTGTTGCCCGTTCCATGATGAAAAGACACCTTCTTTTAGTGTCAGTCAGGACAAGCAGTTTTATCACTGCTTCGGTTGCAAGGCGAGCGGTAACGTGATCAGTTTCCTGATGGAATATGATCACATGAGTTTTGTTGATGCCATTGAAGAACTGGCTTCACGCGCCGGTATTCCGGTACCGCATGAAGAAAGTACTCAGGATAAAAAACACCAGTCAGATACCAAAGAACTCTATGAGTTGCTTGAGCGCTGTGCTGAATATTATCGCCAGCAATTACGTGAACACTCCCAATCTCAACGTGCCGTTGAATATTTAAAACAGCGTGGATTGTCGGGCGAGATTGCACGCGATTACGGTGTTGGTTATGCACCTCCCGGCTGGGACAATGTCTTAAAGACATTGGGTGTGAATGATCAGTTACAAAAACAGTTATTCAAAACCGGCATGCTGATAAAAAAAGATGCCGGTGGTTTTTATGATCGTTTTCGTGATCGTATTATGTTTCCGATTATTGATCGACGTGGTCGTACAATCGGTTTTGGCGGGCGCGTGCTGGGCGATGACACACCGAAATACCTTAATTCACCGGAAACGCCGGTTTTTCATAAGGGTAGCGAGCTTTACGGTCTTTATCAGGCAAAGAAGGCGCTGCGCAATATTGATCGACTGATGGTAGTGGAAGGTTACATGGATGTTGTTGCATTGGCGCAATATGGCATTCGTTATTCCGTGGCAACTCTGGGTACAGCAACCACCAATGATCATCTGGAACAGTTATTCAAAATGACACCTGAAGTGGTATTTTGTTTTGATGGTGATCGTGCTGGTCGTGAAGCAGCATGGCGTTCACTGGAAACAGCATTACCGATAATGCGTGATGGTCGCCAGATTAAATATGTTTTTTTACCTGATGGTGAAGATCCGGATTCGCTGGTACGTGCACAGGGCAAGGATGCACTGGAATCATTAATAGAAAAGGCAATCCCATTATCAACATTTTTTTATCAAAGTTTGTCGCGTCAGGCCGATATAAACACTGAAGAAGGTCGTGCTCGTCTGGTGGAATTGGCGAGACCGTTGTTGGCCAGATTGCCACAAGGTGTCTTTAAGGAATTGATGGTCACCCGGCTGGCGGAAGTTACCCATATGGAGGTTGAGCAATTATCAGGACATATGGGGAGTACCGCTACCAGCCCTTATCAAAAGATACTTCCGAAACAGACAAGAACATCTGCAGACAAGGAACACAGGATGCCGCCCATGCGCAAGGCTATTGCCCTGCTTTTGCATCGGCCATCGCTGGCATCCAGACTGGAGATGACGGATGAGCTGAAAACGATTGATTTACCGGGTATGGATTTGTTGCTGGAACTACTTGATCTCGCGAGAGAAAACCCCCAGATCACAACCGGACGGCTACTGGAGCACTGGCGTGATCAGGATGCAGGCAAACACCTGATCAAATTATCACAATGGCAACCACCACCTGATGATGCGGACTGGTTACTGGAGCTGAAAGGAGCACTAAACCACCTGTTCAATGAACAGCGGAAACAGCGTGATAGTGCGTTTATAAATCAGGCCAAGATCGACAAGATAAGTACCAGAGATCTGACAGATGAACAGATACAGGAATTGAAAAATTTAACCAAGCCAGCCAAGGCGAGTGAATAATTACATTTAAAACAATGAGTTATAAAAAGGCTTTTAACTGCTACAGTTAAATATGTATTGGGTAGAGCACATGAATTGTACTATAATGGCAGGTTAATTTTTCGCGTCCGGTAAGTTGGCAGAGATTTTACAGGATTTAATATTTTTAGTTATATATCAATAGGTTAAGTTAGACACATGAGTCAAGAACAACAATCACAGATCAAAGCACTGATCGCAAAAGGCAAGGAACAAGGTTATCTCACCTATACCGAGGTGAATGACCACCTGCCGGGTGAGATCGTCGATCCGGAACAAATCGAAGACATTATCGCCATGATTAATGATATGGGCATTTCCGTGCATGAAACGGCACCGGATGCTGATTCATTACTGATGTCGGATAACGCTGTTTCTGATGATGATGATACGGCAGCTGAAGAAGCGGCGGCGGCGCTTGCCACGACGGTAGAAAATGAATTTGGTCGCACTACCGATCCGGTGCGTATGTACATGCGTGAGATGGGCACCGTTGAGCTATTGACTCGAGAAGGTGAAATCAAGATTGCCAAACGGATTGAAGAAGGTATTGGTCAAATGTCCTCTTCACTGGCGACATTCCCTGACACTATTTCTGAATTACTGGCTGAATATGATCGAGTCAGTGAGGAAACAATTCGCCTGACCGATGTGATTGCCGGTTTTATTGATCCCAATGCACCGGATATGCCGGAGCCTGCAACACCGAAGACTGCCGAAGCAGATAGCAGTGATGATGATGACACAGAAGCGGAAGCGGAAGTAGATACCGGTCCTGATCCAGAAGAAGCAAAGGAACGCTTTGCCAAGATACGTTCACTGCACAAGCGTTATATCAATGCACTGGGCAAGCATGGCAAAGATGACACAAAGACAAAGAAAGTACGCAAGGATCTGATCGAACAGTTTATGCAATTAAAACTGGTTCCACGTTTAATGGATCGACTTGTTTACAATCTGCGTGAAGTTGTTGATCGTATCCGCACACATGAACGTGTGATCATGGATATTTGTGTTAACAAGGCGCATATGCCACGTAAGGAATTTATTGTTTCATTCCCTGACAATGAAACGGATACTGAATGGCTAAAGAAACAGATTGATGCCGGCAAATCCTATTCGTCAGTACTTGAGCAGTATGAAAGTGAAATTACCCGTTCCCAGAACAAACTGGTTTCGATAGAAGAAGAATGTGGTATGTCTATCAGTGAAATCAAGGAAATCAATCGCCAGATGTCGATTGGTGAAGCCAAGGCACGTCGTGCAAAGAAGGAAATGGTGGAAGCCAACCTGCGACTGGTTATTTCAATTGCCAAGAAATACACCAACCGGGGACTACAATTTCTGGATTTGATTCAGGAAGGCAATATTGGTTTGATGAAAGCTGTCGACAAGTTCGAGTATCGTCGTGGTTACAAGTTCTCGACATATGCGACATGGTGGATTCGTCAGGCGATTACACGTTCTATTGCTGATCAGGCACGTACAATTCGAATACCGGTTCATATGATTGAAACCATTAATAAACTGAACCGTATCTCGCGTCAGATGCTGCAGGAAATGGGTCGTGAGGCAACACCGGAAGAACTGGCGAAGGCGATGGAGATGCCTGAAGACAAGGTTCGTAAGGTAATGAAGATTGCCAAGGAACCAATCTCCATGGAAACACCAATAGGTGATGATGAAGATTCACATCTTGGTGACTTCATTGAAGATGCTAACGTCAAGGCACCGGAAGAAAATGCAACTTTTGAAGGTTTGCGTGAACTGACGGGTGATGTACTTTCCAGTCTGACAGCACGTGAGGCGAAAGTATTGCGTATGCGTTTTGGTATTGATATGAATACAGATCACACGCTGGAAGAAGTGGGTAAGCAATTTGATGTAACCCGTGAACGTATTCGTCAGATCGAAGCCAAGGCATTACGTAAACTGCGTCATCCTTCTCGTTCAGACAAGTTACGTAGCTTCCTGGATCAGGAAACACAATAAATTTTATTTAATTTTAAAATTATCAAGGCGCGGCTTGTTCGCGCCTTTTTATTTTTATGGCATCGCATGTGATGCTATCAAGTACTTTAAAATCTGGTAGAATGCCCCTCTTCAAGGGCCTGTAGCTCAGTTGGTTAGAGCAGGGGACTCATAATCCCTTGGTCCCAGGTTCGAGTCCTGGCGGGCCCACCAAACCAAAAAACCACGCTTTCATCCGTGGTTTTTTTATTCTTATGTACCAGAAACTTCAATTATTCCCGTGGATTAAGGTTGTTGTTATATAAAGCTGCAGTTTTTGATAGGATCACGAGCCTGCATTCAGGGTTTTGGTTAGTCCATGAAGGGAATTAAGTTACAAGTACCTCGTCAGGATCCGTCACGTAGGCCTGGTCTCGATATCCATCCAAAAGGATTAAAACAGTGGGTGGATGCATTGCCTGCGGCCAATGTTAACGAAACGGTCAAACAGTTGTTGCCGGTTTTGAAAGATATTAATCGTTGCCAGATTGATTTAATTCACCGCCATAATTTCTTGCTTCAGATTCAGCCATTGATTCTTGATTTGGTTAAAACCATCAAGAAAAGATATTTGAATGCCAGCTTTCCGTTATCAATGCATACACTGACAAGTGTTGATACAGTGCGTGAATTACATCGGGAAATGGCTTTTGCCTATAAACTGATTATTGTTGAGCTGTCTCATCGTGGCTGTGAGGAAGAAGAGCAGGATGTGATTTTGAAAAATGCACTTTATTGTGCGATCCGCCATCTCTCACGTATTTTACTTGAAAGCTATATTGTTTATGAAAGTGAGCCTCCGACAATATGGAGTGAACTTCATCAGTTATATCAATTTACAGAAAAAAACCCGGCCCTTTTTTCAAGAGAAATAAAAACAGGCGACAATAAATGGACCAACCCGATAATTGATGCCTACAAGCGGATTGTTCTACTGTCATTATCCAATCCCTATCGACTCATGCAGGGTGAGACAAACAGAATTGATCATCATCTTAAAACATGGTCGACCAACACACTGATTCATAAACCGGGGATGAAGGATTCACTGGTAGGAAAATTTATTATAGATTTGGCAACAGATGCGCCACCACGTTGTATAACTTCAAGCATGAAATCATTCAGGCCTATTGACGTACGCATTATTGATGCACATGTATTGTTGGCCAATGTCAAACAGCAAATTGAAAAACTTTCCGAACCTCTCAAATCCAAGGGTAAAAAATACATTACCATGCTGGGTCGTCGCCAGAGGCGTGATATGTTTGTACGTCTGGAAAATGCATGGAATGTCAGGCCGGAACGGATGTCTTCACGCTCCATGAATTTGTCAAAAGTGATTATGACGACAGGCCTGAGCGCAAGCCATTATTTTGTGAGCAAGGAAATCCCGTTTAATCCTGAACAGCATGAGCTTGAGTTGCAAAAACAAAAAAAGGCCAAGCCGGATATAAATAAAAGTATGGAAATGCTTTCTGCAGCAGAAGAAGTCTGGCAGGAACAGGATCGTGAATCACGATTATCACGTGGTATAGAAAAACCACGGGTTTCACGTTTTGATTCGGGTGATGGGAAAAATGAACGTAATATGTGGGTCAATGTGTATGCAACAGAGGCACATAAGTTGCTGGATGATGAACAACACCCGGAAGCACAACCGAACTACAGTATTAATTTGTGGCATCAGCGTAGCGATAGCAGTGGCGGATTGAGTCTTTATTGCAATTATGGACAGAGCACACAGGTCAATGTGGGTGAGCTGGTTGCATTAAAACCGATTAAAATGACGGATGAAGGGGAGTGGGAAATCGGGTTAATTCGCTGGTTACGTATACAACACCAGAATTCTGTTCATGTTGGTATCAGAATGATATCAGATGATGCAGCACCGGTAGCCACCAAGGGATTGAAAGGGGTTGGTGCCGGCAGTGAATACTATCGCAGTCTGTTATTACCCAATCTTGATCCAAGGGAGCATCCGACAACACTGATTACACCAGCGGCCGTATATGATGTGGACAGCACCATTGTCATCAATCTTGAAAATAATCTTATTTATGCAAAACTGACACGCCTTGTACAATCAACAAAATCCTTTTCACAATTCCAGTTTGATTTGACAGAAGCACCTGAATTCATCAAGGAGCATGTGTCTTCATTCCGCAGTGAGAGACAATTTCGTTAGGGAGTATTAGTTGTTTTCTTCTGGCTGGGAGTCGGGGTCGGGTTTAACGAAGAAGCGTGAAAAGAAAATACCTGCCTCAAATAATATCCACATTGGTACTGCCAGCAATGTCTGCGAAATAATGTCAGGTGGCGTCAGTAACATCCCGAGTATAAATGCACCAACAATAATGTAGGGTCTTTTTTCTGTAAGTGCTTCCGGTGTTGTAAATCCGGTCCAGACCATGAGTATGGTTGCGATAGGAACTTCAAAAGCCAGACCAAAGGCAAAGAACAGTTTAAGTACAAAATCAAGATAGCGACTGATGTCTGTCATTACAGTCACGCCTTCCGGCGTAACGCCAATAAAGAATCCGAAAATAAGCGGGAATACGACGTAATAAGCAAACAGCATACCGGCAAAAAATAGAAAGGTACTTGCAAACATGAGTGGAAATACCAGTCTGCGTTCATTACGGTACAATGCCGGAGCGACAAAACTCCATACCTGAAAAAGAATAACCGGCATACCCAGCGCTATTGCAGCCATCAGTGTTAGTTTAAATGGTGTCAGAAAAGGGGAAGCCACTTCAGTTGCGATCATGGAACTGTTTTCCGGCATATGTTTCATCAAGGGATCAGCCATGAAGGTGTAAATTTCATTGGCAAACGGGAACAGACAAATAAAGATTAATAGTATCGCCAGCAATGAACGCAATAAGCGATCACGCAATTCAAAAAGATGAGACAGGAAAGGTTGCTCTAGTTGCTCATCACTGGATGGTTGATTACCTTCTGTCATTGGTGCTTCCTGAATCTTGAGGTTTTTTTGTTTCCTCAGAATTATTGATAGAAAGTTCCGATTTGGTTTCTTCTATAAATTCGTGAATGGCATTGGAGGATTTTTGCTCTTCCATGATGCGTTTGAGTTCTTCAGCCTTGAGCTCCTTGCTGATGTCATCTTTAACATTTGAAATCATGCGACGAATTCTGCCTATCCAGAGTCCTGTTGTTCTTGCAACAGAAGGCAGTTTATCAGGACCAATTACCAGAAGCGCAACAATCCCGATGACAGCAAGTTCCCAGAAACCGATATCAAACATAAATCTGATTCAAGACCAAGTGAATATGATTCAAGGTGTCAGGAGTTTTCCTTTTCCTTGGTAACTTCACCTTCAATGGTTTGACCGGCATTTTCTGCAATCTTGTCAGTTTCCTTGTCAGCTTCATCTTCTTTCATGGCACCCTTGAAGCCTTTAACAGCACTTCCCAGATCAGAGCCTACATTGCGCAGTTTTTTTGCACCAAAGAGTAACAAAACAATCACCAGGATAATCAATAATTGCCAGATGCTTATTCCACCAAATCCCATAATATTTTCTCCAAAGTGTTAACCAGTTTATCGGCTTGCCTTCTCTTCTATGCCCGAAGTGCCAAAGCGTCGTTCAAGTTCCTTCAATACATCCTCAGGTCCAAGGCCTTGCTGGGCCAGCATGACCAGAGTATGAAACCACAAATCTGCCGTTTCATAAATGATCTTGTCCGGATCACCTTCCTTCGCCGCGATAATGGTTTCGCTGGCTTCTTCCCCGATTTTTTTCAGAATGGTGTCCAGACCCTTATTATATAGACTGGCCACATAGGACTTGTCCGGAGAATCACCTTTACGGGACTCCAATACGTCAGCCAGTTTTTTTAGTATCACATCACTCATATCATTTATATATATCGGCCGGATCCTTAATCACAGCTTCTGTTTCTACCCATTTGTCATCCTGTAATTGTTTGAAGAAACAATTGTGGCGGCCAGTGTGGCAGGCGATACCGCCTTTTTGTTCGACACTCAGCAGAATGACGTCATTATCACAATCCAGACGAATATCCCTTATCAGCTGCACATGGCCGGATTCTTCCCCCTTACGCCACAACTTGTTGCGTGAGCGGGACCAGTAAATGGCGCGTCCTTCCTTGACCGAGAGTGACAGTGATTCCCGGTTCATCCAAGCCATCATCAAGACCTTGCCGGTCTCTGATTCCTGTGCAATGGCCGGTATCAGGCCGTCTTGATCCCATTTGATGTCATTAAGCCATTGTTCGTTCATATGCCCAGTATATCCCATGAGTCCATCGGATTCAGGCAGATTCGTCAGTGAATGGGGCTAGAGCCGGACTTCGATACCGGCGTTGGCCATGTGTTGCTTGGCTTCTTCTATGGAATATTCAGCAAAATGAAAAATACTGGCCGCCAGAACGGCATCTGCGTGACCGATGGTAATGCCTTCTACCAGATGATCCAGATTACCGACCCCGCCGGAGGCAATTACCGGGACATTGACGTGTGCACAGATGGTACTCATTAACTCATTATCAAAACCGATCTTGGTGCCATCCCTGTCCATACTGGTAACGAGTAGCTCGCCAGCGCCATAATCGACCATTTTCTGTGCCCACTCAATGGCATCAATACCGGTAGGCTTGCGGCCGCCATGGGTAAATATTTCCCAATGATCATCAACACGCTTGGCATCAATGGCAACCACGATACACTGTGAACCGAATTTTTCAGCAGCTTCTTTAACAAATTCAGGATTAAAAACAGCGGCCGTATTAATCGCTACCTTGTCGGCACCGGCATTGAGCATACGGCGAATATCTTCAACGGTACGAATACCGCCACCGACGGTTAACGGAATAAATACTTCGCCTGCCACTTCTTCCACTACATGTACCATGGTTTCACGGTTATCCGAGCTGGCAGTAATATCAAGGAAGGTTAGTTCATCGGCTCCTTCCTTATCATAACGGCGTGCAATTTCAACCGGATCACCGGCATCACGAATATCAACAAACTGGACACCTTTAACGACGCGTCCGTTATCGACATCAAGGCAGGGAATAATTCGTTTTGCGAGACCCATGATGATTATTTACGAAGTAAGTTTGGTGGCCAGTGCCTGACCTTCGGCATAATCCAGTGTGCCTTCATAAATGGCACGACCGGTAATAGCACCCGTGATACCTTCATCAGCGTATTTGCATAACTCACGAATATCCTCGATAGTCGTAATGCCACCGGAAGCAATCACCGGAATGGAAATTGCCTGTGCAACCTTGACCGTTGCTTCAATATTCAGTCCCTGCATCATGCCATCACGGCTGATATCGGTATAAACAATGGCAACAACACCATCCTTTTCAAAATGTTTTGCCATATCAATGACATCATGATTGGATAACTTTGACCAGCCATCAATGGCGACTTTGCCATCTTTGGCATCAAGACCAACAATAATTCGTCCAGGAAATTCGATACAGACATCAGAAACAAAATGCGGTGCATTGACTGCCTTGGTGCCGATAATGGCATATTGCACACCGGCATCCAGATAGGCCTGTATTGTATCTTCATCACGAATCCCGCCGC
>Ga0224501_10003199_pt1 | contig 12878 bp, 11 predicted proteins | sample SF_Oct11_sed_USG_4_FD_169105 | JGI IMG/M metagenome (GOLD analysis project Ga0224501, IMG submission 169105) | Sediment microbial communities from San Francisco Bay, California, United States - SF_Oct11_sed_USGS_8_1 | ecosystem: Environmental > Aquatic > Marine > Sediment | place: USA... | reverse complement strand
TATTTTATTGCTCTATTTAGGGGGGTATCATTTACCGGATGACATCTGGGATGCCGTTAATTTGCCTTCAAAACCCAAGTCTACAAATTTGTTCCAGTTCTTTGCCCAATCAACAATTTTATCAACATATTTCTTTTTATCAGGATATTGGCCAATTCTAGTCGGGTGATAATCACTGTTGTTAGTGTCACTATATTCGGGTGATGATATTCCCTCGACCTCAGGATTAAAGTAATATGATATCTGAAGCGTTTCAGCATACTCAACTTTTTTAAATCTAGCAAAAACGGTATTTATAGGAACCTTGTAACCGTTACTATGTGCATAAGCTAAAGAATCTATTGCTGCTTGATATTTGGAACTGGTCATTCTTGCGAAGTGCACCCCCCAGCAATCAATATTAGTGCTTGCGTAATTATTTTTTACTTTTTTATAAAGATGATTTTTTCTATTGCACCATTTGTCTGCTGCCCAGCCTAAAGAAAAATTTTCATTTGGAAACCAGAATACGATAACACCTTTAACAATTTTTCTTATTTTATCAAAGTTAAACAAATAGACTTTTACCATATTAGACTTTGAAGTTGGCGATTGTTTTTCTTCAAGTCCTGAAACCACCCATTCACCTTGAGGAAGAGGGATTTGCATGCTCCGGCCATTTTTTTGAAGCTGAATAAGCCCACTATATTTCTGTCCAACCTTAAATTGTGATTCAGCATTAGCTATATTAGGATTCAAACAAAAAAAACTTACGGCGATAATGAAAAAAAACACGACTGTGAGGCCTAAAGATTTAAAATTTTTCTTCATAACTTTCTCCTGTTATTAAAGAATTTAAGAACTTATTACGTTTGCACTCCATTATTCGTTTGTAACAAGACCACTCTTGAGAAGTTTCTGCACACTTTCTATTCGGTCCTCAATTTAGCTGTTGCTTTTCATACTTATGTATCGCCGATGTTGATTTGGCGAGTTATGTCGACAAAACAATACAACTTTAACGGCTATTTTCTAAATATAAATTTATTATTCTTCCCGCTAGTATTTATTCTAATAATTAAAATCATAAATTTATGAACAAACTGGAGGCATTATTATTTTGCACTTAAATTCGTTGTATCCGTTTTCCACGATTAATATTGGCTTGGCCGTGCTGCTAACAAAGTACAGACGGCGCCTAAAGAACCTTATTTCTCTTTTCCACCCGTACGCCCCCTAGGCCGGACCACCCAGGGCCGGTCGCCCCTATGTTCGTTCACGCTTTCGATCCGCACTCCGTTCCCGTTCAGCCATAGTGCATGGCTGCCTTCGCGCCACAGGTCAAACCGATCGATCACCCGCCGAGGCACCGGACAAGGCGCGCGCACCGGCACAAGACTGACAATGACGTCGGAACTCCAGCAATCTTCAAGCAGCGCGCCTTCCTGTTGCACCAGGGTCGCGGTGCGGCCCGAAGCCCGGTACAGGCAGCCAAGGGAGTCGCAACGGAAACGCGCCTCCTTGGCCTTCCCAAGATCGGTCCAGGGCGCGGGCGGAACGCTGATACCCGCCCGCCGGAGCCAAATATCCCGATTGAAGCGCGCCGCACGCAGGGTTGAAAATACATATCCCCCCTCCGCTGTTTTGACCGCGAGCAGTTTGGCGCCGCCATCGACCAGAATATCCGGGGAACGGACGAAGGGAATCACGGCAAGACCGGCCAAGATCCCGGCAAGTCCCCACAGCCGCCAACGCCGCCGCCACACGATCAACCATACCCCGCTCACGGCGATCACCGCCAAGGCCCCGGTCGGCATGGCCGGAACCAAAGTGACCGCGCCCGGCCAACCGGCAATGGTCTTGGAAATTCCGATCAGCGCCTCGATCCCCCACCCCATGGGCGTCAGGGCCAGATGTTCCAGACCGAACGGCATGAGCAGAAACGCCGCGACCGCACAGGGCATGATCCAGAGCGCGGTCAACGGAACCGACAGGATGTTCGCGGCCAGGCTATAGTCCGCGAACCGGTTGAAGTGATAGATGGCAAAGGGGCCCGTCGCCAGCCCCGCAACCAGGGTACTGATGGCGATCCCCCCCAGATACCAGCCGAACCGGCGGCCCCACCCGGACGGGCCCGTTTCCCGTTTGCGGCGATAAAGCGTAATCACTTCGTAGGCGGCGATCAGCGCCGCGACGGCGGCGAAGGATAGTTGAAAACTGGCCCCCAGCAGACTTTCCGGCTTCAACAGAAGAATGATGGCCGCGGCCCAGGCAACCATCCGCATAGACAACCCCTGGCGGTCCAGCAACACCGCCATCAGCACCAATCCGATCATCAGAAAGGCGCGCTGGGTCGGAACCGTCGCGCCCGCGATCAGGGCGTAAAACAGCGCGCCCGTGATCGACACGGCGGCCGCCCATTTCTTGATGGGGTAGCGCAGCACGAGGGGCGGGATCAGGGCCAGAGCGGCGCGAAACGTAAAAAAAAGGATGCCGGCGACCAAACCGATATGAAGTCCCGAAATGGCCAACAGATGAGCCAATCCGGAATCCCGCATATTCCGCATGACCTGATCGGTAATTCCACCCCGGTCGCCGGTCATCAGGGCGGTCGCCAGGGCGCCGGCATCCCCGTCCAATTGTCGACGGATCCGTGCGGAAATGTCCTGGCGAAGATTGGCAATGAACAGGCCGGAAGACATATTCCCGGTTTCCCCGGACGATGGCAGAATGCTTGCCTGACCCAGGGAAAAACCGACGGCGCCAATACGCTTGAAATAGGATTGGCGTTGAAAGTCAAAGGCGCCGGGTGCGGCCGGCGGCGGCGGCGGCGACAAAGACGCGCGCACCATGATCCAATCCCCGGGCCTGAAATCCGGTTGAGTCCCATTGAGGCGAATGCGGATCCGTGCCGGCGTTTCAGCCGGCTTCAGCCGGCTGATGGTGGGTTGTTCGAGGGTGACCCGGCGCCCCCGAAGCAACGTTTCCGCAACCACGATCCGGCCGGTGACGCTGACGACGCCCAGGCGATCGGTCAGCACCGGCGCGGAAACCTGAACGGTCCGCATCTGAATAACCATAAAGCCGAAAGAAACGGCGCCGAGACCGATCATCAGAACCAGAAGGGCCGGACGCCGATGAGCCAGCCGTCCAAAAATCACCGCCGCGGCGAGAACGGATGCTCCGATCCAGGCCGGCGGTTCAACCGGGAGGAGAAAATACACGCCGATACCGGTACCAAAAAGAACCGGAAGCCACAGAACCCATCGGTCCCGTTCATCCGACAGGCACGCCATCAGGCCCTGCTTTAAAGTACCCAATTGCAGGCAACCAATAAATGAATTGCTCTTATTAAAAATAAAGTAGGCCAAATTCTTATACATTTTTCAATGAGAATGCTGCACTTGCTAACATTATGTGCTACATGACATCCCGTACTATAAATCAAGAATATTTCATTGTCAGAACCGATCATGTCCGTCGTTACCCGCTTTGCCCCCTCCCCCACCGGTTTCCTCCACATCGGAGGCGCGCGCACGGCGCTGTTCAACTGGTTGTTCGCCCGCCATCACGGAGGAAAATTTCTGCTCCGGATCGAGGATACGGATCGGGCGCGTTCCACCGAAGAAGCCGTCGCCGCAATTCTAAACGGCCTTCGTTGGCTGGAACTGGATTGGGATGGTGATGAAGTATCGCAATTTTCCTGCATAGATCAGCACGTGAAAGCGGCAAACCGCCTTCTCGAAGAAGGCGGCGCCTACCGCTGTTATTGTTCTCAGGAAGAACTGGCGGAAATGAGAGAAGCGGCAAAAAAGGAAAAACGCCCCCTGCGTTACGACGGACGCTGGCGGGACCGGGACCCCACCGAGGCACCGGCGGGAATCTCCCCGGTGATCCGCTTCAAGGCGCCGCAGACTGGAGAAACCGTAATCAACGATCTGGTGCAGGGAGAAGTTACGGTCGCCAATACCCAGCTTGACGATATGATCCTGCTTCGCGCCGATGGAACGCCGACCTATATGCTTGCGGTGGTGGTCGATGATCACGACATGGGCGTAACCCATGTGATCCGGGGCGACGATCATCTGACCAATGCCTTTCGCCAGACCCAGCTTTACAAGGCGATGGGGTGGGACATTCCTGAATTCGCTCATATCCCCCTGATTCATGGGGCGGATGGAGCAAAACTTTCCAAACGGCACGGCGCCTTGGGGGTTGAAGCGTACAGGGAGATGGGTTTTTTACCGGAAGCGCTGTGCAATTATCTTGTTCGCCTGGGATGGTCCCATGGCGATGACGAAATTTTCAGCCGTGAACAGGCCGTTGAATGGTTCGATCTCGACGGAGTGGGCAAGGCGGCCGCGCGGTTCGATATGGATAAACTCACCAATCTCAATGGAAATTACATCCGAAAGGCCGAGGACGGGCGGTTGTCGGGTCTTATTATTCCAATATTGGAGGAAAAGACCGGGACCGCTCTGGATGAAGCAACACGGGGGAGAATATTGCGCGGGATACCCGGCCTGAAAGAACGTGCCAAAACGATCTTGGAACTTGCTGAAAATGCTGCCTTTTACGCGTTTACGCGACCTTTGCCGTTAAGCGAAAAAGCGGCTAAAATACTGGACACAAAAACCCGGGAACGGCTTAAACGCCTGCACCGTCTATTTGAACAGCTTTCTGCATGGTCAACTGCGAATCTGGAAGAAACGGTTCGCAAATTCGCCGAGGAAGAAGGTCTAAAACTGGGCATGGTCGCCCAACCGCTTCGTGCGGCATTGTCCGGGTCAACGACATCTCCCGGAATTTTCGAGGTAATGGAGGTTCTGGGCCGTGAAGAAACGCTGGGCCGGATTAACGACGTTACGGAAACAACCGAATGATCGTTCGTGCAGGAAAACCAAAATCAAGGGAAGGGTGATATGACCAAGCGAGCAACGAAAAGACGAGTGAAAAAGTCTCCCGGAAAAAAAATTGCGAAAAAGGCTGCGAAAAAAATGAATAAAAAAACGGCGAGTAGCGTGTCTAAGCCTGATGCCCGAAAAAAAGGGGAGCAACAGGCGAAAAAAACAGCGATCAGCGCGCCCAAGAAGTCAGGCTCCTTCACTCTGACCAACAACACTACGGGCGAAAAGTACGAGTTGCCCGTTTTCCAGGGAACGTGCGGCCCCAATGTCATCGACGTCAGGAAACTCTACGATGATACGGATCATTTCACATACGATCCGGGCTATACTTCCACCGGAAGCTGCCAGTCAAAAATCACCTTTATTGACGGCGACAAGGGAATTTTGCGCTACCGCGGCTATCCTATTGAACAACTTGCCGAAAGTTCGGACTTCATGGAAGTCTGCTTCCTCCTTCTTTATGGGGATTTGCCGACGGGCGCTCAGAAAGAAAAATTCGAGCATGACATCACCTATCACTCCATGCTCCATGAACAGATCAACTACTTTTTCCGCGGGTTCCGCCGGGATTCACATCCTATGGCGATTATGTGCGGCGTTGTCGGCGCCCTGTCTGCCTTTTATCACGATAGCACCGACATCCATAACCCCCGGCACCGAATGGTGGCTTCCTTCCGCATGATTGCGAAAATGCCAACCATTGCCGCAAACGCCTACAAATATTCCATTGGACAGCCCTATGTTTATCCAAGGAATGACCTTAGCTTTCCCCAGAATTTTTTATACATGATGTTCTCCAACCCATGCGAGGCGTACAAACCCAATCCCATCCTCGCCCGGGCAATGGACAGAATACTGATTCTGCATGCGGATCATGAACAAAATGCTTCAACGTCGACGGTCCGGATTGCGGGTTCCAGTGGCGCCAATCCTTTTGCCTGCATTGCCGCCGGCATTGCATCTCTTTGGGGACCGGCCCATGGCGGCGCCAATGAAGCGGTTCTTAACATGCTGGAGGAAATTGGCGATAAAAAGAATATCAAACAATTCATCAAACGCGCCAAGGACAAGAATGATCCTTTCCGTCTGATGGGCTTTGGCCACCGGGTCTACAAGAACTATGACCCGCGCGCGCGGGTCATGCAAAAAACCTGCAATGAGGTTCTCGATGAACTTGGCGTCCGTGACGAGCCCCTGCTGGAGCTGGCCATGGAGCTGGAACGCATTGCCCTGGAAGATGATTACTTCGTCGAAAAGAAACTCTATCCCAACGTCGATTTCTATTCGGGAATTATTTTCCGGGCCATGGGAATTCCGACATCCATGTTTACGGTTCTGTTCGCCGTGGCCAGAACCGTCGGCTGGGTCGCCCAATGGAACGAAATGATCGAGGATCCGTCGCAAAAAATTGGACGTCCGCGCCAGCTTTACGTCGGCGACGACGAACGTAAGTTCGTTACGCTGAACAAGCGGAAATAGGCCGTTAAATCGGGGAAAGATTAACAGGGAATATTTATCCCCGATAATCCTGTCCCGAGGCTAGTCCCGTTCGACCAGTTCGATTTTGTATCCGTCCGGGTCTTCTATGAAGGCAATAATCCGGGTGCCGTTCTTCATAGGCCCCGGCGGACGCGGGATTTTGACGCCCTCTTTTTCCATCGCTTCGCAGGCGCCGTAAATATCCGGGGTTGCGATGGCAAGGTGACCGAAGCCGGTTCCAATGTCGTAGTCTTCTTCCTGTTCCCAGTTGTGGGTCAACTCGACCACGGTATGGGTTTCTTCATCCCCATAGCCAAGAAACGCCAACGTGAACTTCCCCGCCGGAAAATCCGTCCGGCGAAGCAGTTTCATACCCAGAAACCGGGAGTAGAAATCTATTGATTTATCAAGGTCCCTGACCCTGATCATGGTATGAAGAAATCTGAATTTACTGGTATCAACAGCCATTTTACACTCCTCCCTCGGGGGGCTTATTTAAAAAATTCATGACAACCTCCGCAGCCCGTTCGCTGGGAGACGGACCATTCCGGCCCAGAAGATCCAGGGCCTCCGCTGCCGATTCCAGCTGAGTATGCCTGAGAGTTTCATCATCCAGCAAGCCGGCAACAGCTTCGGTAAGTTTTCGTGGACGGCACTGTTCCAGCAACAATTCCGGCACGGCTGGGCGGATCAGTACCAGATTGATCAGGTTCACATAGGGAACACGGATTAAAAGCCGGGCAATCCACCCGGTTATCAGGTTCATCTTGTAGGCGATGACGGCAGGCGTTCCAGCCATGGCCAGTTCAAGTGACACTGTACCCGAAGCCGCCAAGGCGACATCGGCGGCGGCAAAAGCATCGAATTTTTCTTCGCTGGAATCACTGATTTCCTGTGTCAAAACGGGCCAATTCTTGCACGCATCAAAAATCTCATCGGCATGTTCCTCAACCGCAACAACCAAAGCCACAAGGCCCGGCCGGGAATATCCCAGCCGCTGCACGGTTTCTTCAAAAATCGGTAAATGACGACGAATTTCTCCGATACGGCTTCCAGGCAATACGCAAACCACCGGGGTTTGAGATGAAATTCCATACCGTTTACGGAATGCCGCACCGTCTCCAGCATCCGCCCCTCCCTCGATCACGGGATGACCGACAAACGTACACGGGAGGCCAACTTTCTCGAAGAACGGAGGCTCGAACGGCAACAGGGCAATTACATGATCCAGGAACTTGGACAATTTCCGGGCGCGGCCCGGTCGCCAAGCCCAGACAGACGGCGCAACATAATGAACCAGCGGAAATCCTTTGCCTTTCAACCTTCGAGCGACCCGAAATGAAAAATCCGGGGAGTCAATTGTTATGAAAATGTCAGGTCGAAGGCGCTCCGCCAGGTCTGCCGTCTGCCGTATCCGCTTCAAGAGGTGCGGCAGGCGCGGCAATATCTCGGCAAGGCCCATAACCGACAATTCGGACATGGGGAACAGGCTTTCCAATCCTTCGGCGGCCATCCGGTTGCCGCCCACGCCTGCAAAGCGCACCTGGCCATCAAGCCGTCTACGAAGAGCGGCCATCAAACGGGCACCGAGAATGTCGCCGGAAGGTTCTCCGGCAACTAGAAATATGAGTGGATTTTCAGGTTTTCCGGCCAATATCATTGTCCTAACGCATCAATACCGATGATGAACAGTCCGGCCTTGTCGGCGGCTTCAATCACCGCAGGAGGGTCAATGATCAAGGCGCCGCCTGCTTCCAAACCTATGCCCCGAAGCCCGGCTGCGGCGGCGGCACGTACCGTTGAAACACCGATAGCCGGCAGATCGACACGATGCTCCTGTCCGGGCTTCTTGACCTTGACCAGAACCCCGCCAGGCCCATCGCCCTTCAATTTAGCAGCCCTTTCCAACAACGCATCGGTGCCGCTTGCGTCTTCCACCGCCAAAACGGCCCCCAGTTGAGCGACGGCACCCTGGCTGATATCAAGGGCACCGGCTTCCCGTGCCGCACGGGCGGCACAGACAAGGTCCTTCCTCGCCTGATCATCGGGAATATGGGTTCCCAGAACACCGGCGGACGCCACTTCATCGGGAAGAAGACTATCCACGCCGACGATGTTAAACCCTTCCTGCGCTTCCAGTTCATGGACAATGGCACGAAGCAGACGATCGTCACCAGAGGAAAACCCTGCCTTGATCAAAAAGCGGATGGTCCTGAAATCTGGCATGAGCGAAGCAAGAGACGGCCGGCGCACGCCACCGGCCATTACCAGATCCTCAACACCGGCATTTTTCAATGCCTTAATAGCGGCGCCCGAGGCGCCCATCCGCACCCATTGATGATCGACATCCGAAACGGTTTCAGGAAAGGTTTGTCCATTAAAGGCGATGACGAACACGTCCCTGCCCGTCGCTCTGCAAGAATGAATAATCCGCTTCGGCAGGTCGCCGGCACCGGCAAGAATGCCCAATTTACGCGGCATCTTCCAAACTTGGCTGACAAATGGAGCGCGATGAATCGGCCCGTATGAAATCGACAATTTCCATGACCGGTTCAGTTCCGCTAAAGAGGCTGGCGACATCTTCAAGACGTTCCGCCATGGTACCTTCCTGCGCAAACAACAGGCGATAGGCATTGCGAAGGGCATGAATGGTCTCACGGTCGAAATCCCGGCGCCTTAGCCCTACTATATTGAGGCCCGATAACCGGGCCCGGTTGCCAACAACCGATCCATAGGGAATAACATCATTTTCAATTCCCGACATACCCCCGATCATGGCATGCCGGCCGATCCGCACGAATTGATGGACGGCCGACAAACCGCCAATAATCGCCCATTCATCAATGGAAACGTGCCCGCCCAGGGTTGCGTTATTGACCATGATCACGTGATCGCCAATCTGGCAATCATGGGCAACGTGGGAACCAACCATGAATAAGCAATTGTTACCTATAGTCGTCACCATGCCACCGCCTTCGGTACCGGGATTCATGGTAACATGTTCGCGAATAATATTATTACAACCGACAACCAGCTCGGATTCTTCGCCTTTATATTTCAAATCCTGAGGTTGATGGCCTAATGAAGCAAAAGGAAAGATGTGTGTATTCGCGCCAATTTTAGTCCGGCCCGCGATGACCACATGCGAAGATAATTCAACGCCATCCTCCAGCTGAACGTTCGGGCCAATCACCGAATACGCACCGATGGAAACGTTATCGCCAATCTCAGCACCATTTTCGATAACAGCAGTCGGGTGAATATTGGTCATTTAACTATCCACAATCATTGCGGCATAGGTTGCCTCGGCCATTACGGTATCATTAACCCGGGCCTCTCCCTTGAATTTCCAGACATTACCGCGACTGCGATCCTTGGTTACATGAATATGAATCGTATCGCCTGGGACAATGGGTTTTCTGAACCGGGCATGATCAATGGACATGAAATAAACGAGTTTCCCTTCCGCATCCTCACCCATGGAATGAACGACCAGCACCGCGGATGTCTGGGCCATGGCTTCAATAATTAAAACACCCGGCATAACCGGATGGCCTGGGAAATGGCCTTTGAAAAAAGGTTCATTTATAGTGACATTCTTAATGCCTATGGCGCTTTGTCCCGAAACCACATCGGTAACCTTATCGATCAACAAAAAAGGATAGCGATGAGGAATCATTTCCATGATCCGGCGGATATCGATCAACGCGGTATCATTTTTTATATTTGCAGAATCCATTAATCAGAAATCCTCGTCTTATTTCTTGCCATCTTTTTTGATCATCCGTTCGACCAATGCAACACCGCGCCAGAATTGACGAATTGGCATCGCGGGAGATCCGCAGACCTTTGCTCCGGGAGGAATATCACGCATAACCCCGCTCTGTGCGGCAATCTGAGCACCCGGCCCAATGGTCAGATGCCCTGCCAAGCCCGCCTGACCTCCGAATATGACCATATCTCCCACCTTGGTACTTCCCGAAATTCCAACCTGGGACACGACGACGCATCCCTTGCCAAGGATAACGTTATGACCGATTTGCACCAAATTATCAATTTTACAGCCGTCACCGATAACTGTATCTGGCCCGGTTCCCCGATCAATGGTGGTATTTGCACCGATTTCAACATCATTGCCGATAATCACCCGGCCCAATTGAGGGACCTTGAGGTGTCCGCTTTTGCCAAGGGCAAAACCGAAACCGTCCTGCCCGATCCGCGCCCCTGAATGGATGATCGCATTATCGCCGATAATGCAATTCACAAGCGTAACCGAAGGGGAGATAAGCCCCCCCCTGCCCAACACGACGCCGGGGCCGACCACCGAATTAAACCCGATATGGCAGCCATCGCCAATTTCGGCATTAGCACCTATAACCGCACCAGCATCAACCTGACAGTTTCTGCCGAGGGATGCAGTCGGGTCCAGGACGGCAGACGGTGAGATTTCACCCGCTATCGGGGCCAATGGGTAGAATGCCCGCGCAATTCGCGCATAACCGTGATAAGGCTCAGGCGTCACCAGCAAAATGGTGTTTTCCGGCGCACGGGAAACCAGATCGGGATGAACAAGGCACACTCCGGCGCGGGTTTTTGAAAAAGCCGGAACATAAATTTTATTATCCAAAAAACTAACGTGTTCCGGCCCCGCAGAATCAAGTGGAGCCACGTCTACATAAATGGATTCTTCGTCGATTTTTACGCCGTCCGGCACATGGGCAAGCGAAATCGCTTCAAGCTCTCTAATGGTAAAAGGGCCTGCTACGGAATAAAAACGCGGATCGGCCATAGATTACTTCTTTTTAGGATTCATATCAGGCACGGCAACTTTTAAGGAAGACATGACAGCGTTTAATTCCTTTAAAACAACGCCGGTGATTTCCAAAGGCTTGGCCCAAAAAATCAATTGTTCAGTTCTTAATACAAGCGTAATGCCCTGCTTATTGGCGATATCAATTACGATTTTATTTAATTTAATTTCCACCTGACGCAATGCATCGCTTCTTACCTTTTCCAGATCCTGCTTGCGATTCTGGACAAGCCTCTGAACCTCAACAAGGCGTTGCTCAAATTTCTTTCGCTCCTGGGCAAACGCCTCAGGAGAAAGAATTCCACGCTGCCGCGCGAGTTCCTGATTTGCGTTGCGAAGCTCTTCTTCTTCTTTTTGAATATCTTTTTGAAATTCAGTGCGAAGTGTTTTGATCTGACGTTGGATATCTTTCACGACTTCGGCATTGGCACGGATTGCATCAATGTTGATTATGGCAATCTTGACCTGAATCAGACCCTGCTTCTCTTTTTCCTGAGCCGAAACCTGCATTGAATACGTCAGGAAAAAAACTGTAAAAGCACATAAGGTGAGAAGCGACTTCTTGAATAAGGGCATTCTTAGAACCTAGTTCCAAAATTAATACGGATGTTTTCGATTTGATCAAAATCTTCGTAAACTATTGGAAAGCCAAAATCCACCCCAATAGGACCGAATGGCGAAATCCAGGTCACTCCGGCACCAAGGGACACTCTTACGCTTCCCGTATCGACGACGGTTGAACCCGAGGGTGAAATTTTACCGGAACTTCCAAGGTCGGAGAAAATTTTCCCGGAAACGCCCAAATCATCAGGAAGCCCCAGAGGAAACGAAAGCTCAGCCGTCGCCGAATACATCCATTCACCGCCCAGGGCATCGGAGGTGGCGCTATCCCGAGGGCCTACGCCGCCTGAAGCGAAACCTCTTAGATCATCGCCGCCAAGAAAGAACCTGTCGAGAATATGAACATCCTGATTAATTCCGAAGATATATCCGCCGCTCCCTTTTAAGGACAATATCCATTGATCCGTAATGGGATAATATTTACCCGCGTCGAATCTGTTCCGAATATAGTTCGTCGTCCCTCCCAGTCCGGCGATATCATTGGTCATACGAAGATAATATCCCTCGGTCGGTCGGATAATACTGTTTCGCTTATCGTACGTCAGAACATGGGAAATTTCCGAAAGAGTGCGCTTTCCTTCAGATGCGCGAATATAAATTGAGGCGCCGCTATCTACGTTTCGGATTTCGGATTTTTTGACCGTGTATTTCCAGTTTTGCGACAGATCCTCTGTAATGCGGTAGCCCGCTCTTAGGTCGCCGCCGGTGACCCGCGAGTCAAAAGAACTTGAATTCTGAAAATCCGTGGTTGTGTGAAAAACATCAAACCCGGCGGATATTTCCCGGCCAAGAAAATAAGGCTCGGTAAACCCTAAGTCGATCTGACTCCGACGCTGTGCCAGAACAAAACTCAAGCGCAAATCCTGCCCCCGGCCAAGAAGATTTCGCTCCCGGACATTCATGTCCAACAACGCGCCATTGGTGGTGGAGAACCCGGCGCCTACGGAAAGAGAACCGGTCGATTTTTCTTCCACATCAACCTTGATCACGGTCTTGTCAGGCTGGCTTCCAGGAGTTTGCTCGACGCTAACTTTTTCAAAGAAATTAAGATTATTAATACGCTGGCGAGAACGTCTCAATTG
>Ga0224501_10003198_pt1 | contig 12878 bp, 6 predicted proteins | sample SF_Oct11_sed_USG_4_FD_169105 | JGI IMG/M metagenome (GOLD analysis project Ga0224501, IMG submission 169105) | Sediment microbial communities from San Francisco Bay, California, United States - SF_Oct11_sed_USGS_8_1 | ecosystem: Environmental > Aquatic > Marine > Sediment | place: USA... | reverse complement strand
AGCGGCACCCGCTATAGCGGCACCCGTTATACGGCACCCGTTATAGCGGCACCCGTTATACGGCACCCGTTATAGCGGCACCCGTTATACGGCACCCGTTATAGCTAACCTTTTTATGAGGTCCCTTTAGTAGTCTGACCTTGTTTTCCCCTGCTATTTCCTTGAGGACGGTTCCCTCCTGATGGCTTGCTGGTATGCGGACTGTTGGTACTTTATTAAGAGCCATGCAGGCTTCTTAGCGAAGCGGGCTTATCCATATAGAAACATGACTGCTAAAAGGCCGCGAGTCGTCTTTCTTAGTTCAGTCATACCGGGGGCCATTAGAGGGACAGTTTCATGGTACCGTGTGATAAAACATTAACATCTAATACTCGGTTTATGGGCTAAGCATGCATCGCTTAACTCCGTTTCCCGTAAACTCTCATCTTCCCAACACTCTTCCTCCTGATGGTGGCCTAACAGCCCAGCCGTCAGTCCACCCTGCCACAAACCTTTTTGGTGACAGCCCAGCGTTTCTCCATGTGAAGGAAATAAACGCTCGTTCTGTTTCCTTTTAGGAAAAGCGTGCACTGGAGAGAAAGATCTCTGAACTTGAAGAAGAAGTCAAGGTGAGTGCATTAGATTTTCCCTCAGTGAGTTCTCACCTATCTTCAGTTAGTAATCTCGGCAGAAGCATTGCAACTACGGCATGCATTAGATCTAACACTGTGATTTGTATCTGCGGAGTGTGGTGGTTATACCCGCACTTGGCCAGCAGTCCGTCCTGTCATGGGGCGCTGTGTATTCAAGGCATAAACATGGCCTGCTTGCAGAAATCCTGCCAATACAAAGCCGAAAACGAGAAACTTCGCGAGGAGAACCGCGCGTTAACCCGCGTCGTCGCAAAACTTTCGTCGAAATGAGTCCGATTAGCCTCGGTCAAGGTGAAAGAGCATGCCCCGTGCCGTGTGTGCCCGAGTCTCGTTAGTTAGTGCTTGAGCGTCGCATGCCATTAGTCCCCTGACATGGGTTTTTTGTTCCTTGGCTATAGAGAGTAATGTCTGGTCCCTGTATAGAGTTATTTTGTAGCAGGATAAATCCATGGATCAGCCACGTGTTGGCTGATCTTGCTAAATCTCCAACACCTAACCCTGGTGTTAGGACGTAACAGGACCAACTAACTAGTGTATGGAAACCGAATACCGGTACTCACATACTAGCATCGCTAAAGTTTTCTTATTGTTTTTCAGCTGGTGGAGTCTGTGAAGCAAGAGAATCTTAAATTAAAAGAAGAGAACGGCGCATTGATCCGGGTCATTTCTAAACTCAGCAAGTAACTGTCGCCGTCTCCATCCCTATGGGAAACAAGGAACGACACCCGTCATTTAAAAAAAAGTCTTCCCTTCTTTCTTGTGGGCTCTAGTCGCCAATTGTGAAAGGCAATCAATTGTTTTACGCGCGAGCTAGCGCGCAGACGGGCGAACACAGTCCTCTGCTTTTAATCTCCCGACTGCTCTCCCTCTCTCTCACTCTCTCTCTCTCTATACGGAGACTGCAGACCTCATTATATTAGTCATACAGATATCTAACACTGGAAATGTGCATGCAAACGTTTTTGACACGATGTCAACTCTAGCTTATACTACGTACTATTTTACTTGTTCTAACTAAATCGTGCCGTGAGCGCAGAGCACCGACCTTCATATCTAACCTCCGACCTTTGTAAAGCTGTACATACTGTTGTTCGCATTCAGTCCGCTATGTGTAAATACACTCACGGTGATGGTGGCCCGTGACGCTCGAGGTTCACGGGCACCTCCTCGCTCTGCTCAAGTCTGTGTCCGGGAGACCTCCCTAGCTCCCAGCTCATCTGTTATCCCCACTGTTAGTAGTTATTATATTATCCTTAGCTTAGTACAGTCAGCCCTATTGCTGACCCCCCTCACTCCATTATTGCCCAGCCAGAACGCTTGCGAGGCCCGAATTTGCTTACCCCAGTTACATCTGTAGACAACTCCCCAATTTTAATCAGGAGTTGCCTTCCCATGTACAAGTTTTCAAATCTCGTGGCCCTATTATCTGACATGTTGGAGATAATTCTAGCTTCTGGCTAATGCCGTTAATCTAGTGAGTCATGAATCGGTAGAGAGAAACGAATTGGTATGCGAGTTGAGAGTCTGTACACAGGCAGTACTCCAAACACCAGTACTCAGAGCGGAGGCCCATACCAACGGCCAGGCTTACCGAATGCTCCAACAGCATAAACCATCGTTTCACTCAGTTACAACTACCGTTTCTTAACGACTTCACCCTTTACTGTCCACTTCTCTGTCTGGTTGTCCGCGATCACCCGAGCTAGTGGATAGTACGCGGTGAAGACAATGTTTACACCAAAATGGCGTGCCGGCCTCTGGCTGCTCGGAAAGTCGTCGCGTCTCTACTGCTCCGCAGTAGCTGTTATACGTGAATGGCCATATCGGGGAACATTTAGATGACCTTGGTGATAATAAAGTACATTACATCAGGATCTCACCGGTCTTTCTGTATAGTACTTATCAATCGTCATGGTTGCGTGCCTGCTGACACGTTGGAGCAGGATTTGTTCACCCTTTGTCTGCAATTCTCGGAATTCGCCTGCCAAGAACTGGCTCTATTTGAGCTTGTGTTGTTTCAGAATGTTGAAGTCGATTGCGCTAGTATATTTTTGTACATTAGTAAGAATTGTAAGGTCAAAGGTCGGTTGCTCTGCGTCTCACAGGTTTTGCGCTTAATGCTATTTAGTTGAAAATTATAATTATTGAAGGTTTTAAGATGTTACCATGAATAAAATAATTTATCCCTATGGAGCTCGTGTGTGTTCGATCATTCTTTTCTTTGCATCAGAAGAGATAGGGTTTTCCACATCCCAATAATATCTGCAGTCATGTTATGCTTTGGTAGTGCAACTACTGGACACTGACAATTAGAATAACCTCCAGTGAATGATTTTGTTTTTGCCTATGGCGAATAAGCATGACCACGCTAGGTGGAATTGACGTGAGGAATGATGATAGTTATTGCAATTTATCCTAAAAACTCCCTTGGGGCCTAAACAAGAAATGAAGAAATCTAGCGACTATACACTGCAGATTATAACTTGTATTTGTACATGAAGTTTATAAAACATCTTCCTCTTCAGCCATTGATTCCCTTGCTGTGGGTGACTGATGCAGCTGATGTATATAAAGCCCCACAATAAATCGCACTGGCTCCGCGACATAGTTACTGATGTTTCGCGACCAATGTCACTGCATATAACAACTGGCCATGCAACTAGTAGCTGGTTGGTGGTAAGTACGCATGTTGTTTATTGCCATGGCATAAGTTTCGTTCTTAGCCAGGCAGTACAAGAAATTCCATCATGCATGCATAACACTAACCCACGCTTGCGGCTGCCAATAACAACCTTTCCTTTTTATTTGGTGTCATCTTCCAACACACCAGCTCCTCTCAATTGACCTACTGACTCGCTGCTCTTTTGACTAAAGATGAACATAACCTCCCCAGAGTTCTCTTCAAGATATGTGAGAGGTTTCATGCTTCTATAGATACTCTATGGTGCACTTGTACCTGCAGAGAATAATTCTATATGAATTTATTTACATTTAGCAAGCACAGACGCTCAAGTCGAAAACAATTATAGCAGTAATTTGTTGTATTGATTGATAACTTGAAGGCAATTTATTGAGCATAGGGGCTTTATCCTAAGACAATTTCACTTGGCCTGTAACGGTTTTATAACCACAGCAAGCTCTAAGATTGGTATGAGCACTTTTTCATGTTCACTCTGAACTGATATCTATGCAAAAGTTAACGGGATGCGGGGTTCTCTTGGGAGTTTTCTCCTCTTGAACATCACAAATTCGCGTACTAATCGCTCCAACCATACAAATAAACAAGGCGGCTATGTGATCACCACTACATAAATTATAGAGGTCCCATAGATTTCTGGGTTTTATAGTTGCTGAAGATCCATCTTTGTCTTGCATAACCATAGCTGAGTTCTTTGAAATAGATCTTTGGATTTTCACCCGCTTCCATGTGTACGTTGTGAAATGGAGATTTTCTTGAATGTTCTTTAGTGCAGTGTCACTCTTTCCCCTAGGTTATTCGTGGCAAAGCTATTCATAGTTATTGTATACCAACAGGCTTTTTCTGGACTTCGGCTGCTGTTTTCCCCCACATTTCCAGCCATATTGAAGTGTATAATTCTTGCACTATTTGTCTATATAACGCTGCACACGATCTTCATGCCAAGTGCGTACACGTTCGCAATCTTGGTGAACTTATTATTGATTTTTATAATGCTGCTTCACAGCGCTATAGCTTTACTGTAACAAACGGAGTGAAGAAGTGCATGCTGTCAGCATTAAGCTTCTCACAGGAAAGGTATGTTTTATTTGTCAAGATTCAGCATGGATAAATGTGCAGTAAAGACTAAGCATGTGCCTAGGTTTGAGTTTTGTCTAATGTATATTTCCCACCGTGTGTTTTAAAGATGGTATTATTTCCATCTGTGATCTGTGTATTCCAAAACGGAATGTGAATTCTCATCAGGCATAACCGAAACCATCGCTCTTATCCATAAAGTTAGAGGAGAGAATCAGTATACATCAGTTAAGCTGTCTGCCTGGGCCTGGGTTGTCCAGTTTTATAAGCATCTCTTTCATGTAAATATCCTATTGCTGCTACTTTGTATTTAGCCTAACCAGTCACATATCACTGACCTATCACTACATGACTACAAACCTTGGGTGTACCGTCCCATAATACAAACTGAAGACACCCTAAAATGAAAATAATTAGAAATATAACAATTTAGCTATTTCTGGAAACTTATATCATTCACATAAATTATCTGGTATTAGTGCGTAGCGCGATTTATGATGATTTATTACATCAATTCTCAAATTCAATTCACCTATTGGGTCATGTATGGTTTTGTACGCCATCGGCTGACAAACTAACCTTAGATAGGGTATTCTAATCTGTATTATATGCATGCATGCCCAGTAATACATCAAGACGGAGAAATCAATCGCTCATTTAAATCCATGCTGTCAGCGGGAATAAAGTACGTCAGGCAGCATATTAAATCGTGGAATCATCTCCCCTTATAGATTTATTCCTTGCTTTCTTTTCATTATTCACAAGATCAGATTGTTTTGCACCAATGCCACTGCATATTTTCAAATCGAGGTCAATGTGACGAGCCTCATATAATAATCTCATATACTGTACATGCATATTGAAGTTAAACGACGACTATTGAAAACCACTTGAGACCATCTGGCCAGGCTGATGCCTGTATGCCCGGTACATTTATTTCATGATCGAAAGGGTTTGTGTAGGTATATATGAAGTCACATGTTTCTAGTCCCATGCCAGTACACATATATAGGCAGTACCAATGGGCAATACAATTCAGCCCAACTCCCTACTGGATTTAATGGAATGTAACAAGCTCGTAGGTACATGCGGAATGTAACAAGCTCGTAGGTACATGCGGAATGTAACAATCTCGTAGGTACATGCGGAATGTAACAATCTCGTAGGTACATGCGGGATGTAACAATCTCGTAGGTACATGTGGAATGTAACAATCTCGTAGGTACATGCGGAATGTAACAATCTCGAAGGTACATGCGGAATGTATGATTATGCAAAAAGGAGCTCTCCATTTTATCCATCTGATATTGCTGGAGTCAAGCTGGGACTAGTGCCCTTTTGTTGGCTATTATAATCATTCAACAAAGCTGATCTAGATAATTAATTCATTGTGAAGCTGGTTCTATTACTTATGATACATTTTTTCATGACACCGCGTCCATTTTGAGGGGGGAAGCTTTTGAGCATCCCAGTCCGGGTTGTTCACCCTCTTGGCTCAGATTTTTGAACTGTTGCATCACAAATAATATAACTACATTAATATCCATCACAATCTTAAAACAGCCCGGTGATCTCACGCAATACCAACTCATCACTTCCTGTTTGATTATAGCCGGCAGGTTCTTGTTTGGTTTCACAGTGGTATCAGCTCAATCAGAACCCCATTGATTTGGTGATTATGGAGAAGTAATCTCATTCCATTCTGGTCCTGATTCCAAGCTCAATCTATTGATCTTCTATACACATGAAATTAGGTTCCTGCCGCCGAGTGACAGAGTATATCTTACTACACTCGAGCTGGCGATGATTTAGTTATCAGAATTAAGCGCCTACACTAAAATCTAAGACTAAAAGCGGTTTACGATATCTGTTATTCGCTCAGTAGGTTTTTCTAGGGATACCGGGATAACTCAGCAGTAGAACTATGGGTCCGCAACCGTGATAACCTGGACTCCCGTTGTGGGTGTGAGCTTCGCCCTTCAATCGTAGCTTGAGACAACAAATCCACCGTGAGGTGGAACATCGATACTAATCCATTCATGGTGCTCCGTGTTAAGCCATAACTGGTGAAAACACAAGTATCCAACCCAGCAACTTCATCGTCATGGTAAAGAACGAGAAGAAAGTAGATTTTGCTGATATCAGCTTTTATTTACTTTCAGCCCCTGTCTCCTTGATCCCTATTAGAAAATCCCGAACTGGATCTCGAATTAGCAATCTAGAGGACCTGGCTCGTGTCAAGCCCTGACCATGCTGGCGGCAACTGTGAGCGTTAATTCCTCCACTAGAAACCCTCAGTTCCCACAACTCGTCAACAAGCTTCAGACTTTGGAACCTAAATACAAAATGAACCCCAAGATTGTCATCATTTGTGAGTTGAGTTAACTCAGTCAGGACTGCCTCCCTCCTTGCATAATGAACCAACTTCCGCGTTTCCTGAGAGCCCAGACAATGAATACAAGTCCAAATGGAAATATGGGCTTCTGGGGATGGTGGGGACTGCATGTGCAAGTTGACTGACTTTCCCACACCTTCCGGAAAATTCTATGTGCCTAGTTACCAAACACCCCCTCAGCAAAAACCAGACTGCGACGGCGCTAATAGAGCCCTCATACAGTGAGCCCTCAGTTTACAGTATGTCTCCATATTTAAGTTTTTTGCCTTGAAGACAGAAAGTTCTGTATTCTAAAACACGGGCAGTGCTATATTTCAATGTCCCATTTTACAGGATTTCCTCCAGATTCAGTACCTTTACATTGATGAGTTGCTCTACTTCATACATGTAGTTAGACAATCACGCAGAGGATTTCAAAACAATATTCCCTCCAATTCAGAAAAGAACCAGTATGATAGAGTCAGTATGCACCTTGAATGACCACTCCCGGTAGTTACTGGCTCTATTGACACTCACGTGGATCAAATGAACATTGATTCCAGTAAAACCCTGGATTCAAGGGAAACTCATTTTCATTTTGCACACTATTCTACCCGAGTGCTCAGCTTTCTTATTTGAGGATCCATGCTACTAAGCCCGAGGCTTATTTAGGAGTGGTAGAGCAATCCTATAGCGCTCCATTCGCAAAGCCATCACACGATCCCATAAACCTCTAGCCTTTGAGCGATACCTCATTGTGTTTTAAGCTACTTAACTATCTCGCTATGCCACAATAACGGACATTTAAACTCACTTCTTACTGCAATGAAAATGTTTTCCGTCAAAAGATTCGGAAATCTGGGCGTGACAGCGGCTTTTGTGATGGGCACTCAGACAAAAAAACAATCATTCGGGTCCACAACTCTCCCCACAAAGGCAGTTTGTTGCATAACCCACACATGATTGAATACACATGGGGTTTGTAAAAAGTATTGACATGAATATGCATGTCTGTAATAGCTATGTCGCCTAGTGCAAACTATTAAAGCAATTCTACGAACCAGCAGTAAATGAGATTGGTTCATCGAACTGGATCTGTTCACAGCAAAGATCAATGTTGTCATTACATTCATGACATACGGCGTGTCATTCTGTGCCTTTCTGTATAATGGAAGGAATCTAGATGATCGTCTTCGCTGTGCTAGGCAGAATGCATACACAGCCATGGTCTATAAAGGCTGTGCTATAGTATGTACCAACCAACACATCTATGACGCAGATTGAGTTTGTTGTTCAGCTTTCAGGACTCCACTGCTGGATACATGCCGCCCTCTATCATTTCCTGTCACCATTTTCTGTCTTTCACCTTTTCACTCCAGTTTACTCGCGTAAACTGTCCGATGTCTTCGTCCCATTATGATGAACTGTTTTAAAAGTGCAATGATTCTCCCCTCAAGCTTTTTTTCATACGAGTTTTTGCCTCTGCCGGCTTGCCAGTTTAACTTTCCAATCAAAGTTCTTGGTGAGTTTAGTATGGCTTTATAAACCTTCCGGTTGTGCCAATCATGGAACCTGTCTTGGTACTGAGTTATGGTGGCTTCAATACCTGGTAGAGGGAGGCAACTTTAGGTGAAGGGCAAGCTACTTTCAAATCAGCAAACAGTAATGGGTATTGAACGCGGGAGCCGAATATCTGTGCCCAAACCCTTAATCATTACAACAGTCCTTGCTCTTTCCTTTCCCTTTTGCCGGATGCCAATTAGCATGGAGCATCACCATTCCATCAGTATCAATGCTCCACCTCATAGGAGTTCGGACTAATCATGGGAGCCCGTCACACCCTGGATTCGAACCCAGATTCTCACGGTTGTGAAGCCGGCGCTCTACCACTGAGCTATCCAACTATCCTGTTAGCCCCTGAACTAAAAAGTCCAAAATACAAAGAAAGTCATAGATTAGTGATTAGTGGACACTGAAATCACCCTCTTAGGTGACATGCACTAATCAATAGGATTTCATTGAAACAGCATCTCAGCTTGCGTGTACTTGACATGACTTGACTTGATCTTGTGACGCTCTAGCGATAGGGATGAGCTAAGCTCTGAGCGGTTAGTAATCCGTCACGACCATCGCCCTCTGGATAGCACTAGCAGATGTCAACACATAGATCTATTCCTTGATGCTTGTGGTCGCAAAACACCAGATGTGTTACTCAACAACTCATAAACCACCTGTAAAATTTCAAGTTGGATTATGGTATTTTTATTTTAGCCTATTGTCCCGATCTAAAACCAAAATCGGTATAAAAGTGTCATCAGTTTCCCTGTAACACTATAACTCATGATTTTCTATCAGAAATAACAAAACATAAAATATCTGTAATTTAAATATTCAATTGGAAAACACAGCATTCATCACTTGTTTTCACAGCGAGTAATGAGATATTGATTATGAATCCCGTGAACCAGCTATATGAACAGCACACCACATGTACAGGATTTTCCCATCATATAGATGTGCAAAAAGCATGCGATTTGAGTTCTGGATTCATGTGTTAGTATGATGACAGACATGTTTATATCAGCGGCTAGTTACAGTCTGCTACTAGCTAGTGAGTAGATCCCTCCACCAACTGGTCACAATCAGCTGAGAAGCATGCACGCTTTTTGGATTTCATAGTAAAATCTCACCCTACCAATTGAGTTATTGTTTTATTTCATGTCGTTTGATCATCTGAAATACTTGCTGCAGTACTCCCTCAATGTAAAGCATGCCTTTTTTCCTAGCGTACAGTCCACATTATTATTTTCTGTGTGAGGGTCATGGAACTTGCTCCCTGGGTGACAGGGAGTCTTCATTGGAACAGGAGCGTATCATGGTCTGATGGCCCCTCTGTCCCCACCATTGACTTGTCTGTGATGTAAGCCAATGACTCCCAGCGCGGAAACTATGTATTTTTGCCAATAAGCCATATCTGTCCACTCACTGGGGCTTGCAGTATTTAGTGCTTCATTTTGGGTCGATTTATGACCCAAGCGATCTGTGATTCCCTTCGAAGCGAGATCATGGGGGTGGGGCTTCTATTTCAATATGAACCAATTCGACTGTTTTTATCTCCCATATTCCATAATACTGTCATCCTTTTTACAGAAGGACAGAATACTGACGCAGGATGCCACGTATCAATCCTTTACCCACCTCTCCGACACCTTCCCCACCAAGCAGCAGTGAAACCAGCATAGACTCTGAAGATGCAAAGAATAACCTCGGCTTATTGGCCGAGAAAGTTCATCGTAAGTTTATCCACCATTAACTTACCGTGGGAGGGTTTTCTATCATTTTTCTTGTTAGACCCTTTGCCATCGCATTTAGCAAACCTCCTTATACCCTCGAGAAAGGTCCTTGGGAACTGGAGATCAAGGACAAAACCCATGCTCACATGCTCACAATAGTACCCAAGCACCATGATGCCAAAGCTCAAACCCAAGATTTTTTATTTCGGACCTGCTCAGTGCCCAATGCTCCACTCATTGCTCTAATCTATGTGTTATCACTATATGTCATAATTCTGTGGCCACTGAGCAGTTCTGTTATCCCACAGTGTTCTAGCCACTGCGCTATCCCACAGCATTCTACTCACTACATGAGCTATCCAGCTATTCCTGTGATGCTCTAGCTAGAGAACATTCCCCCGCCCTATAGTGCTCTACCCACTGAGCTATCCCGCGATCGCACAAGGCTCAAACCTCTCAGTAACATAAGAATTAGTGAGTCAGTGACATAAAGTCCATTGACGTCATTGGCCCACTGAGCTATCTGGCTATTTCTATGATGCTCCAGCCACGGAGCCGTCTCAGCATCTCATAGGTCTAGTCATGGAGGTTTTCCTTTATCTTGTAGTACTCTTGTGTAATTCCACCATGCCACATTAGCAGTCCTATAATGCGTAACACGCGTACCACGATGGTGGAATGTCTGGTATATCTTTAGTCACGCCAGCCATTATGCGGCCTAAGAGCAATTCCTTATTATTTAAATCCCTGGGGACTGTTCAGCAAGTGTAGGTTTACGCTTTACCGAGAAATACTAATCTAAGCCGATTGCTCCGGTCGGTGGGTAGAATGCTGGTCGGTGCATATTGCATTGGGCTAAGCCTAGTTGATTTCCATCGCGGTGGAGCTATATGCAATGACTTCTTTGAGCCATATATCCAGCTATAAAACAGAATCAAGTGATCCAACCAAGTATTCCTTATATAATCGCGCCTCCCATTCACAGACTCTACTGCTGCTTCTACTACATTACCATTATTATTAGTATTGTTATTGTTTTAGTTCCAGCCTGGGCCATATTGATTATCGCCTCAGCTTTTATTCTCCTCTTCATTATTATTGGAATCTGTGTCTGTCGCAAACTGATAAAGAAAAACCAAGGCAAGGATGGCAAAGGCGCAAAAAATGCAGGATTCATGAAAGGTATGTGCCAGAGAAGGTGAGCATGTGTGATGGAAGAATCTCTAATAGCTCTGTTCCTCTACCAGGAATACTCCTATCTAGTACTGTGCAAGATGCAATAAAGAGAGATTTCATCCACAGGCGGATGATCCTACACGGTTTCCTTTAAAATGATAACTCCCTCTACCTCTATCAAAATCATGTTAGCTATTAACTGGCTCTTCTACCATTTTCCTGTAACTTTGTGTATCAATTCTTTGATGCGATCGCAAAACCGAGTAATCGTGTCTTGTTTATAACGACTGAATTCAAATAAAGTTCCTTTGGATTGAGGGGTCACTGCAGATAAATGGCCAGGCTCCCTCTGTTTGACCTCTTTGCATATATTCATTTTACAGCCAATGCAGGTACAGGTAGTGTTTGTGGGGGTTTTATTTCTTATTTATCTCCCCTGATTTTTTTAAGTTCGTGAAACGGATTGATTAACTTACAACCAATGGTGGTGTACGGACAGACCTCAATTTAGTATTATGCCGCGGTGTGGAGTACATCCACTGCTCACACTCCTGGGTAGTGGTTGACTGAGTATTTCTGCATGCGAACAATCTGGTGGAGGACAATTCACCCTGTGTCTTCATAACTACTCTGATAGACCTAAACCAAGTACTGTGATTCCTATTATCTTGGGTGTTGAGTCGATGAGTTATAAGTTGAGGTCAATAGAGTGTGGGTCCAACAGAATTGAATTGAGACGAGATGGATTGAATGGATTTGAATTGAGATGAATTGAACTGAATAGATTTGAATTGAGGTTGATCGAGATGAACTGACTTGAATTAATTCGAATTGCTTGAATTAAATTGCAGTAAATTAAATTGAATTGAATCGGATTAAATTGAATTGAATTGCGATAAACAGGACTGAAACTCACAGAAGATCCATTTAGAGGGGAGGGGCTGTCAGTGATGCAATATGTCTATTCGCGTGCTTTAGGTCAGACGCAGACAAAAAAATTAAAAAACGCAAGGATTTCGGGCGCATTGGGGTTGTCCTCTCTCACCATCTTGTGTTTCTAAGGACAAAAGAATTGTACAGTCTGTTTCACGGTCTGTTTTGCAACAATGAAGCGATCTGTGAAGCGCCCATAGAATAAGAAAGCGATTGATACCTAGCCTTAGCATTTTGATGACCTTGACACTGTATAAACTAGCACCCCTACTTTCAGGCACAGAATTCTTTTCGCGTGATCGAATTCACTTTTAGATGCAGCCGAGGTACATGGTTTGTAAAAGTACACTTTTGGGTGCACTTTTGAGCAGAAAAAACTGCAAATACATCTGAAACCGCGTTTCAAACGCCAAAACCCGAGCACGTGAATGCACCTAATATAAAATGTCTCTCATGTCAACCACCCCATTAACCAAACACTTCCAGGGTAGTGAATGTACTAACCATAAAAGAGAGAACCCAGTCATTCTCATTTGAATAAGCACTAAAAAAGACTTCAAGCCACTTTTACTCCTGATACCTGTAACTGGCACAAAGACATGAAACCATTATCAACATTTTGTGTATGCTCTCCCTTTCCTTTATGCTTTGCCCATGTTTTTGTAGGAATAGTTGATATAAAGGGTATGAAGATA
>Ga0224501_10003197_pt1 | contig 12879 bp, 10 predicted proteins | sample SF_Oct11_sed_USG_4_FD_169105 | JGI IMG/M metagenome (GOLD analysis project Ga0224501, IMG submission 169105) | Sediment microbial communities from San Francisco Bay, California, United States - SF_Oct11_sed_USGS_8_1 | ecosystem: Environmental > Aquatic > Marine > Sediment | place: USA... | reverse complement strand
GTACCGGAGATGATCTGGTCAACTTTGTACTTGATCGAGAGTACTCCATGCACCCAGGCCAACAGCGCGCCGGTGAGAATGGCTGCCAGCAGCCCGCCCCACAAATTGGTCAGGCTGCCGACCAGCGCCCCCATCATGGCCCCGGCCAGCATCATGCCCTCTACAGCCAGGTTGATAACGCCTGAGCGTTCTGAAAGGATGGCAGCAAACGCCCCAAGTGTGATCGGCACTGCCCGCAGCAAGGTGCTGCGCAGCAATCCTGCAAAGTTCAGCGATTTACCGGAGGTTGCCCAGGCCAGGAAGCTGAAGATGAACAAACCGGCCACAATGCCCAGCACGGTATTCATCTTAGCCCCAAAGCCGCGTACCAACTGGTAAGCGCCAAGGATGGCGCAAACTGCGGCGATCACCTGCAGCACCGGCTGGGTTGTGAAAGTCCAATCCGGCAGCGCTACATCCGATCCGCCCGGGGTCATCACGAATTTGGTGATTTCACCCGCGCCAGCCGTGCGTACAAAGAACAGCCAGATACCGGCCGCCATCCCTAAAAATGTGATGCCCATCCATCGCTGGCGGCTTGGAGATATAAATTCTACTTGTTTGGTTATTGTCGTGGTAGCCATGAATTAGTTCCCTCCCCATTTACTGAGGAAAACGGGTTCATCTCCGCCCTCTTTCTCTTTCATCCGGTACATCGTGCGAATGATCGCCGGTGCGGCGATGAACACGATCACAAACGATTGAATGATGGTAATAATATCAACGGGAATGCCGGCAATCTGCATTTTGATCGCACCGTTGCGCAGTGTGCCGAATAAAATTGAAGCCAGCACCACCCCCATCGGATGGCTCTTTCCGAGCAATGCCAGGGCAATTGCGTCAAACCCGTAGCCGGAGGAAAAAGCCAGCGCCAGGTTATGGTTGACACCCAGCACTTCGTTGGCCCCTGCCAGGCCGGCCAGCGCCCCAGAAAGGGACATCGCCACAATTGTGCTGCGCACGATGTTCATCCCTGCATAACGGGCCGCATTGGGATTTGCGCCAACGGTACGCAGATCAAAGCCCCATTTGGTCTTGAACATGAACCAGTACACCAGCCAGGCGACTCCCAGCGCAATGAAAAATCCCAGATGGAAGCGGATTGGGTCTTCAAAAAATCTGGGGAGCTCAGCGCTCTTTTCTACAAATGGGCTGATCGGATTGAACGAATCCGGACGCATCAAGGGACCGCGCAGCAAGTATTCACTCAGCCGGAACGCTATATAGTTCATCATGATCGTATTGATGACTTCATGCGCCCCAAACTTGGCTTTCAATATTCCTGGGATAAAACCCCAGGCCGCGCCGCCCAGCGCGCCTCCTAACATCGCCATAGGAATGTGGATATAGGAAGGCAGTCCCTTGAAAGAAAAACCAATCCATACCGATACGATGGCGCCGATAAACAACTGCCCTTCCGCCCCGATGTTGAACAAGCCGGTGCGGAACCCCAGCGCAACCGCTAAGCCGGCAAAGATATATGGCGTAGATAATACCAGGCTCTCCAAAATCGGGTTGAAAGCTTTTCGGATCAGTACATCATCCCCGCTGGAAAGCGCTTCAATAATTTTAGGAGGGTCACCGATAGCGCCGGTAAACAGCGAAATATACGAATCGACAATAGCCCTCCAGCCGATCCCCAGCCCCTCAATGATCGATCCCTGCCCAAAGGCCTGGTACATCTCCACGGTAGTAATGGCAACGATCACACCGCCTGCCAGCAAACCGGTGAAAATCGCCAGCACAGGAATTTTCAGAGAACCGCCTGAAACTTCCTCGATAAAGATCGCCAAACCAGATTTTTTTTCAATCTGCTCTTGATCTTGAGCTTTCGCCTTTACTTTTGCTTTATCTTTATTTTTTGATTTATTAGATTCTTTTTTTGCCGTCATGTTTTTTCTCTATTTGGCGTTCATTGAGCGAGCATCATTGGGACTGACGCCGGCCATTAATAACCCAACCATTTCCTTGGTGACTTCATCACCCGGGAGAATATCAACGATCTTCCCCCGGTACATTACCGCGATCCTGTCAGAAAGCTCCATTACTTCATCCAGTTCGGGGGAAACTAAAAGCACGCCTGTGCCTTCATCGCGTTTCTTCACAAGACGATTATGAATATATTCAATCGACCCGACATCCAAACCGCGTGTGGGCTGTGAAGCAACAATGAACTTTGCCGGGCGGGAAAATTCACGCGCCACGATCACCTTCTGCTGGTTCCCTCCAGATAATGATCCGGCGGGGGTTTCAGCGCTCGGGGTACGTACATCAAAACGCTCGATCAACGTATTGGCATTTTCAAGCATTACCTGCTCTTGCAGTATGGCGCCCTTTGAATAAGGCGGCAGGTAGTAGGTATTGAGGGCTAAATTATCAATGATCGGGAAACTCAGCACCAAACCATCCCGCTGGCGGTCTTCAGGAATATGCGCCGACCCTAATTCTGTGATCTTGCGAGGGGTCTGGTTGGCAATGTTCTCTCCGAGAAGCTCAATTGTGCCTTCAAAGGTCTCCCGCAAACCGGTAATGGCTTCTACCAATTCAGTCTGGCCGTTGCCCTGCACGCCTGCCAACCCCAGGATTTCGCCAGCACGCACCTCAAAAGAAATATCATCCACAGCCAAATGGCTGCGGTCATCTAAAACTTTTAGATTTTCAACTTTTAGTACAGGCTCTTTAGGTTTTGCGGGTTTGCGCTCAACATGCAGCATGACTTCCCGCCCTACCATCATTGAAGCCAGCTTCTTTTGGTCAGCCTTTTTCGGCGTGGTCGTCCCGACTACTTTGCCCAAACGGATGACGGTGATTTGATCGGCGACGTCCAAAACTTCGCGGAGTTTATGGGTGATGAAAATGATCGATTTATCCCGCTCGGTCAAATTTCGCATAACCTTGAAAAGGTCATCGGCTTCTTGGGGGGTTAATACCGCGGTAGGTTCATCCAAGATGAGAATGTCCGCTTCACGGTAAAGCAGTTTAATGATCTCAACCCGCTGCTGGGCCCCAACCGACAGGTCCTGGACATAAGCATACGGATCAACTTCCAAATTATATTGTTCAGATATTTTTGCGATTTTTTCTGCCGCCGCCTGGCGGTCCAAAAATAGGCCGCCCCGCATTTCCTCTGCCCCCAGCATTACATTTTCGGTCACGGTAAATACCGGCACGAGCATAAAGTGCTGGTGAACCATGCCGACTCCCGCTGAAATAGAATCGTTGGGAGAATAAATCTTTTTATGCTGTCCACCAATAAGGATTTCGCCCTCATCAGGTTGGTACAAGCCGTAAAGAATATTCATCAGGGTGCTTTTCCCGGCTCCATTTTCCCCCAATAAAGCATGAATATTACCTTTTTCTAAAGTCAGGTCGATTTTATCGTTTGCCAATACCCCGGGAAATCGTTTTGTAATACCTTTTAGTTCCAGAACTGTGGTCATTAAAACCTCAATAGTTTGAACTTAAAATTATGAATTTATGATACCTTTGCTGCGGATAACGAGCAACACAAATCATTTCTATAAGGTTCAGAGAAGTGTGCCGGTTATGAAAAGAGGGGGGCCAGATAAACCGGCCCCCCTCAATTTGATTACAAATTGTTGTTACGGAGAGGTTTGGATATCACCGGCGATAATGCCGTCGATGATCGCCTGCAGAGCAGCCTGAAGATCTGCGCTGAAGCCATCCATTCCAGCAATCCCGACGCCGTTATTTTCGAGGGTGCCAACATAAAGGCCGCCTGCGAAGGTGCCGTTGACCATGTTCTCGATAGCAGCATAAACCGCAACATCCATATTCTTCAAAACAGAGGTCAGGATGATATCGGCATATTCTGGAGCGCTTACGGACATATCGGTGTCAACACCGATGATCCATGCGCCGCCGCGTTCTTGAATTGCAGCTGCGGAACCAAGTCCAACCGGACCGGCAACAGGCATGATTACGTCTGCGCCTTCGTCCATGAGGGTCTCAGCGAAGGAGCGGCCGTCATCAGTGCTTTCAAAGTTACCGGTGAAAAGTCCGTCCTGAGTGGCCGGATCCCAACCGAGAACCTGAACATCCTCGCCCATCTGCTCGTTGTAATACTGCACGCCGTAGTAGAAACCGTTCATGAAGGCGGTCACTGGCGGAATATTGATACCGCCAAAGGTACCGACAACCTTGGTTTCAGAGGTTGCAGCGGCAACATAACCGGTCAGGAAGGCAGCTTGATCCGTGCCAAAAACCAGGCCAAGTACGTTGTCGTAACCGGGATCATAGGCGAAGTCAACAATCGCGAATGATTGATCTGGGTTTGCCTGGGCAGCGGCTTCAGTGTCGACGCCCAGCAAGAAACCAACAGTTATGATCAGATCACAACCTTCATCAATGAAGGCATTGATGTTGGGCTGGTAATCGGTCTGCTGCTGGGATTCCAGGTACTTGACCTCAACACCCAATTCAGCGGCGGCATTCTCAGCGCCTTTCCAAGCGGTGGCATTGAAGGTTTTGTCATCAATACCGCCAACATCGGTCACCTGGCAAGCTGAGACGCCTGCGTCAGCCGGAGCTGCAACTTCAGTGGGTTCTTCGGTAGGGGGCTCTGTGGGCGTGTGGAATTCACTGCCACCTTCGACAAAACCGGGGCTCTTTCCATCGCCGCCACCACCGCATGCGGTTAACAGCATGGATGCAATCAGCAGGAGAGCCAAGAGCGAATACATTTTTTTCATGGTGCTTCCTCCAAATTTACTATATGGAATTTCTGCTCTTGTTGAGCATTGAGCTTAAGTGTAGCATGAAGATAATCCATCATCAAGGCATTAATCTTAATAAATTGCGCTTTTTCCGCACTAATTGCCAATTGGGTCGATATGCCCGTTTTGTAATTCACCCAAAATTTGCAGAATAAAGTCGATCCGCGCTTGGCTGATAATTTCATAGTTAATATAGGTAAGTTCCAGCGAGTTGATCCCGGTATTTCCCTGCCCACCCTGCTGCAGCACCTGCTGCAGTAAAGACTCCAAATCCGGCAGTTTACTTTGCTCAACAGACAAGATCCAATTGGCAGCGGCAAATTCTGGGGGAGCTTCACTCCCTACAATTTGCATGCCGCGTTCTGCCAGATAGCGGTATAAACCTTCCTCGCCGACACCGGGCCCAATATAGATCGTCCTGGCACCATCCGCTATCAGCCTGTCCACTTGTGCCAGCTTTTCGCCAAGCGCAGCTTCCGGTGACACTGTATAAAATTTCGGGTATTCATAAGGAGGAAATTCAGGCAAGCATAACCCGCAGTAATGGACCACCCCATTAACGAAGGATTTTTCGATCAGCCTTCCTCGAGGGTTGTCTTTTGCCAGACCACCCACCCGCCATTCCTCGGTCATGATCACAGCCGCATACCCGGCAACAAAGCCCTCAAATCCCGGGTCACTATCGGACAAATTAACACGCGTCAGATTTTCAGCGGGGGACAGGCCGGGGATATTAACGGCCACAAACTGCGTCCCTGGGGAAGCCGCCACAAGCTCTTGAAGACCCTCTGCCGGCGGCACAGCCACCACCATGAGCAGTTTTGCAGGCAGGTCCTGGGCGGACAGCTGCTGGTACTGCTGATAATTCAAGTTGTACATCCCGGCTACATTGGCGGCCATCTTGCCCACTTCCAGGGCAGTTTCTTGGTCTGCGTCAGGTCCGGCAAGAAACGCCACCAGGGGTGGTGTATCCGTTGGAGGGTCACTTGTCTGGATTGGGGTTTGGCTGGACACAGGGATCGCCGTCTCTGTAGACAGCACGGCGGTCCCCTGCGTACCATCGGCTGCATCAGGGTTGGAACAAGCGGCCGCAGCGATCAAAACCGCTGCGCCAAGCGTACAAAGTAATATTCGTTTGGATATTTTCATAGTTGATTTCATCTCAATGCCAATATTTTTATTATTTTACTATTTCTTTGCCTGAAAACCCTGGATCGACTTTCTGAATGCCAGGGTAACTTTACCACTGATACCTTGTAATCACCTGGATAAACCAAATTTCAACGCGGATCATGGCAGGATGCCGCCGCCAGAAGAATACATTCGCACATTGTTTTTTGTTTATACCACCGTATTCTACATTATAATTACAGCATGTTGATCTTTGCGAGGAAAATCTGAAATTATGGCCAACTCTCCCACCCCCACCGATGAATCCCCAAATAGAGCCAACGCCAGAAGGCGGCGCGCCCAGCGGCAGGTTGTCCCCTCGCTCACCCCAGACGAAAAAACCACCTATATTGAGACGGTTGCCAGAAAAGCAGCTCCCTCTTTTGACTTTTTCCTCTTTTCCCTGCTGTGCGGGGCCATCCTTGGGATCGGCTTCCTGTTCAACTCTCCCTATCTGCTGGTATTAGGCGGGCTGACCGCCCCCCTGATGTCCCCCGTATTGGGAGTCTCATTGGGCACGGTGTTGGGCTCCGGCCCTTATTTTGGCCGCAGCCTTGGCGGGTTTTCCATCGGCAGCTTTTTATTGCTCCTCTCCAGCGCTCTGGCCGGGCTGCTCGCAAAGTTATTTTCCAGCGGGGAATTCGTCCTGGCGCAAATGCATGCCCAGCTCGACTGGCCTCCCTTTATTGTTATTGGGATCGCCTCTGTGCTCCTGGCGGCAAATTTGGTCCATGAAAACGGCAATTCACACATTCCCAGCGCGGCCCTGGCATATAGTTTATTTGTTCCCCTGGCTTCCGCAGGGTTTGGTTTGGGCAGCGGGCTGCCCTTCATCTGGCCGGCAGGGCTGGTGCTTTTTGCGATCCACCTTGCCTGGGCGGTCCTGCTGGGAGCGGTTACCCTGGCCTGGATGGGATTCCGTCCGTATTCCTTGTTCGGCTATTCAATTGGCGGCGTGGTTGCCCTGGCCGGGATCATCATGGTGATCGGATTCAGCGGCGCAGGCGCGGTGGTCGGTGCCAATATCGCTCTGCCTACCCATACGGCCACCCTGCCGCCCAGCCCAACGGCCACCCTGCCCCCAACCCATACGCTGCCGCCGCCTACCAGCACCCAAACGGCCACGGCTACAAAAACCAGCACGCTCACGGCCACTTTCACTTTGACCCCCTCCCCAACTTCTGTTGAGGCCAGGGTAAAATCCAAAGAAGGCGCCGTACTCCGGGATAAACCCAATGGAAAGATCATCTCCACGTTATTTGACAGCTCACTGGTAGAAGTGACCGGCGTTTCCCAGCTGGATGAATTCAACCGGCCCTGGGAATTAGTGATCGACCTGGAAAATCAAGTTGAAGGCTGGATCCTGCGCAATCTGATCATTACCGCCACCCCCCAGCCAACCAATACCGGCACACCGGTTCCGGGCAGCGCTACGCCCGAACCGCCTGCAGAGACGGCAACCACAACCCCGTCGATCCTCCCTGCCACCAATACGCCATCGCAGTAAAAACAAGTCTGCGGGAAATTTATTCTTCAACAGCAAATCCTTTCGTTGCATAATCCCCTGCTTTCTGGTAAAATCCTTCGGCTTATGAGCGTTGTACCCTTCGCTCAAATAAATCACTGAAAGGGCTTGATAAATGAAAGTATTATTACTGCAAGACGTGTATAACCTTGGCCGTGCTGGCGATATAAAGAAGGTCGCTAATGGGTACGGTCGCAACTTTTTAATCCCCCAAGGGCTTGCCGTACTGGCAACCCCCGGCGCACAAAACCAGGCAGACCGCATTCGCTCTGCCGCCGACAAGCGCCGCACGATCCTCAATGAGGAACTCTCTGGGGTGGCAGCTCAAATGAAAGATGTACAGCTGCTGTTCCCCGCCCGCGCTGGAGAAACCGGCAAGCTGTACGGCTCCATCACAACTGCCATGATCGCCGAGGAACTTTCCGAGAAACTCAAACTGGAAATTTCCAAGCGCCAGATCGATTCACAGCCTTTGCGTTTACTGGGTCTGCATATGGTCAAGATCCGGCTGACCCTCGACTTGATCCCTGAAATTTCGGTAGTAGTTTACCGGGAAGGTGAAGCGCCTGAGAACTACATGATCCTGGCAGAAGAATTAGCCGGTGATGTTGAACCTGAAATGGCTGCCGAACCCGAAGAAGAATTGGAAGCAGTTGAGGAAGCGCCGGTCGAAGAAGAAATCGAAGAAGAAGTCACAGACGAAGATGAGTCTGCTGAATAAAACGGGAACTTCTTAAAGTCAAAGATCCTTAATGCCCGCAGCTCATGGCTTGCGGGCATATTTCTATCTCAAAATGAATACTGAAGTAGGAAATCAGCTACGAAAAGCCAGGGAAGACCGGTCACTTAGTTTAGACCAGGTGAACCAGGCGATTCATATCCGCAAGCAGTACCTGGAAGCCTTAGAAGCGGGGAATTTTGGGGCAATGCCATCAGCCATCCAGGTAAAGGGTTTTCTGCGTTCTTACGCCGAATATCTTGGATTGGACGCGGATATCCTGCTTGAATCACTCAGCGTTTCCCCACCCCCGGTTGCCGAACCTGAACCACCGGCAGAAGAAGCTGCCCCTGACATTGCTGCCCAAGGGAAAATAGCTGCGCAGGAAATATTTAGAGAGATCGGCGCAGCGATCCAATCACGCCGCGAAGTCCTGGGATTAAGCACGCTGGATATTGAAGAACACCTGCGCATCCCTCCCCGCTACATTGAAATGCTGGAAACCGGGCAGTTCGATGCCTTCCCATCACCGGTGCAGGCACGCGGCATGCTGGGGAACTATGTTGATTTCTTGGAAATGGACCGGGATTCGGTCTTTATTCGCTACGCAGATGCGCTCCAAACACGCCTGAAGGCCGCTCAAAGCGCCGAAATGCAAAGCCTTCAGGATGAGGGGGCTAAAACACCGGGCGAACAAATTTCCCCGGTTAACATAAATTTGCCGCGGGCAAATCTCCCCCCCTGGCTTCGGAATATCATTTCGGGGGATGTGCTTGTATTTGGTGTGCTGGGAGTAATTGCGATCATTTTCGTGATTTGGGGCGCCGGGCGGGTGATCACAATCGCCGCCGGCGGTAATCTCGAACCTACCGCCCCTTCAATTGCCCAAATCCTGCTGCCCTCCCCCTCGGCTGCGCCTTCCCCCTCATCAGCCGCGCCCGTCACCCCGGCCCCCAACAGCGACAACGGGAACGGCGCGCTGGTGGACCCGCAGCAGCCCACACCCGAAGTTACTCTTCCCTTCTTGGGAGATGCCAATGTCCAGCTTTTTATCGTAGTCCGCCAGCGCACATACCTGCGGGTCACGGTAGACGGCAGCGTTAAATTCGACGGACGCGTTGCACCTGGGAGCAACCTGCCTTTCAGCGGGCAGGAAAGCATTGCCCTGCTCACCGGAAATGGCGCCGCGCTGCAGGTGTATTTTAACGAGCAAGATCTGGGACCGCTGGGCATCCAGGGTGAGGTGATCAATGTGATCTACCGGCAAAGCGGCAGGATCTTCCCCACAGCAACCATCACGCCCACTGTAGACCCGGACCTATTTACGCCGACCCCAACGGCCACGTCTCCGGCAGCGGCCACACCCACAGCCACCCAACCCGAGGAATCTGCCCCCTAACCGCTTACCCAGATCTAAATTGAAAAAAATATCCCTGGCCGCTCCCCGGGGTACAATACAAGCTTATGAAAAACAATAAATTCCATTTGATCTCTTTAGGCTGCGCCAAAAATACGGTTGATTCCGAATCTATGGCGCAGATCCTTCAAAACCAGGGATACAGCGGCACCACCCAGGCCAGCGAGGCGCAGGTCTTGATCGTGAATACCTGCGGGTTTATCGGCCCGGCACGGGAAGAATCCTACCAGGTGCTTCAAGACCTGGCCGCAGAAAAAAGCAAGGACCAGATCTTGATCGCGGCCGGATGCCTGACCCAGCGCTACGGCGCTGAGGTGATCCAACGCGTTCCCGGGATTGACGGCATTCTTGGCACCCGGCGCTGGATGGATATCATGCAGGTGATCACCAAGATCCGCCAGCAGCCCCACCCTGAGCCGCTCTACCACCTTCCCGAAGATGCGCTGACCGTAGGCACCGATGAGGGCGATATCCTGCGGGTTTCCTCTGCGGGACCCAGCGCCTATATCAAGGTCGCCGACGGCTGCCGCCGCCCGTGCGCATTTTGCGCCATCCCGCTTATCAAGGGTACCGCCGTCAGCCGCCCGGTGGAGGCCATCTTGGGAGAGGCGCGCGCTTTGCGGGACAGCGGCGTGCAGGAGATCATCTTGATCGCCCAGGATACAACAGATTACGGGCATGATCTCGGCCTAAAAAACGGCCTGGCACACCTGCTCAAGGAAATCGCGGCTGCCGTGCCAGATTTACCCTGGATCCGCCTGCTGTATGCCTACCCCGGCTATGTTACCGATGAACTGATCGATGTGATCGCCTCACACCGGCAAATCCTCCCTTATCTGGATATGCCCCTGCAGCATGCCCATCCGATGACGCTGCGGCGTATGCGCCGCCCGGCAAATATTGACTGGGTCTACTCCACGCTGGAGAAAATGCGCCGGGCGATGCCCGACCTGGCTTTACGGACCACCTTTATCGTTGGCTACCCTGAAGAAACCGAGGAAGAGTTCCAGACCTTGCTTGATTTTGTTGAGGAGATCCGCTTTGACCGGGTGGGAGCGTTTACATTCTCCTATGAACCCGGTACCAGCAGCCAACCCCTGGGAGATACCGTACCCCATGAAGTCAAGCTTGCCCGCCAGGCAGCCCTGATGGAGCTGCAGCAAAAAATTTCCCTGGAAAATAACCAGGCGCTGGTTGGCAAAACGCTGGAAGTGCTGATTGAAGGGCACGGCGAGGTGGAAGATTCCCATGAATTGATCGCCGTGGGACGCACCTACCGGGACGCCCCCGAAATTGACGGCATGGTGATCGTCGAAGGCCAACCCCCGGTTGGAGAGATCGTGCCGGTGAAGATCAACGGGGCGATGACCTACGATCTGACCGGTCATATAGAAACGGATAACCTGATCATCCTCCCGGATTAGACTGCCTGACAGATGTTGATTGCCAGGCTCTATTCTTGGACAATGTCCAATTTTCCCACGCTTTCTACGATTCGCCACTCCAGGTGTTTTTTCCTTTATAATAAGGCCCATTAAAACCGAAAAATCCAAATAGGAATAAGGCATATGATTGAACTCAATACCCCTGAAATGAAATTTGCGCTGGAGACAGTGCGCCAGGCTGCCCTGCTGGTTAAAAAGGTCCAGCTGGAGATGGTCTCTGATGCGCTCACCAAGGGAGACAAATCACCGGTAACGGTGGCGGACTTTGCCGCCCAAGCGCTGGTATCCCAGCGGCTGCAGCAAGCCTTCCCCAGCGATGCCCTGGTGGGGGAGGAAGACTCCGGTGAACTGCGCAAACCTGAAGAAGCGGATAAACTTTCCCGGATCACAGCATTTATCTCTGGCTATATCCCCCAGGCGACCCCAGAACTGGTAGCGGACTGGATTGATTACGGAAATGCGGAGCCAACCCAGCGCTATTGGACGGTAGACCCGATCGACGGTACCAAGGGTTTCCTGCGCGGCGAGCAGTATGCCGTGGCGCTGGCCCTGCTGATAGATGGCAAGGTGGAGCTGGGCGTGCTCGGCTGCCCCAACCTCAGCGGCGGCAGCAGCCAAGATATCGGCGGGCTGGGTTCGCTGATCTTTGCGCGGCGCGGCCAGGGCACCTGGACGATGCCTCTAGAATCCGAAGCAGACCCAGTCCGGCTGCATACCTCCGATATCCAAGATAATGCCCAGGCCCGGTTCCTACGCTCCTTTGAGTCCGGCCATACCAATGTCAGCCAATTGGATGTAATTGGCGAAAAAATGGGTGTGGCGGCGGAACCGGTAAGGCTGGACAGCCAAGCCAAATATGCCATCCTGGCAGCCGGAGAGGGAGACCTGATCTTCCGGTTGATCTCCGCCAAAATGCCCGATTACAAAGAAAAGATCTGGGACCAGGCGGCCGGTCTGATCGTCGCCGAAGAAGCCGGGGGTAAGGTCACCGACCTGGACGGGAAAGCGCTGGATTTCACCCAGGGACGCACGCTTGCGAACAACCGCGGCGTGCTGGCTTCAAATTCTCACCTGCACCAGGCCGCCCTGGAAGCGATCAAGGCTTCCGGCGCATAAAGCCCATTACCGATCCTCACTTCACAAAAAAAGGCTTCCCAAACCGGGAAGCCTTTATCATTTAGATGCCGAAACCTTCAATCCTCATCACGCGAGCGGATCAAAAGCAGCGGGCGGTCAATCTGCTGCAGCAGCCCGGCTGAGACACTGCCGTAAAAAACGCGGCCCAGACCGCTGCGCCCGTGGCTTGCCATCGCAATCAAGTCTACATCTTTTTTCCGGGCAATATCGATCACGGTTTCAACAATGGTACCCTGTTCCACCACCGATTCTACCCGCAGGCCCTGCTTTGATAATTTATCTTGTACTTTTTCCAGATAGGATTTTGCTTCTTCCACCCTGTATTTGGTCTCTTCTATATTGACATCCATAAAAGATACTTGCGGATCCAATACATAATACGCCGGGATCACCACCTCCAACAAGATGATCTTGGAACCCATGCATTGGGAAATTTCAATCACATGGGATAATATTTTTTCAGCTCGTTTTGACCCGTCCAGGGGTACTAAAATTTTCTCGTACATGGTCACCTCCGTCTTTCAGGTATCATCGTACAAACAATTTTTCGTTTCCTATCTATGCTTAGGTTTGGCCGGCGGCGCCATTCCTAAGCATAATTTAGCAATTTATTTCGGACAAAACCAGGGTCATTTGTCCCTTTCCGAAACAGGCAACTGCCTTTTGCGTGTAAAACAGCTTCACACAGGCCT
>Ga0224501_10003196_pt1 | contig 12891 bp, 6 predicted proteins | sample SF_Oct11_sed_USG_4_FD_169105 | JGI IMG/M metagenome (GOLD analysis project Ga0224501, IMG submission 169105) | Sediment microbial communities from San Francisco Bay, California, United States - SF_Oct11_sed_USGS_8_1 | ecosystem: Environmental > Aquatic > Marine > Sediment | place: USA... | reverse complement strand
ATATTCAAAAACACTCACCATACTTATTCTTTATTATACAAGTAGTGCAATGGTGAGTGGTACATAGACTTATAGATTCTAAACGTGAATTGCTGTTACTTTTTAATGCTCTTCTGTTTCTGAAATCAACAAAAAATAAAACATGAGACGTAAGAGTTTTTACATAACACTGCACTGCTGAAAAGGAAGCCATTGGTATGGCCAAAACACCCGGGCGAATTGTAAAAGGTGCCACTCAGTCAACTTAGTCATGGTGAGCTCCAATTTGTTACCAATTTTTGAGCCAAATAGCTGCCTGCAACCCCCCACCCGAATCAGTGGTTGGGTTCACCTGAATTAGATACTTAGGTGTATAGTTTTCCATATTTACCGTGGTTCCTTCATTGGTGAGGTGGAGGATCTCTGTAGGTCCATCGTGTTGCTGCTGTACGGGGGCTGCCGGTTTCATTGTAAATACAATGAGGACAGCAATCACCGCTGACAGAAGGAGAGTCAGCAGCACACAAACGGCAGCGAGGGTGTGAGTTACACCGGGCAGATAACTTCTCTTTTCCTGTACTTCCTGTAGGTGGAGAAAAATAATACGTGGAAGCAATTATGCGTGCGTTTTGATAGAAATGTATCTATCTGAAATAAATATTTTATTTGACTCGTGAATCTTGGAAGCTAACAGTACATTTAAAATCTTAAACCACCAATAAAAAAAATATCCATTTAATTAACTCTGAAATTGAAAGAATAATGTTTTGCAGGTATAATAAAAATATGTTAAAATGGATAATTTTATGTTATTTCAATAATATTCTTGTCTGCAAGTCTTTTCAATCTAGTTACAACATGCGAAAGCAGTAGCAGTAGCTATAATACAACTACTTTACTTAGCTACATTAGTTCAACAATTAGTGGCTAATAATCTTAGAGACTTATCGAGATAACCAAGTCACAAGGCTTACGAATTTCTCCATGATGCGATTTCGATGTTTGTCTGCTGTTTTGTGTGGGAACCTTCCCCTTTTATATGCACCCGAGGCGAAGTGCAGGCATGTACCCTTAGGTGCCTTTGATGTAATCACAAAGATGTAACACTCTAGTAAATTGATACTGTCGCGGTTCATTATTCTGGGAAGTTCTAGAGAATTCTAGATGATTACAGCCGATTGGTGCGAACCTCGGCCAATCAGATTGCAGATTGTGCCATAGCAATAGTGATACTCGGAACTAATCATGCATAAAATTATTATTTACAGTTAGATCCCAGATTGAGACAGCGAAGGCTAGCCAGTGCAATTATAGTCTGCGCTGTTATTCAAGTGTAAATGAAATGGTAAACATGGTCTCATGGTATGCGCCATGTTTATGAAGGAGCATGCTCTACACCAAAAATAGGTCGAGTTCATTAGGTGTATCCGCCTGATTTTGATCAGATACAAAAAATTTCAGACGTCATTACGCCAACAGATGGCGCAGTTACAAAACGTGAAGAGCTCGGGTGCATCGGAGTTGTCCTCTCTTAACATCTTGCATGTTTAAGAACAGAAAAGCTGTAGCCTACAGTCTGCGTCACAGTCTGTTTCGTAACAACGAAGAGACCTGTGAAGCGACCGCAGATCAACATTTTGATAACCTTGACACTGTATAAACTAGCACGCCTACTTTTAGGCACAGAATTCTGTTCGCGTGATCGCATTCTCTTTCAGACGCAGCCGAGGTACATGGTTTGAAAAAACGCATTCTTCGAGTGCATTTTCGAGTGCACTTTCGAGCATTGGAACTGAGAATGCGTCTGAAACCCGGTTTCCGACGGCAAAACTCAATCACGCGAATGCACCTATTAATTTGGTATAATCTTTGTTATACAAGCTACAGGGAAAACTAAGCTGTTTTCCCGTTTCATCAATCTGTTCGAAAATCCTGTACTATATGTATTCATGATACAGGTCATCTTTTCGGGAAATTTTGATTAAAACATTTAATGTAAAAGCATAACTGGAAGCCAGCACCATAAAAGTGCGCAGCGTCATGATATGAGTTCGTTAGTAAGCCCACATTTTCGCTAATATTTGAATGCCATTTTATCAGGAAACCAATCTAAACCAAAGAACTTACTGACTAAAAATCTGAATTTGGGCGGGTACATGAGTATATATGTCTGTGCACTAGTCCGAAAATGACTCCCCCTGCGTTTAAAGCGGATGAGCAATGGTTAGCCAAACTTTCTTTGCAATTGGTATGCTACAATGCACAACAATTTCCTCTTACAAGTTAGAGGTAGGCATTTCACATTGAGGAAAATTCTCACTTCTGCTAATGGCAGCCAAGAGGCGAAGTGTTGATATTGACCAGCTTGTGATGCCCCATGCTAAGCCATAACTGGCAGAAAAAACAAAATCTAAGTTCGCTGCTTCACCATAACAGTTCTTTTTCATATCTCCATGACCGAGCAACTGTCAGGAGTGGTGCAGGTACCCTGCAGGTGCCCAGGCAACTGTCAGGAGTGGTGCAGGTACCCTCCAGGTGCCCTGACAACTGTCAGGAGTGGTGCAGGTACCTTGCAGGTGCCCTGGCAACTGCAGAAATTGGCCTATTGAGTCTTAGGCTCAGCGTTTCCCAAGGTGCATCATTAAGAAACTGTATGCTTGCACCCGCTTGCCCCATAGAGAATTCCCAGGGCGCGTCTTTAGGAGACTTTATGCTTGCACCCGCGTGCCCCATAGAGAAGGTAACTCTGTGGGAGGGCTTCCTTTATTTAACTTCGGGATTCGAAACCGACGAGGATGTCGCCAGAGACAAAGCTTTTGCCCGAACTGGGAATCGAATCCGGGGCTTCGGGTCCAAAGCCCAGTACGCTATCTGCTAAACTATCGATTCACCTTATCACCCTAACAGTAAAAATGTATTACGAGAGAAAAGTCCCCTTTGTGATCCTACTTCTATAGTCCACTCTGGTGTCCAGCCTCGGACTCAACAACGCGTTTTCTATAATGCATTGCCGGATACCAGACTCTTGGAAATCATTACTATTTCTGCTTGTATCATTGTGTGTATTGAGTCTATTGGCTAAACATAGCTATTACCTGAGAGGTGAATCAACACATTTCTCTAGCAGATATGTATACGATAAACAAAGTGTGACGACGAATTTATAAATTGTTACTAGTAGCTACTTTTATTTTTGTGTGATTCACAGTTTTATATGTATAACCACTATTTTCGCTTTGGAGCAGATGAGGTTGCAGTGTTTACATAGACCGCCAATGGTAACCTGAAATTTTAGGTTCTCTTGCAAATTTTTGGAAAATGAAAGACCCCAGTTTTCTATGTTTATCAGGATGGGCTGGTCAGAACTTTATGTTGTTCTTTGAGTGAATCTAGTTGCGAAAACAAATGATTTAGTGCTTCCATTGACTCTACGAAGTCAGAAATGAGTGAGTGAGTTGTTAGGCAAACTGTGGAAAAATATTTTCATTAGTTGTGGAGTCAAATGTCCGAGCCAGGTCAGAGACATCTATGGTCTTTCAGAGAAGAACCTTCGGGTGTCCGGACCAACACCCTAGGCACACCAGTTACACTGGGCCTCTTCACTTTATGGGGTCAGATGTCTCCAGCATCCGATCTGACTCAAATCGCTCCCATGGTGAACTGTAATGACACCATTAGATTCTCATCTGGATTGCCGGCTGGACTCTGTTTCTGCCTTCCGCTATTAACTGATTGCAATATTTCTGCTTTTTATGAGTCTTAAAGGGGTACTTAAGTTCTGTGATTGGTCATGTGCAATTGAATTCACTAATTATGGGGGGGGGGCACTGGGGCATAGACAACTTTCTGATTTTGCTGAAAATTGGTTGAAAGGTGTCTAGTGTATCAGGATGACACCTGTGAAATCATTTCTCAATCAGACCCACTCATTCAATAGTTAGGATCAAAAATCCAAATTCTCTATCTATGTCTATCATTGGATGAGGCTTATTAGGTTCCGTGTGAAAATCTTAGCCACCTCTGACACGGAATCCGATTACGCAATACGCTGCGCTTGGGTGTTGTCACTCCACCTGTACAGGTGAGAACAGTGCATGTATAACAGGTCTCCAGAATGAGGCCAATATGTGGGGCATGTTATTGTTATGTTCATGCTCCTCGCGGCTCTGAGGAGATTCAGGTACCCATGTACTGCGGGTGGGGGGAACAGAGAAAGTTATTGAAAAGTCCCGTGCTCAAGCCGCATTTTGAACCCAAGACCTTCAGCAGCAATGGCAGGGGCTCAAACCACTTAGCCATAGCACTTTGTTTGCAACGATGCGAATATTAGCAAGTTTGCTCAATGACCCGTATGAGGAAAGGTCTGTCGAAGAAAGGCGATGTGTGCTGTACTGCGCCGCTCACCAACTGACACTTGAAAACACGAATAACAACCACGTAACCAACAATGCAATACAGTCTAATGATACATGTCCATTTTACATAGTACCCTAAAAACTTCTAAGACTATTATTACGCCTCGGTAGCCTTCGGCTGTGACTCTTTCAATGTGCCCGTTAGTTCCTGGTACTGATGTCGCAATAGTACAAGCTCAATTTGATTGGTTGTCAACAGTTAGAATTTTCTGTAACTTCCCTGTAAGCATGGCCGACGACCGAAGTGTGTACCTTTACCCAGGTATATAAAGGGGGAGATTTCGATACATCAGCACACATGCACAGAAATTAAACCATGGAGAAATTCGTAAGTGTCGACTAACTCAATAAATAATAGTTCTATAATTTTTTGATTGGCAAAATTATTGTTGGGCGCGTGTGAAGTACCAATGAACTAACACTGCTTTTGTCTCCACTATTTAAAAAAACCAGTGGAGACAAAAAACTTCTCATCCTACGCTAATATATTATATAATATATTATAGCTGCAAAATAATTTTTAAATATAACACTTTTCTTATTGGTGCTTTAATATTTTTAATATGCTGCCAGGCAGCTCTAGAAGTTTGTAAAGTATTTTAGTCATGGACTAGAGACTAGTTAATGCATTTCTATTTAAACAGACCCAATCTTTCTTTATAACTTTAGATCCCATTTAAATAAATTACATGCACATATTAGCAGGATAGAGGGATAGCTTAGTGGTTAAATCACTGGGCATGTAACCGTTAGAATCATTGAGTATGAGGTCTTCACATTTATCCTAACTCTTGCTTAAATAGATTTAAAGAAATAGATAATAATAATGTTTTTTACCTATACAGGAGGCACCATTGATACCAGACAAGAGAAGTTATCTGCCCGGTGTAACTCACACCCTCGCTGCCGTCTGTGTACTGCTGACTCTCCTTCTGTCAGCAGTGGTCGCTGTCCTCATTGTATTTACAATGAAACCTGCAGCCCCCGTACAGCAGCAACACGATGGACCTACAGAGATCCTCCACCTCACCAATGAAGGAACCACGGTAAATATGGAAAACTATACACCTAAGTATGACTGTCTAACTCAGGTATACCCAACCACTGATTCGGGTGGGGGGGTGCAGGCAGCTACTTGGCTCAAAAACTGTTGCTCTCAGTGTACTTGACAATATACCCCCTCACTATCTTCAAACACATAATTCAAAGCTGCAGCCTATTTTCGAAGAATATTGAACACACCTGATCCAATTATATGACTGGCAAAGAGTTTCATTGCAAAGCTCCTGCATCTCGGTAATGGTACTCCCCATGGCTAAGTTGAGTGAGTGGCACCTTTTGCAATTCCTCCAGGTGTTTTGGCCATACCAATGGCTTCCTTTTCAGCAGTGCAGTGTTATGTAAAAAACTCTTACGTCTCATGTTTTATTTTTTGTTGATTTCAAAACAGAAAAGCATTAAAAAGTAATGGCAATTCACGTTTAGAATCTATAAGTCTATGTACCACTCACCATTGCACTACTTGTATAATAAACAATAAGTATGGTGAGTGTTTTTGAATATTGTTGAGCCACTGTAGGACTTCTTTGTATGTTTTGTAGATTGATGAGAGAGTGACCTATATCAGAGAGGAGAATGTGGCTGTGTACTCTGGTAGTGATGGCTCATTTGATGTCAGAGATTATGGCAAGGTGAGCATACCTCCGAACACTGTGTGCTTATCTTCATTAGCGTGATCACCATTCACTAACGAGAGCCATATCTTACTGCACTGCACCACTGCGCCACTGCGCCACTGCGCCACTGCGCCACTGCGCCACTGCGCCACTGCGCCACTGCGCCACTGCGCCACTGCGCCACTGCGCCACTGCGCCACTACACCACTACACCACTGCACCACAGTGCAATACGATTGCCACACTGAACAGCAGTATATAACATTGCACCGCATCACAATACACTACAATAAGCTAGAACACAGCACAACACAGTACAATGCAGTACAACGCACTCTACCTTGCAATAGTGCACTACACCATACCATAGTGCCATAATCCAGTTATAAACATGCCTGTAGTGCATAACACTTACAGGCGTTCACCATACACATCCCATCACTGTCGCGTTGACAATACATGCAGATTGGATATTTCATGATGGTTTTCTTTCAGGGTCTGCACGTAACCAGAAGTTCTGAGACAGGACAGTGCTTTGTAATACCAGTCAGTACCAGTCTTACAGAAGGAAATCATCTTCAATCTTTCCTGGAAACCGCCAATAACACTGATGTCAACATGCAAATGAAGTGAGTGCAAAAATAATATACCTAGTGCAGAATTACAGATTTAAATTCTTAGCTCCTCCCCTTGAATCAAAAGTTTGATGAAAATCCATTGGCTATTTTAAAGTGATTGACAAATGTGAAATTACAGAACTAAACTTATACAGAAGACTCCATCTTGTCCACCTCAACAGGAAACAGATAGAAGGAGTAAATATTTCTACTCCCATCATGCCCTGCATTCGGTTACCGTTACTCTCTATTGATCAACTGCCCAAATTTATGAAATCCTGTTGCCATCCAAAATATGAAATTTGTTCAAGAAGTAATGCCTGTTTGCTTATAGTTGGATAACTTGGTCACTTACACACATGAGCCAAGAATCACCCCTAGACATCAAGATAATTACTGCCAATGCTATGTTGCCTTCGCCCAGCATTTCAAAAGGGCGCGTCTACCCTTTCCTTTTCGCATCCAGCCGATCAGAGCCATTGTCAAGCTCTACTCTTGAATTGCATAGGAATGTAATTGATACTTTGGCTATGTAGGCACACAGAGATGACTGTTATGGGGCAGATAACAGACACCAGTTTCTTACCTCAGGCTGCACAGGAGGCCTGTACTGGAGATGTCTACTGGCTCCACCTAGGTAGGCAATTCTATCAAGGGTCAGAGTAGACAACTCCTTCCAAATGACAATGATCTAAACGAATGAGAGTTTACCGTCAAAAAGTTACATTAGGCATTTTCAGACAAGCTACTGAAGTCACATGGGTGCTCCGTGTAAAAAAGATCTTTGATGACGCCGCCAGGACTCAAACTTGGAATCTCCTGATTGTTACCCCAAACAAAGCCACAACCGGTTTAAAAAGCAGGCATCCAGCCCAGTAGCCTTGCCACCCCAATGAAGATGTCTTATGAATGAAAAAACCCACCTACCCCTACTAGACGAGTTTTCCATGGGTGGTGTTTAAAACCCATGTGTTTTAATATCCATCACTCTGCTGCAGGATCAGAGCTAGCATCTACTGATAGCGAACTGAGCAGACAGAAACGCTTGGCTGGCTGTGCTACAGTCTGTGTAACAGGATGTGCATTCGGCTACTGCGCTACAGTGTGTGGCACTGTCTGCATTGAGCTGTGAAAATCTGCTTGTTTTTATTGTAAACTGTGACTTACTAATCTTACTTTTATTGATGAATAGAATGATTATAAGTTGTCCTCAGTGAATTATCAGCATGGAGAATGTTTCCATTAAGCTTTTAGCATCGAAAATAGGTTCATGAACTTCTTGAATCGCACTCTTGATTAAATTGTGAAATTAAATAAAAGTTTAAAACGATGAAAACGATATCATTGATATTGATTGAGCAAGCTCCCTGAAATAGTGTTGGCAAAGCTCGAATATAAGAAAAGCACATGGAGGATCGCTCAATGTTTGTGGAAAATCCCAGCCACGAAAATCTAAGTTTGAATCACAGTCATGCCTGGCTCCTGTAGTATGACCTTCTCACATTATTTATATCAGCTCACAACAGAATCAATCCCCACTGTGAGGTAGAGCATTATACTGACCTGCCAGTTTCCCTATAGTAGTGAACGCATCATGCGATAACATCAACATATCGCTGACAGTGGGAAGCTATTATGGTCCGGTGGAACAGCAATTTGTCTACAGCAGTTAACACGGACACACATGATGCTAAATCAGAAATGGTGATTCGTGCATTTGCGCTTTATCGTTAAAGCAGTCAATACTATCATTACAGAGATCCAAGGCACTCTTGCTCTATCATGATAATGTAGATTGGCAAATTGGTGAATTCACAGCAAAACAAATTTTAAATTTTCACCGGTCTCTCTGTGCGGAACAAATCCTATACGAAGTAAAATAACGTGTGCTCTCTACTTTTTACTAAATTGATGGTTGAAGACAGAACTAGTGGAAATGTGACTTGTTTTGGCCATTTTTCACAAGGAACAGAATTGAGGGGTCATGATTCCAATTGGAACAAATTCTTTATATTTCCACGTTACGACAACCGCCAAGAATGGTGCAGAAAGAGGCTAACTGAGTCTATTTTAGCAGTTCTCAGGGTGCTTTTTTAGAGACTTTTTGCTAACACTCGTTTGCCCATAGGAGGAGGAGGAGGCTCTCCTATTATCTAACACCATGGATACGAATATGATGAGGATGTTGCGGACAGCGAAGTAGTAACCAGAACTAGGAATCGAACCAGAGACCCTGAAGTGGACCAAAGCCCAGTCACCAAGTCACCATTTTGACCCCAATCGCCATTGCTATTCATAACGTACTGAGCAACAATAGTGCATTGCATACCTCTCCTCTTGGCTTTATTAACAAGATGGCTGTGCTAGTTGTGTTAAGCGCAGTTCTGAAGTGTACTAATGTAGTAGCACAGCTATCGTTTACTTTACATGAAGATTTCATCTTAAAGCCGTTCATTGACCCAATACGTGAGTACCACAGAAGTTATATAAAGAATACTCTATTCGAAAAACGCTAAGCCACTGAGCTTAGAATTAAAACAAGGGGTTGCAAGTTTGATTACTGGTTTGGGTAGCACCTCGTATTTTACCCTTGTGGGTTCTAGAAAACCACCCCATAGACTGATGGGTCAATTTCTCTATAAATAGCCGGACAGCTCAGTGGTAGAGCACTGAGCTTGCAACCATGAAAATCTCAGTTCAAATCTAGGTTACGGTCGACTACCATTGTCAGTATGAGTATGAGGTCTTCACATCTACCCTAGCTCCTACCGCTCCAACAAGCCCCAGGCTTAGGAGGCTCGATAAATAAAATGTCTAAGTGCCCATGTAGTTTACAAAATAAACAAAAAAAACCAAAGTTTGTCTATAGATAGGGTGTGTGGGTGCAAGCGGAAAGTTTTGGTGCACTCTGGGAAACTATCAGCCAAAGACTCAGTAGTCTAATGTTTGCATACCCTTGGTGTTAGTGTAGCTGTAGTTTGGCTTCAGAACACCACTGTAAATAATACAAAGGTCCCAACCGGTGGACACGGGTCAAGGCAACTCCACGGTCGCTAAAAATCCACCTCTCCCTCCTCGAGAAGAGTAGCCAAGTATCGGAGGGTGTTGTGTTATCTGGCTTATGGGCGGGTGATGTGTGAACAAAATGGCTTAGGACTTGGGTTAACTGTCCCTAACCTCACAGTCTTGTAGCTTGTGTTTTACATCGAATAAACGGATGCTCATATAAAGTGGAGCTGGCTGGCCTGGCTCTGGGCATAGACAGCTATTACTATACCAACCCTGCTGAGGTAGCAGCTTCGGTAGTAGCGGGCTTTGTTCACTGCGACCGAATGCAACCCATGAAGCTCATGAGGGACTAAAAGACCAAGATAGAGAATTCATATTCACTGAAAGAATATTGGTTTTGAAAAGAGACTTTTATGGTTATTTGAGACATGCCCTGACATTAGGTGCTCCCCTTAGCAAGTGATACTGTTGTCTTCATTGCTTTATCTTTTCGAATCTATCGACCAATGAGCGCATGGCACTTGGCATTTTCTTGTAGTTGCCCTGTAAAAGGTATAGAAAAATAGCTAAGACGGACCTGGGACCTTTTCGATCAGTATAACATTGCCACCATTGGCATTGATGTATAAACGCTGTAGTCTCATACCTGCTCTGAAGGCAAAAATAGTGTTTATACCTAGGTGTATATAGAAATTATGATGAATCATACGAAAATAAAAACAGCTTCAAATAAGAGTTTGCAAATCTGACGTCACACTTTGTTTCTGTTTATCATACAATCATGCAATGGTATCATCGGATAGAAACATGTTGATCCACCTCTAAGGTAATGGTTATGTTTTGCCGAGAGACGCATTATGCATAATTACAGGCTTGCATATATCCCACTGACGTACCAGTGACATAAAGTGTCTTTTATGTCATTGGACATGCGCAACATTGGTGTAAGCTGAGACTGACTCACACGCGTAATCATAACCTTTCATGTGTCTCATATACATGTGTCTCATATATGTCTATGGCTTATTTTACAGCTATGTATATGGTGGAGTTGAAATACCTTGACAGGCCGAATATAGTTGGATGCACCACGATTGAAGATTGTTATGGTTATAATGTCTCGATTATGTCTTGCGCTAAAAATCCCTATAATATGTTCAAAGGAGAAGAGCAACTGACCTGTAATATTAGGAATGTAAGTAGTGGCTAGTTACGTTAGGGCAGCGGTGTAGCCGAATGGTTAGAGCGCTCACCTCTGGCGCTGAAGGTGCCGGATTCAAGGTAGCTAGTGTGTAGGATTTTTCACAAGCTCCCTCTGTTCACCCAGCAGGGAATGGGTACCCGACTCTCTCCTGGGGAAGGCGAGTGCGGTTAGAGAGAGAAGAATGGCATCCCACTTCTGTACAAGTTGGCTCTCCAACAGCCATGTTTCCACTTGGCCATTGGCTAAATATAAGGAATTGGCTGTTAGCTTTCCCATGTAGCCACGATGTGAGTAGGACTGGTACCCAGATTTTTTGCCATAGACTTTTTTGTATCTACCTAAGGTAGCCTGGTGAACTGGCTCCTTGGAAGTTTTTAGGGGTTTGGTTAGGACATAGAGTTATTCTCTAACTCTATGTCTTGAGAGAAGGACTAAATGCGGAAGAGCCAGGTCACCTGGCGAGTTAATCTTACAGTAGAAGAGCCAAGTCACCTGGCTAGTTAATCTTACAGTAGGAGAGCCGAGTCACCTGCATGGGTAGTTAATCTTACAGTAGAAGAGCCAAGTCACCTGGCTAGTTAATCTTACAGTAGAAGAGCCAAGTCACCTGGCTAGTTAATCTTACAGTAGAAGAGCCAAGTCACATGGCTAGTTAATCTTACAGTAGAAGAGCCAAGTCACCTGGCTAGTTAATCTTACAGTAGGAGAGCCGAGTCACCTGGCTAGATAATCTTACAGTAGCAGAGCCAAGTCACCTGGCTAGTTAATCTCACAGTATGAGAGGCGAGTCGCCTGGCTTGTTATTCTTACAGTAGAAGAGCCAGGGTCAAGCCAGCAAAGTTATTGTTTGACGGTGCATTTAGACATTCTGTGAGCGTCTGCTGTTTCATAAGCCCCACCACCCACCACATCCCGAGCAGCCAAGTCATCTGACCTGCCATTTGCTATAGCCAGGTTACCTGGCTTTTCGGCACGCGGCGGGTAGTGGGGTGAATGAAGTGGTCTGCTGCTTGAGTCGCCTTATGCCCCAAAGCTGGGTCACCGAATATCGGTATAAGAGTTGTCTTCTCCTTTGCAGTTTTTGTATAGGCAGTGTGAGGAGGACTCAGAGTGTATGATAGAGCACCCTGCAGCTACCTGCTCTAAGGGCATGTGTACTTGTGGCACCAATATGGCCGTAGCTTGGGAGGAAGAGAAATGTGTTGACTACACAAAAAATAGTAAGGATATTTAAGAAAAGGCCAACTTAACAAATTTGAAGCATCTCCATTTACATGGGAAGCATCCCTTTTCTCATGGCTTCCCGAATGATCGGTGGATAAGATTATTGCCTGAGTGAGCCTCCTTTACTTAGCTTCACAATCCAAATCTAATGACAGTGAAACAATAAAGTGACGCCCAAACTTGGAGTTGAACCCTCTGCCACTGATCTTTTCAGCAGTATTTTTAGTCTTTATTCTTTTATTCTCTGTCCATAGTTGGATATATTATATGTGCTTTATTATGGCCCAGAGAAAGCATCGAGACTCTTGTAGCCCAAGCTTATGGAAGGACACACAACTCCAGACATGGGCTCACGACCCGGTCTCTGATTTGATGGGGAGTTGTCTTTCCTAGCGTCTGATATGACCGGGAGTTGTCTTTCCTAGCTTCTGGGTTGACTGGGAGTTGTCTTGCCTAGCTTGTGGGGGTGAATAGGAGTTGTCTTTCCTCATGTCAAACTGCTCCCCTCGCTCACTTTCACTCACTTTTCTGGACAATAAAATCTAAATTTTCCCTCTAATTGTTCAGCCCAATAAAATCACATATCGGTTTCAAGCTTCATTTTCAAACAATAAGCCAATGTTCATCATGAAAAGTTATTTCATATATGTATTCATATTAATTTCGCCGTATGTATGTATGTATGTATGTATGTATGTATGTATGTATGTATGTATGTATGTATGTATGTATGTATGTATGTATGTAGGTATGTATGTATGTATGTA
>Ga0224501_10003195_pt1 | contig 12896 bp, 7 predicted proteins | sample SF_Oct11_sed_USG_4_FD_169105 | JGI IMG/M metagenome (GOLD analysis project Ga0224501, IMG submission 169105) | Sediment microbial communities from San Francisco Bay, California, United States - SF_Oct11_sed_USGS_8_1 | ecosystem: Environmental > Aquatic > Marine > Sediment | place: USA... | reverse complement strand
GCCATTTGCCCCGATTGAGCCCGGTCATGCCCGCATGTACGTCTGCGGCATGACTGTCTATGACCTGTGTCACCTGGGTCATGCGCGTGCCATGGTGGCTTTCGACGTGGTGCAGCGCTGGCTCAAGGTCAGCGGCTGGCGCGTGACTTATGTGCGCAACGTCACTGACATCGATGACAAGATCATCAAGCGGGCGCTGGAGAACAATGAAACCATACGTTCGCTGACCGACCGCATGGTTCAGGCGCTGCATCAGGATGCGGACGCCTTGGGGATCGAACGCCCCGATCATGAGCCGCGGGCCACGGACTATGTGCCGCAGATGCTGAGCCTGATCGGAACCCTGGAGCAAAAAGGCCTGGCCTACCGCGCGGGCAATGGCGATGTGAACTATGCGGTGCGCAAGTTCCCGGGTTACGGCAAGTTGTCGGGCAAATCGCTGGATGAGTTGCGTGCCGGGGAGCGCGTGGCCGTGCTTGACGGCAAGGACGATCCGCTCGATTTTGTGCTCTGGAAATCGGCCAAGGCCAGCGAACCCGCCGAGGCCAAATGGGACAGCGCCTACGGCACGGGTCGCCCTGGCTGGCACATCGAGTGCTCGGCCATGAGCTGCGACATGCTGGGCGAGAGTTTCGACATCCATGGCGGGGGTGCCGATCTGCAGTTTCCCCATCACGAAAACGAAATTGCGCAGAGCGAAGGTGCGACCGGCAAGCCGCTGGCCCGCTTCTGGATGCACAATGGTTTTGTCCGGGTGGACAACGAAAAAATGTCCAAGTCCCTGGGCAACTTCTTCACGATTCGCGAAATCCTGGCGAAATACGATGCCGAGACCGTCCGATTCTTCATCATTCGCGCGCACTACCGCAGCGCGCTGAACTACAGCGATGTGCATCTCGACGATGCCCGGGCCGCGCTGCGACGCTTGTATACGGCCTTGCAGGCCGTCAAACCCGAGGCGGTTGCCATTGACTGGCTCAATCCCTATGCGGCACGATTCAAGTCGGCGATGGATGAGGACTTGGGCACTCCCGAGGCGGTGGCCGTGTTGTTCGAGCTGGCGTCGGAGGTCAATCGCTCCGGGTCGGCTCCATTGGCCGGGCTGCTCAAGGCGCTGGGCGGCTGCCTGGGTTTGCTGCAGTCCGATCCCGAATCCTTCCTCAAGGCCGGCGCCGCGCTGGGTGAGGACGAGATCCGCTTGAGAATCGAACTGCGCAGCGCGGCCAAGCAGGCGAAAGATTTTGCGGAGGCCGATCGCATACGCAACGAGCTGCTCGGCCTCGGCATCGTCCTCAAGGATGGGCCGGGCGGTACGAGTTGGGAGGCCGCGCCTTGAACCTCGGTCCGGATATGTTTGGTTTCATGTGGGAAGGGTCTGCCTGTGCCTGTGGTTAAGAAGGATGCGCTGCCTCGCGTGCTCGTTCCCGATTATTGGGAGGAGGCGTGCAAGCACCTCATGAAGAAGGACCGCGTGATGAAGCGGTTGATTCCTCAGCACGGCGACGCCTGTCTGCAAACCCGCGGGGATGCTTTCACCACCTTGGCGCGAAGCATCGTCGGACAACAGATTTCGGTGAAGGCGGCACAGACGATCTGGGATCGTTTCGCTGCGTTGCCGCGCAAGATGGCGCCCGCCAGCGTGCTCAAGCTCAAGGTCGACGACATGCGGGCGACGGGACTCAGCGCGCGCAAGATCGAATACCTGGTTGATCTGTCGCTGCATTTCGAAGGCGGGCGCGTCCATGTACAGGGCTGGACGGACATGGATGATGAGGCCATCATTGCCGAGTTGGTGGCGATACGCGGGATTGGTCGCTGGACGGCCGAGATGTTTCTGATCTTCCATCTGTTGCGGCCCAATGTCCTGCCGCTTGACGATGTCGGGCTGATCAACGGCATCAGCAAAAACTACTTTTCCGGCGACGTTGTCAGTCGTAGCGAGGCCCGCGAAGTAGCTGCCGCATGGAGTCCGTACTGCAGCGTGGCAACTTGGTATATTTGGCGCTCTCTCGACCCTGTGCCGGTTGAATATTGACGCCCGGCAAGCCGGTCTGCGTGCAACAAGATGTTTCGCGCCACCGAGGCACGTGGGATCAAATTAGGAGTAAGTCGATGGCTAAAAGATTTTTTCTCGATTTCGAGCAACCGATTGCCGAGCTCGAAACCAAGATCGAGGAGTTGCGGTATGTGCAGACGGAGTCTGCGGTGGACATCACCGAGGAAATCGATCAACTCAGCAAGAAGAGTCAGCAGCTGACCAAGGATGTCTACAGCAACCTGACGCCGTGGCAGATCACCAAGATCGCCCGTCATCCCGAGCGGCCGTACACGCTGGACTATGTGAATCAGCTGTTCACGGACTTTGTCGAAATGCACGGTGACCGCCATTTCGCCGATGACCTGAGCATTGTGGGCGGCTTGGCGCGCTTCAATGGAACGGCCTGCATGGTGCTCGGCCAGCAGAAAGGACGCGACACCAAGGAGCGCGGCATGCGCAACTTCGGCATGAGCAAGCCCGAGGGCTATCGCAAGGCCTTGCGCTTGATGAAGACAGCCGAGAAGTTCAAGCTTCCGGTGTTCACTTTCGTCGATACGCCGGGCGCCTATCCCGGCATCGACGCCGAGGAACGTGGCCAGTCCGAAGCCATCGGGCGCAACATCTTCGAGATGGCGCAGCTCGAGGTGCCCATCATCACCACCATCATCGGCGAGGGTGGCTCGGGCGGCGCGCTGGCGATTTCTGTCGCAGACCAGGTTCTGATGCTTCAGTATTCGGTTTATTCGGTCATCAGCCCGGAGGGCTGCGCCTCGATTCTTTGGAAAACCGCGGACAAGGCGCAGGAGGCGGCTGAGGCCCTGGGCATCACCGCGCATCGGCTCAAGGCGCTCGGTCTGGTCGACAAGATCGTGAACGAGCCGGTCGGGGGCGCGCACCGCGATTCCCGACAGATGGCGGCCTTTCTCAAACGGGGACTCAGTGAAGCCTACCGTCAGGTCGCCGATCTCAAGGTCAAGGAACTGCTGGATCGACGCTATGAACGCCTGCAGAGCTATGGCCGCTTCACCGACACCAAGGCCAGCGCCAAGTAAGCCGGCCATCGCCGGGGTGCTGACGTGAGTCAGACGCTGGCGCAGGCCATGAAGGATTTCGAGCCGGGTCTGCCGCTGGCTGTGGCGTTCAGTGGCGGAGCCGACTCCATGGCCTTGCTGCTGGCCTGTGCCGAACGCTGGCCAGGGCAGGTGCTTGCCATCCACGTCCATCATGGCCTGCAGGCGGCGGCCGATACCTTCGAGCAGCAGTGCCGGGCGTTTTGTCATCGCCATGGTCTGCCGCTGCATGTCGTGAATGTGGATGCACGGCATGCGCCTGGCCAAAGCCCGGAAGACGCGGCGCGGCGAGCCCGCTACGAGGCGTTCCGTTCGCTTGCCCTTGATCCAACCGTGCAGCCCGCCGTGCGACATCTCGCCATCGCCCAACACGCCGACGATCAGGTCGAGACCCTGTTGCTGGCCCTGAGTCGCGGCGCCGGACTGCCCGGCCTCAGCGCGATGCCCGCGCGCTGGCAGCGCGACGGCATCGCGTATTACCGCCCCTTGCTGGGGGTGCCGGGCGAGCAGTTGCGCGAGTGGCTTCGCGCGCGCGGGCAAGCCTGGTGCGAGGACCCCAGCAATCGCGACGAGCGGTTTACGCGCAATCGCATCCGAGCGCATCTGTTGCCGGCACTGGCTCAGGTTTTTCCCCAGTTTCGCGATACCTTTGCCCGCAGTGCGGCCCATGCTGCCGAGGCGCAGCGTTTGCTGGAGGATCTGGGGGAGGAGGATTTGCAGCGCACGGGAATGCCTCCTTCAATTCGTCAGTTGCGTGCGCTTTCACGTCCGCGGCAGGCCAATGCGCTGCGCCAGTGGCTACTCACGCAGCACGGCACGGTCCCGAGCACGGCCCAGTTGCATGAATTGCTCGATCAAGTCGCAGCCTGCGCGACGCGCGGTCATCACATCCATCTCAAGGTGGGGGCGGGCTTTGTCGAGCGGCAAAACCATGTTTTGGCTTGGTACAATCCACAGCTTTTGCCACGGGCTGTGCGTCATGGGGCGCCGGGCGAAAATCCGTGTTGACTGAAGGCTGGGCCGCCTGCGCGGTCGTGGACCGTCCAGTCTGACTAACCGTCCAATCTGACTAATTCAATGGCATTGATTGTTCACAAATACGGTGGCACGTCGATGGGCTCGACTGAGCGCATCCGCAATGTCGCCAAGCGCGTCGCCAAATGGGCACGCGCCGGCCACCAGCTGGTGGTGGTTCCTTCGGCCATGAGTGGCGAGACCAATCGCCTGCTCGGTCTGGCCAAGGAGTTGGCGCCCTCGCGGGTCGATGACGCCTACAACCGGGAGCTCGACATGCTGGCGGCTACGGGTGAGCAGGCCTCCAGTGCCTTGCTGGCCATCGCCTTGCAGGCCGAGGGTGTGGAGTCGATCAGCTATGCCGGCTGGCAGGTGCCTGTGGTGACCAACAGCGCCTACACCAAGGCGCGCATCGAATCCATCGATGACCAGCGCATCCGTGCCGATCTGGGTCGGGGCAAGGTCGTGATCGTGACAGGATTTCAGGGGGTGGACGAACTGGGCCACATCACCACCCTGGGGCGCGGCGGATCGGACACTTCGGCGGTGGCCGTGGCGGCTGCCATGAAGGCCGATGAATGCCTGATCTTCACCGACGTCGATGGCGTGTACACCACCGACCCGCGTGTCGTGCCGGAGGCGCGGCGTCTGCATACGGTGAGCTTTGAAGAGATGCTGGAAATGGCATCGCTGGGCTCCAAGGTGTTGCAGATCCGTTCGGTCGAATTCGCCGGCAAATACAAGGTGCCGTTGCGCGTGCTGTCGAGCTTCACGCCCTGGGATATCGACATCGATGAGGAGGCCAAATCCGGCACCCTGATCACCTTTGAGGAAGATGAAAAAATGGAACAAGCTGTTGTTTCCGGCATTGCGTTCAATCGCGACGAGGCCAAGATTTCCCTGGTGGGCGTTCCCGACAAGCCGGGCATCGCCTATCAGATCCTGGGCGCTGTGGCCGATGCCAACATTGAAGTCGACGTGATCATCCAGAACATCAGCAAGGATGGCAAGACCGACTTCAGCTTCACGGTCCATCGCAATGATTACGCGCGCGCCATGGACTTGCTCAAGGAAAAAATTGCACCGGCGCTGGAAGCCGAGGAAGTGCTGGGCGACGCCAAGATCTGCAAGGTCAGCATCGTCGGCATCGGCATGCGCAGCCACGTCGGCATCGCCAGCAAGATGTTCCGCTCGCTGAGCGAGGAAGGCATCAACATCCAGATGATCTCTACCAGCGAGATCAAGACTTCGGTGGTGATCGATGAGAAGTACATGGAGCTGGCTGTTCGTGCGCTGCACAAGGCCTTCGATCTGGATCAGCCGGCAAGTTGATCGCGGCTCGAAAAATCGCTCTGTTTCATGCGATAATCCGGCCTGACCTTTTGGAGACGTGACCGAGTGGCCGAAGGTGCTCCCCTGCTAAGGGAGTATGGGGTGTAGAGCCTCATCGAGGGTTCGAATCCCTCCGTCTCCGCCAGTTAAAGCCCCGCCTTGTGCGGGGCTTTGCTTTTGGTGCCCGTGTTCATTCATCTGCGCAACTGAAACCGCTGGTCTGCCTTGCTGTCGCATGAGTTTTCAGTGGCGGGGTCGATTCAGGGTGTCGTCAGCTTGGTGCAAGTCCATCTTGACCATAATCGACGATCGAAGTCGAATGATTCAAAAACATGAGGAGCACCGGGATGACAAGTTACGCCGAGTTCTATCAACGTTCCATCACGCAGCGGGACGCCTTCTGGGCCGAGCAGGCTGAGCTGATCGACTGGAAGACTCCGCCGCAGCAGATTTGTGACTACAGCAATCCGCCGTTCGCGCGCTGGTATGTGGGGGGTACGACCAACCTGTGCCACAACGCGGTGGACAGGCATCTCAAGGACCGCGCCGACCAGCCGGCGCTGATCTATGTCAGCACCGAGACCGGTCAGGAACAGGTCTACAGCTTTCGCGAACTCCATGCCGAGGTGCAGCGCATGGCCGCGGTGCTGAACGAGCTGGGTGTGCAAAAGGGCGACCGAGTGCTGATCTACATGCCCATGATCGCCGAGGCGGCCTTTGCCATGCTGGCCTGTGCACGCATAGGAGCCGTTCACTCCGTGGTGTTCGGTGGCTTTGCCTCGGGCTCCCTGGCTTCGCGCATCGAGGATGCCGAGCCCAAGGTGGTGGTCAGTGCAGATGCGGGTTCCCGCGGAGGTAAGGTGGTGCCGTACAAACCCTTGCTTGATGAGGCGATTCGCCTCTCGACGCACAAGCCATCCGCCGTGCTGCTGGTGGACCGGCAGCTCGCGCCGATGGCGCAGACGGACGGCCGCGATCACCTGTGGGCGTCCCTGCGCGAGAAGCATCTCGATGCCAGTGTGCCCTGCGAATGGCTGGACGCGACCCATCCGAGCTACACGCTCTACACCAGCGGCACCACTGGCAAGCCCAAGGGTGTGCAGCGCGATACCGGCGGTTACGCCGTGGCGCTGGCCGCGAGCATGAAGCACATCTTTCAGGGTAATCCGGGCGAGACGTATTTCTCCACCAGTGACATTGGATGGGTCGTCGGCCACAGCTACATCATCTACGGCCCGCTGATCGCGGGCATGGCGACTCTGATGTACGAAGGTCTGCCGATCCGCCCCGATGCCGGCATCTGGTGGCAGTTGGTGGAAAAGTACCAGGTGAGCCGTATGTTCTCTGCGCCCACGGCGGTGCGCGTGCTGAAGAAGCAGGACCCGTCCTTCCTCAGGAAGTACGATATCTCCAGCCTCAAGGCGCTGTACTTGGCGGGCGAGCCGCTGGACGAGCCGACCGCGCAGTGGATCAGCGAGGGGCTGGGTGTGCCCATCATCGACAACTACTGGCAGACCGAGACCGGCTGGCCCATCCTGACCATCGCCAATGGCATTGAGGCCGCGCCGAGCAAGTTCGGCAGCCCCGGTGTTCCCATGTACGGTTATGACGTCAAGCTCATCGATGAAAGCACGGGCGAGGAACTTCAGGGTGGGGATCAGAAGGGCGTGGTCGCGATCGAGGGGCCGTTGCCGCCGGGCTGCATGCAGACGGTCTGGCGCGACGATGCGCGCTTCGTCAATACCTACTGGAAGAGCATCTCCGGCAAGCTCATCTACAGCACCTTCGACTGGGGCATCCGCGACAAGGACGGCTATTTCTTCATCCTGGGCCGCACGGATGACGTGATCAATGTGGCGGGCCACCGGTTGGGCACGCGCGAGATCGAGGAGTGCATCTCGGGTCACGCCAACGTCGCCGAGGTGGCGGTGGTCGGCGTGGCCGATCAACTCAAGGGTCAGGTCGCCATGGCCTTTGCCGTGGCCAAGGACGCCGGCGCGCTGGGCGATGCGAATGCACGCCTGAAGCTCGAGGGCGAGATCATGAAGCTGGTCGACAGCAACCTCGGTGCGGTGGCACGGCCTTCGCGCGTGTTCTTCGTCAACCTGCTGCCCAAGACGCGCAGCGGCAAGCTGCTGCGCCGCGCGTTGCAGGCGGTGGCCGAGGGCCGGGACCCGGGCGACCTGACCACGCTGGACGATCCGACTGCATTGCAGCAGGTTCGCGAGTTGTTGGCCGCGCCTTCAAATTCATAAAGTGCAACGATAAAGTCATCAGCCGCGTGTGTTTGCCGCAGTTCGGTGGCACAATCGACCCTGTACTAGGCCCTTCCAGCCACAGTCGCATCCGCCAACCGGTTCAGCCGTGCCGCGGAAGGTTTCTCACCAGCTAAAAGTTTCCCTAAGGGAAACGGAGGTCAGCGCAATATGAGTGAATCCGCTCCACAGGGTTCCGCTCCCGTGGCGTCTGTGTATCAGACCTACCGGGACAACACCTATCTTTTCGGGGGCAATGCTCCGTACGTCGAGGAGATGTACGAGAACTACCTGGCCAATCCCGGAAGCGTCCCCGACAATTGGCGCGAGTACTTCGACAGCCTGCAGTATGTGCCGGCGGTCGACGGCACCGAGGCCAAGGATGTGCCGCATCAGCCGGTCATCAATGCGTTCGCCGAGCGCGCCAAGCAAGGCGCAGCCAAGGTGGTGCTGGTCGCAGGGGCAGATACCGAAATGGGCCGCAAACGGGTGTCCGTGCAGCAGCTGCTCGCAGCCTACCGCAACATCGGTCAGCGCTGGGCCGATCTCGATCCCTTGAAGCGCACCGGACGCCCGGATATCCCGGAGCTTGACCCCGCGTTCTACGGCTTTACCGACGGCGATCTGGAATCGATCTTCAATACCAGCAACACCTTCTTCGGCAAGGACACGATGACCTTGCGCGATCTGCTCAACGCGCTGCGGGAAACGTACTGCGGATCGATCGGCGCTGAGTACATGTACATCACGGATCAGGCGCAAAAGCGGTGGTGGCAGAACAGGCTCGAGAGCATCCGGACCAATCCGAACTTCGATGCGCAGCGCAAGCGTCATATTCTCGACCGCGTCACTGCGGCCGAGGGACTCGAGCGTTTCCTTCACACCAAGTATGTGGGGCAGAAGCGCTTTTCCCTGGAAGGGGGCGAGAGCTTCATCGTCGCCATGGACGAGCTGATCCAGCAGGCCGGCATCAAGGGCGTGCAGGAGATCGTGATCGGCATGGCACACCGTGGCCGACTGAATGTGCTGGTCAACACTCTGGGCAAGATGCCCCGCGGCCTGTTCGCCGAGTTCGAGCACACGGCGCCGGAAGACCTGCCGGCCGGTGACGTGAAATACCACCAGGGCTTCAGCTCCGATGTCGCGACGCCCGGCGGTCCCGTCCACCTGAGTCTCGCGTTCAATCCTTCGCACCTGGAGATCGTCAATCCTGTGGTCGAAGGCTCGGTGCGCGCACGCATGGATCGTCGCGGCGATCCGCTGGGACAGCAGGTGTTGCCCGTGCTGGTGCACGGCGACGCCGCTTTCGCCGGCCAGGGCGTGAACCAGGAAACCCTGGCGCTGGCGCAGACGCGTGGATATTCCACTGGCGGCACAGTCCACATCATCATCAACAATCAAATCGGTTTCACCACCTCGGACCCGCGTGACATGCGCTCGACGCTGTACTGCACCGATATAGTCAAGGGCGTTGAATCACCGGTCCTGCACGTCAACGGCGATGATCCGGAAGCAGTGGCGCTGGCGACCCAGCTGGCATTGGAGTTCCGCATGGAGTTCCGCAAGGATGTCGTGGTCGACATCATCTGTTTCCGCAAGCTCGGCCACAACGAACAGGACACGCCGAGCCTGACCCAGCCCTTGATGTACAAGAAGATCACGGCCCATCCCGGCACGCGCAAGCTCTACGGCGACAAGCTGATTGCCCAGGGCGTGCTGACCGCGGACGAGCCCGATGAGATGGTCAAGGCCTATCGCGCGGCGATGGACTCGGGCAAGCACACGGCCGATCCGGTGCTCTCCAATTTCAAGAGCAAGTATGCGGTCGACTGGACGCCTTTTCTGGACAAAAAATGGACGGATGCCGGCGATACGGCAATTCCGGTGGCCGAGTGGAAGCGTCTGGCCGAAAGGATCACTGCCCTGCCGGACAACATGGTGACTCATCCGCTTGTCAGAAAGGTCTATGACGATCGCGCGGCCATGGGGCGCGGCGACCTGCCTGTCGACTGGGGCATGGGCGAGCACATGGCGTTTGCCTCCCTGGTGGCCAGCGGCTACGGCGTTCGGCTGTCGGGTGAAGACAGCGGACGGGGCACCTTTACCCACCGACATTCGGTCATACACGACCAGAACCGGGAAAAGTGGGATGTGGGTACCTATGTGCCGCTGCAGAACGTGGGCGATGGCCAGGCCCCGTTCGTGGTGATCGACTCCATCCTGTCCGAAGAGGCTGTTCTGGGCTTCGAATACGGCTACGCTTCGAACGATCCGAACACCCTGGTGATCTGGGAAGCCCAGTTCGGCGATTTTGCCAACGGGGCCCAGGTGGTGATTGACCAGTTCATCGCGTCGGGAGAGGTGAAGTGGGGGCGTATCAACGGCATCACGCTGATGCTTCCCCATGGCTACGAAGGCCAGGGCCCGGAGCACAGCTCGGCGCGTGTCGAACGTTTCATGCAATTGGCGGCTGACGCCAACATGCAGATCGTGCAACCGACCACCGCAAGCCAGATCTTCCATGTGCTGCGTCGGCAGATGATCCGCAATCTGCGCAAGCCGTTGATCATCTTCACGCCCAAGTCCTTGTTGCGCAACAAGGATGCCGCATCGCCGCTGTCGGAATTCACCAAGGGTGGATTCCAGACCGTGATTCCGGAGCACAAGGAATTGCAGGCCGACAAGGTCAAGCGCATCATCGCCTGCAGCGGCAAGGTGTATTACGACCTGGTCAAGAAGCGCGAGGAGAAGGAGTCCGATGACGTGGCCATTCTCCGTGTCGAGCAGCTGTACCCGTTTCCGCACAAGGCCTTCGCAGCCGAGTTGAAGAAATACCCGAACGTCACCGATATCGTGTGGTGCCAGGACGAGCCTCAGAACCAGGGAGCCTGGTTCTATGTGCAGCACTACATCCACGAGAACATGCTCGACGGCCAAAAACTCGGTTATGCCGGGCGTGCCGCCTCCGCGTCACCGGCGGTCGGTTATGCCCACTTGCACCAGGAACAGCAGAAGAACCTGGTGGAGGCCGCTTTTGCCAAGCTCAAGGGCTTTGTCCTGACCAAGTGAGCGTGCAGGGATTTATGTACACGGACCGGGCACAACGCAGTTTTTGGCCGGTCTGTGCCAAGAGATACGGAAAGAATTGATATGGCTATCGTAGAAGTCAAAGTACCGCAGCTTTCGGAGTCTGTGGCCGAAGCAACTCTGTTGCAGTGGAAGAAGAAGCCCGGCGAGATGGTCGCCCTCGATGAAATCCTGATCGAGATCGAAACCGACAAGGTCGTGCTGGAGGTGCCGGCCCCTGCGGCCGGCCTGCTGGCCGAACTGCTGGTCGATGATGGTGGCACCGTGGTGGCCGAACAACCGATCGCCCGCATCGACACCGAGGCGGTGGCGGCCGGTGCTGCTGCCGCCTCGGCTGCGGCAGATGTCGCCTCTGCAACGGCGGCCGCCAAGCAGCCCAAGGCGGGCGTTGCCATGCCAGCGGCTGCCAAGTTGATGGCCGACAGGCAGATGGCGCCCGGCTCGGTGAGCGGCACCGGCAAGGACGGCCGCATCACCAAGGGCGACGTGCTTGCGGCGGTGCCAGGCGCGGTCGCGAGAAGTGCCGTGCCAGCCGCCGCGATTCCGACCGGTGTGCCCACCACGGCGCTGCCGCAGGTGGCGCCGCCGCCATCCTCGAGCACCATGCAACAGTTGGCGGAGCGGCCCGAGCAACGTGTGCCGATGACGCGTCTGCGTGCCCGCGTGGCCGAACGCCTGCTGCAGTCGCAGGCGTCGAATGCAATCCTGACCACGTTCAACGAGGTCAACATGGCGCCGGTGATGGAGATGCGCAAGAAGTTTCAGGAGCGCTTCGAGAAGGAGCATGGTGTCAAGTTGGGCTTCATGAGCTTCTTCGTCAAGGCGGCCGTGCATGCGCTCAAGAAGTTCCCGATGCTCAACGCGTCGGTGGATGGAACGGACATCGTCTACCACGGCTATTTCGACATCGGCATTGCCGTGGGCTCGCCGCGTGGCCTGGTGGTCCCCATCCTGCGCGATGCCGACCAGATGAACTTCGCCGACGTCGAGAAGAAGATCGCCGAGTACGGCGCCAAGGCACGCGACGGCAAGCTGGGCATCGAGGAGATGACCGGCGGCACGTTCTCGATTTCCAATGGCGGCGTGTTCGGCTCCATGCTGTCCACCCCCATCATCAATCCGCCACAGTCGGCCATTCTGGGCGTGCATGCCACCAAGGAACGTCCGGTGGTGGAGAACGGGCAGATCGTGATCCGACCGATCAACTACCTGGCGATGAGCTACGACCACCGCATCATTGACGGCCGGGAAGCCGTTCTCGGTCTGGTGGCCATGAAAGAAGCGCTGGAAGATCCGGCACGCCTGCTTTTTGATATTTGATCATGCACCCCTCCAGGCTGCGCGCACTGCGTGTCGCTTCGCCACCCCCTTTGCAGGGGGCGACGCCCGTGGCCCGGCGAAGCCGGTTCCACGGCGTTTCGCGATGAAGGCGCGCAGTTCCTGGCTTGGTCAGCAACCGAAGCGAGAAACAATATGAGCAAGCAATTCGACGTGGTCGTCATCGGTGGCGGTCCCGGCGGCTACATCGCCGCCATTCGCGCGGCCCAGTTGGGCATGAATGTCGCCTGTATCGACGAGTGGAAGAACGACAAGGGCGGGCCGGCACCCGGGGGCACCTGCACCAATGTGGGCTGCATACCCTCCAAGGCCTTGCTGCAGTCGTCGGAGCACTTCGACCATGCCAACAAGCATTTTGCCGATCACGGCATCTCGGTGTCCGGGGTGAAGATGGACGTGGCCAAGATGGTGGCGCGCAAGGACACGGTGGTCAAGCAGAACAACGACGGCATTCTGTATTTGTTCAAGAAGAACAAGGTCAGCTTTTTCCACGGCCGCGGCTCCTTCGTCAAGGCACTCGACGGCGGCTACGAAATCAAGGTCAGCGGTGCCCATGAGGATGTCCTGATCGGCAGGCAGATCATCCTGGCCACAGGTTCCAGCGCCCGCGCCTTGCCGGGCGCCGCATTCGATGAACAGACCATCCTGTCCAACGATGGTGCGCTGCGCATCGACACCGTGCCCAAGAAACTCGGCCTGATCGGCTCGGGCGTGATTGGTCTTGAGATGGGCTCGGTCTGGCGCAGGCTGGGTTCGGAGGTC
>Ga0224501_10003194_pt1 | contig 12896 bp, 10 predicted proteins | sample SF_Oct11_sed_USG_4_FD_169105 | JGI IMG/M metagenome (GOLD analysis project Ga0224501, IMG submission 169105) | Sediment microbial communities from San Francisco Bay, California, United States - SF_Oct11_sed_USGS_8_1 | ecosystem: Environmental > Aquatic > Marine > Sediment | place: USA... | reverse complement strand
TCGACGTCGAAGTCATTACGGGCGACGAAGAAGCCCGGAGGACCTTGCTCGGGATTCGCTCAGGTCTGCCGACCGGGGTGACGGACATCCTGGCATTGGACATCGGTGGCGGGAGCACCGAGTTCATCCTTGATCGGAATGGACAGAAGCCGATCGTACGATCGATCGATATCGGCGTGGTTCGCCTCTGCGAGCGAGTGCTGCGCCACGATCCACCAGCTACTGAAGAAGTGCGACAAGCACGTGAGTGGGTAAGTCGAGAAGCGAGAGCAGCGGTTGCCGCCAGGGGTAATTATCAGCAGGCTATGTTCGTCGGAACAGCCGGGACGATCACCAGCCTTGCCGCGATGGCCCAGAAGCTCCAGAGCTATGAGTCAGCCCGAATCCATAACTATGTGTTGGGTCTGGAAACTATCCGAGAGCTGGAACATACCCTGCTTAGCAGAACGAAAGCCGACCGGGTCGGCCTACCAGGCGTAGAGAAAAACCGTGAAGAAGTTATCGCAGCCGGGGCGATCATCATCCGGACGATCATGGAGACGTTGGGGCAACAAAGTGTGCTGGTCAGCGATTTAGGGTTACGCGAAGGGGTGTTGATCAATCTGCTAGCGAATGTGCCGAGAGCGGTTAAGTAAAGAAGGGCTATTTCATAGCATGCTAGCTTCCATGGCGATACTGTGTTTCTAAATCAGTGAGATATAAAATTGAGATTTAGGGAAATAGTTGGAGCATCGCTGGTGATTATTGGCCTGATTCTTGTGCCGGCTGCTTGGGCTTTTAGTCGAGCACTTTGGCTTCTTGCATTTTGTGCTTTTGCTGGCGGGATCTGGCTTTTCTATACAGAACGCAACATCCGAAAGGATGATGAATTAGCTCGGTTATCTGGTCATAGCTCTAGTCAAGGAAGGGAATTACCATCGGATGTTCATGATTACACCGGATGGAGTCGTGCAGGTCGTTCAGAAACCATGGATAGCAGTGGGGACTTGGGCGGGGCGGATGGGGACTAGAGGAGATTTGGAAAGTATGTTCACTCTTGCGAGTGCCACCGGTAGCCTTTGTTCTCGGTAAATTGCGCTTTCGGCATGCCGCCGGGTTTGTCGGTGGGAGAACCGTGTCGAAGTTGCCCAAGAGAGAGGACTCTTGTACACTTCCCCAAATGTTCTGAACGGAGCTGCTAACCATGTGAGAGGGTTTGAATCAATGGGAAGATGAGCGAATGGCCGCCAATCTGCGTCGCGCCATTGAGTTGACGGAACTCGGATTATCTCTGCGACGGTCCGTGCTCCAACAGGATGAGCCTCAGGGCGATGCCATGGCAAAAGTGATGCGCGAAATTCGGCGCGCAAAAGAGCGGGCATGGCTGAAGAACTCCTCCTAACTTTAGGCGTGATCTACCTCTATCACTCCCTGAATTCAGCACTCGGTACACCGGATTCACTTCCCCCCTTCCAACTGAGGGTAGCCGGGTTGGTTCCTCACTGCGCGCATTGACCGAGCACCGCCCTTGATCTGAGATTTGATAATTTTTGTGTGCGCGGTCAGCGAGCACGGGAACTAACCCGGCTACCCTCAAGCCCTTATTTCTGCGAATACCATCGATAGCCGTGTTGTTCGGTGAACTGGGCTTTGGGAGTTCCACCAGGCTTTTCCAGCAGTAGCACCTTGAAGTCTTGAAGTCCGAACCAAGCTGGATCGGCTAGGTCATGGTAATGCAGGCCCTGCAATTTAGGAAGCATATCGCCTAGGGCCTGCTGTAATTCCTGCTCCGTGTAGGCGCGTACCGCGAATGGTTGGTTGATGGCCTGACAGAACCGCTGGATTGTGTAGGTGGCCCCGGTGCAGAGGACTTTTGTGTCCGGCTTGAGCCCCAGAAATTGCGGAAGGGGAAGATACCGTTCTTGAAAACCGAGCCAGCGCACCGCTTGCCGCACATGGCTATATTGAACTTCGTACTCTGTATGCCCCGGTAACTTCACGGGTGCCGGCCATCCTTGCTCGATGCCGAATGCGGTGAGAAAGGCTCGACCGCCTGGCTTGAGGACTCGCCACAATTCGGCAACGAAGCGAATCGGCCCCAAGTTAAAGATCACGGATTCCGGGAGATCAGCCTCGATCGGCAAGCGGAGCCGCCTGATCCAATCCAGGGCTTCTTGATGCTGTGGGGTGTTTCCAATTCCGGACGTGAGCTCGTTTCTGCTCAATTGCACGGGTGTCATGTCTGCCATGTTTTCATTATCAATCGCCAGATCAACGGAATGATCGGCCAGGGGAAGCGATTCGGCGTTTGCCATGGTACCGGTGACATTCCATCCACCGGCTTTGGCTCGAGAGACTTGGAGTTTCAGAAACGGTTCTGTGATGTCGAGCGACAGGTAGGCGATCCCCTGCTTCTCAAAGGGGAGTAGGCCCTTGCCCAGTTCCTGCGCGACGTAACCCAAGCCCCCGCCGATTTCCAGCAAGACCTTGGGTCTGGGGTTGAACCAGCCTAGTCGTCGGAGCTGCCGCATGAGGAGCTGCCCGTAGGTCAAACCGGTCAGGGCTTCGCTCGGCTCACGGAACAAGTGAGAGACCGTGGTTTCAATCAGATCAAAGTGACGGTCATCTCCTGTGCTCTGGGCCAGATCGTGAAGGTGGAATGTCTCTAGGTGTTCCTCGCCTTCAAATCCCTCTTGTCCGGACCAGTGTTCGCGGACCTGCTGCAACAGGATATCCCATTTGGCTTTGTGCCGGTGGCCGCCTGGTGGTGCAGTGCCGTAGTAGCAGAGCGAGTAGTTGGGAGTCGCCCATCGAGCAAGGTGCCACTCGCCAGGTTGCCCATCCGGTCCGCAGATCTTCTTGCCATATTGTTCAACGAATGTACCGACCGTTGTGTGGCCGGTCATGGCCTTGAGCAGATCCAACCCAGTGCGATTCAGCCGTATGAGGGGCAGGTTGTCGTCAAGTGGGGCCAACCACCATTCGTCTGTGCTGTGTTGATAGGCAACGAGGTCAGGAATGTGCCAGGCCAGGAGGCCTAGGGTCTCACCCGTTAAGTCATGGGGTTCGTGGATGGCGGCAGCAGGTTTCATGGTGGCGGGGAACTTTTCGTGTCAGACATCGGCAGACTACAGGAGCAATCACTGGTCCTGCAAGATAGCAATATGCATGCACTTAGAGTTGGGAAGGTGTTGATGGACTGTCGGTCACGATCAGCTGGCCCCGCATGATGGGATGGATTCTGCAGTGGTAGGTATACCGACCGACCGGCAAGCCGGGTACGCTAAAAGATGATCCGGGAGACACCGCTCCCGAATCGAACAAGCATGAGTCCTCGTCCTCCACGCAGCCGCTGTGGGTGACGGTGTGATGGGTTGGTGTGGGATTATCCCACCGAATAGGGGTGTTGCTCACAACCGTTGGGGCGATGGGGACATAGTAAGGCGAGCCGTCCTCCATCATGATCCGTGTCGGCAGGGATGTGTTCAAAGCCAGTCCGCTTGAACCGATTCCAATCCTTACGGCAATCAGGATGATGAGTATCCGGCTCACGAAGTCACCGCCCGATCAAATAAGACGTTTTGATCATAAGATTCAAAAAACCGGTAAAGGATTCTGACCGTTCTCGTGTTTCTATCTTAGCATGGCATGGAGCCAAGGAGGTGAGGATGCCTTCTCCGGTCCTTGAACCGCAACCTCCAGGTTTGTTGAAGGGGTAAGATATTATTGAATGCTAAGTAGCATGAAAACCTGTGGTCATTCAAAAAGAGGATCTGGGTGGTTGCAAGAGCCTGTTCGTTCATGCTAGATGGAGGCCGTTACGCCGCGGTGAAACGAAGAGGAGGAATCGGAATGGCGAACAAGAAGAAAAAGGTCGTCACCAAGAAGTCGTCACGCAAGAAGAAAGCCGCACCATCATCGAAGAAAAAAGCGGCAAAGAAAACCTTAAAAAAGCGTGTGGCTGTCAAGAAGTCAAAGCCGGCGGCAAAGAAAAAATCCGTCAAAAAAGAGGCAAGAAAATCCACTAAGAAGGCTATTCCACGGGCTCGCCGAACGAGCGCACCCGTTAAAAAAGTCGCATCTCAGGTGGTGGAGGAGACTGCTCCGCGCAAGGCGGTGGTGGCCAAGCCAGCCGTGGCTGCTGAGCCTGTGGATGTCGATCTCGATGAAGATGAGATCGTCAGCGACGAATTGGAGATGGAAGATGAGATTGATGAGGACGAGGTCCAGGAAGAGTTGGATCTCGACCCCGATGACGACAGGGACGAGCTGATCGGGAAGTCCGAGGACCTGCTGGACGACGATTACCGAAACAACTAAGAAGAATCTCGTTACCTTCTGTTCTTATGGCTGGAACCGGTATAGGTATCATTGCGATGCAACCAGACCATGGCAAGAGCAAAATAAATAGGTTGGATATCGCTTGTTGGGTCCGCTCGACCGTCGCGGGAGGTCATGACCTCCCGCGACAGATGCCTGATCAGGTTACGAATGGTTCGTTGTTCTCCCCGTGGTAGACAGATACAACCCTCGACGTAGTTCCGCCCAATTCTCGTGAAACTTCTAAGACTGGCGCCGATGGGTCTTGGCTGGTATGTCGCTTTGGCGGTCGTTGGTATGATCGCGACGGAGCCATTTGAGGCCGATGCAACCTGTGTGATTGAGCAACACGCGAGGGATACGGAAGCGGGACTGATCATTCATCTTCCTCCTGCTTGTTCACCAGATGAACGCGAAGCCTATGTGGTCCCCGGTGAAAGGGTGATCGATGCGATCGCAAAAGGGCAGCGGGTCGATCTCGTCGGAGTGATCATCCGTGGAGACCTTCTCTTTGATCGCCTTGCGTCGAAGGCCGCCGAAGGCTTGGACCAGGAGGAAAGTGAGCAGCGGTTTGTGCTGGCCGCATTCCGGATCAGAGATTCTGATGTGCAGGGAGCGTTACGACATCGGTCTCCCGAGGGTGTGCTTCGGTTTGAAGGGCCAGTCGACTTTCAGGGATCTCGCTTCCGAGAAGGAGTGGATCTCTCGCGTTCGGTTTTTCAGGGGAAGGTCGAGCTCTCCGGCGCCACGTTTGAAAAGGAGGCTTATTTCGTTCGGGGACGTTTTACCGAGGGAGCTGTGTGCAGGGAAACGACGTTTGGACCCAGTACCAGATTTCATCAATCGATGTTTCAGGGGCCGCTGGATTGCACGGGCGCCCTCTTCAACGGTATGGCGGAGTTTCTTGAAGTGACGTTCGAGCAGCCAGCAACGTTTGAGCAGTCGAGGTTCGGCCAGGGGACAGGATTTTCCGGAAGCCACTTTAAGAGTCGCGTGACGTTCGGCGAAGCGATCTTTAGTCGTGAGACTTTTTTTGGATTTACGATTTTTGAGAACGAGGCGCTGTTTTCCGGTGCTCAGTTTCTAGGGACAGCCGACTTTTCCAATGCTGAGTTCAGGCAACTGGACGATCTTGCGAAGGCGCGTTTCGACCAGCCTCCACTCTTGACTCAAACGAAACGTCTCGCCTCTGAGCAATCGGACGGTTTCCTTGAGACCCGCGAAGGGCAGTATGCCCTCACCTTGGTTTTTCTCGTGGCGGCGGTGTTGCTGATCGCGTACCTCATAAAGCTCAAATGAATGAGGTCTGGCCATCCCCAATATATAGATTCGGACTTGCCCGTCCCTCTATAAGTTGATATAAACACCACCTGTGGATACGCACGCCGAAGGATCGGAACAAGCCGAACTGCCGTACCAAGTTCGCATCGAGAATTTCGAGGGGCCGCTGGATCTGCTGCTCCATCTCATCAAGAAAAATGAAATCAATATCTACGATATTCCAGTCGCCATGATTGCTCAGCAATACTTGGAGTATCTGGAGGCGATGGAGGAGCTTAACCTCAATGTCGCGGGAGACTTTTTGGTCATGGCGGCGACGCTGTTGCAGATCAAATCCAAAATGCTGCTGCCTGCGGATGAGAGAGCGGATGACGAAGAGGAAGGGCCGGATCCACGGGAAGAACTCGTCCGGCGATTGCTTGAATATAAGGCATACAAAGAAGCGGCGCGTCAGCTCGATGATCAGGAAAAAATGTGGCGCGAGATCTTCTGGCGTGAGCAGAGTCCTGTGCTTGAACACGTTGAGGAAGATCTCCCACTCGAGAATGTTTCTCTGTTCGATCTGGTTGATACGCTGAAGGAAGTGCTCGATCGAAATCCGAGCAGCCGGCTGCTCGAGATCATTCCTGACAATCTCACGGTTCGTGAGCGGATGAATCTCATCCTCGAAACACTCGAGGGGAAAGAGTCGGTCTCATTCGCGGCGCTGTTTGAAGGGCCGAGCCATCGTGTTGTGATCGTGGTCACGTTTTTGGCCTTGCTTGAACTGATGCGGCTTCGAGTCGCGCGCGTGTTCCAAGCAGAGACATTTGGACCGATTCTGGTGTCACGGACGTTTTCTCTGGTACCAGATTCGGCAGAGCTTCATGATGTTGGGGTAGAATGGAAAGAGACATGACTTCAGGGGAGGCAGATTTGGCACAGGAGATGATCGAGGTCGACACGACGAACGTCGAGGAGGGGAATAGGATCCTCGACGAGCAAGCCGGTGATCCTAACCGTGTGCAAAGCATGGCGGAGCTTCAGGCAATTCTGGAATCGCTCCTCTTTGTCTCTTCCGAATCGCTGTCGGTTGTTCGGATCACATCTGTGATCGGTAGCGCGACCAAGGTTGAAGTGGAAGAAGCATTGCGGGGTCTTGGCCAAGCACTGGAGCACGAAGGACGCGGCGTGCGTCTGGCTGAAATCGCGGGTGGATATCGCATCGTGACCAAACAAGAATATGCCTCCTGGATCAAGCGGCTGGACAAGGCCAAGACGGCGGCGAAGCTCTCCAGGTCTGCGCTGGAATCCTTGGCGATTATTGCCTACAAACAACCGCTGGTACGGGCGGAAATTGAAGAAATTCGTGGCGTGGAAACCTCCGGCGTGTTGCGCACATTGTTGGAACGGAAGCTGGTCCGAATCGTCGGGCGTAAAGAAGTTCCTGGGCGGCCAATCATGTATGGGACCACCAAATTCTTTCTCGAACACTTCGGCCTCAACGATCTCTCGCAACTGCCTCCGCTACGAGAGTTCACGGAGCTTGGTGAGGCAGAACAACCTTTCCTGCCGATTGATGGAGAAATGCCGCCGGAAGGAGCATTAGAGGCGGGAACGGTGGACGCGATCGAAACCGAGGAGGAACAGTCTATGAGCGCTGAAGTCGAAAACTCTCCTCAGTTGCAGGAGATGTGTGATCCCCTCCCCGCCACTCACTAACCGGTTCAGCGCTCCACAAAATCGAAGTACACCTATTATCGTGCAATCCTGTCTGGTGCAATTCTGCCTCACATCCTTTCTGTCGGTATGGAATTGAGAACGAAATGCTCTGTTGCGGGAAGCCGATGGCTAGGATTGGTCTTATGGGGACGAGAGGCTCGGCGCTTGCTGAGACGGGGGGTTCTTCAGCCGCTGGAGTTCCGCGCTTTGCTCATCAACCTTCTTTTGAAGCGCCTTCAGTTCCTCCTTAAAGGCCCGTAGGTCAGCATCGTTCTTTCCAGACGGTGACGCTTGAGCAGGATTGGATTGAGACGGTGATGTGGCTGACGAAGCTGTAGGATGTTGTTGTGCTGTTGAGGATGGCTGAGGTGGAGGAGCCGCTAGGACTTTCGTGAGTAGTTGGTAATCAATCGCAAGCGAGCGATCTTCAGATTTCCCAATCCAACTTGACCGATCGTAGACATCAGGGCGCACGGCAGCCTCCGGGAGAAAGGTTACTTCTCGGTCGCGTAAGCCATCTGTATCCGGAAGAGGACGTGGTTCCTTCTGGCTGCTGGTAGACTTTTTCCCTGGGCGGTATCGGTACTGGGTTAAAGTGAAATGCAGGGACAGGCCGTCTGCAAAGAGGCTGCCTGACGTGGTTTCTTGGTTTTGGCTATCCTTGCGTTGTTGGGAAATCACCGGTGTGGAATACACATGAAATCCCACACGCTGATTGGGGGTCGCTTGCGCGAGGGCGGTGGTAATGTGTGGCGTTAGGAACGCAATATCATCCTCGGAGAACGTGCGAATGTCGTTGAGGTTTGTTGATTTTAAGGCTTTGCCGAGCAGCAGCACGAGCCCGGCTTTTTCCTTCGTGTGCACTCCACGCAAGATATCTGCGACGGTCGTCTCCGATAGCTTAATGGGATGTGCGGCCTGAAAAGATTTATCCGAGACGTGTTCAAGGAAGACTTTGCCGAGAGCGGCGTCGTGAATAGAGGTAGGGGGAGGAGACGCGGCGCAACCGAAGGCGCTGAGGGCTAGACAGCTGAGCAATAAAAGGCGTCGTGGGCGTTGAAAGATTGATGGGGTTGGTTCCAGCATGCCGTTAACTCTTCACATTGGTGGCTTCAAAAGGAAGACAGTGTAACAGGAACATGGTGTAAACACAAAAAGATCACAGCCGAGAGTTGACGGGTTTCAAACTTTTCCTGCCTGCTCTCCCGGTGCCAGCGCACTCTACCTACTTCATGCCCCCTTTCCACCCATGCAGAGCAACCCAAATTGTCTTGATGACTGCCCTTCCAATTTCTAGCTATGCAAATGGCTCGGTCATTACGAAGGGATAAGTTTTAGAGCTGTTACAATGGCGCGAGCGTGAAAGCTCTTGCTTAAGCACTCACAAGCGTGAGAAAGAAAGATAGATAGACTAAGGTTAGGGATTGGTCACACGATCACGCAGCATTGTATTCATTGTCAGACGACGGGGAATGGCTGCGGTACAAGGATTATCAGGGATCGAAGTAACTAAGCTGCCTCGAAGATCTTATTGACATCGTGCGTAATGGCAGTATATAACTACATCGCCTTTCGGGGGGGGGCGAGCTGCTTGAGAATAAGAACAACCTCAACGGTGCGCACGTCATTTTCTCGAAACCAGTCCTGTTCCGGAATCCACGCCTCGCGACAACAGCTATCTTCGGTTCTCTCTCGTTAGACGGAAAATGTCCTTCAGGCTTTTTGATGTTTTTGAGAAAGGAGGGTGACAAGCCTGAGCGCAAGCCAGGGTGTTCGGTGACGTACCATGCAACAGTCTGATCGTAGAGGGTTCACGTTCGAAAGGACTAATGCCTGGTGGCCGATAGTTCCGAAGTAGTTTCTATAAAGCAGTCGCATCAACCGAGAGTTTGCACCTCACCGCATACGAAAAGGAGTGATGCCATATGGACACGAAACTGACACAGGATCCGCAGCCCCGCCCCGATGCCGACGGGCCCTCTCCCGCCGACGGGTCGTCGCGACGAGAATTTTTGGGCCACACGGGGCGCGTCGCCGCCGGCGTTGGCGTGGCGGCGTTACTCGGCAACCTGGGCCACTACGCCTTGTCGTATGCGGCGGGGGGGCCACCGATTAAAATCGGGGTGCTGCACTCGCTCAGCGGCACGATGGCGATCAGCGAAGTCTCGTTACGGGACGTCGTCATGATGGCGGTTGAAGAAATCAACAAGGCGGGCGGCGTCATGGGGCGGCAGATCGAAGCGAAGATCGTCGATCCCGCGTCGAACTGGGACCTGTTTGCCGAGAAGGCCAAGCAACTGCTGTTGGAAGAGAAAGTGTCGGTCGTGTTCGGCTGTTGGACCTCGGTCAGCCGCAAGTCCGTCCTGCCGGTCTTCGAGAAAAACAACGGGTTGCTCTTCTATCCCGTCCAGTACGAGGGGGAGGAGTGTTCCCGCAACGTGTTCTATACCGGCGCGGCCGTCAATCAACAGGCGGCACCGGCTGTGGAATACTTGATGAGCCCGGAAGGCGGGAGCTACAAGAAGTTCTATCTGCTCGGCACCGATTACGTGTATCCGCGCACCACGAACAAGATCTTGCGGGCCATGCTGTTGGCGAAGAAAGTGCCGGCCGCCAACATTGCGGAAGAATACACCCCGTTCCATCACCAGGACTATCAAACCATCTGCGGCAAGATTAAGAAGTTTGCCGCCGGGGGCGGCGCGGCCGTCATCAGTACCATCAACGGCGACAGCAACGTGCCGTTCTACAAGGAATTCGGTAACCAGGGCCTGCGGGCGGAAGATGCGCCGATCATGGCCTTCAGCGTCGCCGAAGACGAGCTACGCGGGATGGACACCAGCGCCCTGGTCGGACATCTGGCGGCCTGGAATTACTATCAGAGCGTGGAGACGCCACAAAACAAGAAGTTCGTGGCGAATTTCAAAGCCTATTGCAAGAAAAACAACCTACCGGACGGCGACAATCGGGTCACCGATGATCCGATCGAAGCCGCCTATTTCGGCGTCCACGTATGGAAGCAGGCCGTCGAGAAGGCGGGCTCCACGGATGTCGATAAGGTGCGCGCAGCGGTGTACAACCAGAAGTTTCTGGCGCCCGGCGGGGAAATCATGATGGATTGCTGCAACCAGCACACCCACAAACCGGTGCTGATCGGCGAAATCCTCAAGAACGGGCAGTTCAAGACCATTTGGCGTTCGAAGGGTTTGGTGAAACCCGAGCCGTGGAGTGAGTACACGAACCCGGACAAGGGGTGCGATTGGATTAAGCACCAGGGGACCTATACGAAATAGGATCCCGCCCGAAGCACAAGGCCCCTGTGTGGCGGCCTGTGCGGAAGGAGCTACTAAGGAGCTACTGGGGGTCGGGACCGGCTGGAACCTCGTGCGTAGAGGGTCCAGCCCTCCAGCCAGCGGTGTGTCTATTAGGAGGAAACGTGGGGGGGAGGTTGTCCGTGGTGATGCGCTGGACTGGCATCCCACACACGCTGCGTGTGCTGGGTTGTTCGTTCGTTCTTCTCTGTGGCCTCGGCGTCCAGTCTGCGTGGGCCGCGGGCGAGTCCGGGAACCCGGGTTCCGGGAGTCCTCAGCCGGCCAGTCCGATCGAGTCCGCGCTCCTCGACCTCCAGAGCGACGACGCGGAGGTCCGCACCAAGGCGGCGGAGGTCCTGATTCAGCAGGGGGACGCCAGCCTGCTCCCGCGCCTGGATGACATTCGGGAGGAGGGCAGTCGGGCCGTGCGGATGGCCATCAAGCCGGTGGCCGATCTCCTGAAGAATCGCGCCAACCTGACCAGCGACTCCCCCGATTCGCGTCGGTCGGCGGCGGCCGATCTGGCCATGGGGGGGCGCGCCGAGGCCATTCCGTATCTCAAACAGGCAGCCGCGCAGGAGGCGGTCTGGTGGGTCCGGTACACCATGGAAGAATCGCAGTACTATCTGGAGCTCACCGCCGAGGACCCGGCCGTCCAGCTGGAAGCGGTGAAGCAGCTGGGCGAACTGCGCAGTGCCAACAGCGTGCCGGCACTCAAAGCACTCATCGAGGCCGGCCATGCAGCCGAGGCCACGGACCAGCACAAGGCGCTCGCCACCGCGGCCACTGCGGCTGTGGACTATATCGAATCCTGGGGCTGGTGGGCCAACATCATCGAGACCTTCTTCCGGGGGATCAGCTTGAGTTCGATCCTCTTGATCATGGCGCTGGGATTGGCCATCGTCTTCGGCCTGATGGGCGTCATCAACATGGCGCACGGCGAATTGATGATGATCGGCGCCTACGCCACCTTCATCACCCAACAGGCGTTCCTCGCCTGGTTTTCGCCGGAGGCCTTCGATTGGTACTTTCCGGTGGCCCTGCCGGTGGCCTTTCTGAGCGCCGCGGCCTTTGGCTGGGTGCTCGAAGCCACGGTCATTCGCTTTCTGTATGGACGCCTGCTCGAGACGCTCCTGGCCACGTGGGGTGTGAGCCTGATCCTGATGCAGGCCGCCCGCGTGTACTTCGGGGATTTGACCGCGGTCATTGCCCCGCAGTCCTTGCGCGGCGGCGCCCAGGTCATGGTCGGCGTCTATCTGCCGTACAATCGGATCTTCATCATCGTGCTATCGATCGTGTGCGTGCTCGGGATTTATTTTTTATTGTTCCGCTCCACCCTCGGGGTTCGCGTGCGGGCCGTCACGCAAAATCGCAACATGAGCGCCTGTCTGGGGATCCCGACGCGCAAGGTGGACGCCTATACCTTTGCCTTTGCCTCCGGGCTGGCCGGCATTGCGGGCTGGGCCCTCACCATGGTGGGGAACGTCGATCCCGGCCTGGGGCAGAACTACATCGTCGATTCCTTCATGGTCGTGGTCACCGGCGGCGTCGGCAAACTGGCCGGGACGATCTGGGCGGCGCTGGGCATCGGGGGGTTGAACAAGCTGATCGAGCCGTTTAGCGGAGCGGTGTACGGGAAGGTGTTTATCTTAATCGGCGTGATTCTCTTCCTGCAGTGGCGGCCGCAGGGGCTGTTCGCGGCGAAAGGACGGAGTGCCGATGCCTGAGCCAATTCCCGCCCAGCAAGATCGGCGCCTGACCCTGTCATTTTTTGCGGCCGGCCTGATCTTTCTGGTCATCATCCCGCTCCTCAATGTGCTGCCGTCCGAAGACGCGTGGTTCCAGGTCTCCGACTTTCGCCTGAATCAATTCGGGAAGTTCTTGGCGTTTGCGATTCTCGCACTGGGCCTGGATCTCATCTGGGGGTACTGCGGCGTCCTCAGTCTCGGGCAAGGCGTCTTTTTCGGCTTGGGCGCCTATTGCATGGGCATGTACCTGGCGCTGCAAATCGGTGCGGAAAGTGTGTACGGCAGCGAGCTGCCGGACTTCATGGTCTGGACCCAAGTCAAAGAACTCCCCCTGTTCTGGTATCCTTTCAAAAGTTTCTGGGGCGGGTTCCTGGGCGCCATCCTGGTGCCCGTGCTCTTTGCCATCGTATTCGGCTTTCTGTCCTTTCGCAGCCGCATTAAGGGGGTCTACTTCGCGATCTTGACGCAGGCCTTGGCCTTTGCCGCCTGGCTGGTCTTCAATCGGAACGAGACCCGGCTCGGCGGCACCAACGGCCTGACCGATTTCAAGCAGCTG